>Ga0184628_10001046_pt1 | contig 13949 bp, 4 predicted proteins | sample PLM4_5_b1_FD_133149 | JGI IMG/M metagenome (GOLD analysis project Ga0184628, IMG submission 133149) | Groundwater sediment microbial communities from an aquifer in East River, Colorado, USA - PLM4_5_b1 | ecosystem: Environmental > Terrestrial > Soil > Riparian zone | place: USA: East River... | reverse complement strand
CTTCTTCGCTGTATCGAGGTAGTGTGCGATGGATTGCGTGTATTGCTTTAAAGCATCCGTCGTCAGAATGCCGGTCGTCAGGACAGTGCCGCCAAACAATCCCGCGGTGCGAGTCTGGCCCTTATCCTTCACTGGGAAAATGAAGGCGAGTGAACCGGGCGTGTGCCCCGGAATCGCGATAGGCGTGATGGTGAGATCACCGAGTTTGAACGGTTGCCCCTCGGCAAGTACAACGTCCCTGGACGGGATCGCTCCTCCCCCGCCGCGAGCTGGAGCAGTTATCAGATCCCAGTCGGCGGCCGTGGCTGCAATCTTCGTCCCGTACTTTTCCTGGAAATATTTCGAACCACCAAAATGATCCGCATGGCCGTGTCCCAAGAGAATGTATTTAACCCTGGCCGGATCGAGCCCCAGTTTTTGCAACTGCGGAACAAGCACCGATTCGGCTTTGTTCTCGAATCCGGCATCCAGCAGCACGATCCCTTCGGATGACGTGAGCGCATACACCGTCGTCTCCGAATTGCCGACCGCATATACATTGTCGAAAAGTTTTATCGGCTCGAGATCCGGCGCATTGTTGTTTTGTGCGCGCGCATTCCCTGCGACGCAGAAAAAGTTGTTCGGATTCGCGAGAAACGAATCGTCCGCCGCGAGCTTTTTTGCCGCATTGATGTGTTCAAGCGACTTTGCGGTATCCGGCCGCGGTGCCTGGGGCGCGCCGCGCTGCGCATAGAGCGCGACAGCGGTCGTAAATATCAGACACTGAAGTCCGATAATGAAAGTCTTTCTCACAGGCCCTCCTTCAAGATCATCTGTACGACACTATAAGCCAGCCGCGGTTCGACGAGCCGTCGCCAAGTTTCTGCGGGTCGGCGATCCCGGCGTTCCTCACAACGATCGCGTACCGGCCAGGCGTGCGCAATAAACTTTCATCGACCTGAGCCTGCAGTTCATTGGCATTGACGAATCGTGTTGGAACGGGCGTGTCGCCGATGTAAACCACCGACCGCTGGAAATAGCCAATACCAGTGACTTTTAATTGCAGCGTTGGACCGCCTTCCTTAACGACGGTCTTCGAGAAGTCCGGATCGGAATAATCGCGGCGGCCAGTGTCAATCGCTTCGATCGTGGGTTGCGGACGTCCGACGCCGCCTCGCCCGCCTGCGCCTCGTCCCCCGCGCTGGCCGCGAAGCATCATGGCCCAGTCCAGATCGTCAACGACGGGAATGGTAATTGGCCCTTCGCCTCCAAACGGACTCCAGTACCACGATTGAAATCCTCTTGGTTGTACTTTTCCGTCTGCGATGACGAAGGCAATCTTCTGAAGATTGGCAATGTCCACCAGAGGATCTTCATCGACGATCAGCAGGTCTGCGAGTTTTGAGACTTCGATCGTACCGAGTTCCTTATCCACGCGCATTGTTTCTGCCGGCCATTTTGTCGCAGCCTGAATGATCTGCATCGCAGGCAGTTTCATGTCTTCGCTGAAGACCTGAATTTCGTGTTGAACTCCCAGCCCGGGTAAAGCAAAGTTCCCGCCGTCCGTGCCGACCAGCACACGTCCACCGGCTTCCACGAGCATGCGATGGAATCGCAGGGCGCCTTGATATCCCTTTGTGGCGGCAGCTATCGCGTTTGGCCGGGCGTTTGGCGGATCCACGTAATTGGCCATCAGCGCCTGCGCGCGAGTCTGCGGGTAATAGGCCATGAGGGCCGGATCGGAAAACATCCGGCGGGCCTGCAATTCGAACCGACTCCAACCGGTGGGAAGTCCGGGAGCCTTTTGAATGAAAGCCGGCACAAGCGCCGTCTTACTTTGCACGAGTATCCGGATGAGGTCTTTTGCTTTTTCCTCGTCCATTTCGGCCCACTGCTGAAGCTCGTTCGCGCCCTCGGCTCCGGAGGTCACGGCAGCCGCTACTCCCATGGATCGCGGAAGGAATCCCGCGCCCATCGCCACAGCATCACGAACCCCAATTGCACCTCGCGCGCCGCCGGCACGAATCCCAACAGGTTTGCCTGCGGCATTCGCCGTTTCGACGGCAGCCTTGAATATTTCCTGGGAGACGGCTCCGTTTTGAAACGAGATGCCGGCTGCTCCCAGGTCCAAAAGGCGTTTCACCCATTCACGCGCGTCCTGGGCCCCAGTCAGCGCATGAGGAGATTGAAAGGGAGATTCCAAACCCGTGCGGTTTCCGCCACCAGGCAAAGCGGCGCCGACGCCAACGAAGTGAACCGGCCAATCGAATGGCCGTGGGCCGCGGATCTTGCCGCGCTTGACGCCTTCGGTGTAGGCGACGCCGACTTCACCCATATCGCCGATGCCGATGAACGAGGTGACGCCATTGTTGAGCAGAAGCTCGCCCTGGTTCCAGACGAAATTGTCGAGCGCATCCCAGAGGCCGGGAAGAATGAACTTGGCGTCCGCGTTGATGAATTGCGCGTTGGGATAAGAGTTCTGTCCCTTGCGTCCGATCGCCGCGATGCGATTGCCCTGAATCACAATCTGAACATCGCGAACGGGCGGCCCGCCATTGCCATCGATCAACACGCCCCCATCAATGACGATGATGGGCGCAACCGCCGCAGGTTGAGGCGTCTGCAGGAAAGCGGCATGAAACATCGGCGCGAAGACGACGAGCACCGCCGCAAACAGAACGATTCCTCTGAAGACTCTGGAGAATGCGTACATCTAAAAATTAAACCGAAGAGAGGCCTGAACCCTGCGATAGCCCGTCTTCGCGCCGATTGTCGAGAAACCAGTCGCGTTCAAGATCTGGCCGAAGCTGGTGTTCAGCGCGTTAGTCGTTGCCGACGGCGCCAGGCTCAACTGCGGCGTATTCGGAACCGGATGGTTGAGGACGTTGCTGGCGTCGAGCCGAAACTGGAGACTCTTCGATTCGGTGATGCGAATGGATTTGGCCAGATTCATGTCGAAAGTCGGGATCGTTACTCCGCGCAGCACACGCCGGCCCAGTGTACCGCGATTGCCGGGCAACGGGGTGACAAGCAGAGGCTGTCCGGTGGTTGCATCGTAAACAGCCGCAATATTGCAATTGGCGGCAAGGCTTGCCGCCACGATGCTTGTGTTCGTGCACTGCGGATCCTTGGCGATCTTGAACGCGTCGGTCGGAAAATAGTTTCCGCCGGTGTATGTGCCCGCGTCCTGTCCCCAGCGCACGCCCGCCTCATCCAGCGGGAATGGGCCTACGATATCCGGTACGCCGTTGGCATAAAGCATATTGGCGGCCTGAATATCCAGCGCGGGCCCGCTCACCAGATTGAAAATCCAACTCAGCTTCCACCCTTCAACCGTGCGGGCGAGCAGGCCCGAAGAGTTTCCCAGGAGCAGCTTGTTCGGTCCGATGGGCAGATCGAACGACCCGTTCGTCTGTAAAACATGAGAACGATCGTCACCTGTCAGCGTGTAGTCCAGGTCGCGCGCCAGCGGATCGGTTAATCCCACATAGTTTCCGGATTGCCCGCCGTTTGCGGGACCGGAGCAGCAATTCTGGATTCCGAGATTCTTGCTCCAGGTGTATGTCGCCTGGAAGCTAATGCCGGCAGTCGGCCGCATGCTGATCTGCGTTTGCACCGAATGATAGTTGTTGCTGCCGAGATTGGTGTTGTAGGTGACGTTGCTGAACTGTGGATTGGTGACAACGAAATTCTCTGGAAATCCGTTACAGCGTAGTACGCTTCCCGTCTGGCCGGCGACGGAAGGGTTCGCGCTGCACGCGGTGGTTGAAAGCGTATTCAGGGAGTTCGCCAAACCCACATAATTTCCGTTGGCCAGATTATTGGCGAAGGTTGTGCTCGCTCGCATCTGCGCGCCCGCGTTCGTGCCGTTGAATGTCTGCCCACCGACCGTCTGGCCCGCGAAAATACTGTTCAAAAGGGCGGACTCGCCTCCCGCCCGCACCACGTCATAGGCTTCCTTCAGGCCATTGCTGCGGAAGTTTGGAATGTTGAGATTGAAAAGCGTGCCATAGGACTGCTTTCGCGCGAGCGTGCCAACATAGCGCAGGTCCAGAGTCACTTTTGAGGACAGAGTCCGCGAGACAGAGAATGTCAGATTCTGAACGTAAGGCGTCAACAGATTCGGATCGAAAACAGTCAGCGCCTGGCTGCGCGTCAGCGGTACAGGCTGCAGTGGCCGATCGGGAGACACCGGGATGAACACAGGAACAAGCGATGAACCGGAAGCCTGTAAGCTTGCAAGATCCAGGTATGACGGACGGCCGGCGCTATCCGCCAGCGTTCCGCTCCAACTTGTTGTGGCCGGCTCAGGAACTGCAGCTGCACCCAACGTTGTTCGTGTCTGAAAAGTGACCTGGTAGCCTCCACGCACGGCAGTCTTGCCCTCACCGAACCAGGGAACCTGCCATGCAAATCCGACAGCGGGCCCGACATTGTTCCAATCCTTCGGAAAAAGGGTTTTGCCGGGATTCGGTGAATTCGGGCCGATGAATTCAAAACTGGTGAGCTCGCCTCGCTGCCCGGGAGCCATCCAATCCTCAAACGACCGCCCGGAGTATCCAAAAGCCGCGCTGCTGCCGCCGACGAGACCGGTGGTCATACCGTTCGCTTCCCACGGAACTCCGTAGTAGTCCCAACGGACGCCGAGATTAAGCGTCAGATCTCGACGAGCTTTCCAGTCGTCTTTCGCAAAGAAACTGAGCTCGTTCTGCCGTGTCGTCCGCTGCCGAAACTCGGAACTCTGAACGTCCGACCACTTCAGGTCCTGTGATGAATTCAGGTAGAAGTTTTCGGTGACGTTGCCCACCGATCCGGAGAGGAAACTCAGCATTTGCCGCATGGCGAGAACATTGCCGGTTTGTGGCGCGCCGGCCAGAACCGTGGGGACGCCTGTCATGAACGGCGTGCTGCTGGTGATACCTGTAACCTGAGCGAAGAGCGTATCCGTCTCGGTCCGTCCGGTCGCCATCGGATTGGCGTTGGAACCATCGCCGTTGTCCCAGATGGACACACTGTTTCGTCGATATTCGCCGCCGAATTTGAACGCGTGCGTTCCCCTGGTCCAGCTCAATGAATCGCCAAACGTCCAGAAGGGTGCGGAATTCCGGGACGGCGTGAAGTAGTTGAGGACAGCGTTCTGAAACGGCATCGCGCTGGTTGCGCTGAAAGCTGCGCCGGAACCGAGTCTGGGAATCACGGAGTAACCGTTCACATCAAAGAAGAAGCCATCGAGACCGTCTCTTGTTTGAGGCGCGGATTCATTCGCAGTGCGGCGCAATCCCACTCTTGCCTCGTTCATCATGTTCGGGGTCAAGGACGAAGTGAGATTTGCTGTGAATACATACGGACGCCGATACGCCTTGGACGCCGCAGCGCTATTCGGATATGCCGGCAATCCCGTTTGAACGTTCTGGCCGTCACTGTATGTGTATTCGTAGGTGTAACCGAAGGCCACTTTGTGCTGCGTGTTGAAGTTGTGATCGATCTTTCCGTTGATCTGCCGACGATTCAGCTGGTCCGTCCCCTGGAACGACACGCCTCCCAGATCGCCATTCCCGCGAACTCGGCGAACCCAGGTGAAGCCTGCCGTATTCAAGCCATCGCCAACATCAAAGCGATTCGGGGCAGGCATGAAGTCCGTATTCACCAGCCTTTTGACGTACCCGGTCGAATCGAAATTGGTTCGGTTCGGATCCCATGGCGCGCCACCTGGCACGAGAGAAGCAATGTTGGAACAGTCCGCGTTGGCCGCCGGCAAGCTTCCCGGCAGCGGTCCAAATACGCTGCCATAACGCAACGGACCGAGATTCGAAACCGGATTCCCGGATGCATCCACAGACCGCGCCTGAGTGGGGCTGTTCGGAATACTGGCATGCCCGTTTATGACGTTATCGAAGAATCGAAAGATTCCGTTGCGCGCGCAGGGAGTCAGCACCGTGGATACGACATTGGTGCGCTGCCAGTCGAGCACCTGGTCCCACAACACGAAGAAGAAAGTCTTATTCTTCTTGATCGGCCCACCGAAACTAACCGTGTACTGGTGTGTGTTAAACCAGCCCGGCTGGGCGCTGGGAGGGATTCCGGTGGTGTTCTCCTGCCATGTTTTCGAATTCAAAGCGGAGTTCTGGAGAGTCCATACGGCGCTGCCTCGATAGGTATTGGTTCCCGAACGGGTGAGGACCTGCATCTGAGCGTTCCCTCGTCCCATCTCCGCATCCACGGGCGAGATGATCATGCGCAGTTCTCCAACCATGTCGGGATTCAAAACCGTCGCGGCCTGGAAGCCGGCAAGGTTTGTCGCTGCCGATGCGCTGTTGTTGATTCCATCGCGCGTCACATTGACACTGCCCATCACGTTCAAGCCGCCAATCGAGCTTTCGTAGCTCGCTTCCGAGCGCGACTGTCCGGCAGTCCCACTGAATCCGGAAACGAATCCCGGCTGGGTCGAAAACAGATCCATTGCGTTGTTGCCGACAGTGGGAAGTTCACGGACCCGCTGCTCGTTGAGCACTCCGGTAATCGATGCGCTGGAGGTCGAAATCAATGAATCGTCGGCAACCGATACTTCAACCGACTGCTGCCCAGCTGCGAGTTTAAGTGCAAAATTCAGTCGAAGCTGCTGACCGCTGCCGATCTGGACATTGATTTTCGTTTCGGTCTGAAAGGAAGCAAACTCGGCTGTGACCTTGTATTGCCCCGGCAGAAGATTGGGAAAGTTATAGATGCCGGATTCGTTGCTTAACGAGGTTGAAGCGACGCCCGTGTCGACATTGGTGGCGATCACTGTCACGCCGGGTAGAAGCGCCTTGGTGACGTCTTCAATCGTTCCACCGATCGAGCCACTCGTAGACTGACTGTAAAGGTGTGAGAAAAACAAGGTGAACGACAGTAACAGTATTCCGCGTACCCGAATCTGCTTCATTAGAATTCCCTTTCCAGTGCTTGTGGTTCTTGACGCCGTAGTGCGGGGAATATACGAAGCACTGTCCGAAGCGGGAAATCGATTGTTTCAATAGAAGGTATTGGGCGGGCGAATGCTTAAACAGCGAACCGCTTCGGCGTCACGCGGGAGTATAATGCGCGGCCATGAAGGAGTTCACACTTATGCGCGCTGCCCTCGTAACGATACTGATTCTGATTGCCGGGATCACCGGCATACTTGCCCAGACCGGGCCTGGAACGCTGAACATCTATTACATCGATACCGAAGGTGGACAGTCGACACTCTTCGTCGGCCCGTCGGGTGAGTCCCTGCTGGTGGACACCGGCAACGCCGGCGAACGCGACCTCGGCCGTATCGTCGAGACCGCGAAGGCGGCCGGCGTCAAACAGATCGATCACATGTGGACGACGCACTACCATGGCGATCATGTCGGGTCGCTGCTTGCGTTCGCCAAACAGATTCCGATCATGCACTTCTACGATCACGGCAAGCCTCATCCCAACGATCGGATCGTTTCTGCGGCATTTCTGACTTCGTATGAAGAGTTGAGTCAGGGAAAACGCACCATCGTGAAGCCTGGAGACAAAGTGAAGATGACCGGGCTCGATATCACGGCTGTCGCATCGGCCAATCAGTTCATCCGATCGAATCTCTCCGGTGGCGGCAAGCAGAACACCGCGTGCACCGGTGTGCCGAAGATGGATGAAGCGACCTACGCGGATCCTGACAACGGCGAGTCCGCCGGCTTCGTTCTCGCATACGGACGCTTTCGAACCGTCGATCTTGGCGACCTCACATGGAACGGTGAGCTCGACCTGATGTGCCCGGTCAATCGGATCGGCACAGTGGATTTGTATCTCACATCACATCACGGGCTCGCGAAATCCAACTCACCCGCGCTCGTTCATGCATTGCAGCCGCGGGTTGCCGTGATGAACAACGGCACGCGCAAGGGCGGCGAGCCGAATTCCTTCCGTGTACTTTACGATTCGCCCGGTCTCGAGGATCTCTGGCAGTTGCATTGGGCATACAACGCAGGACTTGAGAACTCGCCAGCGACATTTGTTGCAAACGTGGAAGACAACGCAACGATCGCCGGAGTCCTGGTGCCGCCGCAGGCAGGAGCGCCTCGCGGCGGCGGTGGCTTCGGCGGTGCGCCACATTCGCCGGCGTACTTGATCAAAGTCTCCGTGCAGCAGGATGGGACGTTTACAGTCACCAACACGCGCAACAATTTCAGCAAGACTTACAAGCCTCGTCCATAAGCGGCGTCGCGACCGACGCACTGGTAAAAACATCTCGATCCCACTAATACGAATCACCACTCAGTGAAATGTATTGGCGGTCTCGAACACTGCGCCCATATTCTCCCTCCAAATTTCGGTACGTGTTCCAAAACACTTTCGTGGCTCGGCCATTCATGAAGTTCGCAGACGATGGGCATACCCCCGCTCGGAATCCGTCGTCTTCCTGATACTGGCCGGGCCACCAACCTTCAAATGGGGGGAGCGATATCATGCAACGCATCATTTCAATGGTTGCGCTCGTCTGCATCGTTTGGTCAGGCAGCGCTCTTGCTCAGGTCAATTCTTCCGTCGGCGGCATCGTTCAGGATTCGTCAAAGGCGCTGATCCCGGGAGTCACGATCACTGCCACCAACACGCAGACAGGCGTCGTGAGCACGACGCTCACGAATGAATCGGGAGCATACAACTTCCCTGCAATTCTGCCGGGCATCTACAAACTCACCGCCGCTCTGACGGGTTTCAAGACATCGGCATATGAGGATGTGAATGTCAGCCCGGCAAATCCCGTCCGGCTGAATTTCAAAATGGAGGTTGGAAACGCTTCGACAACAGTGGATGTATCTGTGGATTCGGATAGCATCCTGTCTTCCTCGTCCGCTTCGATCGGAGAGGTTCTGACGAGCAAGCGTGTTACAGCACTCCCGCTCGTGACCAACAACGTTCTGGATCTCGTCCGTGTTCTCCCGGGTTACCGCGAAGGCTTTGCAACGGCGGGCACCAGCCTGGATTCATTTGCCGGACAGCCTTCGACAACGGTCAATACCACGCGCGATGGTTTAAGCGTGACGGATGGCCGATTCTCGATCAACGGTGTCTTCGGCACCACGACGATGACTCCGGATCTGGTCGGCGAAGTCCGTCTCATTCTGACGCCGGTCGATGCGGAATCGGGACGAGGCAACGCCCAGGTTCAAATCTTCACGCGCTCGGGAACCAATCGGTTTTCCGGATCGGCGACGTGGAACGTGCGCAACACGGCGCTGGATCCCAACACGTGGCTGAACAATCACACGATCGATCCGAATACCGGGAAGCCCGCGCAGCGCAACTGGTACAACAATCACGAATACAGCGTTGCCTACGGGGGACCGATAAAAAAGAACAAGACGTTTTTCTACGCACTGTGGGAGCAGAACATCCATCGTGAACGCGTTCTGGTCGACGGCAGCGCATTGACGGATTCGGCGCGTCTTGGAATCATGCGGTGGTATGACGGCTGGAACCCGCAGCGCTACGGCGTTACGAATACTGCAGCCAGCGCAACTCCTGTGGCGACGCGCGTGATGACCGCTGTCGACGCATTCGGCAACCCGGTCGCGCCTCTTTACAATCCTACAGGCGGAACCTACACCGGCGCCGGCCTTCAATGCTCGAGCGTGTTCGGCACAAGCCGTCTCAGCCCGAATGGAAACATGGTGCCGTTTACTGCAGCAGACTGTCCGGGAGGCACGATTGTTTTGCCGCCCGGCGCCGCGGCTTTATGGGACACCAACCGGCCGTCACTGGATTCCAGCGGCTACATTTACAATGTCCTGCTCAAAAGCATGCCGGCAGCGAATTACTTTGGGCCGACGATAAACGGGTTGACCTCGGACGGCCTGAATACGGCCACGGTTCGATGGGTTCGCAGCAGAAACGGAAGCGATGTCGACGCCAACGGCATCTCGCAGACAACGACGGGACTGGGCGACGACTGGGCCCGGAAACAGATCAACATCAAGCTCGATCACAACTTTACGCAAAGGCACAAGATCAGCGGTTCCTACACCATGGAAACAAATTTCGCTGAACTGAACCAGTCCGCGTGGCCCAACGGGTACAGCGGTGAAGTGTCACGGAAACCGCACGTGGTCACCGCCAACTTCACTTCGACACTCAGCTCCACCCTCGTGAACGAAGCGCGATTCGGCATGCGGTATAACAAAACCGGCAGCCTCGGCGCATTCGAAAACAGCAACCGGGAAAACCTCACCGAGGCCATTGATTACTTCCAGGGCGGCGCCGATCCGGGTTTCACGCGCGCTGCGGGTCAGACCTATCCGGTGCTCGTTGGAGGCGTCGGCAACGCCCCTTCGTCGTACAACTTCTTCAGCGGCACCGGCGGTCTTTTCAATATCGGGGCTTCGCACAATGGCAATCGGAGCATCCTGCTCACTTACGGCGACACTCTGAGCTGGACCAGGGGAAAACACGCTTTCAAATTCGGCGGCGAGTATCGGCCAAGCACGTCCAGAGGCTACAGCAATCTTCCCAATCTTCCCACGCCGCGCGTCTACTTCGGCGCGGGCTCGTTCACATCACCACTCGTCGGCGGTGGTGCTGCCGCGCTTCCCACTGGAGCGCTGACCACCCTGCGCGGCAACATGGCCTCACTTGCTTATCTCATGTCTGGATCAGTCGATTCGATGGATCAACTCTACTGGATCGACTCGTATCAGGATGTGCAGGACGGAAAGTGGCAAAGCATCCTCACCAGCCAGGAACCCTACCGCACCGTAGTCATTAATGAGATGTCCGGGTTCGTCAAGGACGACTGGAAGATCGCCACAAAACTCACTCTCAATATGGGACTGCGCTGGGAATACTACGGTTCGCCATACGTCGATGGGGGCTTCGGCACCACACCCCAGGGCCTGGGCAAAGGCCTGTTCGGAATCAGTCAGACCACCGCCGGTGGAATGTTCGATTCGTGGCTGATCGGTGGAAACCCCGTCTATCTGAGCGGGTATGGAACGTCTGCTGCGGCAACGGATGCTCTTCAATGCACGTCGGGCGTGTCTCAGCCCGGACTGCCCACTTCCAATTGCAACAACAGTCTCCTGACCACTCTGAATTTCTTCGGACCTGGCAGCCCCAATGAGCAGATTCGTGCCATTCCAGCGGACTACAACAACTTTGGCCCGGCGGTAGGATTTGCATATCAACTATCCAACCGGACTTCGATTCGCGGCGGATACCAGATCACATACAGCGACACGCGCAATCGAAATACTTCGACGCTTCCTGGCGGAACGCAATCTGCGATTGGAAACAATCCCAATACGACTCAGAGCGTAAGCGGAACATCTCAGCCTTTGTCCAGCCGTTTTCCGAACCAGTACCTGGATCTAAACGCGATTCCGACGATTGTTCCCGGATTAGCGGTCGGTACGCCGGCACTGGGTGCTCTTCCGCTGTACACGCGGGCCAGCACCGCAACCTACGGCTGGGACCCGGACTATTCAACGCCCTACGTTCAAAACTACAATCTCTCCATCACGACAAGTCTGCGCAAGAACTTGAGCGTGGATGTCCGCTATATCGGCACCCAGGGGCGAAAGGTCATGGGGGATGTTGATATCAACACGAACGACATCTATTTCAATCCGGAGATGCTCGATGCCCTGAACGTGACGCGCTCTGGCGGGGACTCCCCTCTGCTGACTCAGATGCTTGCAGGATTGAACTTTGGCAACGGCGTGATTGGGCAAGCGGTCAGCGGCTCTCAGGCGCTGCGCACCAACACGGTGTTCAACCAGAACCTCATCAATGGCAATTTCATCGCGGTTTCCAACAGCCTCATCAGTGGTGCCGGACTCACAGTAACCGGCGCTCAGAACAACACCGCACTTGGTCTCGTGCCGTCAGGCCGTTTGATCCGAAACGGGTGCGACAGAATTGCAAACGGTCAGGCGACGTTTAATGGGACTCAGCTCCGTTGCTTCCCGGAGAATTACCTGTTCGCAAACCCGCAGCTCGGCGCGGCGACATTGCGTGTCAATTCAGGAAGTTCCTCCTACCATTCGATGCAGGCCCAGTTTACGTTGCGGCCGACGCAGGGTCTATCCGTCCAGTCCACATACACCTGGTCGAAAACGATGGAGAGGGCTCCGGACTCCAATACGAATCCCTTGAACCGTTCGCAGGATTACCGCCGTTCGGCCTCCAATGTGCCACACGATCTGCGAACGAACGGCACCATCGAGCTGCCGTTCGGACCCGGCAAGCCGCTCTTTACAAACAGCACAGGCATTGCGGCTCGTATCATGGAGAGATGGCAGGTCGGAATTATCCTGAACCTTTCGGCAGGAAGGCCAGGCACGATTCTTGGCGGTGCAGGCCTGAATTATGGGAGCAGCACATCGGCGACAGCTCCCAATATCGCGGCGGACGTCGTCGGCGACTTCAGTGTGAGGAACGCGGACCTCTACTTTGATGGAGCCAACAGCCGAGCCAGCCTCTTCGGGAAGGACAATCCTTACATCACGGTGACAGACCCGCAGTGTCCGATTCCCGCCAACCTTCCGGCGAACACATACCCCTCAAGCCTGAGCTGCCAGGTCTCCGCCGTAGCACAGATCGTGCCGGCGGGCACGGCCGGCGCGCAACAGTATGGAACCAATGCCGACGGCTCGCCGCGCTATGGGGTGATCGTACTTCAAAATCCGAAACCCGGAACCCAGGGCACTCTCGGTCAAATGACATTCGAAATGCCTGGCACATACCGGTTCGATGCAAATCTGAGCAAGACGTTCCGGATTTCGGAATCGAAGGCCCTGCAAGTCAGGCTGGACGCTTCCAATGTCTTGAATCATCCAAATCCATTGCCCGCCGCAGGCGCGACGATATCGATCAACTCCACCAGCGGCGGTGACTTCGGATATCTGACAAACGCGAAAACCGGTACACGGACCTTCCAGGGTCAACTTCGCCTGACCTTTTAGAATTCCAGTCCCACCCCCACTCAAAGCCCGCATTCAGTTCTTGAATGCGGGCGTTTTTTTGTAACTGAGGCGGCCGATACCATCCGTCGACAAATTCTGGAAATACGAAAAAGAAATTTGTTCGGCGAATCAGTCCGCACTACCGCGAGAAAACTTCCTCTTTACTCCATTAAGAGACGTGGTATACGTTGCGCAACGCAACACTTAAAGAGATTATTGGGTCATCGATCAACTAGTGATTTCAGAACTTTCCCCGGGGCTTTGTCACGAATCTGCAGGATCCGCAAACTGAAGGAGTCAAGAGAATGATCACCGATGCTTTGTCGCGAATTAGAATTATTTGGCCGGGAGCGCCGCCCTGGCACTGCTTCTCGCATTTTCAGGGAGCGCATTCGCGCAAGGTGGCAACGCCTCATTGGGTGGAGCGGTAGCGGATCCGGCAAAGGCACTGATTCCGGGCGTGACCATCACGGCAAAGAACGTCGCCACGGGTGTCGCTGCCACCCAGCTCACAAATGAAGCGGGGGTGTACAACTTCGCCGCACTGCAGCCGGGCGCCTATGAGATTTCCGCGGAACTGTCCGGCTTCCGGAAGACCGTACAAAAAACCGATCTGCCGTATGCCGGCCAGGTGCGCATGAACTTCACCCTGGAGATCGGTCAGACGTCATCCGTTGTCGACGTCACAAGCTCGACGGAATCGATGTTGAGAGAGTCCTCGGCTTCAGTCAGCAACGTGCTGACAAAAGACAGCATCGATAATCTGCCGTTAATCGGCAACAACGTTCTCGACTTACTGGACACATTACCCGGGCTGAGATCGAGTCCGGGAGGCGATTCCTTTGACACGGTCAATGGCCTGAACATTGATACGATCAACGTCACGCGTGATGGTCTCTCCATCAACGATGGCCGCTATGCCGCCGGCAGCACCACCGGCGGAGCCGCAATCGCAGGAAAAGGCCGCGATCTCCTTTCGGCCACGACTCTCAATCCCGACATGGTCGGAGAGATCCG
>Ga0184628_10001044_pt1 | contig 13980 bp, 14 predicted proteins | sample PLM4_5_b1_FD_133149 | JGI IMG/M metagenome (GOLD analysis project Ga0184628, IMG submission 133149) | Groundwater sediment microbial communities from an aquifer in East River, Colorado, USA - PLM4_5_b1 | ecosystem: Environmental > Terrestrial > Soil > Riparian zone | place: USA: East River... | reverse complement strand
GCTGCAGGAGCTGATCCGCCGCGTCGGCGATCAGGCCGCCCAGGAGCACCATGTTCGGATCCGTGATCACGACCAGGTTGGCAACCGCCATCCCAATGTAGCGTGCCGTGTCTCGAACCACGGAAATCGACACACCGTCGCCGGCCCGCGCCGCGTCGAAAATCTGCTGGAGGGTAATCGCCCCGATGTCGCCGCCCGCCATGCCGAGCACCCGGGACTCATCGCCCGATTTGATTCGCCATACAAGGCGACGAACGATGCCCGCGTTGCCGATTTCCGCCTCGAGGCAACCGAACCGTCGATAGTCCTCCCGCTCGACAGGATTGAGGGCCATCCACGAGGCGACGCCCGCTACGCCATGGGCGCCCTCGAAGGGTCTGCCGTCGATGATCAGGCCCGCGTGCACACAGTCGGCGGCGGTCAGCGACGCCACGTGAGAAATCCCCTGCGCGACGCCCACCCAGTGCTCGCCAAGAGCCACGGCGCAGCCGCGCGTCACGATCCGCGGCGGCGTCGACACGCCGGCAGCGCCGGCGGCTGCCGCAACGATGCTGGAGATGCTCTCCTCGAGCGGATCGCGTACGGCGATTCCCACGGCGGACAATGATGTGCCTGGTACCGCCGCACGTACAGCATCGGCGGCAGACGTTGGATTCGAGCCCTCGCGTTTGCCGCGCGCGATGATGACGCCACGGTCGTCGGTGACAACCGCGACGATGGCATCCTCGCGAACTTCGACGCCCAGGATCACGGCGCGATCTTACCGGACTTTCGCAAAGGCCTCATCTGTCGGACCTGTCCGGAATGCCCGGCCAGTCGACGTGCACGTGAAGCTTGCGTCCTTCGAAGGGCAGCGTGCAGGTATTCAGCGAGGGCTGGAAGACTTCAGTGTCGAGACGTTTGAGCAGCATGAAGTACCCGCGCTCCTCTGGAGCGGTCAAGATCACCACGCCGCCGCTTTCGGCAGGCGGGAACTTCCGATCGTCAAGGTAGTCACGATCGAAACTGATCAATGTGCGACGGAGCTGACGAGCGAGCCGAAAATGCTCTCCGTCGCGCGCGCGTCTGAGGTCATCGTGCTCGATGACGAAGAGCGCGTCCCAGTGCAGCGTGGTGCGCATGAAAGAAACGAGGCCCGCGGGGACATTCGCGTCGACGTACACGCGCGGATGTTCTGTGATCCGTTCAGCATGAGGTCCCAATTCGGACGAGAGTGTGCCCATAACTCTGTCAATTCAAAATGCAAAATTCAAAATGCAAACATTGCGTACATCGATGCAACGAGCTGGTTGTCGAAACGACGGACGTTATTTCCATTTTGCATTTTGAATCTTGAATTGCCTGCTTATCGATTACCTGTGCCGTTCCAAATCCGGCATCGTATCGGTGGTGTCGTCAGGCTCGGGATGGTCGCCGCGCGTGGCGCTCTTCGCTTCGCGCTTCAGCTGTGCCACCAGCTCGTCGCGCTTGTGCATCAGCTCCTTCCGCGGCCGGCGATTGTGCTCCGACCCCACGGCGTACTCGCAGAACAGCGGGAAGGCGATCGTCGAGTCGCAATAGGCGACCACCGTGTCAGGCAGGACCCCTGGATTCACTTTGCCCCAGCTCACGGCTTCTGCAGGCGTGGCGCCGGAGAGGCCGCCCCATACGACCGAGTCGGTCGTGATCTGAATGAAGTAGTCATTGCCGCCCTTGGGGATGCCGTATACCTCCCAGAGCGTTGGCTGTCCCTGGAGGTAGAAGTTCTTTGGTGAACCGCCGCCCAGGATCACGCAGCCGTTCTTCTTTCCAGCAAGGATGAAGGCGCACACCTCGTTGACGTCCTTGTTCGGATCGATCATCAGGCGGCTGTCGTTCATGAGCTCGTGATAGGCGATGTTCATCCCGATCGAACTGTCGCCAGGCGATGACGTGTAAATAGGTACCCCCGCAGCCGCAGCAGCGGCAACGACCGAGTACGCTTCGCATCCGGGCTGGCGGGTCATGAGATCGCGGCCGAGCGCGTAGTGGAGCTCCGCGGTCGATACCGGCCCGTTCATACCGCAGCGGACCAGGAACTCGCGGACATAGAGGTCGGTCTCCAGCAGCACCGTCGACGGGAATAACACGTCGTAGATGCGGATCACCCCTTCCTCGTAGAGCTCCACGTCATTGACGAACGGCGACCCCCGGTGGAGGGTGAAGTTCAGCGCGTAGTGGAGGTCGTGATAGAGGTTGGCACCGGTGCTGATGACAAAGTCGACGAGCCCGCGCTCCATCATCTCGACGATACAGCCCCCCAGGCCCGCCGGAGTCAGCGCCCCCGCGACGGTGAGCCCGATCGTCGTGTCGTTTTCAGGCAGAAGCATCTTGTCGGTGAAGATCCGGCACGCCTCGCCGAGACGCGCGGCGTTGAATGCCTGGAATCCTTCATCGATCAGGTGGTGAATGTCGGCGCTTCCACGCGGACGGTAATAACGGATTGGCTTTCCCGACAGGTACTGCTGGCGGGTCTTGCCCGTCGAACCGGGCGCGCGGTGGGGCATGGCCTGTGATCTGCCTTGAGAACGACTCGCGGGTAGCTTAGCATCCCCAGCACAACTGCGGACCAGGGAAGGTCCGGGCCGCACGCCATGAGTATCGAACAGCTCGACTTCAACTCACCGTGGATGATCGCGATCGCCGTCGCAGGTGCCGTCCTTTTCCTGGTGCTGCTCGTCATATGGCGGAAAGGGCGACCGTTTGCGACCGGCCACGTTTTCCGTGCCAGCCGCCTGAGCTCGGGCAACCGATTGTTTCCCACGCAGGTCCACATCACGCCGACGACCATCGTCCATTTCACGCCACATTGGTTCGGCCGAAGCGAGCATTCCATCCACGTTACACACGTGGCTTCGGTCCGGATCGATACCGGCGTGCTCTTCAGTGATGTCTATATCGAGACCTCCGGCGGCGCCAGCCCGGTGAAGTGCCACGGCCACCGGAAGCGAGACGCCTTGGAAATGCAGCGCCTTATTGAGCAATTTCAGTCGGCGTACTATCGTCAGCAGCCACCCCTGCCCCCTGTGGCTCAGAACGGGACGCGCCGATAGACAGGTGGGCCTTACCGCCCACCCTTGATGCCTGTGGACGAACTGACTTTTGCCGCTCGGCGTGCCGTTGCGTCGCTTCCGAAACCCGGCGAGGCGCCGGATCTCGAGACGCGCTTTCGGAACCTCGTACAGTCCCCGCTACGGGCGGGCCTGCTTCGGTTCCTGAGCGCACGTCCCGACGAGCTCTTTGACGTCGAAGTGCTGATGTCGACATTCGGCCGCCTGAGGCTCGACGTCGAGAACTGTGTGAACGAGCTTGTCGCTTTCGGCGTGGTCAACAAGGTCGCGGGGACGCCGCCAAGGTTCGGCGCCGCTCGCCCGTCCGAAGACGATTCCGCACTGCTCCTCGACCATTTCCTGGAGCGGCGCGCGGCCATCAGTACCGAGGACTCGGCGCCGTCCGTCCAGCGCTTCCGCGAGATGATCGGCCGCGACGAGAAAATGCTGATCGTCTTCGAGTGGATCCGCACGGCCGCGAAGTCTGACATCGCGGTGCTGATCCTCGGGCCGACCGGCTCGGGCAAGGAAGTCGTGGCGCGCATGATCCACGAGCTGAGCCGCCGTGGCACGGAGAAGTTCCAGGCCGTGAACTGCGCAGCGCTGCCAGACACGCTGTTCGAATCGGAAATCTTCGGTTTTGAAAAGGGCGCGTTCACCGGCGCCCACGATCGGAAGCCTGGACGTCTCGAGCTTGCCGACCATGGCACGCTGTTCCTGGACGAAATCGGCGACCTCTCGCTCGTCGCGCAGGCCAAGCTGTTGCGGGTGCTGGAGGCTCGACGTTTCGAGCGCCTCGGCGGACAGAAGTCGCTGCAGGTGGACTTCCGGCTGATTTCCGCGACCAATCGCCCGCTCGATCAGTTCGTGCGCGACGCGCGCTTCCGCGAGGACCTCTACTACCGGGTCAACGCGTTCTCAATCCGCCTGCCATCGCTCCGCGAGCGGCCGGTCGATATTCCCGTTCTCGCGAATCGGTTCCTCGGGCGCTATTGCGCTGGCAACGGTCTCCCGCTCGATGGGAAGACGCTTTCAACGGAAGCGGTGACCCGGCTGCAGGCGTATCCCTGGCCAGGCAACATCCGTGAGCTCGAAAGCACGGTGTCGCGCGCAGCCCTGTCGGCGCCCGGTCGCGTCATCCGGGAAAGCGACATCGAGTTCCTTCACGCCGGCGTGTCAATGCCGGTCACTGACGGGCCCGCGCGCCTGCCTACACTCCGCGACGCGGAGCGTGCCCATATCGTCCGCGTGCTGGATGCCGTTTCCTGGAACAAGAAGGAGGCGGCACGGGTGCTGGAGATAAGCCGAGGCACCCTGTATCGGAAAATCGTCGAGTACACGCTCGAACCGGAGACTCGAACGTCCCGGAACAGAACACCCGAATAAAAACGATGTTCCATGTCGGAACATAGGCTTCTTAAGGGTATTCCCTAACAAAATCGCGATTCCTGCCCAGATGCCGCTTACAACCTGTGCAGTTCTTGGACACAAACTGAAATCGCGATTCCACGCGAGCGCAGACGCTCGGCATCCTTCCCGCCTGTAACTACTTCAAATCACGTGGCTTAGCTCATCAATGTGAATTGACGGCTACAACGGCAGACTCTTTGCCCCATGGATACCACCGACTCCGCCCAAGAACCGCAGGTTTCAGCCCGCTGGGAGAGGCGGAAAAATTTCGCCGGACACAAGTCCGCGCACTTGAGGATGTGCATGAGAACCCGCGTCACGATCATCTGGCTCCCCTGACCGAGGCGTCCGCCTCAGTGCGGGCCACTGCTTGCTTGCGATTGCCCGGATACAGGCGCCGGTGTGGTACGTTTTCAGTACTCCCGACGGCCTGAATTACCGTGCAGGTTGCGTCACGGCGTACATTGGTCTTCGTAAGGTTTTCGTTGCGGTAGCAGGCAGTGGAGGAATCGATCCGACAATCACCGCGTGAGGTGATCACACACCTCCTCTGGAGCCGATCAGGCTCCATCGCGGTCGTGTGTACGGCGCTGCTCGCTGCGTGGGCATTGTTCCCCTCGAACTTCTGGCTGATCCCGATCGCGAGCCTGCCGCTCTATTTCGCATTGGGCGTCTACCGGCGCGCGGAGACGATGTCGGATCTGCACCTCTCAACGATCGAGGCGCTTGCGCTCGCGATCGATGCCAAGGATCAGACCGCGCACAATCACATCCGGCGGGTCCAGATTTACGCGATCGGCCTCGCGCGCGCCGTTGGCTTGCCCGAGCTGGAGATCCAGGGCGTGAAGACGGCGGCGCTGCTTCACGACATCGGCAAGCTGGCGGTGCCAGAGCACATTCTCGCGAAGCCGGGTCCGCTCACACCCGAAGAGTTCCAGAAGGTGCGCATCCACCCGCAGGTCGGCGCGGGCATCATCAGCGCCGTGCGGTTTCCGTATCCCGTCGCGCCGCTCATCCTGAGCCATCACGAGCGATGGGACGGGCGGGGCTATCCGGCGGGCTTGAAAGAGAACGACATTCCACTCGGGGCCCGCATCCTCTCGGTGGTCGACTACTTCGACGCGCTGACCTCGGAGCGACCGTATCACCAGGCGATGTCGATCGAGGGCGCCGTGGGGCTGCTGCAGCGGGAATCCGGCAAGGCGCTCGACCCGCATGTCGTTGAGACGTTCCTCCGCGAGCTGCCGCGACTCCGCGCCCAGGTTCAAACACTCGACCTCGAGACACCACGAGGCATCGCGCCGGTGTTTCCTGCCGACGGCGTATCGTCTGCGAGTCGCTCCGCCGAGGTTACGCAGCCATCCGTATTCGAGGACATCGCGCTTGCGCATCGTGAGATCTACGCGCTCTACCAGATTGCGCAGACGATGGGCACGAGCCTCGACGTGGCCGACACGATGGTGGTGATTTCATCGAAGCTCACGGAACTGGTCCCGTTTTCAGCGTGCGCGCTGTTCCTGCACACCGAGGCGACCGACGTGTTGCAGTGCCGCTTCGCGACCGGCGTCGACGCCGAGATTCTCGAGCGTCTGTCGGTCCGCAACGGGCAGGGCCTGACCGGATGGGTCGCACGCAATCGCCGGGCCCTGGTGAATGCGCGGCCGGCTGCGGATTTCGAAGCCGCTGGATCAGACCAGCAGACTGCGCTGCAATCGGCGCTCGTCTGCCCGCTGATCGTCCACGATCGATTCATCGGGACGCTCGCCGTGTACCACATCGAGCCGAGCTTCTACCGCGACGATCACCGGCGGCTCCTCGATCGCGTCTCCGAGCAGGCCGCGGCCGTCATTCACAATTCGATCATCTTCGAGCAGACCCAGGAAGACTCGCTGACCGACCAGCTGACCGGCCTGCCGAACACGCGGTTCATGTTCCTTCATCTCTCGCGAGAGCTGGCCCGCGCCGATCGGCTGAAAGCGGAAGTATCGCTGATGGTCATGGACCTCGACGATTTCAAAGAGATCAACGACACCTTCGGCCACCACGTCGGCGATCGGGCGCTGCGCGAGGTCGCAAACGCCCTCCGCACCGCCATCAGGCCGTACGACATCTGCGTGCGTTACGCGGGCGATGAGTTCATCGTCGTGCTCTCGGGCTGCGGTCGCGAGGAGGCGGAGGGGAAGCGGGTCGAGCTGCAGCGCGCCGTCGACAACGTCGAGCTCGAAGTGCGGCCAGACCTGCGGATCCCGATGCTTATCAGCGCCGGCACGGCCGTCTTCCCACATGACGGCGACAGCTATGAGGCGCTTCTCGCAAAGGCGGACAGCCGCATGTATCGCGACAAGAGCCAGCGCAAGGCCGCCCGCGCACAGCTGCGCAGCACCGAAGCGGGGGCGGAGGCGCCACCCGCGTCTCGCAACCGCGCAGCCATTTAGCACCGCACCCTTCGCACCCCTCGCTCGCGTAGACTTCATTCGTGTTGACCCTTCCGCTGGCGCAGGTCGACGCCGCCTCGGTACGACAGCGTCTCCTCACCATCGACATCGGCGGGCACGCCTTCGAGTACCTTGCGGGACAGGCGGTGCGGATCGCACCGCACGGAGGCGCGGATCGGCGCCCGTACTCCATTGCCTGCTCACCGGAACGGGCGGCGGAGATGCGCGCCATCCAGCTGCTCATCGCGATGGAAGGTGGCGCAGAGGACCTCGATTGGGCAAGGCGAGGCGCGCTCGTGGACGTCGACGGTCCGATCGGGACGTTCACGTTTCCCGCATCTCTCGACCTCCCGTGGGTGCTGTTCGTGGCCGGAGGGACTGGTATCGCGCCGGTTCGTGCCATGCTGGACCATGCGCTGCGCTGCCATCCGTCGCGGAACCTGTCGCTGCTCTACAGCACGCGGCGGAGCGACGAGTTCGCGTTCGTGGACGAGCTGCGCGAGCACGAACGACGCGGAAAGCTCGAGCTGCACCAGACGGTGACGCGGGACGAAAGCACATCGTGGGGCGGCAGGCGGGGCCGCATTGGACGGGATCATTTCGAGGCCGTGCTGCACGAGCCTGCCTCGACGCTCTGTTTCGTGTGCGGGCCGCCGTCGCTCGTCAGCGACTCAGCGGCCACCCTTCAGGAACTCGGCGTGCCGGTCGGATCGATCAAGACTGAGAACTGGGCGAGATGACTTACTTTCCCTCAGGGATGACCTGGAGTGCGTCTTTCACCTCCGTCACGCCATCGACCTGTCGCGCGAGCGCCAGCGCTTGATCGTGCTCCGCCTGGTTCTTCACGCGGCCTGAGAGCGTCACGACGCCCTTGTAGGTGTCGACATCGATCTTCATGCCGCCGACGGCGGGATCGTTCAGCATTGACGTTTTCACGCGCGTGGTGATCGTCGTATCGTCGATCGTCTCGCCGATCGTCTTGCCACAGCCGAGCGTCGCGAGCGGCGCCGCCAGGATCACCGCGAGAATCGTGGTCTTCCAACAGCCGAGCTTGTTCATCGAACCTCCGTAACTCGAGGCGGACATTGCCCCGGGTCCCAGGACGGCTGCAACCTACATGCCCGTGATGTGGAATCCCGCGTCGACCATGAGGACTTCGCCAGTGATTCCGCGCGCCGCATCGCTCAAAAGAAATGCGGCGGCATCGCCGACCTCGCTGGTGTCGACGTTACGGCGAAGTGGTGCGCGTTCGCGATACACGTTGAGAATGCTCGAGAATCCGCCGATCCCCATCGCGGAAATGGTCTTGATGGGACCGGCTGACACGGCGTTCACGCGGATGTTCTTCGGGCCGAGATCCGCCGCAAGGTAGCGAACGTTTGCTTCCAGCGCAGCCTTCGCCACGCCCATCACGTTGTAGTTCGGAAATACGCGTTCACTGCCGAGGTACGACAACGTCACGATGCTGCCGGATCCCCGTTTCTCCATTAGCGGCGCAGCGCCGCGGGCCAGCGCGATCAACGAGTACGCCGAGATGTCCATCGCCAACCGGAAGCCCTCCCTCGAAGTGTTGACGAACGGCTCGGACAGCTCCTCTTTGCGCGCGAACGCCGCGCCGTGCACGAGAAAGTCGAGGCCGCCAAACTCCTGATCGAGCTTCTTGAACACCGCGTCGATGTCGCTGTCGGAAGTGACGTCGCACGGCACGATCAGCGGCGGTTCCGGCAACCCCTCCGAGAGCTCCTGCACGTTCTCTTCGAAGCGTCCCTGGTAGGTCAGCGCGAGACGCGCCCCGCGCTTGGCGGTCGCCTGCGCAATCGCCCAGGCAATGGATCGCTTGTTGGCCACGCCGACAACGAGGCCATGCTTTCCTGTGAAGTCGCTCACCTTGGGACTTGGAACTTGGGATTTGGGATTTCCTCAGCGCCCGCGTTTACGACCAGGCGGACGAGGTCCGCGGGGCTGTCCCTGTCCCTGGCCCGGACGTCCGCCGCCGCCACGCTGACCGCCCGGCGGGCCGGGACGGTTGCCGTTCTGCTGCTGCCCCTGCGGGGAGCCGTGGCGCGGGCCGCCGAAGCGAGGCGGCTGTCCGCTCGACTGTCCTGGCTGGTTAGGGCCACGCATGGCGCGGCGACCGTGGTTATGCCGCTGCTGCCCGCCGCCACCGCCGCGATTGGCATCGAAATCGCCGCGCCCGCGGCCGCCTGGCTGACGGATCGTAAACTCCGGAATCTTTCGCTCCGGCGCCTGACCCTCGGGCCGCGGTAGCGTCGCGCGAATCAACCGGCGGTGCACAGGACCGTCATCATTACCAGCGTCGTCGCCAGACGGGGCCGCGGCATCGTCAACGCCCATATCGGCGCTCTCGCCCTCCGCCTCGGTCTGCTCGCTCGCGGAGGCGGCGACCTCCACCGGCGCGTCGTCAGGTCCGATTACGTCCTCTGAGATCTGTTCTTCGTCGGGCATGTCGATATCGGGCACCGCCGCACGGGGACGAGCGGCATCGGCGGGGTCGCCCACCAGCACGCCGTCCTTCTTGCGGCGAGGCGCAGGAACCTTGGCCTGCTTGTATTCGTGATCCGCGTCACACGTTGTGCAGCGAGTCTGCTTCACCTGGTTTTCGATCATCGCGACGATCGCGTGATTGGTGATGCGGCGCTCGCGCGGACAATAGTCGTCCAGAATGTCACCGAGCCGAAGCCGGCGTTGCTGCATGAATTCCCCCGGAGCCGTTCCTTTTCAGGCGGGATTCGTGCCCCTCGACGACGCTCGGGGCACCCTGAGCCTGGCCGAAGGGTAAAAAGGCGGCGGTAGGTCAGAGTTTACCCAGAAAATCCCAAATCCCAAATACCAAATCCCAAACCCCACCGTCCCCGCTTCTATTGGGATTTGGGGGTTGGGTCTTGGGGTTTGGGATTTGCCGTCACGATCCACTCCCGGCATTCGCGCAACGCGGCCTGCACGGCGTCCGGATGTGTCGATTGCGGCGTGCGGCGGGCCTGCACGGACGCCAGCGCGGTGGCCGCGCGCGGCGCGTCCTCACCGAACATCTCGCTCGCCGTACGCCACTCCTCCATCGTCAGATTACTGAAGTCGCGCCCCTCGGTCAGCAACCGCCGGACCATTGCGCCGACGACTTCGTGCGCGCGGCGGAACGGGACGCCGTGCGATACGAGGTAGTCGGCGACGTCGGTCGCGAGCAGCAAGCCCGACGCGGCGCGCTCCGTCCGCTCCCCGTTCAGCGAGAGACGCGCGATGACGGCGTGCGCCGCGGCGAGGCAAACGGCCAGCGTGTGCTCGGCGTCGAAGACCGCCTCTTTGTCTTCCTGCAGGTCCTTGTTGTATCCGCTCGGCAGCCCCTTCATCGTCACCAGCCAGCCGGTGAGTCGGCCGACCGCGCGACCGGTCTTGCCGCGTACGAGCTCCAGCGGATCCGGATTCTTCTTCTGCGGCATCATGCTGCTGCCGGTCGCCGACGCGTCCGACAGCTCGAAGAACCCGTGCTCTTCGCCCGTGAAGATGATCAGGTCCTCTGCGATGCGGCTGAGATGCACCATCGCGAGTGACACCGCGAAGAGAAACGACGCGACGAAATCGCGATCGGACGAAGCGTCCATGCTGTTGCGAACCACGCGCGAGAAACCCAGGCGGCGAGCGAGCAGGGCGGTATCGACGGGATAGCTGGTGCCGGCAACCGCGCCCGAGCCGAGCGTCAGCGCATCGGCTTCATCGGCTGCGGCGTGCAGTTTCGCGAAATCGCGGCGGAGAGCCGCCGCGTGGGCCAGGAAGAAGTGCGCCACCAGGACCGGCTGCGCGCGGCGCATATGCGTGTAGGACGGCATCAGGGCCGCGCCCGCCTGCCCGGCCTGGTCGGCGCAGGCGGCCACCACCTTCGCGAGCGCCGCCTGCAGCAGAGGAATGCGGCGGCGTACGTACAAACGCAGATCCAGCGAGACCTGCTCATTGCGCGAACGGCCGGTGTGAAGCCGGCGCCCGGCATCGCCGATCCGTTCCACCAGTTTCCGCTCGACAAAGCTGTGCACGTCCTCGTCGGGACCGGACACCGACGAGGGATCGCGGCGACCTTCCTCGAGAATCGCCTGCAAGGCATCGGTGATGGCGCGGGTGTCGTCAGCCGACAGCACGCCCGCGGCACCGAGCGCCTCGGCCCATGCAAGGCTGCCGGTCATGTCGTCTTCGAACAACGCGCGATCGAAGCCGAAGGAGATCCCGAAGTCGAACGCCGCAGGATCGGGCGCCGTATCGAAACGGCCGGACCAGAGTGTCATGAATGATGTGCGGAGACGACCCGGTGAGACCCTCTGAAGAGCTCCACGCGGACTGTCGCGTCCAGCGCATGCATCGCCTCGACACCGAGTGCGGCATGCGCGGCGTGCAGCACAACCGCGGCCGGTGCCTCGCACACCGTGCCAGAGACGTCGTCGGTGACGCGACCGACGCCGTGATTGCCGGCGATGGTCGTGACGCTTTCGATCAGCTCGGTCAGGGTCATCGGAACGCCGTTGATCGCGACGGGCAGACCACTTTCGAACGAGATCTCGAGGTGCGCGGCCGCATCAGGCGCGCGCGTGGACGACGTTGTGAGCGAGTAGATCTCTTCCGGCAACGCATCGCCTGCGTGGCGGGGTCCGCGTTCGAATGATCGCCCCCACAGGGTCGTGTGGACGGTATAGCCATTGTCTGCCGCGGGCGCGCCGGCGGCAGCGATCACGCGCGTCGACGGCTCGATCGCACGTGCTGCGGCCTCAATCGCCTTGTGGTCGCCGGCATCTCCGCCATGCGCAATCGCCGTCGACGCTTCGATCCTGGCGATCTCGATGAGCTTCCGGGCAATAAGCGGCCGCGCGAGCGCGTCAGCGAGTGGATAGTCCGCGGCGTCCTGACGAAGGGAGCCGAGTATGCAGTCGCGGGCGAACTCCTCGCGGACGTCCAGCACGTGGGCGCGAGCCGCGCCAGCGGCCAGGGCAGCCTGGCGCACGCCTTCGAGCTCGCGTCCCTGTCCGACGTCGAGCGTCATCGCGACGATCTCCGCTCCGAAAGTTGTCGCGAGCCACGGAATGGCGGCGCAATTCTCCGGACTCCCCGAGCAGGCGAACACGATGCGTTGTGTCAACTCGTGTGACCCTCTCCTGCAATACTCTCCAGCCGCTTGACGAGCGCCCGTGCGCGACGGACATCAGGCGCAATCACCAGAATCGTGTCGTCGCCGGCAATCGTGCCGACGATCTCGGGCAGGCGCGAGCGATCGAGCGCGACGGCGAGCAGTTGCGCCTGCCCCTCGCCGGTGCGCAACACCAGCATCTGCTGCACGCGATCGACGCGCGTGAGGTACTCGCCCAGACCGCGGTGCAGGAGCGACCTCGCGGCGTGCCCGTTCGGCGCCGGCTGGGCGGGCGCCTGGTAGGCCCCGTCCGCGCCTCCCTTGACGAGCCCGAGCTCGCGGATATCGCGCGAGAGCGTCGCCTGGGTCACGTCGAACCCCGCGCCGCGCATCGTGCGCCGCAACTGCTCCTGGCTGCGGACGGGCGCGCGCTGGATCGCGTCGAGGATTGCCGCCTGACGGCGCGTCTTCACCCCAAAAGGATACATCAAAGTCTTGACTGATTATGCATCCGACTGTATAAATATTCTTTCCTGGATCGACCGTAAAGAATGGCCATAGCAGTCCCGTTCGACGCCACCCAGTCCTCCCTCGCCGGCACGACACGCCGCACGCGTGTCGCCGTGGCCGGCGCCACCGGCTACGCCGGGCAGGAGCTGGTGCGCCTGCTCGCGCGGCATCCGGCGGTCACGCTGACAACGGCGATGTCCTCGGGCGCCTCGAGCACACCCCGCCCGCTTCCGGCGCTCGCGCGCATCTGGGACGACCCGGTGGTCCCGCTCGACGTCGAACGCCTCGTGGCGTCGGCGGACATCGTGTTCCTCGCGCTTCCGGAGACCGCCTCGGCGGAGCTCGCGCCCACGCTGCTCGAGCGCGGCGCCCGCGTCATCGATCTCTCCGGCGCATTCCGCATCCGCAGCGACGCGGACCGGCAACGGTGGTATCCGGCGACCGCCACGCTTCCGGCGGGCGTGGTGTATGGGCTGCCGGAGCGCGATGCCGCGGCGATCCGTGACGCGCGTCTCGTGTCCTGCCCCGGCTGCTATCCGACGGCGGCGCTGCTCGCGCTGGAGCCGCTGGAGGCGGCAGGCCTTATCGAAGGCACCGTGATCGTCGACGCGAAATCGGGCATCTCCGGCGCCGGTAAGGCGGCGAACGACCGCACGCATTTCTCCGAGAATCACGGCAGCGTGGCTGCGTACGGCCTCTTCTCGCACCGCCACAACGCGGAGATCGAGCAGGAGCTGAAGCGCGAGGTCACGTTCGTGCCCCATCTGGTGCCGCTGGATCGCGGGATTCTCGAAACGATCTACGTCTCGTTGACACGCGGCACGACCGAAGCGCAGGTGTCCGGCGCGCTGGAAAACGCCTATCGTGACGCCCCGTTCGTCCGTCTCACCGGCGCGGCGCTGCCCGAAATCAAACATGTCGCGCACACGAACTTCTGCGACATCGGGTGGAAGGTGGATGACACGCGCGGCAGGCTCGTGTTGATTGCCGTCCTCGACAACCTGATCAAAGGCGCCGCCGGACAGGCTGTGCAGAATCTCAACATCGTGCTGGGACTCGACGAGCGGACGGGACTGCTTTGATGGCCGCCGCTCCAAGAGCCAAGACCCCGTTCGTCCTGAAGCTGGGAGGCGAGCTCCTGGAGCAACCGGCCGATCTCGAGCGGATTGCCCGTTCCATCGCCGCGCTTGCGCAGCGCACCTCGCTGGTCGTGGTTCACGGGGGGGGCCGCGAAATCGACGCAGCGCTCGTCACAGCGGGGATCGAGAAGCAGCAGGTGGACGGACTGCGCGTCACCGACGCACGCACCCTCGATGTCGTGGTGGCGGTGCTGGCGGGCGCAATCAACACACGCCTTGTCGCCGCGATCAGGAAGGCTGGCGGGCGCCCGGTGGGGCTCACCGGCGCGGATGCGTCGGTGGCGACGATGAAGCGT
>Ga0184628_10001043_pt1 | contig 13986 bp, 14 predicted proteins | sample PLM4_5_b1_FD_133149 | JGI IMG/M metagenome (GOLD analysis project Ga0184628, IMG submission 133149) | Groundwater sediment microbial communities from an aquifer in East River, Colorado, USA - PLM4_5_b1 | ecosystem: Environmental > Terrestrial > Soil > Riparian zone | place: USA: East River... | reverse complement strand
GACGGCATATGGAGCGAGACGTAGTCCGATCGCGCAAAGAGGTCGTCGAGCGACACCAGCTCGACGCCGAGATCGCCGGCAACTTCCTCAGAGATAAAGGGATCGTGCGCGATGATGCGCATGTCGAACGCGGCGGCGCGTCGCGCCACCTCCTGCCCGATGCGTCCGAGGCCGGCAAGGCCGAGCGTCTTCTCGCGGACCTCCTCGCCGAGAAACTTCTTTTTCTCCCATTTGCCCTGCTTCATGGCGCTGTCGGCGGCGGCGAGGTGGCGCGCCATCGCCAGGATTAACCCGACCGCGAGCTCGGCGACGCTGACGCTGTTCGCGCCAGGGGCGTTCATCACGACGATGCCGCGCGCGCTGGCGGCGGCAACGTCGACGTTGTCGACGCCGGTGCCCGCGCGGGCGATGACACGAAGTTTCGGAGCGGCGTTGATAATGGCGGAGGTAACCTTGGTCGCGCTACGGACGACGATGGCGTCGGCATCCGCGACGTCACCGGCAAGTTGCTCGGGCGCCCGGCCAGTACGGGCATCGACGTTCCAGCCTTCCGCGCGCAGCAGGTCGAGCGCGGATGCAGGAAGGTCGTCGGCGACTACGATTTTCAATGTTGGTTCCGAGAAGAAGGCGTCGACGACGCGTTGATGATGTCCGCGGCCTCAGCACTCGACGCCGCAGCTTCCACAAACGCCAAGTATAATCTGCGGCTGGCACCTGAGCATGATTTCGTATCTTCCACTGAAACGGCCACAGAGACTCAGAGACACAGAGAATACAAATTCAGAAAGCGTTCTCTGCGTCTCTGTGTCTCCGTGGCTTGCGATGTAACAGCCGCACTACGATGGTGCAAACCGCTAAAATGCTCGGGATCACGGGGCGATCGTGCGCCTCGCAGGACGTTTTCAACAGGGTTTTCAACAGAAACTGTGAGTAACCCGCGGAATTCGCGTGGGACTCTGACCTAACACCGCTCGCCGACCGGACGTGAGACGAACTGGAAGAGTGATGTGGGAGGTCGGCTTCTACGAATGGATGGGCGACAGAAGATCGTCGACAGTGATCGTCGACTTGTGTGGGACGGGTCGTAGTGGCGGGTCCTGAGACCCGCCTCTGTCTCGTCGAAAAAACAAGAGGAGCTCAATGAAGCGCAAAGTGACAGTCGTCGGCGGCGCCGGAAACGTGGGCGCAACGGTCGCGCGTGCGATCGCTGAAAAAGAACTGGCTGATGTCGTCATCATCGACATCGCCGAGACGAAGGCGACGGGCATCGCTCTCGACATTTACGAGACGTGTCCGATCATCGGATCCGATAGCCGCGTGATCGGGGGCGCTGACTGGGGTGCAGCCGCCGGCTCCGACATCGTCGTCATCACGTCGGGCAGGCCGCGAGGACCGGACATGAGCCGCGACGACCTAGTGCGCGTCAACTTCGACATCATGAAGAGCATTGCGCCAAAGCTCGTCGAGCACTGCCCGAACGCCATCATCATCCCCGTGGCGAACCCGCTCGACGCGATGGCGCAGGCGCTCTTCAAGCTGACCAAATTCCCGAAAGAGCGGATCATCGGCATGGCCGGCGTGCTCGACTCGGCGCGCATGAGCACCTTTGTCGCGATGGAGCTGAACGTGTCGGTCGAAAACGTCTCCTCATTCGTGCTCGGCGGTCACGGCGACACCATGGTGCCCCTGCCGCGGTATTCCACTGTCGCCGGGATCCCAATCACGGATCTGCTGTCGAAGGAGAAGATCGACGCGATCGTGAAGCGGACAGCGGGCGGAGGATTGGAGCTGGTGAAACTCCTCGGGACGAGCGCCTGGTACGCGCCGGGTCAGGCGGCCACGGAGATGGTCGAAGCGATCCTGAAGGACAAGAAGAAAATCCTGCCGTGCTCCGTGTTCCTACAGGGCGAGTACGGCATCAACGATCTGTTCGTGGGTGTGCCCGTGAAGCTCGGCGCCCGGGGCGTCGAGCAGATTATTCAGATCAAGCTGACACCGGAAGAGGACGCGGCGCTGAAGAAGTCCGCCGCCTCGGTGAAGGAGCTGGTCGACATCATCGCGATGTGACGGGCCAACGCCCAAATTCCCAACTTCCAACTCCCAAGATAAATCGCCTTGGGAGTTGGGAATTGGAAGTTGGGTATTGATCCTAAGCGGTGAACTGAGCCGAAAGCCGCTTCAGCGAGCGGCTCACGGCTACACGCGCCGCATCGACCGAGGCCATGCCGAAGCGGTGCGCGATCTCCGAAATACTCCATTGCACTTCGATGCGCGCGACGACCATCTCACGGTCGCGCGTCCGCAGCTGCTCGAGCGCGCTGCGATAGCGCTGGTACGCCTCGTCGCGAATCGCCGCTTCGAGAGGCGACGTCGCGTCCCCCGGCGTATCGTCGGTGAACTCGACGGCTTCGGGCCGGCGCCCCACTCGACGGATCTCGTCGCGGATCCGGTTGATGACCGACATGCGGAGGTACGCCTGCATCGCCCCGACGTGCCGGGGCTCGAACTTGTCGAGGCGCGCGAGCACGTGGAGCGCCGCTTCCTGGACCAGGTCTCCCGTGTCGAGCGACCCCCGCGCGTGGGCGGGCAGCCGTCCGTGCGCCCAGCGTTTCAGCGGCGGGAGGCACCGCTCGAGAAGCGCCTCGAGCGCCATCCGATCGCCGCCGCGGGCCTGCAGCACGAGCTCAATAGTCGGCTCGTCGCTCAAAAGCGACGGGCCCTCCGGGTCCGGCGGAGGCTCGAGTTCCTTCATGTTCGGTTGGAGCGCAGTCGAAATCATAGCGAATCTCCTGACAATACCGAGCCGTTGCTTGTATTAACGTCAGACGGGCCGTTTTCGAACACCCTGCGGTATCCTCGCGAAAACCAATGATCGGCACTGTCTTATCGCATTACCGCGTGATCGGGAAACTGGGGGTAGGGGGGATGGGCGTCGTCTACGACGCCGAGGATACGCGGCTGCCGCGGCGCGTCGCGCTCAAGTTCCTGCCCCCGGAGCTGGCCGCCGACCAGGAAGCGTCACGCCGTCTGCAACGTGAGGCGGAGACGATCGCGCTGCTCAATCACCCCAACATCTGCACCATCTACGAGATCGAGGAGCACGAGGGACGTCGCTTCATCGCGATGGAGCGCGTTGATGGCACCAACCTCAAGCTCCACATGACCCGCAAGACGCTGACCGATAGCGAGGTCGTCGACATCGCGCGGCAGGTCGCGGCCGCGCTGCAGGCGGCGCACGAGTCGGGTGTGGTGCACCGCGACATCAAGCCTGCCAACATCATGATCGGGCCAGCTGGCCAGGTGAAGGTGCTCGACTTTGGCCTTGCGCGGCGCTTCAAGATGCCCGATACGGGCGAGATCACGATGTACGGGTCGACAATCCCCGGCCGCCCGCTCGGCACGGCCAACTACATGGCGCCCGAGCGGATCCTGCAGGGGCCGCTCGACCCGCGCAGCGATCTGTTTTCGCTCGGGGTCGTGATCTACGAGATGGCGACGGGGCGCCTCCCGTTTGCAGGGGCGTCCCCGCATGAGACGGTGACGAACATCCTGGAGAAGGATCCCATCCCGATCACCGAGCTCGCGCCTCAGCGGCCGGCGGCGCTCGGCGGATTCGTCGCGCGCCTTCTGTCGAAGCCCGTCGGCGGTCGTTACCAGTCGGCCGAAGAGGCGATGGTGGATCTCGACGCCATGACGCGGACGAAGGGAGGCCCGATGTCGAACCTGTTGCGGCGCCTCCGCCCTCGCTAGCGCCGCTGTTCGACACCGCACGGAACCGTGTCCGCTGACGGCGGACACGGTTCTACCCGTCTACCACTCGACTTGTACTTCGGCAGGCGGATCCGCATCAGGGCTGGGTCTTTTGATGGCGGGTACGTCAACCACGAGCAAGTATTTCTCGTTCACTTTCTTGACCGTCTGGGCGAGGCGGATAGCAGCGGCAATGGCCTGGGCCTTGGTGTCGAAGCGAAGGGTCACCCGGAACTTTCCCCGGTGACCGCCCTTTACGCCGATGGCGTCGAACGGGATCGGGTCGCGACCCTTGATCTCATCGTCAAGCGCCCCCGGAGCGTCGTTCGGCCGCCGCGTCTTCGCGCGCGCCGTCGACTTCCCGACCCTTGCTAGGTTTTCATGCACCATCGTCCAGTACACGCTTCCGCCGCCGCCGACCTCTCCATATCCCATCTGTGACCTCCGGATGTAAACACGTGTGCGACCTGTAGAGTCGTACGAGTATCTTGAGCACTAGGTCGCGGCGAATTCGTCTCCCTCTTCCTTCGCGCGCCTGTCCGAATCCTGAACCGCGGTCGTGTAGTCATCCTCGCCCCAAGTTATGACGACCTGGTGCGGATCGCTATTGTCGATAATCAGATCATCGGGGTTGGGCAGAACAAGCTCGACCCCTTTCACGAAAACCCTAAATCTCACGTCCGAAGGCATTTTGTGCTTACCGTCCGTTCCTCGTGATCCCGCTCGGTGGTGGCTTTTCACGTGTTTGACGCCGAGGGCATCGTGGTCGCCCACCACCCGCCATTTAACGCTTCCGCCGCCGCCGACTTCTCCGTATCCCATCACATACCTCCAAGGGAGTTCGAGGTGCAAGGAGTACCGTCTTCAACGGTGCCGCACCGTGCACCGATCAGATCGCGGGCACGAGCAGATCCGCCCGCGCCGCAAAGCCCGCGCGGTACCGCTCGGGCAACGACGTCGTGAGATCGCGGAGAAATCGTCGCGCCGCCTCTTCATCACGGTTGCTTCCGGCGACGTCGCCGATTCCCTTGAGCGCCTGGCTGCGCCAATAGTGAACCTGGGCCTGCAACTCGGGGCCAAGCGCGCGTTCGCCATCGGCCGGAATGTTGCGAAGCAGATCGGCGGCGGCAGCGAACTGTCGTTGTGAGACATCGAGCTGGGCGAGATACACGCGGCAGCGGACCTCCAGCGCGTAGCGGCCCATTCTGCCGGCCTGCATGAGGCTCGACTCCAGTGCCTGTCGTGCAGACGACGTCCGGCCCTGGCGCGTGTCGAGCAGGCCAAGATACGCGCGGGCCTCCACAGCCGCGGCGTCAGGTCGATCGTCGACCCACACTGCGGCCGCTTTCTCGAAATACGCGCGTGAATCCTGAGCGGCGCCTGACGCGAGCGCCAGCTCGCCACGAACCACCTCGAGCAGCGGCGCGAGAACGCGATCCCCATGTCCTGTGGCGAATTCGGTTTCCGCGATTTTGAGCTCTTGAGTGGCGGCGTGGAAGTCCCCGAGCCGGACGTCGACGCGGGCGAGGCGGATCCGTGCATCGGTCGCTCGCGGGCCCGATCCATCTCCCATCGCCTGCACGAACAGGCCCCTCGCACTGGCATAGTCCGCGCGATCGAAGCGCGAACGCGCGACGTCGATCGTGAGCAGCGCGATGTCATCCTGGAGGTCCCGTTCCCTGGAAATCGCGATCGCTTGGTTGAAAGTCCGCTCGGCTTCCGCATGGCGGCCGGCATACCGGTAATAGGCTGCAATAACCTGCAGGCAGAATGCTTCGAAGTTCTTGTCCCCCAGTTTGCGCGAGACCGCCAGCGCGTTTTCGAGATCGCGGAGCCCCGCTTCCGGTTTGTCACCGTATTCGACCAGGAGTGCCCCGCTGTTGGCCTGGGTTTGCGCGGCACGGGCCTCGTCTCCGAGCCGTTCATACGCCTTCGAGCTCTCGCCGAAGTAGTTCGCCGCGAGCGCCCGCTGTCCGAGCCTTTCGTAGGTCACCCCGATGTTCATCAGGTCAAGCGGCTGGATGGGGCGGTTGTCGACGGCACGGGCGCGTGTCACTGACTCCTGCCATGACGCGATCGCTTGTGAGAGCTGTCCCCCCGCGAGCGCGGCGAGTCCGACGTAGTAGTGGGCGCGCGGCAGTTGGAACGACTCAGGGTTGTCTTGCAGAAGCATCAGCGAGGCGTCAGCCAGCCGGCGCGCCTCTTTGCTATCCGCGGCGCCGCCAACGCGAAAGGCGTCTGAGAGACAGAACAACGACTGCACCTCGCCCGCGCGATCGGCGATCGCGCGGTATTGGGCGAGCGCCTGTTGTCCTTGGGTTTTCGCATCGGCGGTCTCGTTGAGCCGGTTGTACAGGCGGCAGAGCTCGAGGTGCGGCCTGATCATGCGCGGGTCAAGCGAGAGCGCGTGCTGGTAACTCGCCACGCTGTCGGCGTTGAGACTCCGCCGATCCTGAAATGCGCCAAGCTCGATTGCCCATCGCACCTCATCGGGAGCGTCTTGAGCCAACTGGTGATATCGCGCGTCCGCGGTCGCCGCATCGCCTTGTGACTCCGCAAGCACGGCTTCGAGGAACGTCCGATCCGAGGCGGACAGCTTCGCAGCCATCAGGCGACCCGCCTGCTGCGCCGCGTCGGCGGCCTCGTCATCGCGGCGCATGATGTGAGCGACCCGGCTACGCCATGCGATGGGCAAGGGATTTCGCGAATCGAGTGCCGCGGCACTGGTGAAGAACCGCAATGCGGTGCCGTACTCGAGCCGTTCGTACGCGTCGAGTCCCCGCTCGAACTCGGCGGCCGCATCAAGAGTGCCCATTCGAACGGCCGGCGGCGGAGGAGTCCGGCCAATCAGTGCCCGCAGGAAATAGGCGATGCGCGCCCGACGTGTGCCCGTCGCAAGGAAATGCTCCTCGATGCCCGCTGTCAGCTGCGGCATCAGTCGGTAGGCAGTCTCCTTGACCAGCGACGACACGACGGGGGCGGTCTCCCGCACCGCCGCATTAGTTGCGGTTGCGGCATCGCGGAACTCACCGCGCGCTCGCCACGCCCCGTTCTCATACAGGAGCGTCGGCGCAATGACGATCCGCGCACCGGAATTGACCGTGAGGGCCTGGATTGCCTCGCGACTCGAAATATCCTCCCCGCCGTCCCTGAACCGGCGAAGAATCTGGAGCTCTCGATCGTACGGAACCGGACGCACCACTGCTGAACCTGACAGCTCCGCGATCAATTCTGCGGTCAATGCCGCACGGTAGGTGTCGAGCTCCGGGTAGCCGGTCTGATTGACGACGGGAGCGACTACGACCGGCACACGCGCGACGGGCGCGAAGATCCAGAGCGGCGCACCCATGCCTGCGGCGATCAGGAGCCCCGCGGTCACAAGCGCCGCACGCGATCGCCACCATCGTCGCGGCGGCGTGATCCGCAACGCGGGCGCATTAATGGGCGCCGTGAGCAGGTCTAGCGGGATGGTGCGGCCTTGCAGCAGCCGGAGATCGCGCGCCAGCTCCCGTACACTTTGAAAGCGCTCCTCCGGATCCTTTGCGAGCGCGCGCTCGATGATCCGAGTCAGTTCTGGAGGAATGTCGCGCCCGGGAGTTCGTATCGGCGGCACGGGATCGTTGCGGATTGCGTGAGAAATCGCTTCGGGATAGGCGCCTTTGAACGGCAGCGCGCCAGCGAGCATCTCGTAGAGCACGACGCCCACTGCCCAGATGTCGCTTCGCGCGTCCGCCTCCTCGCCGCGCGTCTGCTCGGGCGACATGTACGCGACCGTCCCCAGCGTCGAGCCCTCCATCGTGAGCTGGAGCGCGTTCGCGAACTTCGCGAGGCCGAAGTCGAGGATCTTGACGTCGTCCTCGACGACGATCAGGTTGCCTGGTTTGATGTCGCGGTGGATGACACCTTCCGCGTGCGCTTTGGCGAGACCTTCGGCGACCTGCGCGGCGATCTCCACGGCTTCTTCGATCGGTAGTGGGCCAGCCTCGAGCTTCTGCTTCAGCGTCTGGCCTTCGTAGTACGCCATGACGATGAACAACTGGCCGTCGGCCGCGGTCTCAATGTCGTGAATGGTGCAGATGTTGCGATGGTGGGTCGCTGAAGCGGCTTGAGCTTCGCGAAGAAAACGCTGCTTCGCGCTCTCGTCGTGGCTCCACTGTGGCGGGAGGAACTTGAGCGCGACAAGTCGCCCGAGGCGGACGTCGCGCGCGGTGTAGACGACACCCATGCCGCCGCCACCGAGCTTTGCTAGTACCTCGTAATGGGCAACTGCAGTGCCGACTAACGGGTCGGTCATTCGAGTTTCTGGCCTATTCGGCGAGCAGGTCGTAATCATACGTCTGTACGAATCCGTCCTACACAACGTTGTTCAAGGCAGGGAGGAATGGATATGAAGCATTCAAAGTTGGTGCGGATTGCACTGGGAGCTGCGGCGTCGGCTCTGCTCATGACCGGATCGGGCCACGCGTTCGTCAACCACGAGAACCAGCTGACGTTCAGCAGACCGGTGGCGCTCCCGGGCGTCGTGCTGCCTGCTGGAGCGTACTCGTTCGATCTGGTGGACTCGAAGTCGTCGATGGACGTGGTGATCGTGCGCAACCGCGCGCGCACGAAGGTGTTCTACATGGGGTTCACGAATCTCGTTCAGCGCCCGAAAGGGATGTCGAAGGACACGCCGGTGACCTTTGCCGAAGCGCGCGCAAATGAGGTGCGGCCGATCGCAACGTGGTACGAAATCGGCGATTCAATCGGCCACCAGTTTCTCTACCAGTAGCTCCAATGCATAGGCGGGTCTAAAGACCCGCCTCTACGTCGCCGTCTAGAGACCCGCCTTTACGTCTCCAAACTTGAACCACGAAGATCCGAAGCGCACGAAGCAACTCATTGCTTCGTACGCTTCGTGACGTTCGTGGTTGACACATTCGCAGCCCGGCGGCCGGTACAACGTCCGGCTCTGCAGTCCCGGTCGTGCTCACTTCGCCCGTAAGACCGACACTCCGCCGACGTTGTTAAGGGCAAGGAGGATACGGAGATGACGAATTGGAAAACGGTGCGGATAGCCTGCGGAACAGTGGCGCTCGGTCTTCTCGTGGTCGCGTCGGGCCACGCCTGGGGTGTGAGCCACGAGAACAACCTGACGTTCAGCCGGCCGGTCGCGCTCCCGGGCGTCGTACTGCCCGCGGGGTCCTACACGTTCGAATTGGCTGGGTCGACGTCGCTCGATATCGTGCTCGTGCGGGACAAGGCCCGCTCGAAGGTGTACTACATGGGGTTCACCAACACGGTGCAGCGCCCGGCGGGTATGTCGAAGACGACGGCGGTTGTCTTTGGTGAAACGTCGGCGAACGAGCCGCCGCCGATCGCAGAGTGGTACGAGATCGGCGACTCACTCGGCCACCAGTTTCTCTATCGGTAACAGCACTCGACTCTTCAACGACCAAGCTTCCAACTCCCATCACGTGGGAGCTGGGAGCCGTGGTCATTTCGCCGCAGTCGGCGCCGCAGCGTCACCCCACCTGTAAGAGTCCGTCCTACGAAGCGTTGTTAAGGGCAAGGAGATACGGAAATGATGAATTGGAAGTCGGTGCGGGTTGCGTGCGGCGTGGTGGTGCTCGGCCTCGTCGTGGCGGCGTCCAGCCACGTGTGGGCCTTCGGTCACGAGAACAGGCTCACGTTCAGCAGGGCGGTGTCCCTCCCTGGTGTCGTGCTGCCTGCGGGCACGTATTCATTCGACGTGATGGACAGCTACTCGACGCTCGACGTCATCGAGGTACGGAATACGGATGGTACGAAGCTGTTCTATCGGGGGTTGACCAACCCGATCGAGCGGCCGAGGAACCTGCCAAGGACCGCGATGATCACGTTTGGTGAGGCGCCGGCGAACGAGCCGCCGCCCATTACAACGTGGTACGAACTGGGGAGCTTAACCGGCCATAAGTTTCTCTACCAGTAGGTTCGCTGTCAGGCACATCCTGAAGTCCCAACTCCCAACGCGCCGGGAGTTGGGATCTGCTGCTGAGCGGCGGCAAAGAGCGTGGCGTCGTTGACGCTTCAGCGCCGGTCCGAATAACATGGGCGGGTTCTTCGGAATGCTGAATCGCAATCCGGTTCAGCCTTTTGGAGTCCCACACGTCTTGAAAATCCACGAATATCAAGCCAAGTCGATCCTTGCACGGTTCGGCGTGCCCGTTCCGCGCGGGGAAGTCACGTCCAATTCGCTGGACGCCGCGGCCATCGCGCAGCGGCTCGGAGGGAGTGTCGTTGTCGTCAAGGCGCAGATTCACGCCGGCGGCCGCGGCAAGGGCGGCGGCGTCAAGCTCGCCAAGTCGCCCGACGAAGCGGAGCGGCTCGCGAAGCAGATGATCGGCATGACGCTCATTACGCACCAGACGGGCCCCGAAGGTCGCATCGTCGGCCGCGTGCTGATCGAAGAAGGCCTGCAAATCGAGCGCGAGCTCTACCTGAGCATGCTGCTTGATCGCGCCGCCGGTCGGCCCGTGATCATCGCCAGCGCGGCCGGCGGCATGGACATCGAGGAAGTCGCCGCGACCCACCCCGAGAAGATCCTGCGCGAGCATGTGGACCCGGCGACCGGCGTCATTCCGTTTCAGGCGCGCAAGCTTGCGTTCGCGATGGGGCTCGAGTCGGGACCGGCGGGGAAGATGGTCAACGTGCTCGACGCCATCTACAAGGCGTTCATCGAGACCGACGCGTCGATGATTGAAATCAATCCGCTGATCCTCACCAAGGGCGGGGATCTCCTGGCCCTTGACGCCAAGGTCACCCTCGACGACAACGCGCTCTATCGGCACCCGGACCTGCGCGAGCTCCGCGATCTCAGCGAAGAGGATCCGCTCGAGGTCGAAGCGTCCAAATTCTCCCTCAACTACATCCGCCTGGACGGCAACATCGGCTGCATGGTCAATGGCGCTGGACTCGCGATGGCGACGATGGACATCATCAAGCTGGCGGGCGGCGAGCCGGCGAATTTCCTCGACGTGGGCGGCGGGGCCAATGCGGAACAGATCAAGAACGCGTTCCGGATCCTGATGGCCGACAAGAACGTGAAGGCGGTCCTCATCAACATCTTCGGTGGCATCCTGCGCTGCGACGTGCTCGCCCAGGGCGTCATCGCCGCAGTAAAACAGCTGGGCGTGCCCGTGCCGATTGTCATCCGCATGGAAGGCACCAACGTGGAGGAAGGCAAGCGCATGCTGCGGGAAAGCGGCCTCAATTTCACGACGGCCGATTCGATGGGTGAAGCCGCGGACAAGGTGGTCGCGCTGGCCAGCACAACGGCTGCGCGCGTCTAGTCACGACGTCTCACAGACCACTAGTCACAAATCAGAAATCACATATCAACGTGGCAGTTCTACTAGACAGGAACACGCGACTGGTCGTTCAGGGGCTGACGGGGCGCGAAGGCACCTTCCACGCGAAACAGGCGGCGGCATACGGGACCGCCGTGGTCGGCGGCGTGACGCCCGGCAAGGGGGGCACGACCCACGACGGGTGGCCGATCTTCAACAGCGTCCATGACGCGATTCGAGAGACCGGCGCCAACGTGTCGGTGATCTTCGTCCCTCCGCCGTTCGCGGCGGACGCGATCATGGAGGCGACCGACGCCGGCGTCCCGCTCGTCGTCTGCATTACCGAGGGCATCCCGGTGGTCGACATGCTCCGCGCCTTCACCTTCATGGAAGGGAAGAAGACTCGACTCGTCGGCCCGAATTGCCCCGGCGTCATCACTGCCGGCCAGGCGAAGGCGGGGATCATTCCCGGGCACATCTGCAAGGAAGGCCGGATCGGCATCGTGTCGAAGAGCGGCACGCTCACGTACGAGGCGATTCACCAGCTGACTCGCGTCGGCATGGGCCAGACGACGTGCATCGGGATTGGTGGCGACCCGTTGATCGGCACGAGCTTCATCGACGCGCTGACGCTGTTCGGGGGCGACCCTGATACCGACGCCGTGACCATGATCGGCGAGATTGGCGGCACGGCGGAGCAGGACGCGGCGGCGTTCATCAAGCGCGAATTCAGGAAGCCCGTGGTCGGCTTTATCGCGGGACAGACGGCGCCGCCCGGACGGCGCATGGGACATGCGGGCGCGATTATCACGGGCGGACAAGGTACGGCGTCCGAAAAGATGGACGCGCTCACCAAGGCGGGCGTCCACGTCGTCAAGAGTCCTGCCGATATGGGTACGAAAATGCGCGAGGTGCTCGGGAAATAATGGAAAAGACATTTGCCATCATCAAGCCGGACGCCGTCGAGCGCAAGCTCGCGGGACAGATCCTGGCACGCATCGAGGAGGCCGGCTTCACAGTCCGCGCAATGCGCCTGCAGCACCTGACCAAGCGGGAAGCGGAAGGGTTCTACGCTGTCCACCGCGAGCGGGCGTTCTTCGGCGAGCTCACGACGTTCATGTCGTCGGGTCCGTGCGTGCTGCTCGCGCTCGAAGCGCCGGATGCGATCAGAAAGTGGCGCGACACCATGGGGGCCACCGATCCGGCCAAAGCCGATACGGGAACGCTCCGGAAGGATTTCGGCGAATCGATTGGTCGGAACGCGACCCACGGATCGGACGCGCCGGAAACCGCGGCGTTCGAGCTGGGGTACTTCTTCCGCGGGATGGAGCTGATCTGAAGCGTCTACGGTCTACCGTCGGCCGTCTACCGTCCTGATGGCAGGCTTCGATGGGGCGCCTTCTTATTTTCATCGGGTTGCTGATCGCCGCAGTCGGCCTGCTCATGACGCTTGGTTTCCCGATTGGACGCCTGCCGGGAGATTTTTCGGTTCGCCGCGGCAATTTCTCCTTTTACTTTCCCCTTACGACATCGATACTGGCGAGCATCATCCTCACCCTGTTGATGATGCTGTTCGGTAGACGGTAGACGGTAGACGGTAGACGGTAGTCGGGAGACGCTGGACGATGCCATCGATTAAGGCCGACCGCTGGATCAGGAAGATGGCGCTCGAACACAGGATGATCGAGCCGTTCGAGGATCGCCAGGTCCGCGATGGAGTCGTGTCGTACGGCCTGTCGTCCTACGGCTACGACATCCGCGTCGCCGACGAATTCAAGGTCTTCACGAACATCAACAGCACGGTCGTCGACCCGAAGAATTTCGACTCGCGTTCCTTCGTCGATCTCAAGACGGAGATCTGCATCATCCCGCCCAACTCGTTTGCGCTCGCGAAGACGGTCGAGTATTTCCGCATCCCCCGGGACGTGTTGACGATCTGCGTGGGAAAGTCCACCTACGCGCGCTGCGGCCTGATCGTCAACGTCACGCCGTTCGAGCCTGAGTGGGAAGGCTACGTCACACTCGAGATCTCGAACACGACGCCGTTGCCGGCGCGCGTGTATGCCAACGAGGGTATCGCGCAGGTGCTGTTCTTCCAGAGCGACGAAATGTGCGAGGTGTCGTACGCCGACAAGAAGGGGAAGTACCAGAAGCAGCAGGGACTCACACTCCCGCGCCTCTAGTGGATTGTCCCAACTGATTGAGTACTCTCACAACAAGCCTTCGAGTGCGATCTCCCGGCCGCGACAGCGGAGCGGCCGGTAGTGTGTGGGAAGGACATACCAGTAGTTATGGCACGCACTGAGCCGGCGCGCGGCATGCGCGACTTCCTGCCGGAGGACGTGCGGCGTCGCGAATACGTCATCGGCAAGATCAAGGGCGTCTACGAGCGCTACGGGTTCGAGCCGCTGGAGACGCCGGCGGTCGAGAACATCGAGACGCTGCTGGGGAAGTACGGCGACGAAGGCAACCAGCTCATTTTCAAGATCCTCAAGCGCGGGGAGCACGAAGCCAGCGGTCAGGCCGATCTGGCGCTTCGCTACGACCTCACCGTGCCGCTGGCTCGTGTCGTCGCGCAGTATCAAAGTAAGCTGCCGCGGATCTTCAAGCGCTATCAGATCCAGCCGGTGTGGCGCGCCGATCGCCCAGCGCGCGGGCGATTCCGTGAGTTCTATCAGTGTGATGTCGACTCGCTCGGATCGACGTCGCCCGTGGTCGAGGCCGAGTTGTGCGCCGCGGTCGCTGAAGTTCTTATCGAACTTGGCTTTAACGATTTCAAGATTCGAATCAATCACCGCCAGCTTCTGACGTCGATTTTGAGTGTGTGCGGCATTCCGGAACCGCAGCACTCCACTGCCCTGGTGGCGGTAGATAAGTTGGACAAGATAGGCCGCGACGGCGTGATGGCCGAGCTCGCAGAGCGAGGAGT
>Ga0184628_10001042_pt1 | contig 13990 bp, 15 predicted proteins | sample PLM4_5_b1_FD_133149 | JGI IMG/M metagenome (GOLD analysis project Ga0184628, IMG submission 133149) | Groundwater sediment microbial communities from an aquifer in East River, Colorado, USA - PLM4_5_b1 | ecosystem: Environmental > Terrestrial > Soil > Riparian zone | place: USA: East River... | reverse complement strand
ATGCGCGGCAACAACCCGCCGGAATCCTGCGTGACTCAGATCTTCAAGGTTCCGACTCCGGGAGATGATCCTCGCGGTGTCGACATCGATTCCGACGGTGTGGTGTGGACTGGCCTTGCAGCCAGCGCACATCTGGCGAGCTTCGATCCACGCAAGTGCACGGATCTGAAGAATGCGTCACCGGCGAAACAGCTCGACGGCAGCCTCTGTGCCAATGGCTGGACGCTGCACCTTGAGCCCGGTCCGAACTTCCAGGGAACGAACATCCCGACCGAGTTTAACTACTTCAACTGGGTAGACCAGAAAGGTATTCTCGGTTTTGGTCCCAATACGTCAATGGCAACCGGATCAAACTCCGACTCCATTCTCGTGTTGAATCCTCGATCAACGTCGGAAGCCAACAAGTGGGTCGTCATGCGCGTTCCGTATCCGATGGGATTCTATTCCCGCGGTATGGATGGTCGTATCGACACACCGAATCCTCCTGCAAACCTGCCTGTCAATTTCACAGGCTGGAAGACACGGGCGATCTGGGCCAACTACGGCACGCACTTCGTGTGGCACATTGAAGGCGGCAAGGGAACCAAGGGCAAACTGGTGAAATTCCAGGTTCGTCCGGATCCTCTGGCTCGCTAACACCGAGCACGACTGAAAAAGCCGCGGGGGATGCGATTCACGTCGCATCCCTCGCGGCTTTTTTAATGGGCAAAGGAAGAGAGAAGATCTGATCAATGCTCAATTCTCAATTCCCAATTCTCATCCGAATGGAAGGAGCCAAGTTCTCTTTCCTCTCGGATGAGAATTGGGAATTGAGAATTGAGCATTGATCAGATCTTCTCTCTTCCTTATCGTTTTGGAAATGCTTCGCGGCCGGGGAATGTCGCTTCGGCGCCGAGTTCTTCGCTGATGCGAAGCAACTGATTGTATTTGGCGACCCGATCCGTTCGCGACATGGATCCCGTCTTGATCTGTCCGGCATTGGAGGCCACAGCAAGATCGGCAATAAACGTGTCTTCGCTCTCACCCGATCGATGAGAAATCACAACGCCATACGATGCCTTGCGTGCCATCTCAATCGTATCGAGCGTCTCACTGATAGTGCCGATCTGATTCACCTTCACCAGAATCGCATTCGCGACTCCTTTACCCATTCCGCGTGCAAGCCGTTCCGTGTTCGTCACGAACAGGTCGTCTCCGACCAGCTGCACTTTGCGGCCGATTTCCCTGGTCAATAAAGCCCATCCGTCCCAGTCGTCTTCCGCCAGGCCGTCCTCGATGGAGACGATGGGATACTTCGCGCACCACTGCGAATACATTTTGATGAGATCCTCTGCGGAGTTCTCCGACTTGTCCGACTTCTTGAAAATGTACTTCCCCTTCTTGTCGTAGAACTCGCTGGCGGCGACGTCGAGTGCGATGGCAACATCGTCGCCCGGCTTGTATCCCGCCTTCTCAATCGCCTTCAGAATGACTTCAATGGCTTCGGGCACGGTCTTTAGATTTGGAGCAAATCCGCCTTCGTCGCCCACGGAAGTGGCATAGCCGCCGTCGTGAAGTATCGACTTCAGGCTGTGAAACACTTCGGCACCCATGCGAACCGCTTCCGGAAAACTGGGAGCGCCCACCGGCATGATCATGAATTCCTGGAAGTCGATGGTGTTGTCCGCGTGCGCGCCGCCATTGACGATATTCATCATGGGGACGGGCAGCACGCTGGCGTTGACGCCGCCGATATAGCGATAGAGCGGCAGGTTGTGCGAGACGGCCCCAGCGCGTGCAACCGCCATCGAAACACCCAGCATCGCGTTTGCGCCGAGTTTGGATTTGTTTCTCGTCCCGTCCATGGCGAGCATGGTTTGATCGACGCGCGACTGGTTGGTGGCATCCTGTCCGATGAGCGCCGCCGCAATCAGGGTGTTGACGTTGTTCACCGCCTTGAGAACGCCCTTCCCAAGGTATCGCTTCTTGTCGCCATCACGCATCTCGAGCGCTTCGTGTTCTCCAGTGGAAGCTCCCGAAGGAACAATGGCGCGTCCCAGCGCGCCGTCTTGAAGGATGCAATCCACTTCGACGGTGGGATTGCCGCGCGAATCCAGTACTTCCCGCGCCTTGATCTGTTTGATTTGCATGTGTGCCTCTTTTTTTTCAGTCGTTCGATATTAGGATGACTCTCGCAGGCGCGCCGTCCCCGCTCTGCAGATTGAGGGGGAGTGCCACCAACTGATACTGGCCTGGGGCAACATGGCTCAGGTTCAGACCTTCAATGATGACGACGTTCCGCGGAAGTAGTACAAAATGCGTTGGATGTTTTTCGGACTTGTAGGCATCGATGGACAGGTAGTCGATTCCGACCAGCCGGACGCCCTGTTGAACCAGGAACTCGGCGGCATCCGGCTCGAGGTAGACGAACGATTCGTAGAACGTGCCATCATTCCAATGCCCGGAATTATCGGTTTTGAACAGGACGCGACGAACACCATCCCACACCAGGGACTGCAGGTGCTGTCGCGTGATCGAACGAGCTCCGGCGACTTGAACAACCGTCGCGGTGCCGACCAGTTCGTCGAGTGGGATGGACTCCAGCCTTCGACCGCCTTCAACGAAATGGTAAGGCGCATCGATGTGCGTCCCCGTGTGCGATCCCATTTCAATCGTCGTTACGTGGACGGTATGGGTCTTGTCGCGGGAAATATGACTTTGCGGCGTGAGTTTCAACGGCGGATCCGACGGCCAGACCGGCATTCCACTTACAATCGGTACCGACACGTCATAGATCATTTCCTGATTCTACCAACGGAAATTAGGGACGTACCCCAATTTTCAGGAAATTCAGGCCAGCTCCCTGTACCAGAGCATCTGAATTTCATCCGGAAACTCGCGATAGACATTCGGGCGAATCGCTCGAAGCACGCATCCTTGTTTCGCATAGAACCGGCAGGCCGGTACGTTGATGTTCTGAGTTTCGACCTTCAGCTGGCGGCAGCCTTTGGCGGTCGCCCATATCTCCGCAGCTTTGAATAGTGTGGTTCCGACGCCCATGCCGCGGACTTCTGGAGAGACTCGAATATCCCACAAAACCGAAATGTCCATGCGGTCCTCCAGCATAGTCAGTCCGGGAGTATCGTGTGCAACTGCTGCACCACCGACGCGCACTCCATTCGAACGTGCAACAAGGAACCCCCAATTTGCCAGATCGAAGGATTTGGGCCAGTCCCGAGGGCTGTCAACGGCGTCGTAATCCTTGATGTAGGGAACCTGAATGGCTCGCTTCGTCAGCTTGAAACCCAGGGGATCGTTTTCGACTGCGGTCGCATCGAATATCTCCCGAACTTCAAGCGACATTGGGATTCGCGCATAGTCATCGAAGCTCGCGTGACGTTCTTCTGTAACCGCGACGTTCACCAGATCATCGCTTTGTAAGTATCGCCGTGTGCTGTGCCAGCCGGGTCTTCACCAGCTTCCGTACCAAAGCAGCCGGCAAGGGTGTGTCTGCAGGGAAGCGTATGGTTCCCTTGCTCGTGCTGTAGGCCTTGAGGTCGTTCTTGTGTACCTCAATGGGATGCGCGCCGGGATAGAAGGCGCAATGCTTCGCAGCTGCTCCGAATGCCACCAACAATTTTCCATTCAGATGGAATGCGGGAACGCCGTAGTTGATGTACTCCTCCGCCCGCGGAGCGGCAGCCTGTATGGCTTTGCGCAGCTTTTCCAGCGCCGCGCGCTTCTCCTCACTCAGCGTGGACAGAAAGTCGTCGATGGTTTTTGTCTTAGCCGGCATGTGTTTCCCTTTTCGCCCTATGCCGGATAAAGCTCGAGCATCCGTTCGAAGGACTTCGCGACGAGATCTCGCAGCAGGTTCCGGTCGACATCATCGAGCTTGTTGATGTAGAGGCAGCCTTTTCCGATCTTGTGTTTTCCAAGCTTCGAAAGGATCTTTTTATCCTCCAGCCCTGGCCCCAGGTACAGCACGAGACTCGCCTTGCGAGGCGAGAATCCGAGTCGACACATGTCTCCCTCGTGGCCGCTTTCATACTTGTAATGGTACTGATCGAAGCCGATGATGCTCGGGCCCCACATCTTCGCCGGCTTTCCGGTTACTTTTTTCATCAGCGCGAGCAGCTCATGCCCGTCCCTGCGTCTCTGCTCGTTCTCGACCTGATCGATGAACGCCGCAGGGCTGACGCTCGTCGGTTTGGTTTTTATTTCCGCCATGGGTTCTCCTTCGTTTGAGAAATCCGGATCAGACGCCGTACCAGGCGATCATCGCGCAGCTTATCGCGAGACCCAGCGTCAGCGGAGTATAGATGCGACTGTCCAGACGGGCAAATCCCGTTTCGCGTCGACGCTTGAAAATTCCGATGTAGTTGAATTCGCCAATGGCTCGAGCCATGAGGACTGCGGCGACACCCCATGTACCCAGCCTTCGGATCGTCAGCGGCAGCACGCCGGGAATCCCGATTCCCCGTTCGAGCACAAGCAGAACGGAAGCCGCCAGGAGTCCGGCAACGACGAGTGTTATGGCGGTTCCAGTTCGGAAGAGGGGTATCCCATTCTTTTCCGGCATGACACCTTCTGCGCCGCGACGACCGCCAAATACCCAGTACACATGGAGTGCCGAAAGCATGCCGAAAACGAGTGCGACAGACCATGCAAGCCAGGGCAATGCAGATGTCAGAGAGTCACGACTTTCCTTGAAGCGCCTGTTCGATCTGCGCGAGGTGGTGTGCATTGTGGTTGGCGATGCGATCGAACTCCGATTTCAGTGTGCGGATGCCAGCTTCGCTGTGAACAAACTCGCGGGCGCCATCGATTTCATAGTGCAGGCGAGCCTGATGAATGACGCAGGCCCGCACGGCGGCATACATGTTCATGGACAGTTCCACCGGCTGCTGCAAGTAGTGCAAACCGGTTACCCAGGCATCCTGATTGAATGCCCACTGCACCTGTCCCGGTTCGCTGAGTACTCGCCGGACGCGGTCGTAAAGCACGGTTTCCGTGTCGGCGATGTGGTGCAGGAGGACTCGAATCGGCCACTTGCCTGGAGCATAGGTCCGGTCCAGCTGTTCCATACTCAGCCGAAAATAGGGCAGCGTTTTCTCCCTCGTCGATTCCAGTTTCGCGATGATATCCATGGCCGATTGTCGCATGGGTCTGCCGCGTTCCGGGCGATCGGGAAATCGGAAGTTTCGAAATCGAACGAATGACCGATTTCCAATCCAAGATCTAAAGATGGACGATCCGAGGGGAACTGTCCCTGCGGATTTGACCCTTTAAATTTTGGATTGGAAATCAGTCATTCGTGCGATTTCGAAACTTCCAATTCTCCGATTCCCATAATCCAACTACCGTGCCTCTTGACCCCAACTCACAGCTGTAATGTAATGGTCCTGCCTCTTTGCGGATTTTCCTTCCGGGCCGTCCGGCCTCAGGGATTCTCATGACACAACTACCTGCTTTGATCGAGCGCGCCGCTCCTCGCGATGCAGACCGCGACACGGCTCCGGTTGTCCGTATTCAGAAAATGATCTTCGCCGAAGCCGCGTCGCTCGGCGCCAGCGATATCCATATCGAGCCGGGGCGCACCGGCACCCGGGTTCGGTATCGCGTCAATGGGCTGCTCCAGCAGACCACCGATCTGCCGCGCTGGATTCACGACAATCTTGCCGTTCGCATCAAGGTTCTCGCGAGCCTTGACGTGGCAGACCGCCGCGTTCCGCAGGACGGCCACATCAGCGCGGAAGTCACCGGCGGTGATGACTTTCGTGTGTCTACCGTCCCCACGCGATGGGGTGAAAAAATTGTCATTCGCCTGCTCAAGCGGGCGCGTGCCGCCATGTCTCTCGTCGAACTCGGAATACCACGCCCGGTGGAAGAGAAGCTGCAGGCCTGGATTCACCGGTCTCAGGGAATCCTGTTCGTCGTCGGACCCACGGGCAGCGGCAAGACCACAACCCTCTACGCCCTGATCAACGAAATCCGGGATGAGCCGCTGAACATCGTCACCATCGAAGATCCCATCGAGTATGAAATCGAGCGCATCACCCAGATTCAGATCAACGAAAAATCCGGACTCACCTTCGCCCGCGTTCTGCGCGCGATTCTTCGCCAGGATCCCGACGTCATTCTTGTCGGTGAGATCCGAGACGCGGAAACGGCAAAAACCGCCGTGCATGCCGCGATGACCGGCCACCTGGTGCTCTCCACGCTTCACGCCACCGACACCGTTTCGGCGATGTCGCGCCTCACTGAACTGGGTATCGACCGTTCGCTGGCGGCGGGCGTGATACTTGGCGTGGTCGCCCAGCGTCTCGTCCGCACCAACTGCGAACGCTGCTCCGAACCGGAGTATCCGCGTGCGGTGTACCTGGATTGTCTCGGGATTTCTCATCAGGACCAGGGCCGGCTACGTCACAGCCCCGGCTGTGCGGAGTGTCACTTCACGGGCACGCACGGGCGAACCGGTCTTTACGAACTCCTCGAAGTGCAGGGGCGCGTTCGCCAGCTTTGTGCAAGCGGCACGGAGTCCGAACTCCGGAGTGCGGCGCGGGATGCCGGCGTTGTGACGCTGGCGCAGCAAGCCGTGACGCTTGCCTTGAACGGCTCCATTTCCATCAGTGACGCCTATCGCGCCGGATACTTTGGAGGCGAATGATGGCACGCAAACACTACGACATCCTTCAAATCAAACCCGACGCCTCGGCCGACGAAATCCAGCGTGCGTATCGCAAACTTGCGATGCGCTATCACCCGGATCGCAATCCGGCTCCGGACGCGGCCGTGCAGATGGCGGCCATCAATGAGGCATACGAAGTCCTGCAGGATCCGCTACAGCGTGGAAACGTCGAGCAACCCGCCGCCGTCGTCCATCATGCGGACGATCTTACGTTCTCCATACTCAGTGCGGCCCGGGCCGTCATTCTTCGCAATGGATGGATCGTGGCCCATGAGGAAAACAGCGTTGTGTTGTTTGAAACCGGAAACCCGCGCTTCCGGATTCTCCTCACGGACCGGTTGACGAAGGACTCCCTGCTTCGGATCTCCCGTCAATTCCGGGAAATCGCCGCGGTTCTGGCCGTTCATATCGAGGGGCCGATTGCAGTGGGAGCCAAGATTACGATCATCGATCTGATGCATGCACAGTGGCACGGCCCCCCAATTCCCGAAGGACCGTGCCGGTCGCTGTTGTCCGGCTTCCTGTAGTATCATCCCTTCCCATGAAAGGCATGAAATGAGCATGACAGGTGCGGTGCGAGGAGCCGCTTTTGCGTTCCTTCTCGTCGGTGCGGGAGTTGGGTTTGCCGCAGTTTATCCGTGGATGCACAAACGGGCGCCGGAACTCGCCAAGCCATTACCCATGCTCAAGCCAAGAGCCGATGCGGCGACCTCTGCTGGGGGCGGTGCAACTGGTCCGGCCACGCCTCCGCCACTCGATACGGTTCTTCTGAAGCAATTGGAAGATAAGGCAAAGGCCGACCCGAAGAACGTCGCAGTCCTGTCGGAACTGGGTGCGATACAGGCGGAACAGCTGAATTTTGCCGAAGCCGCAAAGTGGTATAAGCAGGCCGTCGCGGCAGACGGAAAGAATGTCGATTTGAGGAACTATCTCGGGGAGTCTCTCTTTCAGGCGAACCAGATCGACGAGTCCCTTGCCGTGTTCCGCGAAACCCTGGTTCTGTTCCCAACGCATCCCGAAGCCCTCTTCGACTATGGCTACATTCTCCTTCAGGGTAAAAACGACGCAAAGGGCGCCATCGAAAGCTGGGAAAAACTTGTCAAAACCAATCCGAATTTCGATCAGATCGACCGTGTGAAGCAATTGATCGAAGCCGTCAAAGAGCGAAGCAAATAGTGCGAGCGGAAATCATCGAAAAACTTAGACGGGTAGTCGGAAAGGCCGCCGTCGTTGCCGACGAAACCGAACTTCTCGTCTATGAATGCGACGCGCTCACGCTCTTCAAACAGAAGCCGGATGCCGTCGTCTTTCCCCAGACCACCGAGCAGGTTTCGGGAATCGTGAAGATCGCCTGCGAGTACGGAGTTCCGTTTCTTCCTCGCGGAGCGGGCACCGGATTAAGCGGCGGAGCACTGGCGGCTGAAGGCGGAATCATCATCGAGATGCAAAAGATGAACCGCATTCTCTCCATCGATCAGGAGAATCGAATTGCGGTCTTACAGCCCGGTGTCGTGAACCTGAATATTACGCAGGCGACCGCACCCTTCGGCCTGTACTACGCACCGGATCCTTCCAGCCAGCAGGCATGCACCATCGGCGGAAACGTGGCGGAAAATGCCGGCGGTCCGCACTGCCTGAAATACGGCATGACAACCGACCACATCCTCGCCATCGAGGTCGTGCTCGCCAACGGAGAAATCGTGCGACTGGGAAATCCAGCCGGCGAGAGCATGGGTATGGACCTGGTGGGAACGATCGTCGGCTCGGAAGGCACGTTTGTGATCGTGACGGAGATCACCATCCGACTGCTGCCAAAGCCGCAGGCGGTGAAGACTCTTCTCGCGGCATATCATTCCGTCGAAGCCTGCAGCCAGACGGTGTCCGACATCATCGGCGCGGGAATCGTTCCCGCCGCCCTGGAGTTCGTCGACGACAAGACCATCCACGCCGTTGAAGCGTCTGTCTTCAAAGCCGGATATCCCATGGATGCACGCGCCTGCCTCCTGATTGAGCTGGACGGATTTCAGGATGGAATCGAAGAAATGTCCGATGCGATTTCGGAGATCTGCCGGAAGAATCAGGCCTACGAGGTTCGCGTTGCGAAGAACGATCAGGAGCGAGCAAAGCTGTGGCTTGGCCGCAAGGGAGCATTCGGCGCGATGGGACGAGTCAGTCCCGACATGATGGTGATGGATGCCGTCATTCCACGCACCCGCCTGGCCGATGTGCTGGCCGAAGTGGACCGTCTTTCCGAGCTTCACGGACTTGCGGTGGCCAACGTGTTTCATGCCGGCGATGGAAACCTGCATCCATTGATACTGTTCGATAGCCGGTATCCCGATCAGGTGGAGAGAATCCACAAGCTGGGCGAAGCGATCATGCGTGTGTGCGTGGATGCGGGCGGCGCGCTCAGCGGCGAACATGGAATCGGCGTCGAGAAGAAGGAGTTCATGGGGCTCATCTTCAGCGACACGGATATGGATGTGATGGGCGACGTGAAGAGTGTTTTCAACCCCACGGGCCGGCTCAATCCGTCCAAAATTTTCCCATCGCGCCACGCCTGTTCCGAGATTGGCCGTTCCTCGACGACGAGCACGGTGGAGATCGGCAAGCGCGTCGAAGCCATGCTGCTGGGAGGTTCCCGCATTGGTCATTGATGGACAATCGGTAGGCCGAAGCGTTCGTCCGGAGTCTGTGGCAGACCTCGCGGCCGCAATCGCCGAAGAGAAAGGCGCCATCGTACCGATGGGGTCCGGCACGCAAATGGAATTTGGCAATCCGCTGCGTGCAGCGGATTGCGTTGTCGATCTTTCCCGTCTTTCGAGAATCACTACTTACAATCCCGCGGAGCTGACGATTCACGTCGAAGCAGGCGCCACTCTCGGCCAGATTCAAAGCGCTCTGGCACCAAACAAGCAGGCATTGCCGCTCGATCCATGGAACGGGCCTTCGGCTACGATTGGCGGCATTGCCGCCGCAAACGCCCAGGGACCGATGCGTGCCATCGGTGGAATCCGCAACTGGATCATCGGCATGAAGGTGATTCATGTCGATGGCAGAATTTCGAAAACGGGCGGCCGTGTGGTGAAGAATGTCACCGGATACGATCTGGCCAAGCTGTATACGGGCTCGCTTGGATCGCTGACGGTGATTGCAGAAATCAGCTTCAAATTAAAGGCGCAGTTTCCAAAAACGTCGACCGCCATTGCCGAGTTCGGCAGCCTTCCGGAAGCGCTCGCCGCCCTCGCCGCGATTCGTAAGAGTCCGCTGCAGCCGATCGCCTGCGAACTGGTCGGCGGAGCCGGTATCGCGAATGCCATTTGGATTCGGTTTGGCGAACATCCCGCAGCCGTGGCCTGGCAGATCGCGCAGCTGCCCGCTGCTGCCTGGAAGGTAATCGAACTTGATGAAGAAGCGGCAGCATGGGAGCGGCTTCGACTGCAGCATGCAACGCTTGGTCCGGTAGTGGTTCGCGTTGTCGGCCTGCCATCGGAAGTCGGCACGATAATGGAGCAGGCTAAGCCCGTTTCCTGGATTGCGCATGCGGCAAGTGGAATCGTCCTGATGGCTTTTGACAATGCGGACGGAGTTGGACACATTCGCGAACGTTTTCCCGCGGTGATCGAAAAGGCGCCGATCGACGTTCGGCGTCGAGTACCGACGTTTGGAGTGAGCGGAACGGAAAAGCGATTGATTCGGGAAATGAAACAGAAGTTCGATCCCGGCGGACGTTTAAACCCTGGAAGGCATATAGATGGAGAGTAACGGTGGAGAGCAATAAGCTTTATCTCGACTGCATTCATTGCGGCCTCTGCCTGCCGTCATGTCCAACGTATCGAACGCTCGGCAACGAGATGGATTCTCCGCGCGGCCGAATCTACCTGATGCGGGCGCTCGACGAAGGCCGGGCGCAGATTACGGATTCGTTCGTCGACCACATGTTCAAGTGCCTGGATTGTCGCGCCTGCGAAACAGCCTGTCCTTCCGGCGTTCACTTTGGTCACATGATGGAAGACACGCGCGCCGCCATCGTCGCGAAACGTCCGGCACATTGGATGGCGCGCCTCATGCTCGAACATGTCTTTCCGCATCCGCGCCGGTTCAAAGCGGCTGCGCGTCTTCTGCAGTTCTACCAGTATTCGGGATTTCAAAAACTCGTGCGGAGCAGTGGACTGCTCGAGTTCTTCGCTCCTTCGATGGCCCGTGCCGAATCCCTGATGCCCGAACTTGAAATGAACCAGGGCGACAGCGTCCGTGGCTTGTATCCGGCGGAAGGAACTCGAGTCGGAACGGTTGCCTTCTTCACCGGTTGCGTGATGAACTCGATGCTCAATTCCGTCAACCGGGATTCCGTACGCCTGCTCGCTGCGGCAGGGTATGACGTTGTCGTTCCGGAGGCCCAGGTCTGCTGCGGCGCCCTGGCCAATCATGCCGGATTGCGTGGCGCCGCGGTGGAAGCCGCCCGCAAAAATATGGATGTCTTCAAGGATCCTTCCATCGAAGCGGTGATCATCAATGCCGCGGGATGCGGATCGATGTTGAAGGAATATCCCGATATCCTTCCGGAAGCCGCGTCATTCTCCGCGAAAGTAAAAGACATCTCCGAGTTTCTGGCTCACACGCGGATTGCAGATCGACTGAAGGTTCCGTTGAACAAGCGCGTCGGATACGACGACCCGTGTCATCTCATACATGGACAGGGCGTTAAGTCTGAACCCCGTGCGCTGCTGCGCGCGATCCCGGGCATCGATTTGGTGGAAGTTCCGGGCGCCGATCAGTGCTGCGGAAGCGCCGGAATTTACAACATTACGCAGACGGAGATCTCGATGGCGATACTGGACGCGAAGATGGAGCAGATCCGCCGAGCCGGTATCGACGTGCTGGCGACAGGCAATCCGGGCTGCATGTTCCAGTTCCGCTATGGCGCGAAACGCGCCGGCCTGAACCTCAAGGTGGTTCACCCCGTGGAGCTGCTGGCAGACGCGCTCGACTGACATATACTGGCATCTATGAATACGACAAAGACGTTGTTTTTAATGGTGGGGCTTACCGTTTTGCTCGTGCTGGTGGGCGGAGCATTGGGCGGCCAGCAGGGGACGATTATCGCATTCGTGTTTTCGATACTGCTGAATGGGGTGAACTACTGGTTCAGCGACAAGATCGTACTGAAGATGTACGGTGCGCGTCAGGTCACCGAGGCCGAGTCGCCATTGCTCTACAGTGTGACCCAGGAGCTCGCGGTTCGAATGAATACACCCATGCCAAAGGTCTACATCATTCCTTCGGACGCTCCCAACGCCTTTGCAACCGGACGAAATCCGTCTCATGCGGCGGTCGCGGCGACGGAAGGAATACTGAGACTGCTGAATCGCGATGAACTCACCGCGGTAATGGCTCATGAGCTGTCTCACGTGTACAACCGCGACATCCTGATCAGCACGATTGCCGCGTCAGTTGCCGGCACCATCACAATGCTGGCCAACATCGCGCAGTGGGGCATGATCTTCTCCGGCGGACGCCGGGACGATCGGGACGGAAGTCCGATCGCAGCAATTGCGATGATGATCCTCGCGCCATTCGCAGCGTTGCTGATTCAAATGGCGATCTCCAGATCCCGCGAATATGCGGCGGATTCGACAGGCGCGCATCTTTGCGGCAATCCGTTATGGCTGGCAAGCGCGCTGAAGAAACTGGAAGCCGGATCCCAGCGCGTTCCAATGAACGCGACTCCCACGACTGCACATCTTTTCATCGTGAATCCACTGCTTGGCGGTGGATTGTCCAGCCTCTTCAGCACGCATCCGCCGATGGCGGAGCGTATCGCCCGGCTTGAAGAGATGGCTTACGGAACCCGCCGGTAATTCAAAAAAATTCCCCTCCTCGCCATATGTTGGCCAGGAGGGGAATCTCTGCGCGCTTACATGCTTAAGCGCGCAGCCCAGGAGACGTATGGGGCCGGGGATTTGCCGTTAATCATCAATCAATAATCATTTTTCATTTGCGGAAGGGGCTTCTCTTCAAATGAAAAATGATTATTGATTGATGATTAATGGCAAATCCCCGGCTCTGATTTCTTAGATCAAAACCGCAGTGAAAGTCCGGCGGATGCCTGCAGGAAGTCCAGTCTCTGCTGAGTCACAAATCCCGCAACCGTGATTTTGGGAACGGCGTAACCGCGAACATCGAGGTTTACTCCGAGCGGTCCTCCGGCAAATGTGACTCCTCCGCCGTAGTTGTATCCAAACTTGGTTCCAAAATCCGCGATCGTGTTACCACCGGTAGCAACCACACCGATTCCGGCCGTCGCATAAGGCTTCACAAAGCCAAACGAAGGTTGTATGCGGAGATTGGAATGGTAAATAAACGCAGTGGTGCTGCTGTCGAGGAAGTTCGGAGCGTATGCGAGTGTGTGCTCACCTCCGAGGAGACCTCCATGTCCGAAACGCCCACCAAATACTCCAAAAGTCTTCGGGTTGAAATTCTGAATGAGATTGCCGGCCTGGCCCGGGGCTGTCTCAAACGTCAGCTTTCCAGGGTTCTGGAAGCCGCCAAAGAATGTCACGTCCAGTATCGCTGCATTGGACGAGATGGAACCGATGAGGATGAGAAGAGTTGCAAGTGTGATGTGCGATACGAAAGCACGTAACTTCATAGTGGCGGCCTCCCTTGGTTAAGTTCTACCTGGACTTACTGGTCTCTGCCGGCTGGTCCTCAACGCTAGAGTACCCGTTGAGCATTACCAGCAATGGGTTCGAAATGGCAGGAGCGGCGATCCGCCCCTTAAGAATGTCTTCATGGTTGACGGCCCTGCCGTACAGCACCCTATTGTCGTCGTCGTCAGACCGCAATGTTGTGCCTTTCAGGACAAGACCCGCAAAGATGCCCCGGGTGCGGGAGTACGAAAGAATCTCTGCGTGCATATACGCGTCGGTTTCCGCCGTGGCGGATCGGCCGACCGGTCCGGCCATGGCAGCACCTTCACCGCCAATGGTGAACTCCGATCTCATGAGTTTCTCCGCACCCTTCTGATTCATGACCATCATCACCACATCCGTTTCACCGCCGCCTATCTGAAGGCCGAAACTTCCGCCCTCCATGCGTACGGTGGAAGGACCTGTCCATCCTCGGCCCTGAGGCTGCCGGCAGGTTGCGACACCCTTTCCATACTGGGCACCGACGATGAATCCGCCGCGTTTGACGGCTGGAACAATAACGACGCAATGCGCGTTATTGAGAAGGTCTCGGGGTATCCCGTTGTCCGGTGCAGCCATGATCTCCTGAATGACATCCCTGGCTTCTCCGATTCGATTGTTGGCGTCT
>Ga0184628_10001041_pt1 | contig 14013 bp, 15 predicted proteins | sample PLM4_5_b1_FD_133149 | JGI IMG/M metagenome (GOLD analysis project Ga0184628, IMG submission 133149) | Groundwater sediment microbial communities from an aquifer in East River, Colorado, USA - PLM4_5_b1 | ecosystem: Environmental > Terrestrial > Soil > Riparian zone | place: USA: East River... | reverse complement strand
CGGCTCCGCCGGTTGTGACGGTTGCGCCTCCCAGCGCTCCTTCGCAGCCTGCGGCTACGCCGGTGACACCGGAAGAGTCTTCAACAACTCTTCCGTTCACTGGTGCGGAGACGCTGGTGTTGCTGGGCATCGGTGTGGCTGCCACGGTGGCCGGGCTGTTGCTGCGTAAGCCACGGATAGCGGCCTAGGGGCTGTTGCGGGGCCAGTGCTGCCTCTCGGGGCGGTTACTGGCCACCGTTGCGCCCCTGCCCAGCACACGGGTAAGCTGACGCACGTATAGAACCAGCTACGAAGGTGGACACAGTGGCAAGCATCGAAGACATCATCCGCAAGGTGCAGGCGCTCATCGCCCGTGCCGACCACAAGAACACTCCTCCGCCTGAGGCGGAAGCCTGTCGGCTCAAGGCCGAGGCGCTCATGTTCCAATACCGTGTCGACGAGTCACGGCTGGCTGCCAAGGCAGTCGTCAAGGCTGCGCCGGTGTGGATGGACTTCCCGTTCTGCCGGGTACCGAACGAGTTCGGCAATCACTACTGGACGATCATGTCGTCAGTGGTACGCCACCTTGACGTGCGCATGAGCGCCAATACACAACGCATCGTCAACGAGGACACCGGCGAGAGCGAGCTTTGGTACGTGGCGAACATGGTTGGCTACGAGACGGATCTCAAGTTCGCCATGATGCTGGCCACCGAGTGCATGTTGGCGTTCAGCCGACTCCTCGAGCCCAAAGTGGACCCGGAACTCACTGACCGGGAGAATGCCTACGTCCTGCGGAGCGCAGGGATGGAGGGGCGACGCATCGCTATGGCACTGTACGGTCGTGATGACAAGCACTTGCGGCCCAAGGTGCGGAAGCTGTTCATCCAGGAGGCAACTCTTCGAGGTGAGGACCCCACCGCATTGGTTGGGCAGGGCAACACGATGAAGATCTTTCGGCGCAGCTACGCCGACGGGTTCGTCACTACGCTCAACAGTCGTCTTTGGACAATGGCGAACAGTCACGACAGCGAAGGTGCGCTGGTACTGGCCAGCCGCAAGAACGACGTAGATGAAGCGTTCTATGAGCGGTACCCGTCGTGGCGTCCGGCACCGGCCAAGGCATCCATCGGTGACGGTTACAACGATGGTGAGTGTCCACGGTGCAAGAAGGCCAAGAGCGGTCTTTGCCGTACGCATAGCTGGCGCAAGCTGCCCGAGCGCAAGGTCAACCGCACGGCGTACGGGCGTGGACAGGACGCCGCACGCACAGTGAATCTCAACACTCGCAATAACCGATTGGAGGCATGATGGCTAGGCGCAGCGCACCGGCCAAGGCCAAGGCATGGCCCTGCACGAAGGAGGACATCCTCAAGGCACGGGACACGGACAGGCTTAGTTGGAAGGCAGTGGGGGCAACGCTGGGCATCGGTAGCCCAAGCGCCGCACGGGCTGCGTACACAGCCCTGACAGGCACACCGCACTACGAGAGCCAGCCCATAGTCAACCGTGCGCCCAAGGGCACCGGCAGGGTTGCGGAGCGCAAGGCTGCACAAGCTGTGGACGTGAGCCCAGGCTGGAATGCCGACACAGACCAGGACGACATCATCGCCCGGCTGCAACCGGGTACGGCGCTCACAGTGCAGCGCAAGTTCATGGTCGAAGAAATGGTTGTGGACCGCATCCGCAGCTTCGAGTTCAACAAGGACGAGACCAAGTTGATTCTCTCGTTCTACGACGGGTTCAACGGTGCGCTACGTAGCGTGCACGTGGACAGCATCCTGGAGGTGCGGTGATGTACGAGAACACAAGTCGCCAATGTTGCACGGGCTTCCACGACGAGTGCTCACGTTCCATGCGCTCGTGCAAGTGTGAGTGCCACTTCGTGCAAGCATCCTTCGATGTATTGCAGGGCGCTGACAGTGAGCCTCCTGCGCAATGGAAGGAGGAGAGCTACTCAACCGACGTAAGCTGAGAGCGGCACTGTGCCGAGGACCAAAGGAGAAAAGTTGAAGGGAATCATCAGCAAGCTTCTCATCGTGGCGTTGGCAGTGGGTGCCCTCGTTGCGTTGGGTGGCTCACCAGCAAGTGCAGACCCTGCGTACTTGTGCAAGTACGGGAACCCGGGATACGAGAGCCACTACTGGTCTACGAAGGCCAACGTTCACGCAGGCAACACTCCTGCGGCGGTCATCACTGACTACCTGCTCTTGAACATCGGCTGGAACGACGACTGCTACGAGGTGTATTACATCACCAGTGCAGCGTTCGAAGCTCATGCGTCCAGTCACACTCCGTGCGGGTTCACTGTGTACCCGAACATCGTCAATCACGGCAGCTATGCCACGGTTAACTTCACCTACTGGTGGAAGGCTCCGGGACAGAACTGTTACGACGCAAGCAACGCTCGTGTGTCTGCGGGATATCGGTGGGATGCTGCCGATAACGTCACGTGGGCATATCAGTGGTGGTACGGCACTCTCTACTCCGGCTTCAACTCCGGTGGTGGTGGCATCTAGGCAAGTAAGGCAATAGGAAATGTTGGGAAGGGGGTCGGGTAACACCGGCCCCTTTCCTGGTGCTGTACTCGTCCGGGATATCCCTGGTACCCTGAACGGGCGTAAGCCCATAGAAACAGGAAGGTGGACAAATGACCGTTACCTCGAATGGCGTGCTTTGTGGCAAGTGCAAGGCATATCACCCGACCGTAGCCGACGTGAAGGCTTGCTACATGGGCACCGGCCCGGTAGCGCAGGCACAGCCCAGCGGCCCCGCAGGATCGACCACAGCGGCCCCTGCGAACATCTGGCGCAAGGGCAGCGACGGTAGCTGGTGCGTGCAGGTGGCCACCGGCTACACCACCGGCGACACGGTTACCGTCACCAAGCGCAACGGTGACACCGCCGAAGTGGTGCTCGGCGAGTTTGTTGCCTACGGCAACGACGGACTCGTCATGTACGCACCGGCTCCGAAGGACAAGCAACCGGCCACCGGCTACACGGCGGAAGCCAAGCGTGGTGATGTGCACGTGGTTGACGGCACGTACTACCGCATCCACATTGCACAGAAGACAGGCAACCCCTACGCAGCACGTGCGGACATCATCGAAGAAGCTGTATGGGAGAACGGCACGCTGGTACAGCCCGGCAAGATTGCGTGGGAGTACCAGCCCGGACTCATCAACCGGCTGAGCACGGCAACGCTGACCACGGCAGCGCAGGCGGCAGCGTTCGGTCACCTCGTGGGCCGGTGTTGCTTCTGTAGCCACGCCATTGACACGCCCGAGTCAACTGCGGTTGGCTATGGCCCCGTGTGCGCATCCAAGTATGACCTACCGTGGGGCAACACCACGCAGGTAGTGACATTGTGTGAAGCGGTGCAACCCAACGCAAGCGCCGCTAGGTAGGCGCAGAGGGGCCGGTGCGCCAATGTGGCCATCGGCCGCTGCAGAGCTCTTAGGCGTACACACAGCGTGCGCAGAAAGGTAGGAACAGTGGCCAAGCAAGGTGACCCCGTTGTTGCACAAATAGTTGCCAGCAAGTACCCGGACGAGCCGGACCCCTTTGATGTGGAAGTGATGTTGCGTACACACCAGGAAGCGCATCCAACACTCGGGCCGCTCTTCAAGACGCTGCACGCATTCGCCGACAGAACGCTTGAAGAGTTCTTCTGGGACACCCCGGATATCCCGCACCCTGTTATCGCCACCGAGAAGGATCGAGGAACCCGGCTGGGCTACTACACGTCCATGGACGGCTACACACTCATCCATCGTGTGAACCTGAACGTGCACGCACTGCGCAACGGGGCGGAGGCGGCGGAGACTCTGGCGCATGAGCTCGTGCACTTGTGGCAAGACCACGTCGGCCGACCGTGCAAGCGCAACTATCACGCAGCCGAGTTCCACGCACGTATGGCGGAGTACGGCATCGAGACCAAGGGTCGCCGAGGTGAGCACCACGGGTACACCACCGGCCGATGGCAAGCGTGGATGGAAGAAAACAGCGACCTGAACCTGGAGCAGTTCATCCTTCCCGGCGCTGACGCAACCAAGCCTAGAAAGATGCTGAAGCAAGCGTGCCCCTGCGGCTACAGCTTCCGCACACGTGTTCCTCGTGCGTGCATCTGCCTTGAGTGCGAACAGCCTTACGAGGTTGTGTGATGCCGGTAACAGTCGAGATCAACAACGCTTGTCCCGACGGAAGAATCTGCGTGGACTTTCCGTACTCGTCAACACTCGTGCAACGGGTGAAGTCTGTGTCCGGGGCCAGCTTTGTGAAAACACCACGGCGGCACTGGCACGTACCTAAGTCGATGATCTCCTGCCGTGCATTACGCAACGCCTTCGGTGATGAGCTTGTGATCGGTCCGTCTTTGCGTAGCTGGGCAACCGAAGCGGCCCGGCAGGAGACCACGCTCAACCGGCTGGCGCTAGCGGACACAGCGGAGCTTGTGCGCCTGCCCCACGTGCTGCCGACGCTGTACCGAGCGATGCACGTTGGCCCCATCGGGCTCACCTTCACAACGGAGGAGCAGTGGACCGAGGCGCTTGCTGCACCCGGCAGCTACCAGACAGCGGACATCAAGTTCCTTGCAGACTCGCCGGCTCCCCTGAATGCGAATCAGCAAGGGCTTGGGAAGACTCCCGAGTGGATTGCATCGGTGTGGGAAGCCGGACTGGAAGCTGGCGATCATCTCGTGGTGTGCAACAGTGCAGCGGTTGACGGCACGTGGGAGCCCGAGCTTGAGCAATGGACATCGGACTGCGCCGACGAGGTTGGCATCTACGCCTGCACTGGCACACGAGCGCAGCGTGAGGTGGCCATAGGTGCGTGGCGCACCAGCACAGCCAAGAGCCGGTGGCTGATCGTCAACACACAGATGATCCAGTGGCGCAAGGACCCCGACGGCACCCGCATCGTCAAGCTGAAGGGCAAGAAGGCGGAGGGTAGCTGCACGTGCAGCGCAAGCAAGGACCCTCACGCTCACTACAGCGACCCCTACCCCACCATCGCAGCACACACGTTCCGCACCATCTGCGTAGACGAGTGCCAGAAGGCCAGCATTCGCAACGACAAGTCCATCACGCACATGAGCATCGACGCCATCAAGCACAGCGACAAGCGTTGCGCCATGAGCGGCACACCAGCTAAGAAGAAAGGTGCTGACGTATGGGGCGTCCTGCACTGGCTGAACCCGAAGGCGTTCCCGTCCAAGTTCCGCTTCGCAATGGACTTCTTCGAGGCCAGCAACAATGGCTTCGGTTGGAAGTTCGGCAAGCTGCGGGAGGAGCTCGCTGGACAGTTCGCTGACACGCTGAAGCCATATGCACTACGGCGCACGAAGGATGAATGCCTGCCGTGGTTGCCTCCGAAGCTGCACGTGTACGTTCCGTGCACGATGGGCAGCAAGCAAGCGGCGCAGTATCAGGCCATGGAGGACGACGGGTTCGTCAACATCTCCGGCGAGGAGGTCACCACCACATCTGTCCTCGCAGAGTTCACACGGTTGACACAGTTTGCCAACGCCTACTGCGAGGTGCGGGGCGGAGTGGTGGCACCGACGGCGCTCAGTTGCAAGCTGGACGCCATGCTGGAGAAGATGGATGAGGCGGATGTGTTTGAAGACACTGAGCAGAAGCAACTGGTGTTCAGCTCATCTAGGTTGATGGTTGAACTAGCTGCCGAGGTGCTCAGCACCAAGGGCATCAAGGTGCAGATCATAAGCGGCGGACAGAGCCGTAAGGGCCAGCGCCGTGCCATCAAGGAAGCTTTCCAGTCCGGCGGTACGCAGGTGCTGTGCATCGTTACGACAGCCGGTGGCGTCAGCCTGACGCTAGACCGGGCTGACACGGTGCACTTCCTCGATGAAAGCTGGGCACCCGATGACACCGAACAAGCGGAGGACCGAGCACACCGAGCGACCTCCGGTACCAAGCAAGTGACCATCTATCACTACTACACCCGACACACGTTGGATGAGTACCGGATGGAAGTGGCTGATGACAAGCGCACGGCACACGACCTCATCTGGGATGTCCGGCGCAAGCTACTCAAGGAGAAGGCAGTATGAAATGGTTCTGGACCGGAGCGCAGTGGCTAGCCATTGGCATTGGCTTGCTGGTGCTGTGTGTGTTGCTGTACGGCGTTCTCATGGCGCTCAGTACGCAAGGGCCGATGCCAAGCCCGTGAGCCCTTACGTCGGCGTCAGCTTCCATGTGATCCATGACGTGGAAGTCATGCAGGGAAAAGGTGTTGATGAGTTGTACGTTCCCGTAGACTGGCTCTTGCCAGTTGGTACCAACCACAACGAAGGAGACAACAGTGGCACGCAAGGCAAAGGAAACAGAAGCGGAAGAGGCAGGCGAGCTCCGCAGTCAGATGTGGAAGCACGAACTGTTCGTCGAGTGGGCGCTCTCCGAAGGTCAAGACCTGGAGAGCCAGACGGCAGCGCAGGCAATCGCCTACTTCGCTGCCAAGCGCAACGAGTTCCGCAAGAGCGAGCTCTACCGCGACGCCGTGGAAGCCCACAAGGGCGAAGCGGAAGCGGCTCGTGCGGCTCGTGCGGCACTGCGTGCGGAGAAGGCCAAGGCGGAGAAGCCTGTGAAGGCTGCCAAGGCCACCGCCAAGAAGGCGACGCCTGCCAAGAAGGCCACTCCGGCCAAGGCGGCTCGCTCGGGTAAGCGTGCTGCGGCTGCGGCTGCCAGCGACGAGAACCCGTTCGACTGACGGAGGAAGTCCACCTCCATTCGTCAGTGCAAGAGGGGTCGGTCCTTCGGGGTCGGCCCCTCTTCGACGATGGATAACCATCGGGCAAAGGTCGTTGCGCCGCAATGCTTGTGTCACCGACTGCACGGCGCTAACTTGCATGGTCCGGTGCTGCCAGTGCCGTCGGCTACCTAGGGCTCGGCGTTCTCTTGTCCGCCTTGCGTTGGGTAGCGTGTGCTCAACGGACACTCCGCTGGCAGCACCGGATATCTAGAACCTAGAACCTAGAACAAAGGAGAGCCGGTGCCAGAGCAGTTAGTGCTCCTGCGCAACAGCGAGCGCTCAAAGTATCGTCGGTGCAGGCTTGCATGGAAGTGGTCGTACGTGGAGCGCCGTGGCAGTCCACGCAGCAAGGGAGCTCTCGTGTTCGGCACGGACATCCATGCGTCACTTCGTGGTTGGTATCCGCCCGGTCTCAAGCGTGGTGTGCATCCGGCTAAGACATTCGACAAGATTTTCAAAGCCAACCGTGACGCCTATGCGCAGTGGGATGACGAGGGTAACCGCATTGAAGCGTACGACCTGGGCATGAGTATGCTCGAGGACTACGTAGACACTTACGGTAGGGACGGCAACATCAAGATCATTGCGCCGGAGCAAGTGATCACCATCGACGTGATGGACAAGCAAGGTAACTACCTGTGCACGTGGGTCGGCCAAGTTGATGCGATGTACGAGGACCTCGCCCGCTCCACTCGCAGTCGTCCGTGCATCGGTATGCTCGAGCACAAGACAGCCAAGACAATCGACGAGGAACTGGCGGTGGTGTCGGGCTATGGGGAACAAGGGCTCAGCTACGTCTGGGCCGCAGACCTGCACGCACGGCACGAGGGATGGTTGCAACCTGGTCAACACGTTACGCACGTGCGCTTCAACTGGTTAAAGAAGTCACTTGCGGATGAGCGACCCCGCAACGCTGCGGGACACGTGCTGAACAAGCCGACCAAGCCTGCACTGATTCAAGCGGCTGACATGAAGCGGTTGGAGTACCCGAAGAAGGCCACGATGGAAGAGATGACCACCATCTTGGCGGACGCAGGTGTGTCGGTTGAGCTATTGGGTGAGCCAAGCAAGCGCCAGCCCGGCCCACGCTTCCACCGCTTCGACCTCAACTTGATGGGCAACGAGCTCACCGAGCTCAACCAACGCATCCGTGCGGAGGCTTGGGAGATGGCGCAAGTGAAGCAAGGCAAGCTTCCCATCTACAAGAACCCGACCAAGGATTGCAAGTGGGACTGCGAGTTCCATGAGGTGTGCGAGCTCCACAGCATGGGCGTGGAGTGGGAAGACATGATGAACCTGGAGTTCACCACCTGGAATCCGTACCTCGAACATGAACTTGAACTGGAGCGAGCATGAGTAGACCGCAATCTATGCACAGCGTGCAGGACGCAGAGATGCAATCGATCAACATGATGATCATTGCGCATCCAGGCACCGGCAAGACTCCGTTCTGGGGCACGGGCGGCAGACGCCTTCTTCTCCTGGACGCTGACGACGGATACGAAAGCGCCAAGGCCAGCGGTAGCAAGTGCGTGCGGATGGCGGTGCACGACTACGACGACTTGGAAACCGCTTATCAATACTGCGCCAGCGCCGAGGGGCAGAAGGAGTTCGGTTGGGTCGTGCTGGACAGCATCACCATCTTCCAGGAGCGTGCACTCATCGATGACTTGATGGTGGATGCTGTTGCCATGAACCCGAACCAGCATGAGTTCGTACCGTCCAAGCGGGAGTACGGCATCAATCACAACCGGCTCGGGCGGTACATCCGCCAGTTCGTGGCGCTGCCTATGAACTTCGGTATCAGTGCACACGTCATGATCGAGAGCGACCCCAACGACGGGACCACACTGTGGTACCCGGCAGTACAGGGGAAGAACATGCCCAGCAAGATGATGGGCTACATGAACGTGGTCACCGTATTGAGTCAAGTACCCGTGCTCGGGAAGGACAGCAAACCCACCGGACGCACGGTGCCTCGGATGCTGTTCCAACGTGATGGCAAGTTCTTTGCACGTGATCGCTTTGGTGTCCTCGGGCATCACATGGACAATCCAACCGTGACCAAGATCACCGACCTCGTCACTCCGCAGTTAGGCAAGGCGGAGGCGGAGGCGGACGTAACACCACCGACAGACGGGGCAGTGCTTCGTCGGCGTCGGCGCACAAGGGCTAGCTAGCAAACACAACCAAGAAGGAGTCACGACAGTGGCCAAGGTCAAAGTCAAGGCAACACAGGAAGACTTCGAACAGGCAAACAAGGATCAGGGTGAGTACGTTCTGCCGAAGCCGGGCTACTACATTCTTCAGTTGAAGGAGTGCAATCCCGGTCACAGCAAGACCAACGGTGAGGAGGACAAATCCAAGCCTCGCCTGGAGTGCATCTACGAGATCACTGGTGTGGGTGTGGATGACGAGGAGCCCACCGAGAACTACGGCAACGTGTGGGATTACATCTCCTTCAGCAAGGACAGCGGCTTCGCCCGTGCACGGTTCCTGAAGGCGATGAACCTTGCCTCCGGTGATGGCGATGCTGAGGCTGACGTCGAGACTGACGCTGACAAGCCCGGCAGCGTCATTGCTACGAAGGTGCTGGCACGCCTCAAGATCACACCGGCTCGTGGCGACTACTCGGCCAAGGCGAAGGTGGCCAGCCTTCTGCCGTACAGCGAGCGCAACACCGTGGACGGCAACAACGACGCCTTCGGTGGTGTGAGCGAAGATGACACGGAGTCCGACGCTGAGGCTGCGGGGGAAGTGGATGGGGACTACACCGAAGAAGAGCTCAATGGAATGGAGCTCAAAGAAATCGGTGGCATTGCCAAGGATGACTTCGAACTTGACCCGAACGACAGCATCGTGAAGGTGCGTGGCAAGGTCAACAACGACAAGACGAAGGCAGCGTTGATCGCAGCCATCCTGGAAGCCCAAGCTGGCGACCAGGGTGACAGCAACGACAACCCCTTCTAGTCCTGGTCTGGGTCAGTGGCGTTCGGCTCCCCCGCACGACGTCACTGGCCCGGCCACCTACCCACCAGGAGACGAGGGGCAATGCCGGAAGTGACTTGGCGGACGAGTGATATGGACACCGCCGCATACTTGATCTATAGCAACCATGAGTGCTTGGACATGGAGTGGGAAGAGGAGTCTTGCTTCTTCGTCTTCGAGCACAGCGACGAGCTTGTTGAGTGCGTAGCCGACTTCATCGGTGACATCGCACAAGTGAGTCCACGGCGCTACAACATCGTATTTGGTAATCTCAAGAAGCGTATGTTCGCTAACAGACGAGCACAGAGAATCTGACGTGGGCAAGAAGGACCGCTGGTATGTAGTCCTTCAGCCGTTCATTGTTAGCGGTCCGAACGCTGAAGGGGAGTACAGAGCTCGTTGCCCCTTACATGCAGAAGGTAACGAGCGTCGTCCAAGCGCAAGCTTCAACTTTGAGAAGGAGGTGTGGCACTGCAAGGCAGGATGCGAAGGCGGACATCTAGGAAAGCTGGTGCGCACCGTGGAGGCGAAAGCGGATGACGGTCCTGACTACGATCCCTTCGAGAACGTCAGCGACATAGAGCTCCAGCGAGCCAAGCGCCGTGGTGCACCAACTGAGCCGCTGAGCGAGGCATTGATCAAGGGCTTCGTGCAGGCGCTCACTGGTGACGTGCTTGACGCACTGAAGCAACGGCGTGGATTAACGCAAGAGACCATTGACAAGTACGAGCTCGGTTACGAAGCCAACAGTCAGCGTTACACCATTCCGGTCCGTGACGCAGAGGGCAGGCTGGTAAACGTGCGTCGGTACCGTCCGGACGCAGACAAGAGCCAGAAGATGTGGAACTGGCCTGGTCATGGATCTCCAGCACGACTGTATCCGGTAAGCCAACTCGAATATGACACTTTGCTTCTGGTTGAAGGCGAGTTGGATGCGCTCATCTGCATTCAGCACGGGCTACCGGCAATCAGTGGCACGAGTGGCGCTGCAACATGGAATGCACCGTGGTCGAAAAAGTTTGCGGGCAAGGTGGTGTACGTCTGCTACGACAACGACGAGCAGGGCCGCAAGGGTGGCAAGAAGGCAGCCCGTAGCATCGGGCCGCACGCAGCGGTGGCGCAGCTACCCGCCATAACCGACACAGCGGCCGGTGACGCCACCGACTACTTCCTGGGCGGTGGCAGTGCCAGCGAGCTACGCAGGCGCTTAGAAGCTCTTGTGGCCCGGCAGGCGGAGCTCCAGGATGCGGGCATAGTGACCCCGGTCGAAGTGGCTGTTATTGGCAGCATGGACAGCCGCACTAACGGCAGACCGCTCGAGATGGCTGTGACGATTGTTGGCAAGAAGAACCCCACGTACTCTGTGCCCCGCAAAGCGACGCTCAGTTGCACGATGGATGCTGGTCCAAAGTGCAAGGTGTGCCCCATGTTCCTTGAGTACGAAGGTGACACTGAAGTTGAGATACTGCCGGACGATGTGGAGACCATTAGTCGCTTCATTGATACGGCAGAGGACAAGCGTCTTGAGGTACTGCGGAAGGCCATCGGTGCGCAGCGGTGCAACCGGCTGTCAGTGGAGTCAATGGAAGCACAGACAGTGGAGGAGCTCTTCGTTACGAGCTCGGTGGATGTACGCAACAACGAAGAGACCGCTGACTACACACAGCGCCGTGTCTACAACATCGGCACGCACGAGACAGCAACGAACATGGTTGCCAAGGTGGTCGGAACCACATGGCCCAACCCGAGGGACGGACGCAATGAGTTCCTGAGTTGGAACTTGACCGAAGCGCAGACCAGCATTGACAAGGTCGCAGTGACACCAGAGATGGTAGGGCGCTTGGCTGCGTTCCGTGCCAAGGAGATGACAAGTGCTGGAGTCCTTGCCAAGTGCCACGAGATTGCAGCCGATCTCAGTGCCAACGTTACCCGAATCATGGGTCGGGACCGGATGCACGTGGCCATGGACCTCGTTTACCATTCGGCTCTCCACTTCCCCTTCGACGGGAAGATTATCTCCCGTGGGTGGCTGGAGTTCCTCGTCGTCGGTGACACGAGAACAGGTAAGAGTGAAACTGCCGGCCGATTGGTTGGTCACTACGGACTTGGTCACATTGTTGGATGTGAAGGCGCTACTTTCGCAGGTCTGGTCGGCGCTGTTAAACAGATTGGAAACGACTGGACAGTTACGTGGGGAGAGATCACCATCAACGACAGGCGCTTGGTGGTACTCGATGAAGCGTCGGGGCTGCATCAAGAACTGATCAGTCAGATGAGCGACATCCGTAGTCGTGGCATTGCACAGTTGACCAAGGTGGAGTCACAACAGACACGAGCAAGGGTACGGCAAATCTGGATATCTAACCCACGCAAGCAACGAGGTGTCGACGAGAAAAAGATAGAGGGCATCGACATTATCGAGGACTTGATTGGTAATCCAGAGGACATTGCTCGCTTTGACTTTGCCATGAGCGTGCGCAGTGACGACGTTAAGGGCAGCGCCATCAACGACCCTTCGCAGTGGCCGGTGGTACCGCACGTGTATACCTCCGAGCTATGCCACGAGTTGATCCTCTGGTGCTGGTCCCGCAAGAGTGAGCACATCATCTGGAAGCCCGACGCCAGTGCTGCCGTCTACAAGAGCGCCGAGTACCTGGGCAAGCGTTACGTCGACAAGCCTCCCCTCATCCAGCGTGCGCAGGTGCGGGAGAAGGTGGCCCGGTTGGCAGTGGCGTTTGCTATGCGCACGTTCAGCACAGATGACAGCGGCACCAACGTTGTTGTGGAGGCAGCGCACGTAGGTGCAGCAAACAACTTCCTGGACAAGCTGTACGGGTACGACAACTTCGGATACCTGCGTATCAGCAAGCGGCACTCACGCAACCGTGCCATAGCCAAGAAGAACAAGACCAAGATCAAGCGATGGCTGCGTGAGCATCCGAGGCTGATGGAGTTCTTGTTAGACAGGCGTGGCAGCTTCCGTGCGCAGGACCTGGAAGAGCTCGCCTTCATGCAACGAGACGAAGTGAACTTAGTGCTGAGCAGGCTGAGTGACGCCAAGATGATCAGCAAGGATAAGAGTCAGATCGTTATGGAGCCCGAGTTGCAAGAACTACTGAGGGAGATCGAAGGATCATGAAACCAATCGCAGTGCTTGGCACTGGCCCGGCCGGATTGATGGCTGCGCTCGGTGTTGCCATGAGTGGCAAGCCCGTGAGCTTGTTCGGCAAGGCAAACAGTGAAGGCAACATGGCCAAGAGCCGCATCGGCGGAGCTCAGTTCCTGCACGATCCGTTACCGATGGTCTGCGATGAAGATGAGCCAGACGGTGTTCTCACGTATAGGGTGCTCGGTACGCCCGAGGGCTACCGGACCAAGGTGTACGGCAGCGACCCGACCATTCCGTTCGTCAGTATGGACTACGTGCACGACGGCAAGACTCAGCAAGCGTGGTCGTTGCAGCACACTTACGATCTCTTGTGGGAGTACCTGAGCGCAGCGTACGGCAACGTCGTAGACATCACGGCGCAATGGTTGGATAAGGCCATTGAGGAAAACTGGTTCGACCACATCATCAGCACCATCCCGGTACCGGCGCTGTGTTGGGCAACCAACGGAGCTCCGCTGGCGGTAGCGCACCAGTTCGTTAGCCAAGAGATCATGATCGCTAGTCACAGCATCATGGAAACTGCCGACAACACGATCTACTACAACGGTGATCCGGACTACTCGTGGTATCGATGCAGCAAGATCTTCGGTGTCGGCGGCACCGAGTGGTCCGTGGAAAACCCTCCTCCGCCCCTCGCAGAGCTCGTGCGTGTGCGCAAGCCCATCCGTACCACGTGTGACTGCTTCACCAAGAACGTTCTGCGCACGGGCCGGTACGGCGCATGGACCAAGGGCATCCTCACGCACCAGGCGTTCACAGACGCCAAGAAGCTGGTGAACGGCTAATGCTGTGCAGTCAGTGCAAGGCACCAATCGGTCCGGTGGTAGCTATAGACATTGACGGCACACTGGCGCAGTACCACCGAGCGTTCTTTCTGTTCGCTGGCGGTTACCTGAACAGACGCATTGACCTTGTGTACAACGGTGCTGTGCCTATGCACGAGCACATGAAGGTCAGCAAAGAGACCTACCGACAGGTCAAGCTGGCGTACCGGCAAGGCGGCATGAAACGTGTGATGGACACGTACGAAGGTGCAGATGACTTCATGCTGAGTGTTGCACCGCAAGCGGAGTTGTGGGTCACCACGACAAGACCGTACTTGCGCCT
>Ga0184628_10001040_pt1 | contig 14013 bp, 27 predicted proteins | sample PLM4_5_b1_FD_133149 | JGI IMG/M metagenome (GOLD analysis project Ga0184628, IMG submission 133149) | Groundwater sediment microbial communities from an aquifer in East River, Colorado, USA - PLM4_5_b1 | ecosystem: Environmental > Terrestrial > Soil > Riparian zone | place: USA: East River... | reverse complement strand
CGCCTTGCCCAGGGTGATCATCGGCTCCACCACGCGCCGCAGCGCCTTCGCCTTGGGCAGGGTGGTCTTGATCTCCTCGTGGCGCAGCAGCGACACCATCATGTTGCGCAGCATCGCGAGCCGGTGGCTCGAGGTGCGGTTCAGCTTGCTCAGGCCTAGTCCGTGACGCATACGCCCCTCATCCGCGGTGATGCTCGAGACCGGCCGGCGGCCAGTTCTCCAGCTTCATGCCCAGCGTGAGCCCGCGCGAGGCGAGCACTTCCTTGATCTCGTTGAGGGACTTGCGGCCCAGGTTGGGCGTCTTCAGCAACTCGGTCTCGCTGCGCTGGATCAGGTCGCCGATATAGTAGATGTTCTCGGCCTTCAGGCAGTTTGCGGAGCGCACGGTGAGCTCCAGGTCGTCCACCGGCCGCAGCAGGATCGGGTCCACGGTCGGCGACTTGGGCGTCTCCGTCGGCATCGCGGTGCCTTCGAGCTGCGCGAATACCGAAAGCTGGTCGACGAGCACGCGGGCGGAATAGCGGATCGCTTCCTCGGGCTCGATCGAGCCGTTGGTCTCGATGTCCACGATCAGCTTGTCCAGGTCGGTGCGCTGCTCTACGCGCGCCGACTCCACTGCATAGGACACGCGGCGTACCGGGCTGAACGAGGCGTCGAGGATGATGCGGCCGATGCCTTTCGTCTCCTCGGGCAGGAAGCGCATGTTGCCCGGCACGTAGCCGCGGCCCGATTCGACCTTGATCTGCATCTCGAGCTTGCCGGCGGCAGCAAGGTGCGCAATCACGTGCTCGGGGTTGACGATCTCGACGTCGTGCGACGGCTCGATGTCGGCCGCGGTGACCGGCCCCTCGCCCTTCTTCTTCAGACTGAGGATCGCTTCCTGCCGGTTGTGCAGGCGGAATACGATGCCCTTGAGGTTGAGCAGGATGTCGACCACGTCCTCGCGCACGCCGTCCAGCGTCGAGTACTCGTGCACCACGCCGGCGATCTGCACCTCGGTCGGCGCGTAGCCGGGCATCGAGGAGAGCAGCACGCGGCGCAGCGCGTTGCCGAGCGTGTGGCCGTAGCCGCGCTCGAAAGGCTCCATGGTGACCTTGGCGTGCGCCGGCGACAGGTTCTGGACGTCGACGATGCGCGGCTTGAGGAATCCGGATTGCGGCATATGCGTTTTTTCCCGTTACTTCGAATACAGCTCGATGATCAGGCTCTCGTTCACCGACGAGGACAGGTCGGCGCGCGCGGGCAGCGACTTGAAGGTGCCTTTGAGCGCCTTGGAATCCACTTCCAGCCACTCGGGGAAGCCGCGCCCCTCGGCGGCTTGCGCCGAGGCCTTGATGCGCAGCTGCTCCTTGGCCTTGGTGGCGACTTCGATCACGTCTCCCGGGCGAACCTGGTAGGACGGGATGTTGACGCGCTTGCCGTTGACGAGGATGCCATTGTGCCGCACGACCTGGCGCGCCTCGGTGCGCGAAGCACCGAACCCCATGCGGTAGGCCATGTTGTCCAGGCGCGTCTCCAGCAACTGCATCAGCCGCTCGCCGGTGACGCCCTTGGACCGGGCGGCCTGCGCATAGGTATTGCGGAACTGGCGCTCGAGCACGCCGTAGATGCGGCGCAGCTTCTGCTTCTCGCGCAGCTGCTTGCCGAAATCGGACATGCGGGCGCCGCTCTTCTGGCCGTGCTGGCCCGGCGGGTAGCTGCGCCGCTCTACGGCGCAGCGGTCGGTGAAGCACTTTTCGCCCTTGAGGAAGAGCTTCTCGCCCTCGCGGCGGCATTGCCGGCACTTGGCGTCGAGGTTTCTGGCCATGCGTTCTCCTTGCCTGCTTGCTCAGACCCGCCGGCGCTTGGGGGCGCGGCAGCCGTTGTGCGGAACCGGGGTAACGTCCGCGATGCTGGCGATCTTGAGGCCGATGGCGTTGAGCGCGCGCACCGCGGACTCGCGGCCGGGCCCCGGGCCCTTGATGCGCACTTCGATGTTCTTCACGCCGCATTCCTGCGCGGCGCGGCCGGCGCGCTCGGCGGCGACCTGCGCCGCGAACGGCGTCGATTTGCGCGAGCCCTTGAACCCGGCATTGCCGGAAGTCGCCCACGCGAGGGTATTGCCCTGGCGGTCGGTGATCGTCACGATGGTGTTGTTGAACGAGGCGTGCACGTGGGCGATGCCCTCGGCCACGTTCTTCTTCACCTTCTTGCGCACGCGCGCCGATGCGGTCTGCTGCAACTGCTGCGTGCTGGGGGTGCTTCTGCTGGCCATGGTCGCGTCCCGGTCCCTGGTGGCGTGGATTAAGCGGCTTTGCCGGCCGGCACGTTGAGCTTGATCGCAGACTTGCGCGGTCCCTTGCGCGTGCGCGCGTTGGTGCGCGTGCGCTGGCCGCGCACCGGCAGGCCCTTGCGGTGGCGTACGCCGCGGTAGCAGCCCAAATCCATCAGGCGCTTGATCGACATCGATACCTCGCGCCGCAGGTCGCCCTCGAGCGTGAGCCGCGTCACCTGCTCGCGCAGGCGTTCCATCTCGGCGTCGCTGAGTTCCTTGATCTTGCGCGTCTTGACCACGCCGGCGGCGGCGCAGATCGCGCGCGCGCGCGCGCGGCCGATGCCGTAGATCGCGGTGAGCGCGATGTCGGCGTGCTGGTGGTTCGGAATATTGATGCCCGCGATGCGTGCCATGGTGGTCCCGGGGAAACCGAAAATTATACCTGTTTCGTCAAGGCGTTATCAAGCATTTCGGCGCTTCAGCCCTGACGCTGCTTGTGGCGCGGATCCGAGCAGATCACCCGCACCACACCCTTGCGCCGCACGATCTTGCACTTGCGGCAGATTTTCTTCACTGAGGCCGATACTTTCATCTTGTGCTCCCGATTTTCGATCAGCGGACGGGCAAGCCGCCCTTGAAGCTCGCCTTCTTCAGCAGGCTCTCGTACTGGTGCGTCATCACGTACGCCTGCACCTGGGCCATGAAGTCCATCGTCACCACGACGATGATCAGCAGCGACGTGCCGCCGAAATAGAACGGCACGTTCCAGCGCAGGATCAGGAATTCGGGCAGCAGGCACACCAGCGTGACGTAGACCGCGCCTGCCAGCGTGAGCTTCGTCAGGATGATCTCCAGGTAGCGCGCGGTCTGGTCGCCGGGCCGGATGCCGGGCACGAAGGCGCCGGATTTCTTCAGGTTGTCCGCGGTTTCCTTCGGGTTGTACTGCAGGGCCGTATAAAAGAAGCAGAAGAACACGATCAGCCCGGCGTACAGCAGCACGTAGATCGGCTGGCCAGGGGTGAGCGTCGCTGCCACGTCGCGCAGCCAGTTCATGCCTTCGGCCGACCCGAACCAGCCGAGCAGCGTGGCAGGAAACAGGATCAGCGAGGAAGCGAAGATCGGCGGGATCACGCCCGACATGTTGAGCTTGAACGGCAGGTGCGAGCTCTGCCCGCCGTAGACGCGGTTGCCGACCTGGCGCTTGGCATAGTTGACCAGGATCTTGCGCTGCCCACGCTCGACGAAGCACACCACTGCGGTGACGGCGAGCACCGACGCGGCGATGAGCAGCGCGGTCAGCGGGTGCATGGCGCCCGTGCGCACCAGCTCGAGGGTGCCGGCGATGGCCTGCGGCAATCCGGCGGCGATGCCCGCGAAGATGATGATCGAGATGCCGTTGCCCAGGCCGCGCTCGGTGATCTGCTCGCCGAGCCACATGAGGAACATGGTGCCGGTGACCAGCGTCGTCACCGTCGTGATGCGGAACATCAGTCCCGGGTCGAGCACCAGCCCGGGCTGCGACTCGAGCGCGATGGAGATGCCAGTGCCCTGGAACAGCGCCAGCAGCAGCGTGCCGTAACGCGTGTACTGCGTGATCTTGCGCCGGCCCGACTCGCCCTCCTTGCGCAGCTGTTCGAGCTGCGGGCTCACCGCCGTCATCAGCTGCATGATGATCGATGCCGAGATGTACGGCATGATGCCCAGGGCGAAGATGGTGAAGCGCGACAGCGCGCCGCCCGAGAACATGTTGAACATGCCCAGGATCCCGCCCTGCTGGCTCTTGAACAGGTCGGCGAGCACGTTCGGGTCGATGCCCGGCACCGGGATGTGCGCGCCGATGCGGAACACGACCAGCGCGCCGAGCAGGAACAGCAGGCGCCGCTTGAGGTCGCCGTAGCGCCCGGTCTTGCCTGGGTTGGGCAGAGTGGTCGCCAAGCCCGCTTATTCCTTGTCCGCTTTCGGCGCCGGCGCCGGCATTTCCTCGACCTTGCCGCCTGCCGCCTCGATGGCCGCGCGCGCGCCCTTTGTCGCCTTGACGCCCTTCAGCGTGATCTTGCGCGTGAGCTTGCCCGAGAGGATCACTTTCGCCACGAGCACATCGCGCGGCACGATCGCCTCGGCCTTCAGCGCGCCAAGATCGATGTCCGCGACTTTCATGCCCTGCAGCTCGGACAGCCGCACCTCGGCGTACAGCGCGCGCGTCGGCGAGGCGAAGCCGCGCTTGGGCAGGCGCCGGTGCAGCGGCATCTGGCCGCCCTCGAAGCCCACCTTGTGGTAGCCGCCGGAACGCGCGCGCTGGCCCTTGTGGCCGCGGCCGGCAGTCTTGCCCCAGCCCGAGCCGATGCCACGGCCGACGCGATGCCGCGATTTCTTGGAGCCGGGCGCAGGTTTCAGTGTGTTCAGGCGCATCGTTTAGCCTTCGATTCGTACGAGGTAGAAAACTCTCTCGATCATGCCGCGCACCGCCGGCGTGTCGATGAGTTCGACTGTGTGGTTGAGCCGCTTCAGCCCGAGGCCGCGCACCGTCGCACGGTGACCGGCCTTGCAGCCGTTGGTGCTCTTCACCAGCTTCACTTTGATTTTCTTTTGCGCCATGGCCATCCCTTACGCCAGGATCTCTTCGACCTTCTTGCCCCGCTTGGCGGCGATCTCCGCGGGCGTGTTCATCGCCTGCAGGCCCTGCAGCGTGGCGCGCACGACGTTGTACGGGTTGGTCGAGCCGAAACACTTGGCGAGGACGTTGGTCACGCCCATCACTTCGAATACTGCGCGCATCGGCCCGCCGGCGATGATGCCGGTGCCTTCGTGCGCGGGCTGCATCAGCACGGTCGCCGCACCATGGTGGCCGATGACAGCATGGTGCAGCGTGCCGTTCTTCAGCTTGACCTTGAACAGCTTGCGCCGCGCTTCCTCCATGGCTTTTTGCACCGCGACCGGAACCTCGCGCGCCTTGCCTTTGCCCATGCCGATGCCGCCGTCGCCGTCGCCGACCACGGTGAGCGCGGCGAAGCCGAGCACCCGGCCACCCTTGACCACCTTGGTGACCCGGTTGACCGCGATCATCTTCTCGCGCAGGCCGTCCGAGCGCTCCTCGCTCTGCTGCATCCTGGGCTTCATTTTTGCCATGGCGTGACCCTCAGAACTTCAGACCGCCCGCGCGGGCAGCCTCGGCGAGCGCTTTCACGCGCCCGTGGTAGCGATACCCGGCCCGGTCGAACGCGACCGCCTCGATGCCGGCCTGCTTGGCCTTCTCGGCGATGCGCGCGCCCACCACTTCGGCCGCCTTGCGGTTGCCGCCGTTCTTCAACTGGGCGCGCACTTCCTTCTCCGCAGTCGAGGCAGCGGCCAGCACCTTCTCGCCGCCGGCAGTGATGATCTGGGCATAGATGTGGCTGTTGGTGCGGTACACGGTCAGGCGCAGCGCCCCGATGTCGCGGATCCTGAGGCGCGTCTGACGCGCGCGGCGCAGGCGGGATTGGTTCTTGTCGAGCATGTCGGCTCCGTGATTCTCGCGTTACTTCTTCTTCGTCTCTTTCAAGACGATCTGCTCGTTGGCGTAGCGCACGCCCTTGCCCTTGTAGGGCTCGGGCGGCTTGCTGTCGCGGATCTCCGCCGCCACCTGGCCGACCAGCTGCTTGTCCACCCCGCTGACCACGATCTCGGTCTGCGTCGGCGTGACCACCTTGATCCCTTTGGGCATCTGGTGCACCACCGGGTGCGAATACCCGACCGTCAGGTTGAGCTTGTCGCCCTGAGCCTGCGCACGGTAGCCGACGCCCACCAGGGCAAGCTTCTTCTCGAAACCCTTGGTCACGCCGGTCACCATGTTGGCAACCAGCGCGCGCAAAGTGCCGGACATGGCGTTGGCATGGCGCGAATTGCCCAGCGCCTTGCATACCAGGACGTCGCCCTCCTTCTGGATGCCGACGTTCGGATCGGTCGCGCGCGCCACGCTGCCGAGCGGGCCCTTGACCGAAATGCTGCCCGAGGCGAGCGTCACCTCGACGCCCTTGGGCAGCGCAATCGGGTTCTTGGCGATGCGGGACATCGTTCGCTCCTTACGCCACGATGCAAAGCACTTCGCCGCCGACCCCGTCGGCGCGCGCCTTGCGGTCGGTCATCACGCCGCGCGAAGTCGACAGGATTGCCACGCCCAGCCCGTTCATCACGCGCGGGATGTCGTCGCGCCCCTTGTAGACGCGCAGCCCGGGCTTGGAGACGCGCTCGATGCGCTCGATCACCGGCCGGCCGGCGTAATACTTGAGGCCGATGCGCAGCTCCTTGTGCACGCCTGCGTCGCGCACCGCGAAATCCTCGATGTAGCCCTCGTCCTTGAGTACCTGGGCGATCGATACCTTGAGCTTGGAGCAGGGCATGCTCGCCTCCGTGTGCCCCACCATCTGGGCGTTGCGGATGCGGGTCAGCATGTCGGCAATCGGATCGGTCATGCTCATGCGCGGATCTCCTTACCAGCTCGCCTTGATCACGCCCGGCACTTCGCCGCGCATCGCCAGGTCGCGCAGCTTGTTGCGGCCGAGGCCGAACTTGCGGTACACGCCGCGCGGGCGCCCGGTGATGGCGCAGCGGTTGCGCAGGCGCGAGGGCGACGCGTCGCGCGGCAGCCTCTGCAGCTTGGCGCGCGCCGCGTCCCGCACTTCGTCGGCGGCCTTGGCACTGTGGATCACCTCGAGCAGCGCCTGGCGCTTGGCCTTGAATTTGGCAACGGTCCGGCGGCGCTTCTTGTCACGCAGTACTACGGAAAGTTTGGCCATAGGCGGTCCCTCAGTGCTTGAACGGGAAGCGGAACGCGGCGAGCAGGGCTTTCGCTTCGTCGTCCGTCTTCGCTGTCGTGGTGATGGCGATGTTCATGCCCCGGAGCGCATCGATCTTGTCATACTCGATCTCGGGGAAAATGATCTGTTCCTTGACGCCCAGGCTGTAGTTGCCGCGGCCGTCGAAGGCGCGGTTGGAGACGCCGCGGAAGTCGCGGATGCGCGGGATGGCGATGTTGACCAGGCGGTCGAGGAACTCGTACATGCGCGCGCCCCGCAGCGTCACCATGCAGCCGATCGGGAATCCGGCGCGCAACTTGAAGTTGGCGATCGAGCGGCGTGCCTTGGTGATCACCGGCTTTTGCCCGGCGATCTTGGCCATGTCGGCAACCGCGTTGTCCAGCGTCTTCTTGTCGCCCACCGTCTCGCCCACGCCCATGTTGAGCGTGATCTTGTGGATGCGCGGCACCTGCATGGTGGTCTTGTAGCCGAACTTCTGCACCATTTCCGGCACCACCTTCTCGCGGTAGTGCGCCGCCAGGCGCGCCGGCGGCACCGGCAGCGCGGGCTGCGACGACTTCGCGGACTTCTCGGCGGGCTTTTCCGCCGCCTTGGCCGCCTTGGCCGCCTTGTCGGCGGCCCTGCCGGCTTTCTCGGCTTTTTCCGCCTGAGCGGCCTTGTCGGCCTTGTCTGTCTGGGGAGTCTTGTCCTTGGCCATCTTCATTGCCCTATGCGTCGACCTGTTCGCCGTTCGACTTGAATACGCGCACCTTGCGGCCGTCGTCGAGCTGCTTGAAGCCCACGCGGTCGCCCTTCTGCGTCGCCGGGTTGAACAGCGCGATGTTCGAGACGTGGATCGGCATGTTCTTGTCGACGATGCCGCCGGTCACGCCCTTCATCGGATTGGGGCGGGTGTGCTTCTTCACCCGGTTGATACCCTCGACGACGACGAACTCGGCGCTCACGCGGCGCAACACGGTGCCGCGCTTGCCCTTGTCGCGGCCGGTGGTGACGACGACCTCGTCGCCCTTGCGGATGCGTTGCATGGCGGGTTCCCTCAGAGAACTTCCGGCGCCAGCGACACGATCTTCATGAAGCGCTCGGTGCGCAGCTCGCGCGTCACCGGCCCGAAGATGCGCGTGCCGATCGGCTCGAGCTTGGGCGTCAGCAGCACCGCGGCGTTGCTGTCGAAACGGATCAGCGAGCCGTCGGCACGGCGCACGCCCTTCGCGGTACGCACCACCACCGCGTCGTAGATCTCGCCCTTCTTCACGCGGCCGCGCGGCGCCGCGTCCTTGACGCTCACCTTGATCAGGTCGCCGATGCTGGCGTAACGGCGCTTGGAGCCGCCCAGCACCTTGATGCACATGACCGAGCGCGCGCCGGTATTGTCGGCAACGTCCAAAATCGACTGCATCTGAATCATCGGACACTCTCCATCCAACTTGCACCGCAGCGCGGGCAGTCTTGGACCCCGTACGGGGGGTAGTTGCGGTCCGGCTGTGCCGGACCGACGAAGGGCGCGGATTCTAACGTGAATTCCGCGCCTTGGGCAAACTCAAACGGCTTTCGACTTCTCGATCAGCCGAGTCACTTTCCAGGCCTTGGTGCGCGAAATCGGCCGGCACTCGGCGATTTCGACCAGATCTCCCTGCCCGATGCCGGCCTCTTCGACGTGCGCGTGGTACTTCTTCGAGCGCGTGATGGTCTTGCCCATCACCGGGTGGCGCACGCGGCGCTCGACCAGCACGGTCACGGTCTTTTGCATCTTGTCGCTCACCACCCGGCCTACCAGGGTGCGGGCGCGGCCCGGGGCTTCCTGCGTCGCCGGCTGGTTCATTTGCCCGCCTTTTCCTTGAGCATGGTGCGCACGCGCGCGATATCGCGCCGCACCTTCTTCATCTGGCTGGTGTTGCCCAGCTGTTGCGTGGCGAGTTGCATGCGCAGGCCGAATTGCGCCTTGAGCAGCTCGCTCAGTTCCTTGCCCAGCTCATCACCGTTCTTCGCGCGAAGTTCGCTCGCCTTCATGGCTTACCCCAGCATCCGATGCACGACGATGGTCTTGAACGGCAGCTTGGCGGAGGCCAGGGCGAACGCCTCCTTGGCGATCGCCGCATCCACGCCGTCCATTTCGTAGATGATCTTGCCGGGCTGGATCTCGCACACGAAGTACTCCGGATTGCCCTTGCCGTTGCCCATGCGCACTTCCGCCGGCTTGGTGGAAATCGGCTTGTCCGGGAACACGCGGATCCAGATGCGGCCACCGCGCTTGATGTGGCGCGACAGCGCCCGGCGCGCGGCCTCGAGCTGGCGCGCGGTCAAGCGACCGCGGCCGACGGCCTTCAGGCCGAACTCGCCGAACGCCACCTTGTTGCCGCGCGTGGCGACGCCGGTGTTGCGGCCTTTTTGCTGCTTGCGGTACTTGGTACGTGCGGGTTGCAGCATCGCTCAGTTCCTTTTCATTCCTTCTTTTCGCCTTCATCCTTGAGCACTTTCCTGGCGCGCTTGACGATCGTCTTGGGCGCTGCGGCCTCGGGCTTTTTCGGGGCTGCCCTCTTCTCGCCATCGGGCTTGGCGCGTGGCGGGGCCCGGCGCGCGCCGGGCCTCGGTGCCGGCTTCTTGGCCTTGCGCGGCTCCGTGGGCGCCTCGCTCGGCGCGACCGCCGGCACCACCGCTGCCGCCGCCCCAGGCAGCGCAGCCAGCGCCTCGGCCTTGGACATGACCTCGCCCTTGTAGACCCAGACCTTGATGCCGATTACGCCGTAGGTGGTCTTCGCCTCGCCCGTACCGTAGTCGATGTCGGCGCGCAGCGTATGCAGGGGCACGCGGCCTTCGCGGTACCACTCCCTGCGCGCGATTTCGATGCCGTTCAGGCGCCCGGAGCTCATGATCTTGATGCCCTGCGCGCCCAGCCGCATCGCGTTTTGCATCGCGCGCTTCATCGCGCGGCGGAACATGATGCGCTTTTCCAGCTGCTGCGCGATCGAATCGGCGATCAGCTGCGCGTCGATCTCGGGCTTGCGGATCTCCTCGATGTTGACGTGCACCTGCTGCACGCCCATCAGGCGCCGCAGTTCGGCCTTGAGCGCCTCGATCTCTTCGCCCTTCTTGCCGATCACCACGCCGGGCCGCGCCGAGAAGATGGTGATGCGCGCATCCTTGGCGGGACGTTCGATCAGCACGCGGCCGACGGAGGCGTGCGCCAGCTTCTTCTTGAGGAAATCGCGTACCTTGATGTCCTCGGCCAGCATGCCCGCGAACTGGCGGCTGCTCGCGTACCAGCGCGAACTCCAGTTGCGGTTGACCGCCAGGCGGAAGCCGATCGGATTGATTTTCTGTCCCATAGGCCCTCGTCAGTCTCCGACCGTGACGTAGATGTTGCAGGAGTGCTTGAGCACGCGATTGCCGCGGCCCTTGGCGCGGGCCTGGAAGCGCTTGAGGAAGGTGCCGCGCTCCACCAGCACGCTCTTGACCTTCAGCGCGTCAACGTCGGCGCCGTCGTTGTGCTCGGCGTTGGCGATCGCCGACTCGAGCACCTTCTTAATGATCGCTGCGCCCTTCTTGGGTGTGAAGGCGAGGATGTCGAGCGCCTTGTCCACTGGCTGGCCGCGGATCATGTCGGCCACCAGACGGCCCTTCTGGGCCGAGAGCCGCACGCCGTTCAGAATCGCCTTGGTTTCCATGCTGGTTCCTTACTTCTTCGCCGCCGGGGCTGCGGGCGCGGCGGCTGCGGGCGCGGCGGCCCCGGGTGCCGTGACAGGCGCCCTGCTGCCGCCGACCGGTTCCTCGGTACGCTTGCCCACCGCGGAGTGGCTCTTGAAGATGCGCGTGAGCGCGAACTCGCCCAGCTTGTGGCCCACCATGTTCTCGGTGATGTAGACCGGGATGTGCTGCTTGCCGTTGTGCACCGCCATGGTCAGGCCGATGAACTCGGGCATCACGGTCGAGCGGCGCGACCAGGTCTTGATCGGCCGCTTGTCGCTGGCGGCGCGCGCCGCGGCGACCTTGTCCACCAGGTGGTGGTCAACGAAGGGACCTTTCTTGATTGAGCGTGCCATGGCTAGCCTTTATTTCGTGCGCCGGTCGCGCACGATCATCACTTGCGTGCGCTTGTTGCGGCGGGTCTTGAAACCCTTGGACTGCTGGCCCCACGGCGACACCGGGGGTTGCCCAGACGAGGTGCGGCCTTCGCCGCCGCCGTGCGGGTGGTCGATCGGGTTCATCGCCACGCCGCGCACCGTCGGCCGGATGCCGCGCCAGCGCTTGCGGCCCGCCTTGCCGATCGATTCGAGGTTGTGCTCTTCGTTGCCGACTTCGCCGATGGTCGCGCGGCAGTCGACGTGCACCTTGCGGATCTCGCCCGAGCGCAGTCGCAGCTGGGCGTAGGAACCCTCGCGCGCCAGCAGCTGCGCGGAAGCACCGGCCGAACGCGCCAATTGGGCGCCCTTGCCGGGCAGCATCTCGATGCAATGTACCGTCGTGCCGACCGGGATATTGCGCAGCGGCAGCGTATTGCCGGACTTGATCGGCGCTTCGGCGCCGGACACTAGCTGCGCTCCCGCGCCTACGCCCTTGGGTGCCAGGACGTAGCGTCGCTCGCCGTCGGCATATAGCAGCAGCGCCAGATGCGAGCTGCGGTTCGGGTCGTACTCCAGGCGCTCCACCGTGGCCGTGACGCCGTCCTTGTTGCGGCGGAAATCCACCATGCGGTAGTGCTGCTTGTGGCCGCCGCCCTGGTGCCGCGTGGTGATGCGGCCGTGGTTGTTGCGCCCGCTGGTCTTCGACTTCTTGGCGGTCAGCGGCCAGTGCGGCTCGCCCTTGTGCAGCTCGGGCGTGACCACCTTCACCAGCGCGCGGCGCCCGGGGGAAGTGGGCTTGACCTTGATCAGTGGCATGGCTTACTCCGTCGCCGCGAAATTGATTTCCTGGCCGGCCGCCAGGCGCACGTACGCCTTCTTCCAGTTGCGCCGCCGCCCCATGAAGCGCCCGAAGCGCTTCTCCTTGCCCTTCACGTTCAGCACGGTGACCGACTGCACCTTGGTCTTGAACAGCAGCTCGATGGCCGCCTTGACCTGGGGCTTGGTCGCATTGTCTGCAACGCGGAACACGTACTGCCGGTTCTTGTCCGCCACCAGCGTGCTCTTCTCCGACACCACCGGCGCGAGCACCACGTTCATCAGCCGGTCGGCTGCGTATTTCTTCGGCGCGCTCATTTGAACATCTCCTCGAAGTGCGCCAGCGCCTTGCGCGTCAGCAGCACGTGCGGAAAGCGCACCAGCGCGAGCGGATTGGTCTGCCGCGCGGCGATGATGGTGACGTGCGGCAGGTTGCGCGAAGAGAGCTCCAGGTTCTGGTCCACCTCGTCGGTGATCACCAGCACTTCCTCGAAGCCCATCGACTTCACCTTCTGCGCCAGCAGCTTGGTCTTCGGCGCTTCCAGCTTGAACTCCTCCACTACGCGGATGCGGTCCTCGCGCGCCAGCTGCGACAGGATCGACATCATGCCCGCGCGCATCATCTTGCGGTTGACCTTGTGCGAGAAATTCTCGTCCGGGCTGGCGGCGAAGATCTTGCCGCCGCCGCGCCACAGCGGGCTGGAGGCCATGCCGGCGCGCGCGCGGCCGGTGCCTTTCTGGCGCCAGGGCTTCTTCGTCGACTTGGCGATCTCGCTGCGCTCCTTCTGCTTGCGCGTGCCCATGCGCGCGTTGGCCTGGTAGGCGACGACGACCTGGTGCACCAGGGCTTCGTTGAAGTCGCGGCCGAAAATGGCGTCCGGCGCGCTGGTGGTGCCCGTCGCGCCCTTGTCGCCGATCAGTTTGAGTTCCATGGCGACCCCCTTCAGGCCTTCGCCGCCGGGCGCACGACCACGTCGCGCCCCTTGGAGCCGGGAACCGATCCTCTGACCAACAGCAATTGCCGTTCGGTATCGACACGCACCACGACGAGATTGGGTACCGTGCGCGTGACGTCGCCCAGGTGGCCTGCCATGCGCTTGCCGGGGAACACGCGGCCCGGGCTCTGGTTCTGGCCCGTCGAGCCGGGCTTGTTGTGCGAGATGGAGTTGCCGTGCGTAGCGCGGTTCGAGGAGAAGTGATGGCGCTTGATGACCCCGGCAAAGCCCTTGCCGATGGTGACCCCCTGCACGTCTACTTTCTGGCCTACCTTGAAAAGGTCAACGCCGATCTTGCCGCCAACTTTAAGGTTGGCAAGGTCCTTCGCTTCGGCGCGGAACTCCTTGAGCAGCCGGCCGGCTTCAACTGCAGCCTTGGCGAGGTGGCCAGCAAGCGGCTTCTTCACGCGGCTTGCGCGCCGCTTGCCGAACGCGACCTGCACGGCGGCGTAGCCGTCCTTTTCCGCTGTCTTGATCTGGGTGATGCGGTTGTCGGAGACGTCGAGCACCGTCACCGGCAGCGTATTGCCGTCGTCGGTGAAGATGCGCGTCATGCCGACCTTGCGGCCGACCAGTCCAATCGTCATAAAGCCCTCTTCTGTTTGACCCGGCGCCTGCCTGCAGCGACTCCCGGGCGCCGGCTGCAATTGGCCGGCACTGCACTTAGCGTTACTTGACCTTGATTTCCACGTCCACGCCCGCCGGCAGGTCGAGCTTCATCAGCGCGTCCACGGTCTTGTCGGTCGGGTCGATGATGTCCATCAGCCGCAGGTGCGTGCGGATCTCGAGCTGCTCGCGCGAGGCCTTGTCGATGTGCGGCGAGCGCAGCAGGTCGAAGCGCTGCCGGCGCGTCGGCAGCGGCACCGGGCCGCGCACCACTGCGCCCGTGCGCTTGGCGGTGTCGACGATCTCGAGCGCCGACTGGTCGATCAGCCGGTAGTCGTACGCCTTGAGGCGAATGCGGATGCGTTGGCTTTCCATCGCTTACTCGATGACCTTGGCGACGACGCCGGCGCCGACGGTCTTGCCGCCCTCGCGGATGGCAAAGCGCAGCCCCTGCTCCATGGCGATGGGCGTGATCAGCGTCACCACCATCT
>Ga0184628_10001039_pt1 | contig 14017 bp, 37 predicted proteins | sample PLM4_5_b1_FD_133149 | JGI IMG/M metagenome (GOLD analysis project Ga0184628, IMG submission 133149) | Groundwater sediment microbial communities from an aquifer in East River, Colorado, USA - PLM4_5_b1 | ecosystem: Environmental > Terrestrial > Soil > Riparian zone | place: USA: East River... | reverse complement strand
CATGAGGACTTAAAGAAATGAAATTTATTTTTAAGGTTGAAAATGGTGATGAATTCAAAATTTTATCAGAGACAATTGATACAATAAAAGATAATTTTGGTACTTGTGATCAAAATACAGTTGCAATTGTATTCTTTGAACAAGGTAAAATTATCATTCAATTAAATGAATGGTATCCAAAATTGTTCAATATTAAAGCAATAGAAATTGGAATTAATCAAGTAACTGTATGTTTTGTACTGCAACCAAGAGAAATTATAATAAGGATTAAAGAATAATGTTAAAGCAAATTCGAAAAGATATCTTTGATGCCGCTTTTGATCCTGATATTTGTGGATATTCTACCACAAATGAATTAGCTGAAGAAGCAGATCTCTGCTGGACAACAGTAGATAACTTGTATCGTGGCGTCACAAAGAAACCAGGATGGTTTACTATCGTAAAGCTTGCCAAAGCTGTTGGCATGGATGTTAGACTTATTGATAGAAAGGAATTTTCCAATGTCTAATGAACTTCTTCTTCAAATTGTTAATCGTCATGAACAAGAGATTCTTAGACTTCAAACACAAATTGATGAATTAAAACCACGAAACCTTGCTCAAGAACTTTTTGTCAGATGGGTAACTGCATCTGATGAACACGCTCCAAATATTCCTTATCTTGATGAGGATATGATTCCAGCAGAAGATGGCCCTTTCTGTAAAAATAAGAATGGATATTTTTCACCACAAAAATTTGAACCTGATACCAAACGATATAAGTGTAGTACAACATATTATACTCGTTTAATGCGATTTTGTAAACAAATAGCAAAAGGAGTTTCAAATGGATAGTTTCGCTTTTCAAGAATACATCAAAAATACATTGATTCCTGATTTAAAAAAATCAGGATCAGACCAAACAGCCAAAGATTTTGAAACTTGTTTGTCTCTTATAAAAGAACCAGAACCAGGAACTCTTGCTGAATTAGAGCGGGCGATATATAATGGCCCTCTCAATCATACTGCTTATGAAATATATAAACATCTTCAAACAAAGCATCAAGATTATGCTGTTAATGAATATCAACGGGAAGGTGACAAGTTACACAGCTTTTATAAACCTATTTTGAACAGAGTTCTAGGTTGTCGTGCTCATTTACGAAAAAATTGTGACCTTTGTAAGAGCCGAAACTTATGAAAATCTCATTAAGAGATATCTTTTGGCTTATTACAGCTGTAGCTTGCTTCTTTAGCGGTGTTGTGTATCAACATAAGAAAGAGATAAAAATTCAAGAAGAAAAATTAAAAACTTTGAATGATGTGTTGAAAGCAACTAGACCAGGGTGGCCGTAATCTTTTAAATACTCAAAAGAAAAGCCAAGAGGAAAGATGTATCCGTCGATTAATTACAAAACATTAGCTAAGGCTATTAGATATCATTTTCGAATGACATATTGTGTAAAAAAAGCAAATGAAACATTCATGGATATGCTTGATAGCCTTGGTTGGCGAGAAGTTGCTCAAGCAAATCATGAATTTGGCATTAGGATGTATGCCAAAGAACATAAATGCAATTTTAAGATTGCAAAAATTGCTGTTGATAAGTACTTGGATTCTCTTCAAGAACAAATAAGGAGAATATAGTTATGTTATTAATGGGTGATTGGGATAGATCATATAAAGACATTAAACAAATGCGAAGTGATCTAGGTATCAAACAAAGTGTACCGTCAGATTTTGACGGATGGATCGAATCCAAAACATATACATTGTTGGTCAGACAAAATCCTCAAGGTGGAATCAATGTATCATGTTGGAATGAGCCAAATGCTCAAACTTATTTGGAAAAATTCTTGAAACTTCCGAAGATTGTTTTGTGAATCTTCTTGATGAATTACTTATAGGTTGGGACAATCAAGCAGATTATCCTTACAATGAATATAAATTGTACAAAGTATTTCATCAAAAAGAACAAAGATGGTATGCTCAATTGGTTAAAACTAATGGTGAAAGAACAACTGTTAGTTATGCTAGATATTTAATGTCTGTTAAATTAAAAAGGTTTTTAACAGACAAAGAAGAAGTTGATCATAAGGATGATAACAAACAAAATGATGATATTAATAATTTACAACTTTTAACAAAGAAAGAAAATAATGAAAAGAGTCAAAAAGACGTAACTTTTATAGATTTAATTTGTCCTGTTTGTGGTAAAGAATTTAAGCGGACAACACAAAGAGTATTATTCAAATTACAACATGGAAAACAGCCATGTTGTAGTCGAAGTTGTGGTGGTATTTATAGTCATCAATAATTTTTGAAGGACCAGCTAGTGGTTCTAGGCTTGATTCTTATAAAGTCGATGAAAAGGTTCAATTCCTTTCTGGTCTATTGGAGTAAAATGGAATTCGATAGTATCAGGACGATGTACCAAGATATTGGTAGTAAAATTACTCTTAATTGCAGAGACATGTTTGTGTTTTAATAAAATAACAGGTACTATCACAATGATTAGCTTAATTATTACTGTTGGGTTTCTTGTTTGGTGCATTGGTACTGCAATAACAATTATTGCATACCGGGAGGCCAAAGAATTTCCAGATGATAAATATGGCAATTAGAAGTATGAATCAGTTACTCCAATCTAAAGATGTACAAGAAATAAAGGAGAATATCAATTATAGATTAACTAGAATAAATCAAGCCAAGTCAGAACAATTCAAACAATTTAATTTGAATGAAATTGAAGTTTTAAGAGTTCATTTAATAAAGGTACTAAAAGATGGTTCAAGTGATATTCACTCCTAATGACGAATTAAAGAAATGGGAAGTTCAAGTAACAGGAACAATAGACAAAGTTGAAGCACGACAAGCATTTACTGCTGTTGTGTTGACATGTCAAATGGCTGATCCTAAATTATTAGAATATGCTAGAGTATCTGATGACTTTAAAGTGAGTGTTGCTTTCAGGAAATAAATATGCTTCTAACAGATGAAGAACGACTTAAGTTTGCTAAGTATTGTGAAACTCAAGTTGATTCTGCCAAACAGATGATGGAAGCAACAAAAGAATTACCTATCTCTATTGGTGGAATAGTACAAGCAAAATTTAAAATGGAAATTGCTGCTTTTACATTTGTTTACAAATATTTAATAGAATGTGAATCAGTAACTATTAAAGGATAAATATGCCTGCTATCTGTCAATGTCAAAATGGTCATACATTCTCAACCCAATTAATAGAGGAAGACCCAGATACTAACAGTCAAGTTGTTGAAGCAAGCGAATGTCCGGAATGCGGAGACCAAGAGTTTTCAATTATCGAGATTGTTGATGATTACCCAGATTTGGAGAATTAAATGCCTGAAACTATCACTATTGACCAAATTATGGCAGCAGTAGAACGAGACGATCATTCAGGATTTTGCATTGCTTGTGGTAATGAGCAATCTGGTTGTGAACCTGATGCACGAGAATACGAATGTGAAGCATGTGGCGAAAACAAAGTTTATGGAGCAGAAGAACTATTAATAATGTATGCTTGAATTAATAAATGTAGATAAGCATAAAGTGCTTGTCAATGTTGACAAAATAACCCATATTGATGAATTTAGTAGTGACCAAAGTATCATTTGGTTCGAAAATAAATTCATTGTTGTTCAATGTTCATATGAGGAAATATATGACAAAATCAGAATGGCTAGAAACATTCAATAAAAATCGTGAACAATACATTAATATTATTAGAAAGTACCATCCAGCGTTTTTAAACAAACATAAAAGTACAAAAATAACAGCAAAGGCTGCGGAAGCAGCTTGTGAAGTTATCAGAAGTCAATTGGATGATGTATCTATTAACTTAGAAAGTCAAAACGCTGAAGAATTGTTAGCATACAGCAACGCTGCTTGGTTTGGTGTTCCAGAGGACCGGGATTTATGCAATTCTATCCCTGGTTTTTGGAAATTGTGTGACCTACTCTCTGATGTATGGGAAGAATAATGGGCATACTTAGATATATTCATGTATTAACTTATCTTGATGATTTGTTAATGGATGCAGGTGTCATTGATGAACTTACCTTTATTAATAGAATGAAATATTATGAAGTAACAGAAGAAGAAGCCAAATTTATTTGGAATAAGAAAGTATCTGAACTAATAATGGAGACAGCAACTGATTAAATATTGTCCAAAGTGTGATATTATAACACTTCATTTGGAGATTAAAGGTCTTGAATACTCAAGCACAATCTGTTGTAACTGCCGAACTGTTGAAGTATCAAAAACGAATCAAGAATCGATTGAAATTGATGGAAAAACAAAAACCAAAACCAAAGATTACTCAATCAAGAGTTGGGACTGCATTGCCCGTTGGGGCTGGTTTCCGGAAAGTGGGTAATGAGTTTGAACGAATTGGTACTATCAAACCACCAATTCGACCTAATATTGAACAAGTCTTAAGTCTTGAACCAAGAATTGTAGTTATTAAAACTGAAACGGAAGAAATTAATGATAAACGTGACACATAACAGTAAAGAAGTATTGTTACGAATAGAAAATGATTCTGGTAGTGTGACAATTACTGAGAAAGAATTTGATATTTTAACTTCTGAGCAAACTCAGAGAAGGATGGTTGATAAGAAAAAAGAAATGTTAACAGACCGAAAAAAGTCATTAGAACTTGAATTGGCACAAACAACTAAAGAATTGGAGAATATATAATGGAACTGTATCAACGAATTGTAACTAAAATTGAAGAACTGAGGATATTGATAAAAGAGTATCATCTACTTTCTGAGGATCAACAGAAGGCTACGCGACATATGATATATACTCTAACTGGTGGCTTTGGAAAAGCTATTGTTTCAATTTTTCCTCAATTTCAAACTATCGAAGAAAAGATTGAGATTCAGAAAAATGAAGATACAAGTAACAAGTGAAGATATTTTGACAGGTCAAATGTCAGGAAGAGTTGACCGATGTTGGTGTTGTCCGATTGCCTTAGCAATTCAACGAGTTGTTCAGAAAAAAGTATTCATTTCATCTTATAGTTTTAATTTAGAAAATCAAATAACAGCATATTGTGAAATTGATGGTATTGAACACAATTTACCAACACACGTTGCTGAAAAAATTAGAATGTTTGATCGTGATGCAAGTACTACCCATCAACCTTTTGAATTTGAATTATTTTTATGAAATTAGTTCAATTAAAATGGAGTGATGAAAAAGAATGGAAAAATTATGAACCTGCAGAAAAGGATGAAGATGCTCAATTAAAAAGATTAAAGAAGTTGTGGGAAAATGATAAAAAGAAATATAAACTGAATTTAGAATAATAGAGGATAAAACATGAACAAACGCGAATTTGTAATGTTAGCTAAGAATTTATCAGAACGTGAAATAGTAAATGGAATGTACATGTCTATTAAGTTAGACGGACAAAGAGCATTGTGGGATGGTGGTGTTACAAGAGGAATGCCAAAGTTTGATGTTCCTTGGGCAAATACAAAAAAAGATGAAAGGTATTTAGAACGACAATATGCAACCGGTCTATGGACCAGATATGGAAACGTCATTCATGCTCCTGATTGGTTTCTTAATGCTCTTCCAAGAAATATTCTTTTAGATGGTGAATTGTACTTGGATCGGGGTAAGTTTCAGGAAACAAGAACTATCGTTTCAACAATTATTCCTGGAGATGATTGGCGAAAAATAACTTTTAATGTGTTTGATTTACCAAGTTTCAGTATGTTTGCTGATAGTGGCACTATTAATAATCCTAATTTTACCAAACATATTTTGAGAGATGATTGTTTTAAGTTATTTAAGGATATGTCAAAACAAGTTTTACAATTTAATACCACTATTATGCAATTGTATGGTCTGTATAATCAAAACCGAGGACAAACAGTTTGGAAGCCATTAGAACAGATACAATTGCCATCTAATGAATCTACTGCTAAGACTAAATTAATGGAATTATTAGAAAAAGAAACAGCACTTGGTGGTGAAGGTATCATGTTGAGAAGTCCTAATTCGATTTGGCATCCTAAGAGGACAGGACAGCTTCTGAAAGTTAAGAAACTCGAAGATAGCGAAGCAAGAGTTATTGGTTGGGTAGCGGGATTGGGAAAGCTAAGTGGCCTATTTGGAGCACTTATAGTTGATTGGAACGGTAAAACATTCGAATTAAGTGGTTTTACCGATGATGAACGAGCAGTCAATGACAATGGCTGGGCCAGATTACATCCAGGTGAGGTAGGGCCAGATCAATATTGGCCTGTTAAATTTAGAAAAGGCTGTACAATTAGATTCATGTATCGAGGATTAACTGATTCTGGACTTCCAAGAGAGGCAAGGTATTTACGATGAGATTCAGATGTCGTGTTAGAGTTATGTATCCAGATTCAAAACATCAATCTCAAGAAACACTACTTGGTGTTGTTGAAGCAACAGATGTTTTTGAAGCTTATGGTATATGGCTTAAAAAAATGAATATAAGTGACATTATAGTTGTTGGTATTCAAATTTATCAAGTTGATGAAAATGACAAAGAAATTACGTGGGACACATGATAAGACTATTTATAGTTCAGATTCAAGGTAATGAACATATTTCAACAAAAGAATTATTAAATTATGTAAGAGATTCAGTTAAATCAATGAAAGGTTGTTTACATCCAGATGATCCTATTTTCAATATTAATAAAAAGAATATCTCAGTAATTTATGGGAACAAGATCGAAGAGAAGGTTTGGAAGAACAGGATTAAGAAGAAAAAATCTTAAATGGCCAATTATTAAATTTTTAATTTCACCAAGGCAAAAAAAGAAAGGCTGATAAGGAGATTAGTAAGGTTACAGCAATGAGTTACGGTGTTAGTAATAAAAGAATACAAGTTGTTATAGACTATTTACTAAAGACAACGAATGAGTCAGTTGAATCTATCAGGGAACGAATAGATAAGTTAAGTAGGCAAAGAATATATCAACTCTATAATAAGGCGAATCAGTGTTGTACAAACTGTGGTAATCCAATAGAAGATGGATTCATAGAATGTGCTAAATGCCGATTCAAACAAAGACTAAAAAATGCGTATCGAATCCCCAAAGATGGATAGTTTGGTTGGATACGAAACTGGAAAAATCAAATTTTTTAATTATGATAAAAATTTTGGTTTTATTACATTTGAGGATGTTGAATGTTTTACATGTCGATTATGGCTTTGTGAACCTTTTGTTGTTTCTGACAGTAATATTTTTAGGATAGAATTTAGGGAAACAAATGAGTTATTTAGACCTGAACAAATTGTTGTTTTTAAACCCGAAATAAACAAGGATAATAAACCTGAGGCACATGATGTTTGTGATAGTCTTAAGTTAAGTTTTGTAATACGAGAATTAAACTACGATTTAAAACAAGCAATTGAATTATTTAATACATTACAAAATTATCATGTTAGTATAATAAGAGATATAGTTGTACCAAGAGCTAATAATGAAGAGAAGAAATACGATTGGGTCAAGATTGATGAAAAAGTTGTTACTATCTTTGAAGGTAATGACTTAAATGTGTTGAAATCTATTCTTGGAAAAGAGCATATTAAGGCTAATCTTAACCAACAACACACAAGATTGCTCTTTCAAATGTTTTACAATGATAATTGGATTGATTGTGATAATCCGTTACTAAAGGTGTGTGGATGACATTTACATTTAAAGTCGAAATACCAAAAGATATCACTAACAGAATGGAAGAAGAGTATGAAAGTGTTATTTCAATTAAAAATGAAACAAGAATTGGAAAAACTAAAATTATCTAATAGGATAAGAGCTACACATGAATATTCATGAAATACTATTGACACAATTGTCCGAAGAATGTGCTGAAGTTATTCAAGGGTGTTGTAAGTATCAACGATTTGGAAAAAATGAGAAACAGGAAATGAAACTAATAAAGAACGATTAGAAAGTGAAATAATAGATGTTTTAGCAACAATTGATAAATTAAATTCAACTGGTGCTATTGATATTAATCTATCAATGTTACCATTTAATGAAATTAATAATAAAGTAACAAAAATAAATAAGTATCTGGTATATAGTAAGGAGTTAGGAACATTAAAATAAAATTAGATAGCATTGTTTGTCACAGTGAACGAAAATACAGTCAAGAATTGTTTGATTCTATTAAAACTAGAGAAATACCAATACTAGTAAGAAGATGTGGAAATAATAAGTTTTTAATAATAGATGGTGGACAAAGATTTCTTATTTACAAACGATTAATGAAAAAAGAAATTGAATGTTCAGTATTTAAAACAACATACCAAGCTGATTGTACTACTTGTAAATGTATTATTACTATTGACACAAAAGATAAAATGCCGCAAAGCGTAGCTTGTCCCATGTGCCAAAGTAAAATAAGGCTAAAATTGTGTTAATAAACACGCCAAAATTTATCTCTCCATCAGCATTAAGTATATGGAAAGAGAATCAAGAGCAGTATTATTGTAGATATTTAGCAGTTGAAAAAGTTAATCGTAGTCCTCAAACTAAGCCGATGTCTGTTGGAGGCAGTTTTGATGCATACGTTAAAAGTTGGCTTTACCAAAGATTGTTTAACAAGAAAGATGAATTTGGATTTGATGAAATTTTTGAGAAACAAGTAGAACAGCAAAATAGGGATTTTGCCATCAAAGCAGGAGCTACATGTTTCTTGGCGTATAAACAGAGTGGAGCGTTGTTAGAGATATTTCAACTTTTACAAAAGTCAACAAATGTTAGATTCGAATTTACAACCACAGGACAAGTCGAACCGGAAACGGGCCTCTTATTTGGAGCGGTTAGGGTGCCTGATAGTTTGCGTTCCAATAATCCTGTTGTTTTGCTTGGTAAACCTGATCTTAATTTTGATTATTTTCAGAATAATTGCACTCTTGATTGGAAAGTGAATGGGTTTTGTAGTGCAATAGGAAAAACACCAACACAAGGATATGTTGACTGTGCTGGACGAATGCACAAAGAATGCAGTCTTGAGTACATTAAAGATTTACCTGTAAATCGGGATCATAACATTGAGATACAGGAACCTACTTGGGCTACTCAGATAGCTACGTACTCTTGGCTGACGGGTAGTGAAGTGGGAAGTGAATTTATAGCATTAGTTGACCAAGTTGCTTGCAAACCTGGTGATATTAGGATAGCTAAGCATAGGTGTCGGATTAGTAAGGCATTTCAGGAAAATGCGTATAAAGCATATCAGGATTTGTGGGATTATATTCATTCTGGATGGATATTCAGAAATGTCAGTAAAGAGGAGAGTGAACAACGATGTGATATATTAAGTGGACGAGCAAATATATTAAATAAAGATACAACGAAACATGCGTGGTTAAAAAGGGTAATTTAATGAAATTCAAAGATTTAAAAGTAGGTGATAGATTTACAAGAGATAGTTCAAAAAAATTAATTTGGATAAAACAAACTCCATTTACTGCCTATGGGAACATTAGGGGTCAAAATGCAGCAGCCTATAATGAGCCAAATGGACCTTGGCATTATGATAAGATTGACGATGATGAAGAAGTACAGGAGAATAAGGCATGAGTAATGCAGCCAAACGAATGTCTGAGCATTGGATAAAAGTCAAAGCGAAAGCTGAATGGCTTGGCGTTGATAAAATGATCGTGTATAGACATTGGAGTAATATTAAAGATTTGCCAGAATGTGAATCAGAAAAATTAAAAGCTAAAGAACAACTTAAGTTATTTGAGCCAAAGAAGGAACAAATAGATACAGCAGCAAAAATCCGGATTACTGCATGGTACATCGATAAAATAGGTAGCGTCGAAGAATGCATTGAGTTAGTTAAGAAAATAGGTGGTGTCTATACAAAAATTGAAGAGAAAAATAATGATACTCACTGAAATGCAGAATCGAGCAATTGAAGGTGCTGTTAAGTGTAATACATTATATCGGATAGGTGGCTATGCTGGTACCGGTAAAACAACAATTGCTAAATCTATCATTAATGAAAGAAGAGGAGCGATAGTTTGTGCCTTTACTGGCAAGGCTAGTTCTGTTTTACAGAAAAAAGGATTGTACAATGCAACAACTATACATAATACAATATATAATTTTGATGAAAAAACAAATAGGTTTTATAAGCGGCATAGAAATGAATTGAATGGAACATACTTTTTGATAGACGAAGGAAGTATGGTTCCATCAAAATTATTTAAAGATATTAAGAGTTATGATCTTCCGATTGTAGTAATAGGTGATCCTGGGCAGCTTGAGCCAGTAGGCGAAGATGCAAAGCTCATGCATAGTCCGGATATTGTGCTCGATACAATACATAGATATGATGCTAGCGTTGCTGAATTTGCGGAAATTGTTCGAACAACTGGAGAATATTCAATTGGAGAATACCCGAATATACAGATAAAGCCGAAAAGTGAATATGAAAAACCAACCCAAGGTATCATATTATGTGGCTTTAACAAAACAAGGGTAGCTATCAATAAACAATTTCATCCGAATACGGAGATAACAGAAGGTGACAAATTAGTAGTATTAGTGAATAATTGGGATGTAGGTGTTAATAATGGTATGTTATTAGAAGTAAAAGAAATAAAGGATTATTACGATAAATATATAGCAGTTACATGCAATTTAGATAATGGAAAACAACGAGAGTTATTATTATGGACTGGTAATTTGAACAAAGAGAAAACTATCGATTATAATGAACAAAAGAAATTACAAAATCGATCAATAATAGTTGATTTTGGATATGCATTGACGTGCCACAAATTTCAAGGTAGCGAGGATGAAAATATAACAGTGATAGATGAAATGTGTGATTTATGGCAACCAGCAAGGTGGCGTTATACAGCGGTAACTAGAACGAGCAAGAATTTGACAATTTATGTTTAATAATACAGATTTTGTAGACTTATTAAGGAAAAGAGGATTTACGGATGAACAAATTCAAATATTGAAAGAAGAATTTGAAAAAGTTTGTTCAATTTGTGGAAATTTTATGACTAGTGGGCAATGTTATGATTCACCATTAGAGTAATGAAATGAATCAGAAATTATCTGACTCAGAACAATTAATTTTAGGAGATAAATGCAGAGAAGGTTGCATAGAATCAAGAAATAAACTAATACTAAGTGTATATTATTTTATTCGAAATTTTGCAAAAGGAGACGATGATAAGTTTCAATACATGATGTTAAAAGCTATTAAAGCTGTTCAACATTTTGATAGGCGAAAAGGAGCATTAACGACCTTTTTATGGCGTGTTTTGCATCGATATGTTAGAAAGATTAGGACCTATGAAAATATTGATGTTTCAAAAATAGTTGGTCCGGAAATAGTTGATATAGATTTATCAATGTTAAATGAAAAAGAATTGTATATTATAAAGGGAAGATTTTGGAATAATCAAAAATTAAAAGAAATAGCGAAAGAATTAAATATAAAAGTAGAACGAGTCAGGCAAATTGAATTCATAGCTCTAAGAAAGATAAAAAATGCTATTCACATCGAAGATTGAAGTTGAGTTGATTGATAAAATGGGTAGTGATTTGAGTATTGTACATTCTGCACGAGTTTCTACTATTGGAGATACTAGAGGTTTTGATATACCAATAGCTGAACAGACAGGATTGATAAATTACTTAATGAAACATCGACATGGTACACCATTTGAACATAGTTGTGTTACATTATTTGTCAATGCTCCTATTTTCGTTTGGCGTGAGTGGCATCGTCATAGAATTGGTTTTAGTTATAATGAAGAATCAGCACGATATAAGGTATTAGAACCAAAATTTTATTTACCAGATATATCTAGACCGATGTTTAAAGTTGATAATTGGAAACCTGGTCGACCAAAGTTTTTATCTGTTTCTGATATTCCTAATGGTATTGTAAAATATCAACAATTATGTACTAATTTAAGAAAGGCATACACTTTTTCATATGAAATGTATTTAGATAACTTATCAATGGGTTTTGATCCGGGATTAGCTAGAGATTGCTTACCAGTTGGGATTTTCTCGTCCTGTTATGTGACTTGTAATCCAAGATCATTGATGGCTTTTTTATCATTAAGAACGCATGATGTGTCAGCATTAAAGGTTAGTTATCCTTTATATGAGATTGAAGTGGCAGCAAGATTTTGTGAAAGCATTTTTAAAGACCATTGGCCTATTACATATGATGCATTTGTGAAAAATGGTCGTTTTGGACCTTGAGTGGTTATCCCCCTCTAACGGGGGGTGAAGTAGTGCTTTCTCACCTGGAATGAGGGATTACCCCTCAAAAGAAGTAACACGAGGGGAGGGGATTTGAAACCTAAATAGGGAACGATCACTCAAAAGTGGTAACACGAAAGGAGGGTTTTTAGAACCTTATAGCTGGTTTTCTACTTATAAAAACTTCCTATACGCTTTTTTTCGCTTTGTAGGTCAAAGAAGTAATAGAATTCATATGAAAGAATATAAGAGATTAGATCTAAATAGAAGGCTTTGTATTTTCGCTCCAGTTTCGCTCAGGTGTGGTCCGGGCAGGGTGTGACCTTAGATTGGTTTGCTTCAAAATCGCTCAACCTGAGTAAAAGTAGGGCCGTAGGATTGGCTGTTTGTGGCTCGTCCAGGTCGCGATTCTGACCTCGCTTGGCTTGCTTACCCCCCAAAAGAGGGGGTACATTGATATTGGCCATTTAGAGTATGCCATTTGTATTAGGGCATTTGTTTTGATATATTAATTTGTATAAATTGATATTATTTTGTTTTATTTTCTTTTTTAGATTGTTTTCAATATTGAATAATGATAAATTTAATTATTTCTTTATTTTTGGTGTTGTGAAATTTCATGGTACATACTTTTTAGTTATGTGATAATTATGATAGAAAATTAGATTAAATGTTTAAATTACATTAAATGTTTAAATTAGATAGAAATATATGTTAAAGTTATAATTAATTTATAATTAAATACCGAATATATAGAATTTTGTTATATTTTAATAGATTATATACTCTTGATTAGAAAAGATAAACAGTCAGTTTCGTGGTTAATTCATCGTTTATAGGTCAATTGTATTGAAATTCTACTCAAATGGGTGGCAAATAGACCACCCTCTTTTCGTGGAAAATTCGACGCGCTATCCTATCTTTGGAGAATTTCTACGAAAAATTCCTGATGGTTTAGTTTTATCAAATCTAGCTATTAATTGATGCTTTAGATACAAAATTAAGTTTTAATTTGACACAAATTTAGTAAATTTCAGGGTTAAAAATTCAACCAATGTTTTCTAGAATCGATGGAATATCCGACAATGTAAACTTTTCCAAGAGTTAAGTGATCAAAATTTTAATTTTGGTCACTCAAAATCAGAATTTTGGATACTTAAAATTAAAATTTTGGTCATGTAAAATCAAAATTTTGAGTGTTCAAAACCACTCTTTAAGAGTTATTAAAGTGTCAAAACCACTCTTTAAGAGTTATTAAAGTGTTCAAAATCACTCTTTAAGAGTTTGTAAATAAATCAAAAAGTGTCACTTTGACTACAGTGACATGTAGCTCCGTCTAATAGGGGATATCGGTACCGTTTGCCGAATAGGGGGTGAAATCTCTGGCTTGCGTTCTAACGTGTTTGTTTGCCGAATTGGTAGTTATGGTGCTGATTCGCTTGGACGCTTGCAGCAGCGTCCTATTGCGTTTGGAGCGGTGCCGTTTATGATGCTGTAGTAGTATGATGGTCAAAAATTTAGTACACTGTCAGAATATTTATTTTTTTATTTTGAGACATAAGACGTAGTGTCTGTGTAACATTAGCCGAGTTTGTACGCTTAGCATGATAGGAATAAAATTGTTTTAGCCCCCTTGTCAGGAAATGCCGATCAAGGTAGAATGGGAACACAAATGAAATACTCAACCATACTCTTGATTCTGGTTGCTCTAGTTTACGCTTTCATCTCGTTTTAGGGAAACAAACATGCGTACTCGGCTTTTGGT
>Ga0184628_10001038_pt1 | contig 14021 bp, 11 predicted proteins | sample PLM4_5_b1_FD_133149 | JGI IMG/M metagenome (GOLD analysis project Ga0184628, IMG submission 133149) | Groundwater sediment microbial communities from an aquifer in East River, Colorado, USA - PLM4_5_b1 | ecosystem: Environmental > Terrestrial > Soil > Riparian zone | place: USA: East River... | reverse complement strand
TTGAACCCTTGAACAAATTCTAAGAAACGACCCCGTTCGCCCGAAGCGCCGCCTGATACCGTTTGGGAATCTCCGGGTCTTCGTTCTCGTAGGTAATCATCCAGCCGCCTTCGTCGACGCTGCGGAAGACATCGTCGTCGGTCTTCTGGTGCGAGACTTTGAAACCCAATGGATGAATGCGGCTGCCGTAGCGCACAGCCAAGTGGCGCGCCGGTTCTTTACCGGTGTTGAAGTGCTGGTGGAACCAGTCGCCGGGCGGGCAATAGATGCTCCCTTCACCCCAGTTGATATCGATCACCTGGCCTTCATGGCCGTCGGTATAGGGATGCATACCCCATTGCTTGTGCCAGAGAAGCACGTTACCGACCGACTTGGTGCCAACGATAATCGCGCCGGGACCATGGTGGTGCGCTTTGTGATATTTGCCCACCGGCCACTCGCCCAGATGGCCGACCAGCGCGTTGCCGGCCATCTCGAACTGCGCCAAGCGCAGACCGGCACCCTTCACCTCGAGGCTTTCCAACATCGCCGCATTGATGTCGGGAATGAAATTGGTCTCCCAGATATTGATCAAACCGCTGACGTAACGCTTCTTGCCGACCTCGAAGTAATCCTCTTCGCCATAGTAGCGGTCTTTGAAACTGTAGGGACAATTGAAGACGAAATTTTCATCGCGGTAAATGTCGAACGCCAACGGCGCATTGGTCACGGCGAGAAAACGCACGGGCTCGCGGGAGCCGTTAACCAGCCGATGGTTCGTGTTCATCGGCGGCGCAAACAAGCTCCACTTGCCCCACTCGAACATTTTCTTGTTGCCATGATCATCCCATAGCTCAGTGGCGCCCTGGCCATTGAGAATGCAGATCACCTCCTCATAGAGATGCCGCTCCGGTTTAAGCGCATCGCCCGGTGGGATCTCGCCGATGTAGCCACCGGTGATCCCCTGCATGCCGTGCAGTTGAATAAACGCGGCCTTGCCGCCCATGCGCGCATAAGGCGCGACCTCAAGCGCGCGCAAATCCGCCATGCCATGACCGGTGTGTATCGGCAGCCCCTCGCTCTTCATCCAGCGCACATAACCGGTTTTTTGATTGAGTGGCGCGATATCCATGGGACTCTCCTTCAGTGGGCTAATGTTATCTACCCGCCAACTCGATGATCGCTCAAGGTAGCTGATTTAGATTTGAAACTGGATTCGGATTCAACGTTGAACACTTGGACTTCGAACCTTGAACGCCGGCTACCCCGGCTTGTGCCAGAACTCCGCATTGCTCTTAAAAATATTCTTGGGAATCTTGGCATAGACCAGATTCACCACGTCGACCGCTTCGCCAATTCCCAAATCCACGGCAAGGCTCGACAGCGCGTAAGCGTCCGCCGCGCTCATGCCTTTTTCCTCCTGAAGGAAATCCACCGCTTCCTGCATGGCGATTCTGGTGGCGACGTTTAAGTCGACATCAAGCCCGGTGGAAAAATAATCCGTCGCGGTTTCCACCCGCGGCTGCCTGATCGTCTTGCCTTTGTGGACGATGAATTGCAGCGTCGGCTTGAGCGAGATCTCTATGGCACCGCCGTCCACTTCGCCGTCGCCTTGCACCGCGTGGCCGTCGCCGGTGAAAAACTGCCCGCCCTTGTTGAACACGGGTAGAAATAACGACGAACCGATGCCGGTGTATTTCAAATCGATGTTGCCGCCCCAGGCGCCCGGCGGCGTCGATGAAACCAGCCCCAAACTCGTCGGCGGCGACACCGCCATGATGCCCATGAACGGATTGAGCGGTATCTGAATATCGTCGGAAAACAGCGCCACGCGCCGCTCGAGATCGATGCGGATCAGTTTCGCCGTGGCCTCTTTGAGCAGCTTGGGCAACACGCCTTTACCGGGTCCGGTATTGTTGACGCCGTAGGGCACGCGAAACTTGATGTCGTGGACGCGGATCTCTAAAGTATCGCCCGGCTCGGCGCCGTCGACGTAGATCGGCCCGGTGAGAATATGCACACTCGCGCCTTTAGGCCGTTTCACCTCGGCGTAAACCTGCTTGGCATCGGCGAGAACTTCATTTCCCGGAATCCCATAGCCGGCAAAAAACTTCTCGGGATCCTTGCTGGTAGTCAGCCCCTGATGTGACAGCGCCTCGATCTCGACGATCTGTCCCGACTTCACGATCAACGCCGGCGGCAAATTAGCCGCGATATAGCCCCACAGAACAGTTTCAGGCGTCGACTTCAAAGTCGCGTCGGGCTGAACGACAGCTTGGATAGGGGTTTCATTCATGGCTGCTCCTCTTCCCGGCGAAGTTATCCGATCGAACAAAAGACTGTCAACGCGACGAGGGGGAAAAGCCAAGAAGGCGGGGTTTAAACCCGCCCGTTCGTCGGGATTCCTCTCGGAATTTACTTTGCGTTCTTTGCGCCCGTTGCGGTTAAATCGCCGATTCCGAATTTGTTCTTTTCTTGATGCCCTGCCAGCCTAGCCTCTGCGGTGAACTAGTCTACTTCCGAGGTAATAAAAAAAGGCGGCGAAGCCATGGTCGCCTCGCCGCCTTTTGTGATGATCAAAGGACGAACTAATCCCGGATCGCCAACGCGCCGCCGTCAACCGGCAGATCGATCGCATAGATAAACTCCGACTCATCGGAGACCATGAACACCACCGCCTTGGCGATATCCATCGGCACGCCGCGCCGGCCGGCCAAATTTTTCACGAAACGATTTTCCGGCACGTCTTGTTGACCCACCGGAGAGCCGATGCGGTTCGGTGAGACGGAATTGACGCGGATGCCTTCCGGCGCCAACTGCACGGCGATGGAACGAGTCAGATTCAACACGCCCGCCTTTGCCGTGGTATAAGCCGTCGCTTCCTTGCGCCCCCAGTGACCCGAAGTCGAGGCGATGTTGACGATCCGGCCTTTGCGCTTCTGCTCGATCATGACTTTGGCCGTGGCGCGGGTGCAGTACCACACGCTGCGCATGCACACGTTCATCGTCCGATCCCATTCTTCCTCGGTTATATCGAAGAGCGTCTTATGATCGGTCCAAGCCGCGTTGTTGACCAGGATATCGATGCCGCCAAAAGCCTTGACCACGGTATCGACCATGCTGTTGACGGACGCAGCGTTGGCAACATCGCAAACGACGGAAATCGCTTTGCCGGGATTTTTCGCGTTGATTTCATTGGCGACGGTGCTGCCGCGCCCCGGATCCAAATCGACGACGGCGACCTTGGCGCCTTCCGCGACGAACAGTTTACATACATCCTCGCCGATATTACGCCCCGCTCCGGTAACGATCGCCACCTGATCTTTGAGTCTCATGAATTCCTCCGGTTAAATTTGTTGCCTGCTGCATATCAAAAGGCCGGTGAAAGTTCCAGTTCAGCGGTCCTAACTATTAAATGACATGTAAGCTTCCGCGGGCCACAGAAGAAAACAACGAACGAAGCCGAGGTGGAGACAACCACCAACGCGATCCTCAATCCTCGATAATGTTTGTTATTCGAATCTAGCAGCCCGTCAGAGGCTCACCTTCTCGACGTAGAGGTCCTTCAAGAACTTGCTGTTCTTGAGCTCTTCGAAAAAGCGCGGCTCGACAATATCGCTGGGTTTGAGCTTGCCGGCGCGTTGGTCTGCGACGGCGCTGACATCGACCAGGGCTTGGATCGATTCGTTATTGAGCTCGGGCAGCGGCCGAAGTTGCGCCGAGTAAGCGTCATACATGCTGTCGACAGAGATCCCCTGAGTGCCGGGAAAGTATTTTTTCAGGATCGCCAAACTCTCGCTGCGCTTGGAGATAAAATAGTGGATCGCCGCGGCGTAGCCCTTCATGAAACGGCGGATGGTCTCTTCATCGCGCTTGATGAACGAGCGTGTGGTCATCAATAAATCGGTGACCACTGGAACGGTTTTCACTTCGACAATCTTGATGCCGGCCTTCTTCGCTTCCGCGGCGATATCCTCCCGCAGCGGCACTCCCTGCACGAGATTCTTCGATAACGCCAGCGCCCGTTGCGGCGCCAAGCCGGCCGCCACCATCTCAACGTCCTTGGCGGGATCCAGTCCGGCGCGCCGCAACATGACTCGGGCGATCAGATCCGAGCGAGCGCCGAGCGCCGAGACCCCGACCTTCTTACCCTTCAAATCTTTAATTGCGTCGATGGATGTCGCCACGCCCATGCCGTACTGGTCGAAACTGACATGGGAGCCGATCACCGTGATGTCCCCGCCGCTCGCCACCGGCTGCAGCACTGCGAGCGGATTGCCGAAACCAATCAGCAAATCTACGCCTAACAGCGATTGCACGCCGGCGCTCAGCGTGTCGCGAATCGGCAGCTCGTCGACGTCCAATCCATGATGTTTAAACAAACCGGCGTCGACGCCGATGTAGGCCACCGCCGTGCCGACTTCCCACCCGGCGTAGGCCAAGCGCAATTTCTTCAGGCTATCGGCGGCCGGAGAAACTGTGGCGGTAAAAACAACTAGAGCAACTGCGAAACCCATCGAAAAAATCCGACGGCGGCTAAAGGGTTGGGAAATCATCATGCGGCATCATAGCCCACCAGAACCGACGCGCCAAGAGGGTAGCGGCCGCCCCATCTTGTCTGCGACATTTTATTGGGAACTATCGACCAACTGCGAACCTTGAAATTCGCCAAGCTAGAAGCAGCGGCAGCTGGCGCAAAATCGCATGGCACTCAACATCGAAAGATTTCACAACTTTGCCGCCCCATTGCGCTGTAGAAAATGCCTCTGATATTTCGGTCTTGGGGAATTCAAAGATTTGCAACGCTAATTCATTTCATCTAGGATATGGCGAGTTTTACGCCGATGGCAATTCTGCGCTAGTAATTTTTGGAGGTGAGAATTTCATGGCAACGATGATCGCCAACGACTGTATCAACTGCGGCGCTTGCGAGCCCGAGTGTCCCAACAACGCGATTTCTCAAGGCGACCCAATTTTCGTTATCGATCCAGTGCTATGCACCGAATGCGTCGGGTTTCACGACTACGAGGCTTGTGCCGCGGTCTGCCCGGTGGATGTCTGCGTCACCGATCCCCAAAATATCGAATCCGAGGAAGCATTGATCCAAAGGGCACGCCAGCTTCATCCAGAGACCAATTTTGGCGACAGTTTCGAGTCGCGCTTTCGCAAAGGCCAAGGGAAATCAGCCGGGGCGGCGGTCGATGCGCCTCAAACGCCCGGCACGCCCGCCAACCCGAACGCGCTTGGCGCGCCGGCCGAGGCGGGGGCGGGGGCGGTATCGGCATTCGTCGAAGCCGATGTGAATTATGTCGAACTGCCGCCCATCGATTCCTGGAATATTCCGCTGCGCTGCTACAAGTGCAATGGCGTTCATGATCAAAACGTCAAGAACTTCACCATCGGCAACGTCATCTTCTGCCCCCACTGCCACAAGTCCACGGTGGTCCGTGACAACTTGAACTATCATATCCGCACGCTGCTCAAAGACTCATACGACAGGTGGGAAAACGAGCAACGCGAATTCGTCGAACGGCGCGAACGCGAGCTGGCGGAATTCGTCGAACGGCGCGCCAAGGACGCCAGCGCATTCGAGAGCCACCAGAACCGCGAGCGCGAGCGCATCCGCGCGCAGCTGGACACCATCGGCGACACCTATGACGCCGCCGGCAAACCCTACAAGAAGGGCTCGCGTTTTAGTTGGGGGTGATCCCACCGCCCGATGTTTTACTCCTGGCTCCATTTGATCGCCCTGGTGGTCTACCTGGGCGCGGTCGTTGGTTTTTGGCTCATGCTGCTACCCGCGGTCGGCGTGTTGGAAAAGCATGAGGAGCGAGTGCGTTATTTCGTCCGCGGCCTGAAGTTTTACAATCCGCTTCAGGTCGGTTCCCTGGGGATCATTTTATTCACCGGGGCATTTCAGCTCACCGAAATAAAGGCCGCATACCGCGAGACGTTCATCGAGTATTTAGCGTACAAACTTGGCCTCAAGTTGCTGTTCGCCTTTCTGCTGGTCATGTTCAGCGTTTATCAAGCCCTCGGCATCGGCCATCGTTTCGTCAGACGCACCGAAGGCGGCGACGAAGTCACACCCGAGCAACTGCGCTCGATCATCGCCCGCATGACCAGCGCCAACTGGGGCATCCTGCTTTTCGCCGCCATTACCTTGTGGCTCGGCTTGCGGCTGCAGCGCTAAACCGGCGCTGGTAATAAAGTTCTAAGTAGTGCTATGACCCCGATAGCAGCGACCTGTATTTTGAGAGGAAGTTCTGATGGCAAATAAAAAACTCCGGGTCATTTACCGTTCCAATTCCCACGCGCCGCTTTGGTTGGTCGCCGACAAATCGGGATCCTGGCAAAAAAATAGCCTTGAAGTGGACACTTCGCCGCAGCTGGTGCGCGAAAAAGCCGTCGAGTCGCTCAAAAATGGCGCCGTCGACCTGATCTCCGGCAACCATCATAATTTGTATGTGCGCAACGCCAAAAATGGCGAAGACTTCGTCCACCTGGCTCAACCGACGAACAATTGGACGGAAAATAAACTTATCGTCAGGCCGGAAATTCGCTCGGTGCAGGATCTCAGAGGCAAAAAAATCGTCGCCGACAAGCTCACCTCTCACGCCGGTCTCAACATCTGGCTGTTTTTGAAGCAAGAGGGTTTGGATGTCGACCGCGGTGATATCGAACTGTGTGAGTTACGCGGCTCTTCAGAGGACCGCTGGAAACGAGTCCTCAGCGGCGAATACGACGCTACCTTCGTTACCATTCCCCATGACAGCCGCGCCGCCAAAGCCGGCGCCCATGTAATCACCGTGCGGGCAATCCCGATGATCCGTGGCGTCACGCTGACCACCACCTCTAGCTTCGTGACAAGTCATGCCGAGGAGATTCGTTTACTGACCCGGGGGTTGGTCGACGCCATCCACTTTTTCATTACCCGCAAACCGGAGACTTTGGAGATTCTTAAGGAACACGCCACACCGATCCTCAAGCTAGAAACCGACCAGGAAGTCGAAACGCTTTACGACGAATGGGCGCAGTCTTTGGAGAAAAAGCCCTATCCGTCCCTCGAAGGCATTGCCAACGTCTTTCAGCTCGCCGTGCGCCGCAATCCCGAGATCGCCGCCTATAATCCGCTGGCGCTATGGAATACCCACTTCGTGCGCGAGTTGGACGACAGCGGTTACATCGACAAATTGTATAGTTAAACCCGGATTCTGCGGTTCCACAGCATCGAAGCGCCAGCAGGGTGTAAGCCTGGAGTCGTGAACACACCCAAAAAGTGCCCTTTAAATTCTTATTCGCAGTGGCCAAGTCGATACACGGGCGCGCAGCGATTTTGCGTTGCACCATCGATCGCCAGCCACTTAGAGGTAGTCACCATTGCCTACGCAACGGAAGGGTTGCCCCTCGCTAGCAGGCTCAATTTCAACCGCGGAATCCCGAGCTAAAGCCCGAATCCATAAAAAAAGGCGGAGTCGATGACTCCGCCTTTTTTCGCTGCCCCGTTAGTCTTACAAAGAAATTAGCGCTGTGTGACTCTCTCACCTTCCGGCTGGGTCGTCTGCGACGAGCGCGGCGCGGCTGGCTGCTGCGGCGCCGAAGCTTCGGCCGCCTGCGAGGTGATGCCTTCGCGGTAAACTAGGATTTCAACCCGGCGGTTTTTTGCTCTGCCTTGGTTGTTGTTATTCTCAGCTATCGGAGCACTCTGGCCGTAAGAAACCGGGATCACCTTCATCGGGTCCATGCTCTTCTTGGTGATCAGGTAACGGCTTACCGCGTCCGCACGCTTCTTGCCGAGCTCATAATTAAGATCTTCGCTACCAACGCTGTCGGTGTGCCCTGCAACCAGGAAAACCGTCCCGTCCGCACCGGCAACATCACCTTTGAGATCGCTCAGAAAACCATCGATCTCACGCTGCGCTTGTGGCGGCAAACTGGCCGAGTTGGACCCGAAGCTTACGCCATCTTTCAAATCGATGACGATCTTGCGCTCCAAACGTAAATTGGCGATAGCGCTGAGCGCTTTGTCGGCTTTGGCATCGACCTGACCGACCTTGCCTTCAACCTGGCCGAGACGGCCTTCGACTTGGCCGAGACGGCCTTCGAATTGCCCAAGCTTGCCTTCGACACCGGTCATGCGGGTGCCGAGAGTGCCGATCTGACCATCATGGCCATCCAAACGTTGAGCGTTCTTGGTGATTCGCCCAGACAGCGGATCGTTGACATTCTCACGAACCCAATCGCGAGTCGCCAAACACCCCTGGCCCATCAGCAAGGCTGCGCTGACACCGGCCCCGATAAAATATTTACCAGCGATACTTCTCATAGCAATTCCTCCTGTTTGTTGGTGACGATTATTCATTTGCCCGCCACTCTATTTGCAAATTGGGTTTCCTATGCACCCACTATCGTCTAGTTACACTCAAATTCCGTACCAGCCATAAAAATTTCCTAAGCATTTAAAATTACAGCGTTTCCACCTCTTGGCTGCCAACCAATACACAGCCCTGAAGGGATTTCCGATCATCAGTGAAGGCAAATTGGATGTTTATATAGAAGCCATGGAATGCACTGTCTATTCCAGGACAGCTCGCGCTATCATTGATTACCATCGGAATCGGACCGATGTCCAAAAAAATTTGTTCGACCTGGCAAACTTGGCTACCTGACCGGGGCGCTTCGGCTTAGAAGACCTGAACCTCTTGTATCTATCCTTACCGTCTCGATATAGGCGGCGACCAAGGCGACGCGCGCAGCCCCACAGCACAAGGCTATACCAATGTGAATAACTAATTTTTCGGCTTGCCTATTTACTCGAATCAACCGAATCCTGCTTCACGCGGGAAATATTGAACGCTCAATCATGTAATTCATGGAGCAGCGCATCTCGAGGAAATGGCTTAGCAAAATACCCTGGCGTCAAACTCTTTGCACTCGCCGTCCAGCACAGCTTTATACTGGTTCGTCGCGCCGCTCGTGCAGCGGCCGCGGAAGTTGGGATTAACCGATCGAATACAGCGCATCATCGCAATGCTATCCAACTCAGCCATTTGAATATCGGTGACCACCCAATCGGTGGGCTCGCGAAAAAATGCAAAGTAGCCGCGCAGGCCGTTGCCTGGCGGTACGCACCTGGAAGCCTTTGCGCCGCAACGTCGACGCTACCAACGCCGCCAATTCTTCATTGTCATCGACAACCAGTGCTTGCGAATAGTCATCGTAAGGCCCACTCAATCGCCTTCGTGATGCTCCGAGAGCAATCAGAGCAATCCATATTCCATTGCAACTCCAGCGCTAAATAGCCGCAAGTTATCAGCTATAATTGAACCCGCGAAAATGAAGGGGGCAGCGCTGGAGGGATCTTCCTGCATTTGATGGCCGGTAACCAAACCATTCAAATGGAATCGCCTCGACCGTGGCCAGGGCATGACTGTGAGATTCCACCAGCGCCGGGCGGCGCTGCTGAGCCAAACCGATCACCAGCCAGACAGTGTGAACTAGTGCTGGTATGAAGGTTTGGCGCGCTTGAACTCGTCAACCTTCAGATCATGCTTTTTCAGTAGGTCATAGAAATCGGCGCGATATTTGCCTGCCAACTTGGCGGCTTGGCTGACATTGCCCTCGGTCATGGACAGGACTTGTACCAGGTAGTCGCGCTCGAAGGCATCCCGCGCATGCTTGAGAGATTTGAGCGCGTCGGCGCTTATGCCAGCACGTTCCATGGGCAAACCGCCAACCCGTTCCACCGGCGATTGCTTGCCCTGAATGACGTAATCCTCGGTCACCATGTCCTTTTGAGTCATCGCCACCGCATACTCGACCGTATTCTCCAACTCACGAACGTTACCGGGCCAATCATGCAGCATTAGCCGGCGCACCGCTTCTGGAGTGAGCCCCTTCACATCGCGCTTCATCTGCTGGCTGTATTTTTTTAGGAAGTGCTCGGCCAGCGGCAGAATGTCTTCCTTCCGTTCGCGCAAAGGCGGCAGATAAATCGGGATGACGTGAATGCGATAATAGAGGTCGTCGCGAAATAAACCCCTTTTCACCTGCTCGGCCAAATCTTTGTTGGTCGCGACGATCACCCGCACATCGACATCGACTGGGGACTCGCTGCCCACGGGGTAAAATTGCCGTTCTTGCAGGGCGCGCAGCAGCTTCGATTGGGTCGACAGCGGCATGTCGCCGATTTCGTCCAAGAAGAGCGTTCCACCATGGGCCTGGGTAAACAATCCCTTGGTGCTGCGAACCGCGCCGGTGAAGGCGCCCTTTTCATGGCCGAATAATTCGCTTTCCAGGAGCGTTTCCGGCAGCGCGGCGCAATTGAGCGCGACAAACGTCGTGTCCTTGCGGTCGCTGGCCAGATGGATCGCCTTGGCGACCAGCTCCTTACCCGTGCCGCTTTCGCCGTGAATGTAGACCGTCGAGTCGAGCTTGGCGATGCGCGTCACCACATCGAGGATCGCCCGCATCTTACCGCTGCGCGCGATAATATTGGTAAAATCGAAGCGCTCATGGAGCATATCCTTCAACCGCTTGATCTCGGAATTTAGATTGCGGTTTTCCAATGCGCGCTCAATCTGCAACAGTAAATCGGTGGGCTCGAAAGGTTTGGTCAAATAACTGTAGGCGCCACGGTGCATCGCCTCGACGGCGTTTTCGATGCTGCCATGGGCGGTCAAGATAATCGTCGGAATATCCGGATGGATCAGCCTAAACTGCTCCATCAAAGTCAAACCATCGCTTTGCGCCAGCATCAGATCGACGACGCAAAGGTCGAAGGCCTTGTCTTTGAACGCGCTGAGCGCCTTATCCTCATCGGTCAATGCCGTGACATCGTAGTCCGCGGCGTCGAGTCGCATTCTGATCAGCTCAAGAAGATTCGAATTATCGTCGACGACTAAAATTTTGCCTTTGATCATGGAACCTCATCTGCCCCGCTCTCGCCGCTTTTTCTCGATCTCAATATCCACTTGCTTGGATTTTTCGATCTCCTGCTTGATCTTTTCGATTTCTTGCCGGGATCTTTCGAGTTCCACGCGGGACTTTTCGATCTCTTGTTTGGTCCGGTCGGCGGCGAGCCGAGACTTTTCAATTTCCTGCTTAGACTGCTCAACCTCGAGTTTGGTTCGCTCAATTTCCTGCTTTGCCGCGTCGATTTCGTTGAGGGCGCCGATCCAGGCCTTGGCCGGTTCGACCAATGGGCTCTCGGGATATCGCGTCACCACACGCTCGAATGAACCGACCGCCTTCTGCCGGTCCTTTCGTGGATTCTGCTGGTGCGCGTACAGGACGCCGATATAGTAGTTCGCCGAATCCGCCGGCGGCTGATCTTTCGCGATGACGATAACGTTTTTAAAGGCCTCGAGCGAACCGTCGAAGTCACCGCGGGCGAGCAACTGCCGCCCTTGGGTCAACGCTTCGCGCAACTCCCAGCGCCGATTCGATTCCTGAAACAGACCGCAGCCCGAAACGATTAGCAGCAGGGCAAAACAAATACAAATTTGCTGCCACTGCCCGATTGGCTTTCCGCCCATATGTTTCCACCATGCGATGAAATTATATTTTTGGCTATCGCCAAACCCAGTCCTGTGCCTTGACGGTGATTCGCGCCGGCATGGCTACCTTGGCTGAATTTTTCGAAGATCGATTCGAGACTCTCCGCTGGGATGCCCGGACCGGAGTCTTTCACAGAAACTTCCAGGATGCCATCGCGGCGTTTAACCGCGATCGACACTTGCCCGCCTTTGGGCGTGAACTTGACGGCATTGCCCATCAGGTTGCGCAGCACTTGTAAGATCCTCTCGGGATCGAGCCGCAGCGCCGGCATCGGCCCATCCAGCGCGCTGTCAAAATGAATCTGCTTGGCTTCCACCAACGGCGTAATTTCCGCGACCGCGCGTTTGATCAAGGGATCGATGGGGCTCATCTCGAACTCGTAACGCATCATCCCGGCTTCCATTTTCGCCAGATCGAGGAAAGTATTGACCAGGCTGATCAGACGGTTGCTTTCCTCGGCGATGATACCGAGCAATTTTTGCTGTTTCTCGGTGGTCGCCCCGCCGACACCGTCGAGCAAAAGCCCGGTGCCCTCTTTGATCGAGGTCAAAGGCGTGCGCAGCTCATGGGACATGGCTGCAAAAAAATCCGCCTTCATATGGTCGAGCTCTTTCAGCCGCTCACTCATCGAATTGAGCGCCACCGCCAGTTCGCCAATCTCTTGAGGCGAATTGACCTGAACGGGATTATCGAAATTGCCGCGGGCAATTTCTTGAGTCTTCGCTTTGAGCGCCGCTAGCGGCCGGGTAATGCTCTTGGTGATCAACAGGGACATCAGAACGATCATCAACAGACAACCCGCGGTAATCGACAACGAGGCCTCCCGAGCTTGCGCCGCCGCCGCGGCCAAATCTTTGACCTTGGCGTAGGTCGCCAGCTGCTGATTGGCGCGCAAGCGCTCCAGCTCGTCCAACATGGCGTCGACCAGATTGTCTTTGTCCTGCTTGAACTGCGCTTGCGGATATTGTTTTCTGGTACGCACCAGGCGCGCCTCGCGGTCGACCAAATCCACGTAACGCCGATAGTTATTTCGTACCCGTAACAAAATCGGTTTGGCCAAAACGTCCGCCACCGACGCCGCGCCCTCGGCACGGGCTTCGAAATCGATCTTCAAACGCACGAATTGCAGATACCAGGCCTCGTCGCGGGTGATGACATACTTCTGCTCCGCCCGGCTCTGCGCCAGCAACAGATCGGTGAGAAACTTTTCATGGTCGAGCACGCGATTATCGATCCGCAGGATCGACTCGGCCTGGTTGCCAAAATCGGTCAGCTCGACGATCGCGTAGGTGCTCGCCGCCGCGACGATCGCAAAGATCGCCAGATAGCCGACCGTCAGACGGGAAAACAAACTTAAATGCATGGCGGTTCGCTAGTCGGTCTTAGCGCCGGTGGTGCTGGCTTCAAATAGCTCGCTCTGCGCCGACTCCGCGGCGAAAAATTTCTGGCTGAACTGTTCGAGCCGCCTGTCGGCGCTCTGATAACTCGACTGGGCATGATTGATATGTTTGCCGAGGACGACGAAATCGTCGCGAAACTTGGCGAAGTCTCCCTGCAGCCGGCCTAGGTACTGGATAATTTCTTTGGTTCGGTCTTCGATGCGCATGCCTTTGAGACCCAAGACGATGGCCTGCAAGTAGGCGTAGAAACTGTTGGGCGATACCGGAATCACCCTTTTACTCATGGCATACTGGCACAGATTGCGCTCGTCGGCGGCTTCGTCCTTGATGACCGTTTCATAGTAAACATTTTCCGCCGGAATATACATGAGCGCGAAATCGTAGGTCCCCTCGTCGGGAAGAATATATTTAGCCGCAATGGCGTCAATATGCTTGCGCACATCGGCCGCGAACTGTCTTTTGGCCCGGCCACGCTCATCGTCGCTCGTCGCGTCCAGTAAGCGTTTGAAATTTTCCAAGGGAAACTTCGCGTCCACCGGCACCAGCGAGGCGCCCAGCTTGATCACCGCGTCGACTTTCTCGCCGCTCCGAAAGCCATGCTGAATCGAGAAATGTTGCGGCGGCAGAATCTGCCCGAGCAAGTCCTCGAGGAAGAATTCACCGAGCCCGCCGCGCAGCTTGGGCGCCCGCAGGATCTCCTGCAACGAAGAGATATCCTTGCCGACTTCATAAATGCGCCGATTGGCCTCTTCGAGACCGCCGAGGCTTTTCTGCACGCCGCCGACCACCCGCGCCGCGTTATCGAGCCGCTCGCCCAGACTCTGCTGAGTGTCGTTGAGCACTTGAGCGTTTTCCTTCAGCCGCTCGTTGACCTGAGCGATCATTTGGCCCAACTGCTGTTGCAATGACCGAGAATTGTTATCGAGAGTCGAACTCAACTGCAAGCGCAGTTGATCGATCTGTTGCTGCATCAGCAACAATGACTGATCCTCCGACTTAACCTGAAGGATCGAGCGCAAGCGGCTGAGAAAAAAACAGCCAAGCGCTACCGACCCGGCTACGAAGATAACCAGCGGAACTATG
>Ga0184628_10001037_pt1 | contig 14028 bp, 13 predicted proteins | sample PLM4_5_b1_FD_133149 | JGI IMG/M metagenome (GOLD analysis project Ga0184628, IMG submission 133149) | Groundwater sediment microbial communities from an aquifer in East River, Colorado, USA - PLM4_5_b1 | ecosystem: Environmental > Terrestrial > Soil > Riparian zone | place: USA: East River... | reverse complement strand
CCAAACAGCACGCATGGTCGGCAAGGCGGAGCCATTTGACAGCTCTCAGACAACAGCCCGCATACGGATACGGACTTCGACTTCTCGCATGGAACCCGGAGTCTTCGGAATCCTTCGACCAGTTCTGATACTGCCGGCAGATGCGGCTCAGTACCTGAAGGAATCGCAGCTGGGTTCCCTCATTGCTCACGAAATGGTTCACGTTCGCGGGCGCGACAATCTGGCTGCAGCGTTGCATACCGTAGTCCAGGCCGTGTTCTGGTTCCATCCGCTGGTGTGGTGGCTCGGCGGCAAACTTGTCGATGAGCGGGAACGTGCGTGCGACGAAGCCGTGTTGCAGCTCGGATTCGATCGCGTCGAGTATGCCGAAGGAATACTGCAGGTCTGCCGGTCTTATTTGAAGTCGCCGGCGTGTGTGGCTGGAGTATCCGGATCCAATCTCAAGAAACGAATCGAGGCCATTATGGAAAATCGTGCGACGAAGAATCTGACGTTGGGGAAAAAAATACTGCTTACTTTTGCTGGAGCAGGAGTGCTTTTTGTTCCACTGATCACAGGAATGCTGAATGCAGCGGGGCTTCAAGCCCCTGTAGTTCGTGAGATTCAGTTGCCGGTAATCGAAAAAACAACCAGCGCTGCGCTGCCGGTGCTCTCGCAGACGCCCGCACCGGCATCACGGCAAACTTCGCCAGCGCCGGCTCTCCAGGTGGCGCCTCCGACCGGCGCCGTTCGTGTAGAGCTTTTGCCGGTAATTGAGGGCGGAGGACTCACCATCCTGCCGGTGATCTCTCAGGTATCCGCACCACCTGCACTCCAGAATGCTCCACCAAAATGGGGCGACCTATTTTTGATGCTTAGTACGGATGAGGAAAAGAAAGCGTTCCAGCAGTTGACGAGAGAAGAACTGCGGCAGGAGTTCATTAGGAATTTCTGGCTCGTTCGCGATCCCACGCCGGGTACGCCCGCAAACGAATTCAAGGACGAATACGACAAGCGGGTTGCATACGCGAATCAACACTTCTCGACGCAATCGGGAGCACCGGGGTCGCAGACCGATCGGGGAAAGATGTACATCCTGAATGGACCTCCGGATGAAATTCAGACTGACCCTGCCGGAGGCAATTTCGTCCGGCGGGCGGATGGCGTTCTCATCGGCACGGTCCCCATCGAAACCTGGCGCTATCGCCGTATTGATGGGAAGGGCGATAACCTGGTGTACACATTCATCGACATGAAGAAGAACGGCGAATACACGCTTGAATACGATCCGTCCGCGAAGCTGAAATAGGGGATCAAGGGGACTATCCCTCTCCCGAAGGGAGAGGTCGCCGCGCAGCGGCGGGTGAGGGGTGAAGAAATGCCTTTTCTTCACCCCTCACCCGCCGCCCATCTGGCGATGGGCGTCACCCTCTCCCTTCGGGAGAGGAATGGGACGGTCCCCTCATTCCCCCGTTTTCAAGCTACGCGGCGGTATTTCCAGAATGCGGGAAGCAGGGGAATGCAGATCAGGACGCCGGCCAGGCAGATGAATCCTCCGGACACAATGGAGTAGCCGTTGGACGAAATCGATGCGACCCAGCCGGCGCGGGTGTTTCCCAGCATGGGCCCGCTGAGGTAACTGATCATCTCAACTCCTGCCAGCCGGCCACGAAATTCAGTGGGAATCGTTTCATTCCAGATAGCAGATCGGAAGATCACACTGATGTTGTCTCCGGCGCCCGCAATTGCGAGGAAGATCAGCGCCGCTATCAGCGAGTGCGAGAACCCCAGGCCAATGATAGCGACGCCCCAGATCGCAGCGCCGATCACGACGTACACGCCATGACGGTCAATCTTCGATGTCCAGCCACTGAGAAGCGTCGCGAGTAACGCGCCGATCGGCATGGCCGCGTAAAGCCAGCCCACAGCGACCGGGCCACCCCACCCTTCAGCCATCGCCGGGAAAAGCGCCATCGGCATGGCGAACGTCATCGCCATCATGTCCACGACGTAAGTGCCAATCAACTCCGGGCGGCTGATGGCATAACGCATTCCTTCGACAATGCTGCCCAGGCTGGCTTTCACCTTTTCTTTTTCCGGCATCGATCGAATGGATGCGAGCGCGACCAGCGATATGACGAACGACACCACGTCGATGGCGTAGGTCGATGCCATTCCCAATTTCCAGATGAGAAGCCCGCCCAGCGCCGGCCCCACGATGGAACTGATCGAAAATCGCAAACTGCTCAGGGCCGCAACGGCCCGCAGGTCCTGCCTCTCCACAAGCCTCGGCGTCAGTGCGTCCAGTGCCGGTCTGTGAAATCCGTTCAGCGCCGACATGGCGGCGCTCACTATGAAGATAAGAATGACGCTGGGATGGCTGACAAGCGCGTTGATCATCAGTGCTGCCGATCCCAGGGCCAGCAGAATTTCCGAGACGACCAGCAGCCGTCGACGATCCATGCTGTCGGCGTAGGCTCCGCCCAGCAGCGCGAAGATGAGCAATGGAGCCAGCTGCACGGTTCCAAGCAATCCGACCATGAAACTGGAGTGAGTGAGGTTGTATACCTGTACTGGCACCGCGACAGTAGTCACCATGCTGCCAAAAAGGGAAACCAGCTGGCCCGTGTACAGCAACCGATAGTCGCGATACTTACGGAGCGGTGAGATATCGAGGATCATCCTGGATTATTTCAGCCGCTCGATCCGTGCGCCGACAGCCTGCAATTTTTCTTCAATCTTTTCGTAGCCCCGATCCAGGTGGTAGATGCGATCGATGATTGTCTCGCCTTCCGCAATCAGACCCGCAAGGACGAGAGATGCGCTGGCGCGCAGATCCGACGCAATCACCTTTGCGCCGGTCAGTCTCGATTTTCCCGCGACAACCGCGCGCGAGCCATCGATCCGGATGTTCGCTCCCATGCGCATCAGCTCGCTGGCGTGCATGAAGCGGTTTTCGAAAATGTTCTCGGTGATGAGGGCGATTCCGGCAGCCTGGGTCATCATTGCCATGTACTGTGCCTGCATGTCGGTGGCAAATCCCGGATACTCGTGCGTGCTCACGTCGGTGGAGCGCAGCCAGCGGCCGCCTCTCACGCGCATGACACCGTCCCCAGCTTCGATATTGGCGCCGGCCGCGCGCATTTTTTCGACGACGCTGGTCAGGTGACCCGGATTGCACGACGTCAGCTCCAGATCGCTGTCTGTCATCGCGCCGGCGGCAAGAAACGTTCCGGTTTCGATGCGATCCGGAATGATCGAGTGGGATGCGCCATGCAACGTTGGAACGCCTTCGATCGTGATCGTGGACGTACCGGCACCGGAGATCCTTGCTCCCATCTTATTGAGCAGGTCGGCAAGGTCGACAATCTCCGGCTCGAGGGCGGCGTTCATCAACGTCGTCTGGCCTTCCGCAAGCGCTGCAGCCATCATGAGATTTTCAGTGCCCGTGACCGTGATCTTCTCGAAAACGATATCGGCCCCCTTCAGCTTCTTCGCAGTTGCCTCCACATAACCGTACTCCGTAACGACGGTCGCACCGAGCTTTTCAAAACCCCGGATATGGAGATCGATGGGACGAGCGCCAATAGCGCAACCGCCAGGGAGTGAAACGCGGGCCTTACCCGTCCTGGCAAGCAATGGGCCCAGAACCAGAACGGAGGCACGCATGGTCTTCACCAGTTCGTAGGGAGCTTCATGAGATCCAATGGACGCCGCCTTCAGGCACGCCGAACTCCGGCCGCTGAATTCCACTTCCGCTCCCAGTTCCTTCAGAAGGCGTCTCGTGGTGAGAATGTCATTCACCATCGGCAGGTTGTCCAGAAGCAACTCGTCGGCGGTCAATAAACATGCGGCCATTGCCGGCAGCGCCGAGTTCTTTGCGCCACTGATCCGGACTTGTCCGGTGAGGCGTGCGCCTCCTGTAATTTTCAGCTTGTCCATTGCTTACGAGTGTCTCTCAAAAACCAGCCGACCTTCGGCGATTGTTTTCACAACGCGAAGATTATCGTCGAGCATCACCAGATCCGCATGCGAACCCGGCTCAATGCAGCCTCGGCCTTCCAGTTTCAGTGCCCGCGCCGGATTCAGTGTAAGTCCGAATACCGCATCATCCATACGCATGCCGCTGTACGCGACGAAATTGCGCAAGGCGGCATCCTGAGTCAGGGTGCTACCTGCAAGCCGGCCTTCGTCGTCACGGCATACGCCTCCCTGGACCTGGACGCTATCTGTTCCGAGTTTGTATCGGCCGTCCGGCATGCCCGTCGCACTGATGGCATCGGTGACCAGAAGTATCCGTTCACGTCCTTTCGATCGAGCGAAAATGCGAACGACTTCCGGGCTGACGTGGATTCCATCCGCAATGATTTCTGCAAAAATCCGATCGTCAGATAAGACCGCGCCGGTAATGCCGGAATCGCGATGGCTGAATGCACGCATCGCGTTGAAGGTGTGAACCGCATAGCATGTCCCACTATCCGCCGCGTCGGATGCTACATGGAAGGACGCGTCCGAATGCCCCATCGCCACCACGACTCCGGAATCCCGGGCAAATTGTGAAACAGCCTTTGAGCCTTCCAGTTCCGGCGCCATTGTCAGCAGTTTCAAGGTGCCATGGGTCCGGGCTATCCAGTCGGAAAGCAAAGGCCGATCCGGAAGCCGAACATGGCTGGCTCGATGTGTGCCGCGCTTCTGTTCGCTGATAAATGGACCTTCCAGGTGGATGCCAAGCGGCTTTGCCCCTTCAAACGCTTCATTGAGGAGCGCGCCCAATCGATCCAGCGTGCTCCCCAGGATTTCAGGTGCTGCGGAAACCGTTGTGGGAAGAAATGAAGTCGTTCCATGGCTTGCGAGAGTGCGACTGATCGTATTCATGGAAGAGAGCGACGCGTCCATCACATCGACACCGGCGCACCCATGAATGTGAGGATCGATGAATCCGGGAACGACGGTCAGGGGCAAGGCATTGATGTGATCGGCATTTTCGGGCGGTCGCACATCGGAGAGAAGTCCGACGGATTCGATCCTGCCATTGCGAACGACGATGCGGCCCGGAGCGAATCTTTCGGCGGGACTCAGAATGGCGCCGGCGTCCACGACCAGGGCGCGACTATTCACGCCCGGTACCCAGATGTCCCAGAACCTTTCTCAGGTTGCCGTTGCCCTCCTCGAGTCGCTTCTCCGCTTCCTTTCGATTGCAGCCGAGCGTGCCCATGATGACGGCGAGCTTGAGCTTGCCTCCGCTGGCGTCCGACAGTTTCTTTGCCTCTTCGGCGTTAACTCCGAGAATCTCGCGCAATATCTGAGCGCCGCGCTCATGGAGTTTGGCGTTCGTCATGTTGACGTTGATCATCCAGTTGCTGTACGTCATGCCGAGACGAATCATGGTCGCTGTGCTGATCATGTTCAGCACCAGCTTCTGTGATGTTCCGGCCTTCATGCGTGAGGACCCTGTAATGACCTCAGGCCCCACCGGAGTGTAGATGACGATGTCCGCGGATTTCGCCATTATCGAATCCGGAGCAGCAACAATGGCTACGGTTTTCGCATTGGCGCCTCGAGCGTATTCGAGTGCGGCATGCGTATAAGGAGTCCGGCCGCCCGCCGCAATTCCAATGATGAGATCATTCGGTCCGACTTTCTTTGCCTTCAGATCGGCTGCGGCCTTTTCGCGGCTGTCTTCAGCCCCTTCGATTGCCTGGCCAACTGCCTTTGCGCCGCCGGCAATGATGGCCTGGACCCATTCCGGTGGAGAACTGAATGTGGGGGGACACTCCGCCGCGTCGAGGATCGCCATCCGACCGCTGCTGCCGGCGCCGACATAAATCATCCGTCCACCGCTTCGGATTGCATTCACGGCCAGATCCACCACCTTGACGATTTCCGGAATCGCGGAACTGACGGCAGTGGTAACCGTCGCATCTTCGCTATTGATGATTTTCAGTATTCGCTCTGTTGGATACAGATCGATGTCGACAGAATTCGGATTCCGACGCTCGGTACTCATTGCCGATTATTCTACTTCGTCAGGTGGATCTCGGCCTTGTGGTAATCGAGCGTGAGTTTGTAGGTCTTCAGGAAATCGAATCCGGCGACGCCGGATATTTCCGTTCCGAGCATCTTTGAAATTTCCTTCAGGTCAATGGCAAGGGACTGCCCCAGGACTTCCGTCTGGCGAGTGGTCTTCATTGTCATTTGCGGAAGCATCAGCGTGATGCTCTGGGCACCACCCACTCCGGTAACTCCCATGTCGACCAGGGCGCCGGGAGTCTTTTCATTGATTCCCATGGCGTTCGCCATACTCAGCGACAGCACGGTTGTAATCGCGCCGGTATCCACGATGAAATTGCCCTGTTTCCCATTGACCTCCGCAGGAAGCAGCAGCATGTTGCCGATGCACCAGATGGGAAGCGCTTCCGGGCCGGCAACAGGCTGACGGCTGAGTTCGATTCGGCCGGCGGGGTAATTGATCGTGACAATAAAATCCGCGAGCATCGCGGTTCCGATGATGCCGTCGGCAATCTGGCTGATCAAAGGATCATCGAAGGTGCCGACCGGTAAATCCCCTATCGAAACGTCACCGATCTGCAACTGATCGATCCGATGAATACTGGAATCGACTTTCCCTGAGCCGCCGATGCCATGCATCACGGTTGTTGTAATGACCGCGAGTCCGAGATCCTTAGCCAGCTTTTGGCTCAACGCTGTTTGTGACGCCCCGGTATCGACCACGAAGTTGTATGGGCCTTTCCCGTTGATCTTCACGTCCGCGAATATCAGGTTCAGCGCCTTTCGCAGAGGTATCGGCGCGGGCTGCTGCGGGGCTTTCACGACGGCATAATCCTTATTTCCGAACGCCGCCATCAGGGCGAGACCGGCCTTTGCCTCAGTGAGGCGCACTTCATCGTCGTGACGGTCCAGTCGAATGTACTCCTCCAGATGTTTTTTGGTTTCGGGCGTGTTCTTCTCGAGGTCGGCAGCTTCAGCGGCGAAAAAACGATAGAGCGGTTCTGTCGGATCCAGTTCAATGGCGCGTCTGAATGCGGCCACGGCTTCCTTCGATTTCACTTTGGCCAGGGCCAGCTTCCCCAGACCGAAATGGGCCCGGGCCGTTTTCTCGTTCATCTGGATAGCCGACTGGTAGGAGGTTCGGGCCATTTCGAAGTTCCCTTTGCGAAAATGGACCTCTCCCTGATAGGCGAGGGACTCGGCAGAGCGGGGGGTACGTTGAAGGAGTGCCTCGGCCTGGACGATTTCGTCCTTTAATAAAAGGTCGCGAATACTGGCGGCCGGGGGCGCCTGCGGTCCGGCACAAACTGTCAGGGTGGACGTTAAAGCTACAAGAATAAGGAGATGGCGTCTTGACATGATTATGAGGCTCCTATACTATCAAAGCTTTGCCAACCGGTCTCGGAGAGGAACTGAGCATGTCTACTCGATTTTTGACTGCGGACGAAGTGTCCGCATTGGACAAATGGTACTTGATTGACGCAACCGGTCAGGTACTCGGCCGTGTGGCCACAAAGGTGGCGAACATCCTTGCCGGGAAACACCGTCCTCATTATGCCCCGTTTCTGGTAACCGGGGATCACGTTGTGATAATTAACGCGGACAAAATCAAACTGACCGGCCAGAAGCTGGATCAGAAGGTGTACCGACACCACACCCTGTATCCCGGCGGTCTGAGAGAGATCGGGGCCCGCAAGGTTTTGGACACGAAGCCGGAAAATCTGATTCTCGAAGCCGTCAACGGCATGCTTCCGAAAAACAAATTGCGTAAGCGGATGGTGAAGCGGTTGAAGGTTTATGCGACAGGTCAACATCCGCACGAGGCCCAGCGGCCCGAAGCGCTGACCGTATAGGTCAACGGAAGGTATTGGAGGAGATTTGAATTTAGTTCAGCACTACGGAACAGGCCGCAGAAAGACATCCACTGCACGCGTTTTCCTCAGACCCGGATCGGGTAATGTCATCGTCAATAACAAGCCATTCGAAACCTATTTCTTTGATGAAACGGATCGGATGCTGGTGAAGCTGCCACTGGTCACGTCGGACACGGTGGCAAAATTTGACGCAGTCATTACTGTCGCCGGCGGTGGAATGCGCGGTCAGGCCGTAGCCGCCCAGCATGGAATTGCCCGGGCACTCTGCCTGTTCAGTCTGGAATTGCGGCCGGCATTGAAGAAAGCGGGATTTTTAAGACGCGATCCTCGAATGAAGGAACGCAAGAAGTATGGTCAACCGGGAGCTCGAAAGCGCTTCCAGTTCTCGAAACGTTAAAGCATGTCATTTTCGCCGGCAGGGATCGCCTCCCTGCTGGCGAAGGTTTTTCCAGGGTACCTGCAACAGGAGGTTTTTTTGGCGTCTATCACAATGAAAGAACTATTGGAGGCCGGCGTTCACTTCGGCCACCAGACCAAACGTTGGAATCCCAAGATGAAGCAATACATCTATGGGGAGCGGAACGGCATCTACATCATCGACCTGCAGAAGACTCTCCGTCTTTTCAAGGAAGCCACCCAGTTCGTTACGGATCTCACGGCTCAGGGCAAGATTATCCTGTTCGTCGGAACCAAGCGGCAGGCTCAGGACGCGATTGCGGAAGAGGCAAAGCGCTGCAACATGTTCTATGTGAACCAGCGATGGCTCGGTGGCTTGCTGACGAATTTTCTGACGATTCAGAAATCCATCAAGCGCCTCAAGGAGCTCGATGCGACGGCGACCGACGGCCGATACGAGGTCCTTCCCAAGAAGGAAATCACGCGGCTGGAACGCGAACGCACATCACTGGAAAAGAATCTTTCCGGAATCAAGGACATGCCCCGTCTGCCCGATGCAATCTTCGTCATTGATTCCAACAATGAACAGATCGCTGTCGCTGAAGCGCGGCGGTTGGGTATTCCTGTGGTTGCCATCGTCGATACGAACTGTGATCCGGATTTCGTCGATTATGTCATTCCCGGCAACGACGACGCCCTCCGGGCGATCCGGTTGTTCACGACAAAGATTTCCGAATCCGCCATCGAAGGCCAGGCGGCCATGCGGGATGCCGCATCGGCGAAGCAGGGATCCAAGGATCAGGCAGCAGGCGCTGGTGGCGACGATCAGCAAACGGAAGGTGGCGTTCCTCGCGAGCGGACTCGCGTGAAGCGCAATGAACCCTCCGCTTCCGGAGAAGGGCCGGTTGAAGCGGCAAGCGAAGCTTCAGCAACGTTGTAATTAGGAACGTCTGGCCCCCTCTGCCCCGAAAGTCTGGACTGGGGTAGCGGGGGCCATTTTTGTGTCACGGAGATTGGAAACGGAGTCAGGAGAAATGGATATTACCCCACAGATGGTGAAGGAACTCCGCGAGAAGACCAGCGCGGGAATGATGGATTGCAAGAAGGCGCTGACCGAATCCGGCGGCGATATGGAAGCTGCCATCGTCGTCCTTCGAAAAAAGGGACAGGCTTCCGCGGAGAAGAAGGCCACGCGCATTGCCTCTGAAGGCATGATCGGTCACTACATTCACATGGGCGAGAAACTGGGTGTTCTCGTCGAAGTGAATTGCGAAACCGATTTCGCCGCTCGCAGCGACGCCTTTCGCGCCCTGGTAAAAGACATCGCCATGCACATCGCGGCTCAGAGTCCGCTGTATGTGCGGCGTGAAGATGTTCCTGCGGCCGAAATCACACGGGAAAGAGACATCGCCGCCGAGCAGGTTCCGGCCGGAAAGCCCCAGGCCATCATCGACAAGATCGTCGAAGGCAAACTGGGGAATTACTACAAGCTGGTGTGTCTCTACGATCAGCCGTTTGTGAAAGACGACAAGCAAACCGTCGAACAATTCATTACCGGTCTGGTTGCCAAAATCGGCGAAAAGATCCAGGTGAGGCGGTTCGTTCGATTCAAGACCGGCGAGGGATTGGAGAAGCGCTCCACCGACCTTGCTGCAGATGTTCGCGAGGCGCTCGGCGAATAAGCCCGGCAGGAAGGACGTGACCGTGGATCTAGAGGAAGTAGAGGAAGCGCCCAAGTATAGTCGGGTTCTGTTGAAGCTCAGCGGTGAAGCGCTGATGGGCGATCAGGGGTTTGGTATCGATCCCCAGATCGTCCAGCGAATCGCCAAAGAGGTTCAGGAAATTCATGACCTGGGCGTTGAGATCGGCATTGTCATCGGTGGAGGAAACATCTTCCGTGGCCTTGCCGCCAGCGCCCAGGGTTTTGATCGAGTCTCCGCCGACCACATGGGGATGCTGGCGACAGTCGTCAACGCCCTCGCCCTGCAGGATGCCCTCGAAAAACTCGAAGTCCATACGCGCGTGCAATCCGCCATCGAAATGCGCCAGGTTGCCGAAATGTACATCCGGCGTCGCGCGATCCGACATCTGGAGAAACAGCGTGTCGTGATTTTTGCCGCGGGAACGGGTAACCCGTACTTCTCCACCGACACCACGGCTGCTCTCCGGGCCATGGAGATCAAGGCCGAGGTGATTCTGAAGGCGACCAAGGTCGACGGGATCTACAACGCCGATCCCGTGAAGGTGAAGGACGCGGTCTTCCTGCCTAAGATTTCATACATCGATGTTCTGACAAAGGAGCTCAAGGTGATGGACACCACCGCGATTTCACTGTGCAAGGACAATAAGGTACCCATCGTCGTGTTCAACATCCGGACGAGTGGAAACATCAAACGTGTGATTATGGGAGAACCGATAGGTTCAATGGTGTATTGACCAAGCGAGGCCAACATGACCGCTAAGGAAGAAATCAGTCAGATTAAACGTCGCATGGAGAAAGCCGTCGACGACCTCCGCAAAGAGCTTTCCACGATCCGGACCGGTCGTGCTTCGATTTCCATTCTCGATAACATCATGGTGGACTACTACGGTACGCCGACCCCGATCAACCAGGTGGCTCAGCTCGGCACGCCGGACGGGACGCTGATTACAGTCCAGCCCTACGACGCATCTCTGGTCGGACCCGTCGAAAAGGCGATCCGTACATCCGATCTTGGTTTGAATCCATCCAATGATGGCCGGCTGGTTCGCATTCCGGTTCCGCCTTTGACGGAGGATCGCCGAAAGACCCTGGCCAAGCACGTTCACAAGGTTCTCGAAGACCATCGCACGGCTGTGCGCAATATCCGGCGCGACGGCAATGAGTTCATGAAGAAGCAGCTGAAAGACAAACTGATCTCTGAAGACGACGAAAAGAAATCGCTCGACGAGGTTCAGAAGCTGACGGATGAGTTCATTCGTAAACTGGAAGCTGTTGCCCTGTCGAAAGAACAAGACATCCTTAAGGTCTGAAGAGCGGGGAATTTGCCATTGTTCACTGTTCAATAGTCATTTGTCATTTGCGGAAGGAGACTTCTTTTTCATGCGAACGAAAATGAAGAGAAGTCTCCTTCCGCAAATGACAAATGACTATTGAACAGTGAACAATGGCAAATTCCCCGGTCTGTAATCATGAAGTCTTTCTTTGATCTCACTCGTTCCGAAGTTACCCGAATCGTTGGCAAGCCGACACTCGCCTCACAGCTGTTCAAGTCGGTTTATCTGAACCATGCCACAGATGCCCCTCCGTTCGACGTGACGCTTCCGACCGTCGTCCGTACATTCCAATCCGAAGACGGCACACAGCGTTTCCTCCTCCGGCTCGAAGATGGAGAGATGGTTGAATCCGTCATCATCCCAGGGGACGACCGCCTGACATTTTGTGTTTCTTCCCAGGTTGGCTGTGCGTTGGCGTGCACGTTCTGTCTCACCGGACTGCTCGGATTGAAGCGCAATCTCACCGCAGGCGAAATTGTTTCGCAGGTCGTCGTTCTCGCCCGCAGCGGAGTGACCGCACGCTTCAGTGTGGTGTTGATGGGAATGGGAGAGCCGCTGCAGAACTACGACAACGTCCTCAAGGCCATTTCCATCCTGAACGATGACCACGGCTACGACCTCTCGTCGCGCCGGATCACGTTATCCACGGCGGGTCTGGTGCCCGGACTGGAACGGCTTGCCGCGGAACCGCTTTTCCCCAATCTTTCGATCTCACTCACTGGCGCAACCAATGCGCTGCGTGATCAGTTGATGCCCATCAACCGAAAATATCCGATTGAAGACGTTCTTGCCGTTGTTCGGTCGCTGCCTCCGCAACGGCAGAAGCGCGTCATGCTGGAATACGTGATGATCAAGGGAGTCACCGATTCTCAGAGTGATGCGGAAGCCCTGGCCGAATTGATCGGGACCATGACCGTTAAAGTGAATTTGATCCCATTTAATCCGGCTTCCGAGCTTGGATACGAACGTTCCGATGATGAGAGTGTTCTTCGTTTTCATGCATTTCTTCTGGAGAGGGGCATCGCCACTTTCGTTCGCAGGAGCCGTGGCGGAGATGTGTCCGGGGCTTGTGGCCAGCTGATGAAGAAATCAATGGAGGTATCGAACCAATGAATTCGTCCGGAAGCGCCTCATACGTTGTCTCCATCCTCAGGAAAATTGGAAGTCGAACCGGCATCCTGCTGCTGGCCGGCATTATTTTCGCGGCGCTCCTTGCGATTGCTCAACGGGCTCCAGTTTCCCAGGACGTCCAGCTTGTTCTCGTCGATCGAGAGGGGCACCGCACGCCTGTCGGCCCGCTGCCACAAGCGACTTTTGCACCCCGCGTGTCACCGGATGGCAAGGAAGTTGTCTTTGATACCCGGGACGACGGCCATGTCTGGATTGCGAAACTATCGGACGTTAAGGCAAAACGCAGACTGACGACCGAGGGTTCCAATCGTGGACCGCTCTGGTCGGGCGATGGCAAACGCATTCTCTACATCACCGACGATAATGGAGCAGAGGCTCTATTCTGGAGGCTTGCCGACGGCACCGGCCGTCCGGAACTGCTGAGCAAACCTGTTCGTGCGCCGGAATCGTGGGACCCACGCGCACCGGGCCTGTCGTTCATTACCTTGAATCCGGGCGGGGACTATGACGTGTGGACCTTCTCCATCGCAGACAAGAAACGTGTCCTCTTTTTCGGCATTCCTGGATCCGCACAACACAGCAGTCACTTTTCTCCGGATGGACGCTGGATCGCGTATGTATCGGCGGAGACTGGACGCCTGGAAGTTTATGTACGCCCGTCGACGGGAACCGGGAACGCCATTCGAATATCCAGAGCCGGAGGTGGCCATCCGCTTTGGTCACCGGATCAGAAGGAACTCTACTTCGACAACAATGGTCAGATGTTCGCAGCTGCGATCAGCTCCGAGCTAATTTTCAAGGCGGATACGCCGGCAGTTCTGCCAATCACTGGATTCATCCAGGGTCCTCTCCGTCGGGAATACGACCTCATGCCGGACGGGAAGCATTTTTTGATGATGTTTCAACCGGGGAGATAGAACTCTACTCTCGTCTATATCGGACGGTGAAGTTCGGATCAGTGGTGCGAATGCGGATTGCTCGCAGGTGCGCGGATTCGCTCGGAACGGAACTCTGGTAAGTGATCGTGTACTGGCCTCGCAATTCGGTCGCAAACAGAGAGATGAATTCGACGATCTTAACTGCGGTTTGCTGGTCCTGAAGACGATCCACGTCGATGACCAGGGAGCGCCCCTCGCCGTCCCTGGAAACGCCCTTCAGGGTATCCGCCACCGGTTTGCTTTCCACGCCGCCACTGGTCTGACCCTCGGGCCTCAGTGCGAAAATGTACACCGGCACTTCTTCGGTATGCATGCTCCGTTGCAGCGCGGCGATTCCGCCGCCTTCATTGTCCTCGACGTCAGTGATAACGACGAGCCCCCGCCGCCGGTTGGCGGACTTCTTCATCTCCTTCAGGGCGCCATCCACGGCACCGGAGATATTCGTCCCGAAGCCATTCGGCAACATCTCGCGAAGATGACTTTGGATCTTGTTATGGTCGTGCGTAAAGCCCTGGATTACCGTCATATTGTTTGCGAATGCCATCAATTGGAATTCGTCCTGAGGACGAGTGAGCTGCAGCAGGCTCCGGGTTGCTCCCAGTACGGCAGCCCATCGTGGAGAAGCCGTCTGTGTTCCCCCTTTTACCGGCCGCCGCGCCGCCGTT
>Ga0184628_10001036_pt1 | contig 14057 bp, 12 predicted proteins | sample PLM4_5_b1_FD_133149 | JGI IMG/M metagenome (GOLD analysis project Ga0184628, IMG submission 133149) | Groundwater sediment microbial communities from an aquifer in East River, Colorado, USA - PLM4_5_b1 | ecosystem: Environmental > Terrestrial > Soil > Riparian zone | place: USA: East River... | reverse complement strand
TGTCGCGGAGAAGCCACACCGAACGGCGCGTAATTTCCGAGGCCGAGGCCACCCTGAGTTACATAAACAAACTGCCCCCCTACGGTCGGGAAGCTGTTTCTGATCGCCTGGGATGAATCCACGAGGTCATTCTGGCCATTGCCGTTCCAGCAACAACCTTTATCGAGCGGTGATGTACCTTGCCAGGTATCGCGCTTGAGCCCGAATCGGAATTCATTGAGGATCGAGGAGGAAATTGTCGATGTCCACGACGCCGTGTAGAAATCCGGGACCCGCTTCACATCCCCGAACTCGCCTGCGGGAACGTCGGGAAATCCGGTCTGCCCCGTCACCCCCCAGTTCTTCTCGCGACTCATCGTAAACGTGATTTTATTCTTTTCGTCGAGCTGGTAGTCGATACGCGCGGTGAGGTGATTGCGGTTGGTGTTCTGGCTCTGGCCCGTGGCGCCGTCAAGCCCGGCATGCGGCTGACGCCAGCGGAATCCTGCCGTGTTCAATCCGTCGCCAACGGTCCAATCGTTCGGTAGCGGCAAACGTGTTAAATTCTGAGGGCCGAACCAAACCGGATCGATTGCAGTACGATTAGGGTCGTTGACGTCCGAGAACAAATTAAAGGAATTGAGGAACAGTGGTGCTCCGTTCGTCGGATTCACGGCGAGAGTCTGGCCACCAAGGCTAACGGACGGTGTGGTGCTGAACGCATTCCCATTACGTCGCGAGGTGCCTCCGCCTGCGCCCGTGGCGCCTTCGGTCAGGTAACGGAAGATCCCCTGGCGTGCCTGCTCCGTCAGCACCGTAGCCACGAAGTCCTGCTTCTCAAGGTATCGCTGGTTATCCACCAGGACGAAGAAGAAGGCCTTGTTCTTAATGATGGGGCCTCCAACACGACCGCCGAACTGGTTCCGGTTCGTATAACTCTTGGGAGCAGCCTGCAGGTTCTGGAACCATGTCTGTGTGGAAAGCGCCGAGTTATTGTTTGTATAGAAGATCGCGCCGTGAAAACTGTTTCCACCGGCCCTGGTGCGCATCTGCACCTGTGCCGAACCCCGTCCAAGGGCCGGATCGACGTTATTGGCTGTGATACGGACTTCCTCCACCATGTCAGGGCTCGTATAGACCGCCGAGTAGGCACCATTGGAGTTGTTGTAACGCCCGTCGTTGGTGACCAACCCGTCACGCGTGGTGTTGACCTGACTGAATGGCGTTCCACCAAAGCTCTGAACTGATCCGCCAAACGCATTGGTCGTCGTAACAACACCCGGTGTCGTCGCCACCAGATCGAGCACGTTGCGGCTCGACAGCGGGAGGCCCGAAACAACGGCATCCGGAAGCACATTTCCAACAGACGACGATGTCGCGGCCAGAGTCGTATCCGTGGTCGCGACCACTTCCACTACCTGACCGGCCCCGCCGACTTTCAACTTGAAGTTCAAGCGCACCTGCTGGGCCTGGCCGAGCGATACGTCATTGAACGCAGAACTCTGAAATCCCGTGAGACTGGCCGTGACAACGTAAGTTCCAGGCTGCAGGCTCGGGAAGTCGTAGTTTCCGCTCTCGTTTGTCAGGCGCGAAGTCACAATGCCTGTCGCATTATTCTTCGCCGTGACAAGAACCCCTGGAATCAGGCCACCGCTGACGTCGCTGACACTGCCAGTTAACGTGGCATTCACTTGCGCGAAAACCGGCACACTCGTGCCGAGACAAATCAGCAGACATGCCAAAACGAACAAATTAACTTTCATCGTTGGTTCCCCCATTTCCACAGATGCGCGAGGCATTTGCCTCTCCGGTTAAGAAATCGGCTGATCAGTAGTCAGCCCGGTTAAGATCAGTGCAAAATTGGGAGGGAATTGAACGAAGCAAACGAATGGAACGAACTGAACACACAGATATGACCCCCCCGGATCGAGACGGGTCCTTATCCCCCAAGTTGCCGCAACGCTATCACCATCTCTGTGGACGGAGCAAGGCATAAAACTTCCATGCAACCAGACTGCCTGGCGTAAAAGGCTCGTCGAGTCTCGGTTAGGTTATGGCATTGACTGGGAAAGTTCGAATCGACCAAAGTAAGAGGTTCACGTTGTGTGTCGATCCGATCAAATTACGGAACCGACCGATATGGGGCACTCCCAACACAAACATCAGTTCTACAGCTACTGGCCGGATCACAACATGGGAATTGACCGGAGATTGTTTGCAATCTATCTGAGAAGTCTGATGTTAGTGGCGGTGGCCCTGCTCCCTGCAGGCTGCCAGCGGACTCCCACGTTCAACCAGGAAATCGCTCCCATCGTTTTCAAAAATTGCGCACCCTGTCATCGTCCAGGTGAAGTCGGGCCATTTCCGCTCCTCGCGTACCAGGATGTGGTAAGGAAAGCGAAAACCGTCGCGGCCGTGACTCAAGCGCGCTACATGCCGCCGTGGCCTGCCGATCCCAGCTATTCTCATTTCCTTGGTGAACGGGTTCTTCGAAACGAAGAAATTCAAACAATCAAGAGGTGGGTAGAGAATGGCATGCCTGAAGGCGATCCCGCAAAGCGGCCACCACAGCCAGAATTTCGTCAAGGTTCTATCTATGGGTCTCCGGACCTGGTAGTTAAAATGACGGAACCTCTCTTGATTCCCGGCGACAACAAAGACCGCTTCATGGTGATCAAGATCCCTTACGAGATTCCGCAGGAGCGATTTGTGCGTGCGATCGAGTTCGTCCCGGACAACAGGAAACTCATTCATCACATGAATGGGCACATCGTGCAGTATGACGAAAAGAAGTCCAAACCCATGGAGGGGCCGACCGTTGTGAATCGTGAGTCCTTGAAGACGCTCGAGGAGAGCTATACCGCCATCAAGCTTCTGAACGACGATGGAAGCTATCCTGCCCTGACGAAGTCCGTTGCCAATTATCTTCCTGGCGGTGTGTCGCCGGCGGGCTATCCCGATGGGATCGGTGGATGGACTCTCAGCAGGAAAGGTGCTTTCCTGATGCGCGATATCCATTACGGACCGTCTCCGGTCGATACGCAGGACCAGTCGTACTTCAATGTGTTCTTTACCGACAAGCCTCCGGTTCGGCCGACACAGGAATTACAGATGGGCACGCTGGGCATTTCGGAGATTATTCCGCCGCTCGTCATTCCGCCAAATGTTGTCAAGATGTTCACGACCACGACGGTCGTTCCGGAAGACATTTCCCTGCTCACCGTCAACCCTCATATGCACCTCCTCGGAAAATCGTTCGAGGCTTTTGCCGTAACACCAGACAGCAGGACTATTCCCTTGATCAAGATTCCGAAGTGGGATTTCCGTTGGCAGTATTTCTATACCTTCCCGAAGATGATAAAGCTTCCAAAAGGTACGAAGATTTCCGTTATCGGCGTCTATGACAACACGGCGGATAACCCGAACAATCCTTTTTCCCCGCCTAAGGAAATCCTCGGAACAAATGGAAGCATGCGGGTCACGGACGAAATGTTTCAGTTGATTATGAAATATCTACCCTACCAGCCCGGGGATGAGAACATTTCACTCAGTTCACCCGTTCAATGAAACAGCCGACAGCCTTGGTCTTGCTGACAGAAACCTTGCCGGTTCGGATAAAGCTGTTTAGCGCATCCAGCAGATAGTGCTCTGTAATGACCGTGCGGTGCTGACCGAGTTCCGGAGACCAGTTATCGATCGCGCCCTGATACACCGGCATTCCTTCCGAACTCACCGCAAATGCCTCCGGAGTCACCATCGCTCCAAAGAATTTTGCGAGGGCCGCTTCATGGTCCAGGACCATCGGGAAACCGACTTTGTACTGGGCAATGAAATCATCGATCTCCTTCCTGTCATAGTTGTCCCCCACAACGACACCGTAGAAACCAACGCCAGTATTGCGAAACGTCGAGTGGAGTTCGTTCAGGGTGAGGGTATAGCTCTGGGACTGTGGACAGTCCGGTGCCAGGAATACAAACACGGAAGATTTGTTGTTCTTCAAAGTCTCAAAATTCAGCAAGGAGTCATTCGACAAGGCGAGTCGGTATGAAAAGAGACTCGCAGGAATCTGCGGGGTTTCCTTGTGGCAGGAGAGCAGGAACAAGACAACACAACATGATGTAAGTCGCCGAGCGGTCTGCTTCATGAATGGTCCCGGATACCGCAATGCGCAGGTGACGTGCGCTTCGCCAAGGGTAAAGACATTTGGATTCTCGGATTGTGTTGGTATGTCCGCCAACGATCTTATGGTTGCAGAGCAGTCCGGTCAAGATTGGATCGCCGAGCGACCGTGGCGCGCCTGGAATAAGCGGACAAAATCCCCTCAGCAGGTGTCCGGCCTCAGAATGATGTCAGCATCGAACGGCTTTGTGAGATGCAGACAACTATTTATCCTTCTTTTTCGTTGGCTTCCAAGTCGCTGATACCAAGCCACTAAGCTGAAAAATAAGGACTTAGCTCCACCACCAAAGAGCCGCCGTTCTCGACCTTCCGACCATTCTGACCTGAGGCGTCATGGGTAATGATGCTTGGGACCAGCAGAAAGCTCGCACGAGAAGGAGGGACCCATGCAACCCAGAATCACGTTTTGCATTCGTTGTCGTGGCATGAAGGTGGGATGGAATACGCGCTATATGTCGCATTGGCTTTTCTGCAGGGGATGGCTTCGGAAGTCTTCCTGGCTGGGAGGTGCTGTGGTTGTAGCAACATTGGTACTCGGTTTCCCAAAGCCGGGTGTTTCCATCAATTCCGTTCCCATAGCCACACAGCCCCAGGCGGTAGCAGATATTCCTGCCGTTCCAACAGCTGACGCTGGAATTCGCACGATGAACGCTTTCCTGAAGCTTCACAAGGTCAGCGAGACGAACCGCGAACGTCTGGCAGAATCGATCGTTGTGAGCGCCAGAAAGTACGGTCTGAATCCGCGGCTTCTCGCAAGCATCATGATCGTGGAAAGCCGAGGTAATCCGTTCGCGATCTCCGGACAGGATGCCGTGGGCATCATGCAAATCCATTTGCCCACGTGGGGTATTACTGCGGATCGCGAGAACATCAACCTTCTAAAGATCGAGGACAACGTCGATTTCGGAGCGCGGATCCTTAAAGACTACGTCCGGCGCTTTGGTGTTTCGGAAGGCGTCCGGCGATACAACGGTTTCATTCCCGGAGAACCCACGTGGGAGAAATCCTCGCAGGAATATCTGGACAAAGTTCAGCAGGTTTATAATTTCCAGCAATCCCCGGTTTTGCTGGCAAGCCTCATGAAGTAAATCGGCCGCGATGGTGGTCAGCCGTTTCGGGCTGTCCAATTCTCATCCGACGGGGTAGCTTCCGGCGGATGAGAATTGACCATCGAGAATTGAACGTTGATCAGATTTTTAACGGATTTCCTTCAGGCTAGCCGCCAGTTGGGATCGGGGCTGACGGCCATGCCGCTGGTCTCTCCTCGTAATAGCCTGGCGGTTCCCACGGCGGCAATCATCGCGGCGTTGTCGCTGGTGAAGATGGGTTTCGGGAAATAGAAGCCCAGCCCCGCTTCTGCGGCCTTCTCCCCGAGATATTCCTTCAAGCGGCTGTTGGCCGCCACTCCTCCGGAAAGCATCAATGATCGCGGTTTCAGCTGTGCCGCGGCTTTCGCAGTTGTCCACCAGAGCATATGAACGACGGCTTCCTGAAAGCTGGCCAGAATGTCGAGCCGTTGCGGGTCTTCGCGGGTATCGGCTTCGTTTTTAGGAGTCAGATTCCCTTCGCGAACCAGCCGGAGAACAGCGGTCTTCACACCGCTGAAACTGAAGTCGAGAGCCCCGTCGCTGATTTTCGGAATGGAAAAGGTGTGGGCGTTCGGGTTTCCGAGCGTCGCCAGACGATCGATGACCGGTCCTCCTGGATACTGAAGCCCGAGCAGCCGTCCCACTTTGTCGTAGGCTTCGCCGGCCGCGTCGTCCCTGGTTCTTCCAATGAGCCGGTAAGAGAGGTGCTTGAAGTTTCCGGTATGCGATTCCACCCAGAACAGATTCGTATGACCGCCCGAGACGACCAGCGCCAGCGCAGGGAACTCGATATCGGGATGTTCAAAGCACACCGAGTAGATATGCCCTTCAATATGATTCACGGCAACAAGCGGTTTGCTTTTCGAAAATGCGAGAGCCTTCGCATAGGTCAGGCCGACAAGAAGACATCCGATCAAACCTGGGCCGGCAGTGACGGCAATGCAGTCCATATCGTCGAGCGATTTCCCCGAATCCGCAAATGCCTGATCGACTATCGGGCGAATCTTTGCGAGGTGTTCGCGCGATGCAATCTCCGGCACGACGCCGCCAAACGCGGCGTGAGTCTTGACCTGCGAATAAATGACGTTGGAGAGTATGTGATGTCCGTCTTCGACAACGGCGGCTGCAGTTTCATCGCATGAGGTTTCGATTCCCAGAACAAGCATGGATTACGGCAGCGACTTTCGCATGAGTTTGGGCAGCGATTCCACATAGGGTGGACGGGCGACGCCGAAATCCGTAATGATTGCCGTCACGAACTCGTGGGGCGTCACGTCAAATGCCGGATTAAACACGGAGACACCTTCGGGCACCACCCGAGTGCCGCCAATGTGAGTGACTTCAGAGGGATCGCGCTGCTCAATCGGGATGTGCGATCCATCCGGTATAGTCAGGTCCAGAGTGGAAAGCGGCGCTGCGACATAGAACGGAATGTCGTGTTGTCTGGCAAGAACCGCCACCGAGTACGTTCCGATTTTGTTCGCGACGTCTCCATTGGCTGCTATGCGATCGGCCCCGACAATAACCGCGTCGACGAGCCCCTGATGCATGAAGGAGCCCGCCATGTTATCGGATATGACACGGACGTCGATGTCGTCTTTCCACAGTTCCCATGCGGTAAGACGCGCACCCTGCAGGAACGGCCGGGTTTCATCGGCCAGTACCTTCAGGCGTTTGCCGCGGTCCACCGCGGCACGAATGACGCCCAGCGCCGTTCCATAGCCCGCTGTAGCGAGCGCGCCCGCGTTGCAATGGGTAAGGATGGTTCCGGAGGAAGGCAGCAGTTCGGCGCCGAATTGGCCCATGCGCATGTTGCTCTCGATGTCTTCGCGATGAATCGCTGCGGCCTCTTCCACAAGCCGAGTTGCAACTGCGGAGTGCGGCTTACCGGCGCCGGCTGCTTCAAGGAAGATTCTCTTCATCCGATCGAGCGCCCAGAACAGATTGACCGCCGTCGGCCGGGTGGCACCTAACTTGGTGACGATAACGTCGAATTCCTTTCGGAGGCTATCCATTGAAGTGGCGCGAGAGTCCCGTACTCCCAGAGCCACGCCCATCGCTGCCGCCACGCCTATTGCCGGCGCACCGCGCACCACCATGACGCGAATCGCTTCGGCAACTTCTTCGTAGGTGCGAAACAGCGGGTACTCTTCCACGGTCGGAAGCTTGCGCTGGTCAATCATGCGCACGCCTTCGTCGGTCCACTCCACAGTCTTGATCAAATCGCTTCCTCCTGTATCCGTTCGGCAAGGGCCCACTTTGAATGTAGCGGCTGAAAGCTCCCCTCCTGGGTCAGGAGGGCAGTTTGCGCACGATTCCGTCACTTCTCGGCAATCTGTGGGCACTCTATTCTATGCTACAGTGACTGTTCGCATGAACTCGAAGTACGAAGCTGTCATTGGCCTCGAGCGTCACTGTCAGCTCCTCACCCATTCCAAATTGTTTTGCTCGTGTTCCACCAGTTTCGGTGAATCCCCAAACATGAACACGTGCCCGGTGTGTCTTGGTCTGCCCGGCGCTTTGCCCGTATTGAATCGTGTTGCGGTGACCATGGCGATCAAGGCGGGCCTGGGACTCCACTGCACCATCAACAGGGAATCCCAGTGGTCCAGGAAGAATTACTTCTACCCCGACTTGCCTAAGGGGTATCAGATTTCGCAGTACGACAAGCCGATCTGCGAACACGGCTATATTGAACTTTCGGAAAGTTCCACAGGCGGATCCCGGAAGAAAATCGGCGTTCAGCGGATTCACATGGAAGAGGATGCCGGCAAGTCGATCCACGAAGGTCTTCCGGATTCCAATCGCAATACGTCTCTGGATTTCAACCGCAGCGGAACTCCGCTGATCGAAATCGTGACTGCGCCGGATATTCGATCCTCCGAAGAAGCGCACGACTACCTTTCGCGCCTGAAGCAGATCCTGGAATTTCTGGATGTGTGTGACGGGAATATGGAAGAGGGCAGTCTGCGTTGTGATGCCAACGTGTCTGTTCGTCTGAAGGGGGCAAAGAAATTTGGCACTCGCACCGAGCTCAAGAACATCAATTCCTTTCGCTTCGTTCAAAAAGCCATCGACTACGAGATCGATCGTCAGATCGATGTTATTGAAGGTGGAGGCCGCGTCATTCAGGAAACTCGATTGTGGAACAGCGCTGAAGAACGAACGGTATCGATGCGCAGCAAGGAGGAGGCGCACGATTACCGGTACTTCCCGGATCCGGACCTGCCTCTTCTCGTTCTCGACTCCGAATGGTTGAAGACCGTGGAGCAGTCTCTTTCCGAACTTCCGGAAGCTCGGCACAACCGGTTCGTGAGCGAGTATGCGCTTTCCGAGTACGATGCCGGTGTTCTCACGATGACAAAGGCACTGGCCGACTATTTCGAGCAGGCGGCGAAGATCAGCGGACAGCCGAAGCCCGCAGCGAACTGGATCATGGGCGATCTGCTGAGGTCCTACAAGGAAGCCGGAATAGATTTGAAGGACCTTTCCGCATCGCCGGTGAAGCCTAAAATGCTTGCGGACATGATTCTGCTTGAGAAGAACGGAACTATTTCCGGCAAGATGGCAAAGACGGTCATGGAGGAAATGATTCAGTCCGGCAAGGACCCGCAGATCATTGTCCAGGAGAAGGGACTCGTTCAAATTTCAGACTCCGGGGAAATCGAGCAGATCGTGAAAAAAGTTATCGAAGGCAACCCCCAACCTGTGGCTCAATACAAATCCGGGAAGACAGGAACGTTCGGATTTCTGGTTGGTCAGGTGATGAAGGCGACACAGGGCCGGGCGAATCCTCAGGCTGTAAACGAAATGCTGAAGAGCATGCTCGAGGAGATTTAATGGCCGTCGAAGAAGGCACACGAAAGCGAATTTCTGATTTCTACCGCGAAGAATTCCTCAGACATAAGATCCGGCTCGAATATCAGCGGCCGTTTTTTGCGGACAGCACGTATGAGGAAATTGAATCGATTCTCGACCGGGTGATTTCTGAAATCGATAAGATCTGCGAAGTGGAAAACTTCGAATCCTTCGCCAGTCATCTGCTGCATCGGTTCGATGTCGTTACCAATCTATCGGTCTCGAAAGTCGATCCCGCCTACCGCGTACACTGAAGCCAAGTGAATATCTACAGGCAAAGGAATTTGTAAGTGAGGGAAACTCCCCTCCTGAGTCAGGAGGTGCGGAGCATCAAATGAAGGCGTGCCGGGGTGGTTCCGTAGGCAAACACTGACGGGTGGCGGTTTTGGAACCACCCGCCTTCTCATGATGTTGGATCCGCTTCGCGATCCCGCTGCCCTCCTGACTCAGGAGGGCAGTTCGCGCCTGCGTTTGTTGGGTACGATTAGTTCGCCGGTGCTGGTGGAGTTGCAGGTGGGGTCGCAGGTGGAGGAGTGGTTGCGCCACGTCCTGCCGCCGGAGCTGTTCCTGTTGGGGCCGTTGCGCCACGTCCCGCCGCCGGAGCTGTTGCAGCCGGGGTGGTTGCGCCGCGTCCCGCCGCAGGTGCTGCCGTAGTCGGGCTTGCTCCCCGTGCCGGCGCCGCCGTTGCACCTTTGGAGTTCAAGCGCGTTTTGATTTCCTCAGTGATGTTGCATTCCTTGCTGGAGTAGACGATTGGACTATTCGGCGCGGAAAGATCGTATACGATGCTGTACCCTTTTTCGTTTGCCATTTCATTCATCGTCTTCTGCGCAACTTCCATCACAGGGCCGAGCAGCTCATCGCGATACGTGTCCACATCTTTCTGGGCGTCCTCACTGGTACGAGTGAGCTCAGTCTGCTTGTCCGTAATACTCTTGTTCAGGGTTGCGAGAACCGTCTGACTGGCCAGGGCCTGCTGCGCCTGAAGCTTCTTCTGGTTGGTGTCGATGTCCGCTTTTATCTTTTCGAGCTTGTCGGTCCATTCCTTCACCCTCGCATCGAATTTCGCAGCCTTCTCCTTACCTTCATTCGATCCGGTTACTGCTTCCTGCATGTCGACGACGGTGATTTTGCATTGGGCAAAACCAATTCCGCTGAAAGCCACCATGCTTGCCACAATTGCGGCTGCCTTTACCAATTGCCTCATTATCTCCCCCCTCCAGTGGGCTACTGCCCGAAACAACCCGCATATTGTATGCCAAGAAACCGGCCGTGTGGGAAGTTCAGACTGAAATCACATGGAAACGTTACCGAAACCGCCTGCTTTCTCAAAGTTGTGAGCGACTTGCAGCAGGACCGCTTCCTGGAAATGGTTCGAGATCAGCTGCATTCCAATGGGAAGATTTCGTGAGGTCTTTCCACAGGGAACTGAAATTCCTGGAAGACCCGACAGATTGCAGGTGATCGTGAAAATATCCGAAAGATACATCGACAGAGGGTCCGCGGTCTTTTCGCCGATTCTGAACGCTGGGGTTGGTGTTGTCGGCGTCAGTATGATGTTTACCTTTTCGAATGCCTTTTGAAAGTCCTGAAGAATGAGCGTTCGCACCTTGAGCGCCTTGAGATAGTACGCGTCGTAGTAACCGGCACTCAGCGCGTAGGTCCCGAGCAGGATTCGCCGTTTGACTTCCTTTCCAAAACCGGCCATGCGCGTCTTGCGATACATTTCACTGATACCGCCGGCTCCGCCTTCGCGCAAACCATACCGGACTCCATCGTAGCGCGCCAGATTGGAACTCGCCTCGGCAGTTGCAATGAGATAGTACGTTGCCACGGCGTGCTCCGTATGTGGCAGGCGAATCTCCTCAATTTTGCAGCCCATGCTCTGATAACGCCGGATTGCGCTTTCCATGCTGGATTTCACTTCGGGATCCATGCCGTCTATCAAATACTCTCGCGGGATTCCTATCCGGATGTCTTTCATGGGCTGATCCAGGACTTTCACGAATGAATCGACTGGTGAGTCCGCCGACGTCGAATCGTAGTGATCGAAACCGCAAATTGTCTCCAGAACCTGGGCGCATTCGCGCACACTTTTCGTAAACGGACCGATTTGATCCAGCGATGACGCGTAGGCGACAAGTCCATAGCGCGATACACGCCCGTAGGTTGGCTTCATCCCCACGACTCCGCAAAACGATGCCGGCTGACGGATCGAGCCCCCCGTATCGGATCCCAGCGCGATCAGCGACATTCCTGCGGCAACGGCCGCCGCAGATCCACCGCTGGATCCTCCCGGTACGCGTTCGAAATCGTGAGGATTTCGAGTGATAAAGAATCCGGAATTTTCCGTGGACGAGCCCATTGCAAACTCATCCATGTTGGTCTTGCCGATAATGATGGCGCCGGCACTTCGAAGGCGTTCCACGGCCGTTGCGGTATAGGGAGGGACGTAGTTCTCCAGTATTTTCGATCCGCATGTTGTCTGAACATCGCGCACGTTCATGTTGTCCTTGATCGCTACCGGGACGCCTGTGAGCGCGTTGAGGGGCTCGCCCGCGGCAATTCTGGAATCTGTCCGGCGGGCCTCTTCAAGCGCACGTTCCCGGCACAGGGTGATGAATGCGTGAATGGTTCCATCGGATCGATCAATTTCTTCGAAAACGCTCGAGATGACTTCCGTGACACTCAGATCGCGGTTCGCATAGAGAGGCACCAGCTTGTCGGCAGTAATGTTCTTGAGGTTCATCGTTCCGTAATAACCTTCGGAACTTTGAAGAGCTTGACGGTCTTTCCCGCTTCCGAACTTCCGGTTCGCGGCACTGCCCGGTCTTCGCGGATTGCAACTTTTGTATTCGAGACTACCTGATACGTCGGCGGTACTGTCGAAACGTCCAGACTGTTCAATTGTTCGACATGTTCGACAATCCGGCTCAACTGTACCGCCAATTCCTTCTTTTCGTCTTCGTGAACTTCAAGATTGGCGAGCCTGGCCACATATTCCACGTCGGTTTCGCTAATTTTCATATGTCAGTGCAATCTCCGTAATCTTCCGACCGCCCAGGGGCTCATTTACTTTTTGCAGCAGCTGCGGTTTCATGCGCATCAATTGCTTTCGCCAGATCAGATCCGGTACGTTCAGAACCACCGTCGATCCGTGGATCGCCGTGATTTTCGTTGCCGCCGCGAGTTGCTCGCCAACCAGGTCCGGCCAGAATCGCTGGATCAGTTCCAGATCCAGTTGATCGTCCCAGTACGGCGATCTTCGAAACTGCGCAATCAAACTGCGTATGGCCGGGTCCAATGGCATGGTCATCCACCTCAGAAGTTATACTTTACCGCGATTAGCCCGTTGGAATTGCGGCGATATTGCCCGAGAAAATCGAGCGGCTCTCCCCGAAACAATGAAACAGTGCAGGTCAGTCTCCAATGTTGGCCATAGGCCTGCGAATATTCGAACTTTGTCCAAAGGCCGTTCCCATTTTGGTGCACTGCGGTTTCCACTGCGACGCTTCGATTGGCATCGATGGTGTAACCCGCGCGTCCCAGAATGGACTTGCTGATGCCACGGTCCGGATTGAAATTGACCACTTGAGTTCCGCGCTGAGTCCGGATCTCGCCTGCATAGCCTCCGACAAAGAACCATTCTCCCGACTGCCGCTCCAGCTGTATCACGTATAGAACATAGTCATCCGCCCTGCTGCCGGAATAATTGAAATAGCCGGCCTCGGCTTTGACGGTCAGCCAGCGAAATGGAACCGCCGCGTCACCGCCAGCCATCCAAAGCTTTGTATACGACAGATCGGGTGCAGGGATATCACTGAAGCCCTGATAGTAGGCGCCTGAGAACTCCACAAAGCCGACGTGACTCCAGCGGATACCCGACTGCGAGCCATTGGGAAACTGAGGCTGCATCGGTGCCAGAATCACTCCCGCCGGAACGGGGAGCCACCGCTGTCCCACAAGCGGAATCCGGCTGGGGGTGAATCGCGGCACCCAGACTGCGTCGATGCTGTTTGCTCCCCGCTCATATGTGGCACGAATGGCGGTGATGCCAAGAAACTCCGGGTCCACGATCGTCAGTAGATCTCGCGGCGCAAACCGGTCCGTGGGATTGAGAATGTCGGCGCGTCCCCATCGAACGAATTGCTTGCCCACCTCGATGTTGAATCCCCCGCGATGATATTCGGCGCTCAGGCGACGAATGGAAAACAGCGGGCGCTGCAGTTCGCGATCGAGAAAATAGAACGTTGAAAAGTGAAATGTGCGTTCCACCTGATGATGAGTATCGGTGCGAAGGTCGATACCGCCGGAGAATTGGAAGTCTTTGCGTGGCTTGTAGAACACTTCATCACGCAAGAGCATTTCACCAACGAAGCGAGCGGAATCGTTTGGAGTGGTCTGCGGATAGAAAGTAGCGCGAGACTCTACAAAACCGCGTTGCGTGATGTTTTGTGTGAGCAGGAGCAGAATAAAAGCGAGCTTCATGTCTCTGACGATGTCCGCGTTGGGATCGATTGAAGGAAATGGGACTGCCCTCCTGAGTCAGGAGGGCAGCGGGATCGCGAAGCGGATCCCGCGAGGGGTGGTTCCAAAGCTGTCAACCTGCAGGGTGGCTGATAATGGAACCACCCCGGCGCCCATTTCTTGATGGGCCACCCCTCCTGACTCAGGAGGGGAGTCTTGCACCCTCCCAATTCGTCCATTGTCCGGTTCAATTTCCCCGCTGCAGTGCCTGCAATGTGAAATCTTCTTCCTTCATTGGAATGTTGTATTGAAGCTTCTCCAGTTTCAGGACTGTTCGACTCTTTCTCTGCACGTCGAACATCTCAATGGTCTGCGGCGTCCAGATGTTCTGCACCTTCTGAATTTCGCTGTACTTTGCGCGCCGTACCAGCTTGTCTTTCCCGTAGTTCTCAATCTGAACCACGACGTAGTTGTCCTGTCGTATCC
>Ga0184628_10001032_pt1 | contig 14142 bp, 16 predicted proteins | sample PLM4_5_b1_FD_133149 | JGI IMG/M metagenome (GOLD analysis project Ga0184628, IMG submission 133149) | Groundwater sediment microbial communities from an aquifer in East River, Colorado, USA - PLM4_5_b1 | ecosystem: Environmental > Terrestrial > Soil > Riparian zone | place: USA: East River... | reverse complement strand
TGTTGTGATTACGATGCGCCGCGAGCCCGAAACCGCTTCCTTTGAAATTCCAGCTGAATGGCTTTCGCGGATCGGACCGGTCGCGGCGGATCTTAAAGAGACGCTACTCAACGCGGAATACAGCTTTTCCGTGACCGTCAGGAAGATCGACACAGAGGAAGACGCCGCTGTCTTCCATAAAACTGGCCTAAAATGGCCCTCGACATAGCGACTGGCTACCACGCAGCCGCCAGGCTGCGCGTGTGGGTATGGCCAATCCGAAAGTTGATGTTTCGCGCCGATTGCGGCTGAACGTTGAGCCGTTGGATGGACACCTGGAACTTGATCACTTGTTAACGGAGTCTTCGGACCGACCAACTGCATTCGCAGTGTGAATAGTGGTCCATCCTTGAGGCCAGGAAGTTGTCTGAAGCTACATTAAAAGGAGGCCACTATGACGGAAAGCGGCAAGGATTTCTCGGCTATCGACCGTCGCGAGGCGTACGCTCGTATCCAAACCTGGCTCGAAGCCAAAGCAAATACCTGGCGAAGCTCTCATGATGGCAAGCCAGCGCCTGATAACGTACTTCGGTTCGCGCAAGCCCTCCCCGCCGCTGGCAAGGCAACGGAATCCGATTTTGATTTAGCCTTCACCGAAGTCTTGCGCGGCTATTTCGAGTACTTTTTCACGGAACATGATGATAGGGGAATTAGCCTGTCCGATTACGCACGGCATGCGCTGTCGATGTATCCCAAGGGAATTCACGATGAGAAGTGTAACAGTAGCCTTCGCGCGTCGTCCCTTTATGAGCTGTCCTCTGCTTATAGAAGCGAGAAGGAATTTGGCTGAGACCAGGCTGCTTATGGCGACAGTACTAAAGGAGGCAGGAACTTGAGGACAGAGGAGTGGCTCAGGACGCGAAGAGCGAGAGCTGAGCACCTTATCAGCGAAGCGCAAAGGCGCCAGGTACTAGACCTGGGCACCCTGTTTTCGGCGTTACGTGAGATCACGGATGATCCCCCCGGCGAAAGTTTAGCGGAGATTCTAGCCCAGGCCCTCGGTTGCTTGCAGGTCGGGGCACTCCTTTACCTCCTGCATGAGACGCGGAGCGAAATAGTCCAACAGATCGATTCCGGTATCTATAGGGTCCAAGAGCGCGCCAGAAATCTTTCTGTGGAACACCGAACTGAAGGCAATTGGGAAACCGTAACAGTTGAATCTGTTCGCGAACCTGCGAACTACCGGAATGTGATGGTCATTCGGCTTTCCGTCATTCTTCAAGCCCTGCTTTGGGCGATCGAGGTCCCTCCCGATGACGATCGAATGATTGTCTATTGAGTAAACTCTGCATGTAAGTACGGTCCGAGAGAGACCACTGCCGTCGAACTCAACCGTTTGAAGAAAATGAAACGAAGCGTACTCGCTATTCTGTTTTGGTTGGCTATTCCTGTTGAAGCTCAGACTCCTCCAGTTTCACTTCCGACAGAGTGGAAAGCTACGTCAAAAACGTTTTGGCATGCAAGTATCGACTATCCTGTGGCTGCGAGTGGCGGCCTCAGTTTGATTATCGGAAAGGAGCGGGCGACGAGCATTCGTGGCTATGGTCAGCTGCGAGGGATGCTCGTTAATGCGGAGTCCGGTCCGGGTGGCTTTACCGGGCGTTTAGGGTTTGCACGTCTGTTCCAGTACGACGCTGGCGTTGATGGGTTTTCAATCGAAGCTGTGTACGTGAGGCCGTGGTTGCTGCGATGGGGACTTCAATCGGGCGAGGACTATGTTGGTCCTGGTGTGACGTATCGGTTCGGTTACCTTAGAGTGTCAGGGGCAGCCGTGGTAGCCACCAACGGGACGAAACAAGTGCGACCATCGGTAACAATCGGGATTGCAGTACCGTTTCGCTTGAAGAAATAATAGCCTGCCCCCTCCGCTGTAGCCGGCCGCAGTAAAGCGCGGCCCAGCGGCAAACCGTTAAAGGAGTCATCCACAGGTGAAGTTCGGCTACACCATCATTTACGTTCCCGACGTCTCGGCGTCGCTTACATTTTTCGAAGAGGCTTTTGGTTTTCCTCGCCGGTTCCTGCACGAGTCGGGAACTTACGGCGAACTGGAAACAGGCGAAACTACTCTCGCATTTGCGGCGCATCAGCTTGGTGAAATGAATCTGCCATCCGGCCATGTTGCAGCCCATGCCTCTGTACAGCCACTCGGAATGGAAGTCGCCTTTGTCACGCCGGATGTCGCGAAAGCACATCAAAAGGCCGTCTCAGCTGGGGCTAAGGAATTGTCCGCACCGATTGCTAAACCATGGGGCCAGGTTGTCTCTTATGTGCGTTGTCCGGATGGAACGCTGGTCGAGCTTTGTACGCCAGTCGTCGGCTAGTGAAAGTTTAGGGACCTTGTTATGGCAAAAATGAAGACGTACGCGAGCTTTGACGATTACTGGAAAGACCAGAATCCCAAAAACCGCGCGATTATCGGCGCGCTTCGAAGCTTTGTGAAGCGTGTGGAGCCGAAGCTGACCGAAGCCGTGAAATGGGGAAACGGGTGTTGGATCGGGAGTAAAGGACCGGTGGCTTACGTCTACTCTGCGACGGGATATGTGCAGTTTGGCTTTTTTCGTGGGTCCGCCTTAAAGGACCCGAAAGGACTCCTGGAAGGCGCAGGGCAATACGTGCGGCATATCAAAGTCTACGACCCTTCTGAGATTGACGAGCGAGCCTTTTCGGCGCTCCTCAAGCAGGCTTCAGCTTTTCGCTAAGAACTCTGGTAGTTTCGCGGATGTGACCAGATTGGTCGAATACTGATGATGCGAAACTGGTTGGGGCGCCATGCCAAAGGAGAATGCGAATTGGCAATCGGAGTGGATTCCACCGTCGTTCAAGCAAACCGACGGCGTTACAGACTCGCATGGTGGTTGATTGCTGTTTCTTTTGTGCTGGCCGCGTTAACTGGAGCGGTGGATTTGTCAGGAGGATTAGGCTGGATATTGAATCTGCTGACTATTACAGTTTTCCTGTCTGGATTTATCCTTTTGCAGTGGGCCAAACAGGAAAGGGCCCATCTTCATAAGGCTGATCCGAGAAAACCACCGAGCATCCTTATCCCATGATGTTCGCAATAAAAGTCGAAGTGTCGAATCCGAAAACCGTGACGTTTGTGTTCAGCGAACAGAAGACGATGTATGGCGGAAGGCACATTGCGAAGGGCGATCGAATTTTCATCTTCGCGAGTGAAAATGAAGGCGGATCCGGCTTGATCGCCAGCGGTATCGTCACTTCTGCCGAGGCGATCCCCAAAAAGGCCGGGATCGAGAGGCAGACGCCGCGTGTCAGCATAACCGTCAGGCGCACGGCTCTCGCGAAGCGACGGTTGGGACGAAGCGAGCTGAAACTCTTTTCCAGCTGGAACGATGGTCGATCCGAGACCGAGCTCAATTTTAAGTTCTATCGTCAGGCAACGAATAAGATTGTGGGCATCTCCGAGGGGGCGGCGGCATTCCTCGGGAAATACTTTTAGCGCAACGTATGTCGGAACGAATCATCCAGGTTGCAGAGTTCGAAGAAAGGCTGGCCGCAATCTGCCTGGGAGGTGCCGGTTCAGCATTTCCGAGGCGGCTGCGCGATCGACACATTCTTTACCGGACCATCATCCAGCCGATGGACCCGTCAAAGAAATATACCGAAGAGCAGGTGAATGACGTCCTGCGGCAATGGCGGCTCGATATTGGAGCCTGCCTCGACATCGATCACGTGACCCTACGCCGATACTTGATTGACGAGCTGTATCTCACCCGAGAAGCGAGTGGTACCGCGTACGTCGTGAACTCTGCCGGCAGGGGATTCGTTGAGTTTGAGGAGTCGGTTGTCGCCATTGATCCGGTGACCGTGATCCAATCGGCGAGGGACCGGGCTTCCGAGCGGAAGAGGATGCACTCCCAGTGACGGTTAAGGCGACCCCGATGATCCACGTGCCGGATGTGCGGGCGACGGTGGATTGGTATCACGGGATCGGATTCACTGTCGTCAATACCTACGCGGATGACGACGGTTCGGAACTTAGCTTCGCGATCGTGGCGTTTGGATCGAGCGAGGTCATGTTCAACTCGGGTGGGCAGCCGAGTGCCAGCTTTCGTCGCGAGGTCGACCTGTATGTCCAGACGAACAATGTCGACGACCTCTATCGGGTGTTGAAGGATCGAGTGGAGGTTGTGGAGGAACTCCACAACACCTTCTATGGCATGCGGGAGTTCATCATTCGCGATCTCAACCGGTTCTGGATCACGTTTGGTCAGCAGGTCCAATAACTCCTTTTTTTGATCGTCACAAAGTCCGAAAGTTTGATCCGCTTTCCGTCGACTTCCTGTCGTTGCCGGACGACAGTCGCCATATCGCTGCGCTGAAGAATTCGGAGATCCGCGTGCATAAGCCTTCCCGTGCGTGCCATTCAGCTCGAATCCGGACACTCGTGGAAAGCGGCGCCGGGATGCCGCATTCTCATCATCGATGGTGGAGCAGTACGCTTTGACTATCCCGCAGAGTGGGTCGTGCGGCCGACTCCGAAGTACGTGTTCGTGATCGACCGGTACCCGCCCGACGATCGTTGTCTGCTAGCCGTGTCGTGGCGGCGTGTTCCGATACGGGCGCTTGGAATATCGACGGCCGCATTGCTGGACCGGCTGGCTCCGATGGAGACTCGGCCGTCGGACTATCGTGGGCAGACATTCCAGGTGCTCCGTCCACCGCTGCAGGCGGCCTGGACCGAGACGCGATTCGTTGAGCCGATATATGGAGACAACGTCTGCACACGGATGTGCGTCGCCCGGGCGGACTGCACGCAGGCGATATTCCTGCTGGATTACCGGCCAGGAACCGAAGCGACGGTCGACGCCGTATGGAAAACCCTGCTCGATACGCTTGCGATCGGGGACTACATCGAGGACCTGCGTACGGGCACCCGGCACGCAAAGCGCGGGTAGCGCGGACTGTTCGAGGGTGCGCGTCGGTTCACAGCGGGGCCAGCTTGCGCTATGCTGTCGGCGAACAAATCCTAAGCGTTTTCGGCAAATCCACGTCTCTATTCCGGATGAAAAAGAAGGGGACCGGCGTGCATCAGTTCAGGATTACCTTGCAGGACGTAAAACCCGCCGTGTGGCGGCGTATCCGGACTCCGGAGGGTTACACGTTCTGGGACCTTCATGTGGCGATCCAGGACGCGATGGGATGGCAGGACAAGCATCTTCACGAATTTCAAATCCTGGAGCCGAAGCTGCGCAAGCCGGAATCGATTGGAATTCCCGATGACGACGATCTGGGGCCCGATACCGATGTCGTTCCCGGGTGGGATCGTTCGGTGGCGAACTACTTCTCCGGTGATAATCCGGCGGCAACCTATGTGTACGACTTTGGCGACGAGTGGAATCACGAGGTGGTCTTCGAAGAAGCCGCGCCGGCAGAAAAGCCGGAGCAGTCTCCGCTGTGCCTGGACGGGGCGGGCGCCTGTCCGCCGGAGGATTGTGGCGGGCCGGCGGGTTATGCCGAGTTTCTTCGGGCCATCAAGAAGCCGGGAAGTCCGCGTGGAGGCGAACTGCTGGATTGGGTGGGTGGCTCGTTCGATCCACGATGCTTCGCGGCGCAGGACGTGGTCTTCGATGATCCCGAGGCGCGATGGGCCTGGTCGTTCAACGAGTCGGTGGTGCTGGAGAAGGAGATTAACGGGATGGAAGCCTCTCCCCGCAAGCCGGATCGTATGGGCCGTATCGCTTTTCAGATTCCTTCGGCCCTGTATCGCATGCTGCTGAAACACCCTGCCGGAATGAGTGTCGATCTCGTCGATCAGTTTGATATCGCGGCGGAGAAGAATGGTTTGATGTCGGTCCGGCTTGATCTCGAGGAACTCAAGGCGCTGGGAGGATTCCTGGTGTCCTCGGCGAAGAAATCCCAGCGGAAGCTGGATCGCCGGATCATGATGTCGCTGTACGAGCACTTCAAGACGATGGAGACGATTGTCCGGGAATTGTAGTACCTCACGAAGATAATGTCGCGCCAAACGCGACGTGCATAATCGCGAAATCCCCAACCTCAGCTTGACGACTCCCGCCTTTTCAATTCGTTCCCGTGGTCCGTCCATTGCAGTGGAAATATTTCGATGGAACTGGACGAGGAACTGCATCTTGTGTCGCGGATGTTGTCGGGCGACGCGTGTGCGCTGGATCAGTTCGTCCAGACCTATCGCCGATTCATCACTTCCATATTGAGCCGCCAGCCCAATCTGCATCCGCAGGATGTGGAAGAAGTGTATTCACGATTCCTGTTTCACATTTGGGAGGACGGATATCGAAGGTTGCGTCCCTGGAGTGGGACGAGAAGTCTGCGATCGTACCTGGGGGCAATTGCGCGCAATCTTGCGCGGGATTATCGGCGCGAGCGATTCCGGATTTGTGAGAGCGCCGCAGACTGTGGCGCAGTGGCAGTGCCGCCGTGCGACGCACCCCGGGAGGGTCGTGGAAGCGATGCATTGAAGGCGGCCATGGGAAACCTGTGCGAGCGCGATCGGGATCTGATCTTCCGCCGGTACTACCTTGAGGAGAGTTATCGCGAGATCGCTGAAGCACTCGGGATCACGGTAAACCACGTTGGGGTTGCACTTTTTCGCGCGGAATCCCGACTGAAGGTCATCCTGAAAAAACGTCGCGACTGCCTGTAAGAACGCGCTTTCGAATTTCGTCTTGTGATGCATGACGAGGAGAAGCGCATCATGCGATTGAAATCGATTGGGTTGCTTACCCTGCTGTTCGCGTTGCTGGTTCCTTCGGCAAGCTATGGGCAGTCGGGGATGTACGTTTGGCCCGGAGATGTCTATCAGTATCCGACAGAGCCGTACTGCTACACGATTACGGTAATTGACGGCGCAGAGATGACGGTGGACCTGGAGTATTACTACCAGGGTGTTGGGCCTTACTATGTCTACGGCTGGCAAACGCTGGATGCCTATGGTCAGGCAACGGTCTGTGTCGATGTGTCGGCAGCTGCGGGCGCATACGTGTTCACAGGAGTTCGGAATTCCGGCTATTCCTGGCTGCCGTTTACACCGGTCTACGCTTCACTCAATGTTTATGCGGCCTCTCTTCCACCGCCGCCGGCAATCTACGGACTAGGTCCGGGATGCGATAACTGGGATTGCATCTGGATCGGCGGCGCTAATTTCCAGCAGGATTCTCTTGTCTACGTCTATTCCGCTGACTGGTCCACGTATCAGATCTTCTGGGGACCCGCCTGGGGATACTCGCCGCCGTTGCAGGTAGACGTTCCTTATCTCGCGATGCAACTGACGGATCCGTCGCTGCTCGGTTCGTTTGGCACCTACGGAGTGCATGTTCTGGTTGCCAATCCGGATGGAATGATATCGGATTGGGCGTGGACACGCTCCGGACCGCCGGTAATCCATTCGGCCGGGCCGGGATGCGAAGATGGATACTGCATCGGGTTGACAGGAACGTTTCCGCTCGATGCCGTTGTCGATTTAAGGCTTCCGGGGCAGACCGACCCTATTGCCAACGCATACTCGGATCTCACGGTCACGGCGACGTCGATTTCGTTGCGGCTGAATCCCGGCGTTCGACACGATTTCGATGCGAACGGACTCTACGCACGGGTCGTTCATCCGTCGTTAGCGAACTGGTCGGACGCGTACTACATTTCTCCTGTGGACCGGGCGGTCATCGGTCATGTGGACGGTGTTTGGCTCTCCGGCCTTCAGTACTACGTCAGCGGCTGGGCATGCGCGAAGAGTTACAGCGGGTCCATACTTGTTGAGTTTATTGTCGGGGGAAGTGGGGCGGGAGCCCCGGCCTTTTCCGGGACTGCGAATATTGCAAGTGAACCCGGTCTCGCCGCTCTCTGCAATTCGAATGGGACAGCCTATCGCTTCATAACTCCAATCCCAGTCGCGGTCGCGGAGTACAACAAGCGCCAACGGATATATGTGCGCGGCGTCTCTCCGTTCGGGTTGGAGAATTCGTTCATCGAAAATTCCGGCCACTACACCGTTCCCAGCGGCCCTCCTGTGACATTGTCGTGGAAGCAGGACTACATCCGCGATGGTTCCGGCTCTGTCCTCGCCATTGCCCGGCCCGCCCCGTCGAATGCGACTGCGCCATCGGCCCCGGTTAGTGTGACTGTCACTGGAACGACGTCCACATCGGTGAGTTTGAGCTGGCCGGCATCCCTGCCTTCCGGAGGAGCAAGCCTTGCTGGATACAGAATCTATCGCCAGCTTGGAAGCGGAGCAAGTCTTCCAATTGGGTCCGTTGGGCCCGCCACTCCGACAGTGACGTTCACGGATACGACCGTACTGTCCGGGCATACCTATACCTACACGGTCGTTGGCATCAACGTCGCGGAAGTTCAATCCACAGGCATCAGTGCATCGGCAACAACCCCATAACGAAGTTCACGAATGAGGAGTTTTCAATGACAAGAAAACGTACACGAGTTCCTGCGCCGCTTCCTCTGACGTTGTTCCTGCTTGCAGTCGTCGGATCTCCGGGTTTGCATGCGCAGAATCCATCGTCCAGGAGCGATGCCATGCCGCTGCTGCAATCAATTCTTATCGCGCACCATGGGTGGATTACGCCTCCAGGGTCGATTCGCATTCATGGAACTTCGATACGAGGCAGCAGTCGCAAACCCGTGACTATCACGGCAACTCAGAAAGAAGAAGTTGCCGTCGAATATGGCTCCTTGAAGCGTGTGGTGACACCAACGGTGAAGTTTCAAGAGGACGGTCCGGAGAGCGCCTTTGCCAGCAGCGCTGGGGCATTCGATCAATTGGACATCACCGGACTTTTCCTGATCTCGCAACTGACGCAGCGACCAGTACAGGCGAGCCGAATGGAAGCGCTCGCTTCAAAGGATGGCCGGCTCACTAAGATTCATTTGTCGACAGCGCGGACGAAAGTGCATTTCCGCCAGATTGCGGTGGCCGACGAATTGGATGTGTTCGTGAGCGCATCCGGTTTGCTTACTGCAATCGAACGGACAATGTACCCGTCGGAATCCCGCCTGCGTTACACACAGGGATACCGCTTCTCCGACTTCCGGGACAGCGGAGGAGTGTTGCTGCCTTACCGCATCGAAACCATCTTCAAGGGCAACCTTGAAGAAACGATTCTTGTGAACAACTACCAGGTAGACCTGCCGGCAGACCCATCCGAGTTCGAACCTCGATCCCAATCCAGGAGCGCGCAATGAAAAGAATCATTCTGACTTTCGGCCTGTTACTGGGTCTTTGCCGCTTTGCGTTTGCGCAAGGCCTGGATACTTCTCCGGATGCGCAGACGGGACGTCTGCCTTCAGGTAGTTACTTTTCGACCAGCTTCGATTCCATTTCCAATTACAACGGGAACGTTCTCATCGAGATTCCATTGCTCACTCTACCCGGCCGTGAGATTTCGCAGGGAGTCCACCTCACCTACAATTCGCTGAAATGGGAGGCCAGCACCCTGGGCGGCGTAGGACATGGCCACTATACCGGGGGCTGGCAGATCGTTGATCCCGTCGGCACGTTGCATTTCGAAGATATCCTGGCGAACTGCAACAGCGTGGGGTTAGGAACCTGGTCGTTCAATGCAGTTTGGGCCGATACTCTCGGAACAAAGCATTCGTTTTCCGGCAACAGGTACGGAGGCTGCAATCAGAATTATCCTCCGGATGCGCTTGCTTATTCCGATGATGGAATGGGAATTCTGTTGGAGGCAAGAACCACGCAACGGACCGTCACATTTCGGGATGGCACTGTCATTGATTTCACCCCCACCATGTCGGGTGCGCCGGCGGTGTTTCGAACGGCAAACGGGAACTTTCTCAGCGCAGGAATCGGCACCAATCCCCACCCCGACACTCTGGGACGCACCATTGCCTATTGCAGCAATCAATTCACGCCGTGTTCGGAAGACGCACCCTCGGACGGCATCACCTACTTCAAGCGTTACACCGTCATAGGCGCTGATGGGCAGCCCCAGAAATACTATCTGAATTATGAATTCCATCATGCCGTCACCGACCCCTGGTACTCCGGAAACGGAAGTGCTGCGACTTCATTGGACGATTGGCTCGTCTCGATCAAACTGCCGAATAACCGGCTCTTCGAATTCGAATATGCGCACGCGCAGGGGTTTCTCACCAAAGCCACCCTGCCGACTGGCGCGACGATTCAGTACGTGTATGCCAATTGTCCCGATTCTGGAATTTGTAACGACGCAACTCCTGGTCATGACTACCTTGAAAAACGAATCGTGAACGCCGGGAGCGGGAACCCGGGAGTATGGAGGTATAACCGAAATACCAGCGACCCGGCGCGGACTGTCACCATGACGAATCCGGATTTGAGCTCGATCGAGCACACGTTCAATGAATCGGGTCGTGAAGTACGGACGCGCTGGCTGGAAGTGGATGGAGTCGAGTTACAGAGAGTCGATACGACATGGCTGATTTCGGGGAACGTCGAAGTGCCATTTCCCAGGGAGATCGTCACCACCGTGGGATCGCAGCATCGCCTGACGACGCTGTCTTATGATGCAGCATTCCATGTGACGCAACAGGACGACTCGGACTGGTATAGCAGCATTCCGTCACCACTTGCGCGCACGATGCGCACCTATCATCCAAATTCGTCGCTTCATTTGCTGAAGTCGGTCGAGGTTTTGGGATGGAACGCTTCCATTTCCGATTACGTGACTGAGTCCAGGAGCGAATATTTCTACGACGAAGGGCCGCTGGCCGCCACACCTGCTTCGGTTCCGAACAAGGGTGCTCCCTACTGGTATGAACGCGGAAACCTGACACGGATTCGACGGTACAAGTCTGCGAGCGAAGTTGTCGACGAAACGTTTGCCTACGACGACCTCGGCAACATGATCGCGCACCGCGACCCGCTGGGGAATGCCACCACCGTCAGCTATACGGATAATTTCAGCAATCCCGGAGATAACGGATCCACGTATGCCTATCCCACTCGGGTGACGAACGCGGCGCAACAGACCGCAGCAGTGCAATACCATTTCGATTCTGGAGTCGTCACAGCGAGCTCGAATGTCCGAGGGCAGGTGACCTGGAACACGTACGGTTCATTGAATCGACTCAAGAAAGTCGTGGAACCGGGCGGGCGTGAGACGACGTACTCCTATGACGACTCTGCACGCACCGTGATTGAAGATGTGCTCGTGGCCGATGGAAAGCACCGCGTCTCAAAAGTCTTCACGGACGGTCTGTTCCGGCCAATCGAAGTTGTGGGCTTCGATCCGGCGGGAGACGTCCACCGGATTACCCACTATGACGGTAACGGTCGAGTGGACCAGGTTTCGGCTCCATTCCGCACCGGCGAGTCGCCGGTCTATTCGGCAACCGTCCATGACGGGCTTGGCCGTCCAACGACGATCAGCAATCCGGACGGCATTACCGCAGTTCACTACCACTATGAGGGGAACACTGTTACCTTCACGGATGAAGCCGGTGTGCGACAACGACAGGTCTTTAATGGACTGGGCCAGCTGGTGCAAGTCGACGAGTCGAATCCGACTCTGGATAACCCCCGAGTCACCCGCTACGCACGCACCGCGAGCGGGGCACTGACGCGTGTCGTTCAGGCGCCGCAGACCCGGGCGTTTTCCTACAACTGGATCGGACAGCTGGTTTCAGAAGATCATCCTGAAACGGGAGTCACATCTTACGCGTATGATGCCGCCGGAAATCTCAATCATCGCCGCGATGCCCGCAGCATCGACACGTTCTACACCTACGACGAACTGAATCGCCTGAGAACGGTGGTCTATTCCGATGACACCCCCACGGTTACTACCTTTTACGATGCGGCTCCAAATACGGGTTTGCTGACTCGAGTCGTAACCGGACCCATCGAGGATTTTCAGAACTCGATCACGTATGCCTACTCCGCGGCCGGCCAGGTCGCGAGCGAAACACGCAGCTTTGCAGAGGTCAGTGGAACATTCGCTTCCATCTATACCTACGACTACGACGGACGGCTGTTGAGCAGCACCTTCCCCAGCGGTCGAACGGTAACGCACACGTATGCGTCCTCCGGCTCCGAGACAGCAGACCGCATTGCCTCTATCACGGACAACCTGACGGGAAGCCCGATTCTCGGAGGGGTAGCCACCAACGCCGCCGGTCAGGTGACAAGTCGGATACTGGGGAGCGGCACGATCGTCTCGCAGAGCTACAACAGCCGGAACCAGCTCATCCATATCGGAGCGACGCAAGGCAGTACGAACGTGCTGAGCCTGGACTACGGCTATGGCTCCGGAGGCACGGCCAATACCGGTCGTATCCGATCGCGCACCGACAACATCCAGCCGGAGCACTCGGTCCAGTACATCTACGACTCCATGTATCGACTGAGAGAAGCCAATGGAGTGAGTGCGGCATGGTCCGTGCATTGGACACTGGATGCGTTTGGAAACCGGACCGGGTTTACCAGTTCGGGTATGGCCTCAAATTTGGGCAATCCGCTGATCGGAATCGATCCCAGCACAAATCGCGATACCAGCATGTTGTATGACCAGGCGGGCAACGTGCTCAACGACGGAGTTCGCAATTACACTTACGACGGAGAAGGCCGCCTGGCAACCGCAGTCAACGGTTCTGTTCGTTACGAATACGACGGTGCCGGACGGCGGGTGAAGACCAGGGTAGGCAGCGGGACGAGCGCAGTGACGACCATATCGATCTACGGTCTCACGGGCCTGCAATCCGAATTTACAACTGCGAGCGGGCCAGCCACTGCGGCATATACAGACCGCATGTTCTACCGCATACCGGAGCAAACGGGGACCGCGGTGCTGACGCTTTCCGCGACCGGAACTGTCATCGACAACAACCGCGTGTTTCCTTATGGAGAACCCTGGCGGAATCCTGCGGTATCGATCGACTCTGAGAAGTTCACCACCTATACACACGATGATCCAACCGGTCTCGACTATGCCATGGCGCGCTTCTATGCGTCCCGCTCCGGTCGCTTCATGACCCCAGACCCCGGACATGTTGGCGCGAACACTGAAGATCCCCAAAGTTGGAATGCCTATTCATATTCCAGAAACGATCCAGTCAACCTTGTTGATCCGAATGGGGAAGACTATTACAAAGTCTGCTTTGATGGTCGCGATTGCTTCAAGGTCAATTCCGTCAAGGAATTCAATTCAATCGTAAACGAAACTAAGCTTGCGGGGGTTGTATTCCCGAAAAGGCGAAGTGAGGCCTGGCAAAACATTACATGTTCCGTCGGCGAGGGGCAGCAGCAGAAATGCGGACGGGTGGCATTTGTTATGGAGCGGGGCCCCGACTCAATCGTTGACGATTTCGTAAATAGTCTTTGGGGATTATTCTACTCGCCGTTTGCAGGTGCCGCTTCCAACGCCCTTGAAGGCATTTTGGGGAGCAAAGTTGTTAATCCTGCAGCGAAAAGCGCAGCAACTTCCTTCGCTCAGAGGGCGGATACAATTGCTGAGGGCCTTAGGATAAGTCCTTACCGCGTCACCTCCCCAGGTGAGACTTTTATCCGATACGAATCCGCAAATCCTGCTTTCACGCGAATCACAGCGAGAGGTGGCGTTACACCGGGAACCTTCGCAGCTCACTCAGGCGACGGACTCATTCCCGTCGCTAATCGGGTTTCGGTCTATAACCTGCCCAGCCCAGAAATTCCACGACCGAACTCAACTATACTTACCCCACCGCCGGGGACCCTAATCATAGGCCCACGTCCGGTATCCGGTGGACTCGGAAGAGAAGTCATTTTCCCAATGGGGTTTTAGTGATGATTGAACTCTCAGCAAAGTGGGTGAAGGAGCTGGCAGTTATGCCAGAAACTGGAATGGGTTATCAAGTGGTGAGCGTCATTTTAAAAAACGGAAATAGGTTCGATCAAGTGACTGTCGTCGAAGGACAAATCACACAGTTGCGTGGAAGAAAAGACATACCGTTTACGGAAGACCAGATTGCCGAAATTGTGCTCACACACGATAAATGGGACTTCAAATCAGAGTAATGCGGCTACCTGCTGCCCTGAGCCCCACGCAAAAAGCCCCGATGTACTTTCCAGCACATCGGGGCTTTTGATTTAATCCCGGCAACTACCTAGTCTCCCACACA
>Ga0184628_10001029_pt1 | contig 14168 bp, 12 predicted proteins | sample PLM4_5_b1_FD_133149 | JGI IMG/M metagenome (GOLD analysis project Ga0184628, IMG submission 133149) | Groundwater sediment microbial communities from an aquifer in East River, Colorado, USA - PLM4_5_b1 | ecosystem: Environmental > Terrestrial > Soil > Riparian zone | place: USA: East River... | reverse complement strand
TCCTCTTCGGACTGAACCTCCATGCCGGTGAGAATCTCGTTTTGCAAGTCCTCGAAGCTCTGCAACGGAACATCTATGGCCGTTTGCTGTTTTCGACGCTCCTCTTTTCGCTCCTTGCGCTCGTCCGTGGTTTTCTTTTCCAGCTCAGAGCGCTGTCCCTTGTCCAGCCCCATTAGCTGGGGATAGACCGTTTCCATGAACTTTCGAAAATCGTCTTCGGTGCATATGCGCGGCTCGATGATGGCGCCCTTCACGTAGCGCCGAACGTCGTCGAATGCGACAAGGTTCGAAGGATTCACCATCGCCAGCGTCAAGGCGTTGTTGACGTACGCAACAGGAATGAGCTTATGAAGCAGAATCACTGTTTGCGGAACCAGACCAACGACCCGCGCATCGAAATTTTCCTTCTGGAGATTAATGAAATCAATGCCGACGTGTTTGGTGGCTTCTTCCACACGTTCGGCAAGAATCCTGGCCAGACCCAGGGAAATTTCGGGATGTTGCGTGAGCAGATTTCGGAAGTCCGAACGGGTCAAAGTGAAAACAACGGTGCCCTGTACCGAGGTTACCGTAGCGGAACGGGGTCTACCCGTTAACAGGGCCATTTCACCGACCGCCGCTCCCTCTCCGAGCTGAGCCACCAGGAAATCGATGCCAGTCGTGGGATCCTTCTTCCGGACTTCGACGAGTCCGGACCGGATGATGTACATCGAAACGCCAGGAGCCCCCTCACGAACGATCACTTCCGCAGGAGGAAATTCCACGGTCTTCAGCCTGCTGCCCAATTTTGCAAGGCTATCCGGGCTCAGTTCCGAAAACAGTTTGACGTTTTTCAGGAACTGGAGCAGTTGAACTGAATCCGACGTCGCTACCGACATTAAGCTAGGTTTCTCCCGGGAAATCGCATGATGTCTCGGTAGTCTCTCACTCGGGACAAAAGAAAGTCCAAGCGAAAGTCAAACAAAGCAGGCTATTTCTGGTCTTTGCGGAGATCCTGCTTCCAGCCCATGATTTTGGCGACATTTCCTTCCTTTTCTGCCGCTTCGATCAGACCCTGAGCCTGGTAGAACATGGAAAGGCTGGTATGTGCCAGAACATCCTCGTTATCGATTTCGATGAGCTTTTTAGCAGCGGCTACCGCTTCGTCGTACCGTCCACGATTGAATAAAGCCATTCCCAATCCGTGGAGAACATCCTGGTAATTCGGATCGATTTCCAGGGCTTTGCGATACAAATCAATGGCCTCGTCAAGCTTGTCTTCTCCAAATGCTTCAACGGCCTGCTCGAAAATCTCTTCCTTTGTCATGGCGAGAGTATAGCAATAGAATTCCGGACCATTATGGAGAACATCAAGACATCAAACGTAAAGTTCGGCTTTCTTGCACTGCCCTCAAAGGAAGAAACGCGTCCTGGCCTTCTCGTCCTTCAGGAGTGGTGGGGCATGAATGATCACATTAAAGACATTGCAAAGCGATTGGCAAACGAGGGATTCGCGGCACTGGCCGTGGACTTGTACGACGGAAAGGTCACCAGGGACCCCGAAGAGGCCAAAGGTTTCATGATGGCTATGGATAAGGCCGCCGCTCTGGAAAAACTGTACGGAGCTGTCCGCTTTCTCAAGAACGATCCGCATATTTCCAATGTTGGCGTCATTGGGTTCTGCCTGGGAGGATTCTGGTCGCTGAGTCTGGCATGCAGCAACAGAGACGTCAAAGCGGCAGTTCCGTTCTATGGAAGCATCCCCCCTGATTCGCTGCTAGGTCAGCTGCGTTCGCCAATACTTTATTTTTATGGTGAAAAAGATCACCACATATCCGCCAGTGAGATCGATCGACTCGAAAAGTTCATGAAAGACGCGGGCAAACAAGCGGAAGTCGTGCGCTATCCGGACTCCGATCATGCGTTTTTTAACGATACAAGGAAAGAAGTCTACAACCCAAAAGATGCGAAGGATGCGTGGTCTCGTGCACTGGCATTCTTGAGAAAGAATCTGGGGTAAAAGAGGACTCTGCAGCACTGATCCCTCTCCTTGGGAAGAGGGTGCCGCCCATCTCTTGATGGGCGGAAGGTGAGGGGTTCCAAAAGGTAGCCCTCGCATGGCCCGACGTCTCTTTATGCTCCGCCTCTCCCGTAGAGAGGGAATTGCCACCGCTACGGTTTTCCGAATTTGGCTTGAAGAGCTCGAATCTTTTCTTCCATTGTCTGGACTGGAGCTTGTACCGGCGGACGAACTACAGGCTTCGGCTTCGCGACAGGGGTTGTCTTTTCCAAAACCGGACGTGGTGCCGAAGCAACAGCCTTCTTTGCCTGCTGCATCACCTGCGGCATCAGCGGCTTCTTTTTCGGAGGCAGTGGCTTCGGCGGACGCTGAGGTTTCGGAATCAGTGCTTTTATCGACAGACTGATCCGTTTCATCTTCGCATCAACGCCAATGACCTTGACCTTCACAATGTCTCCGACCCTTACCGCTTCCCGGGCATCCTGAATGTACTTGTGCGAGAGCTCCGAAATGTGAACGAGACCGTCCTGATGAACGCCAAGATCGATAAATGCGCCGAAGTTTGTGACATTGGTGACGGCGCCCTCAAGCTCCATACCTTCTTTCAGGTCGCCCATTTCCTTCACGTCGTCGCGGAACTTTGCCACCACAAACTGCTCACGCGGATCGCGACCCGGCTTGAGAAGCTCTTCGCGAATATCGGCAATCGTAAACTTTCCCGCTTCTACTTCGAACGCTTTGAAATCCACGGACTGGATTCGTTCGCGGTTCTCGATCAATTCCCCAATGGGTACGCCGATAGACGTCGCCATCCGTTCCACAATCGGATAGGACTCTGGATGGACCGCGGTTCGATCCAGCGGATTTTCTCCATGCTTAATGCGCAGAAAGCCGGCAGCCTGTTCAAATGTCTTCTCACCGAAGCCGTCGATTTCCACCAGCTGTGTTCGCGATCGGAACATCCCGTTCTCGGAGCGGCGGGCGACAATGCTCGTCGCCAGCTTGTCGTTAATGCCAGATACATACTTGAGCAGGTCCACAGAAGCGGTGTTTAAATCGACCCCCACTCTGTTCACGCAGGATTCCACCGCCGCGCCAAGACTGACCTTCAATTTTTTCTGATCGACATCATGCTGGTATTGCCCCACACCGATGGATTTCGGTTCGATCTTTACAAGCTCCGCCAGCGGATCCTGCAGACGCCTCGCGATGGAAATTGCACCGCGTACAGTCAGGTCGAGCGACGGAAATTCTTCACGAGCGCGTGGAGACGCCGAATACACCGAAGCCCCTGCTTCATTCACCACAACGACAAAAACCGGCAGAGTATGCTTTGCCACAACATCCCGCACGAACGACTCAGTCTCTCTGGAACCCGTACCATTCCCAATGACGATTCCACGCGAGTTATGCTTCTTCACAAGCTCGACAACAATTTTCTCGGCGCCTTCGACATCCTTTTTGGGTTCGGTGGGATAAATCGTCTGGTTCTCGAGGAATCTTCCGGTTTCGTCAACGACGGCGATCTTGCAACCGGTTCTCAGGCCGGGATCCAGACCGATGAGACCAATGGGGCCGGCTGGCGCCGACAGAAGAAGCGAACGGAGATTCTCTTCGAAAACACGAATCGCCGCTTCTTCCGCTCTCTCGCGCAACATGGAACGTACTTCGTTCTGCAGAGATGGCGCGAGCAAGCGCTCATAACTGTCGCGCACTGCCACATCCAGAAAGGGAGCAAACTGAGAAGCCGAATCCCGGATGACCTGAGGCAGAAGGTCTGCGATGAATTTGTCGGCATCCGTTTCGATGGCATATGTCAGCACGTTCTCCCGGGTTCCGCGTCGTATGGCGAGCATACGGTGTGAAGGAATCCTCGGCACGATCTCTTCGAACTTGTAGTACATGTCGTACTTGGTTTTCTCGGATTCCTTGCCCGGAGCCACTTTCGATCGAACCACACCTTCGGTCGCCAGCTTCTCCCGAAGTTGTTTTCTGAAGACCCCGTTTTCTGCAACGCGTTCCGCAAGAATGTGCAGAGCGCCTTCAATGGCTTCCTCAACAGTCGACGGTCCGGACGGCGCCTTCGGGGCCGGGCGCTTGACCTCGGGCTCTGCAGACGCATCAGAAATATCAGAGACAGCAAGGGAAGGAACCGGTACAAATTCCGGAAGAGCTGGAATTTCAGGCACGACAACGAACTGCTGCGCAAACACCCCTACAGGATCCGTTCCAGTTTGTTCCCAGATATATTCGGCGAGCGGGCCCAGTCCCTTTTCCAATGCGGCAGTGGCTTTTGTCTTTCGCTTTGGTTTGAATGGAAGATAGATATCCTCAAGATCATTCCGGACGAAGCAGGACATTATCCGCTGTTTCAGTTCTTCGGTGAGCTTGCCCTGGTTCTCGATTGTCCCCAGCACCGTCTTACGGCGCTCTTCGAGTCCCTCGTAATAAGTTCGCCGCTCATCGATATCGCGAACCTTGACTTCGTCAAGATTCCCGGTTGCTTCCTTTCGATAGCGGGCGATAAATGGAACCGTGGCTCCGGATTCAAGAAGGTTAACGGTAGTTTCCACGCGGGAAACGGGCGCTCCAACTTCCTTGCTGATTCTGAGAAGTGCTTCGGTGGTCAACATGACGTGAGGAGCCGATTATTCCATAATTCGAGAGAGGTTTCGCAAGGAAATGGCGGGGCCAGTGTAGTGAACCGCAACCTCGTAAAAACTCAAGAGAACAATCACAACAAGAACCATCTGAATAACCTTGAATGAATTCGATGTGGATGATCCCGGTTTCTTGAATGGAATAACGGCCGCCAGAAGCGCACCCGAAACCAATCCGGCGACGTGCGCGGAGTTATCGATCGCCGGGATCATGTATCCAATAAACAGATTGATTGCAATAACCGGAAACACTCCCTTGCCAACAGCCCTCTGAAACATCGGCGGTATCGCGCTTCGATATTTGAATCCAAATACCAGCAGAGCACCAAACAATCCGAAAATAGAGCCCGATGCTCCCGCAGAAATGGATTCCGGGTGATACCAGTAGCTTCCTGCAACACCGGCAATTCCGGTCAGAAGATAGATGATGGAGAATCGCGCGCCTCCATACAGTTTTTCCACCTGCGGACCGACAATCCAGATCGCATAGGAATTGAAGAAAATATGCAGAAGCCCGATGTGGATGAAGACCGGTGTCACGAATCTCCAGATTTCACCCTGATCGATATAGGCATTGGATTTCACGCCGAAGGCCAGGAGCGTCAATTCGTTTTCGGTGCCACCGGAAAGGCTCATGAGGACGAAGATCAGGATGTTGATCCCAAAAAGGACGTAAGTAACTGTTGCGCGCCGGGTCCAGAACGCATGCAGGAACTCGGCGTAACGCTCGTCGATCATGAACCTTCTCCCGACGGGAGAGGGTGGCCAGCCAGCCCCCCGGCTGGCTGGCCGGGTGAAGGGTACCACGCTCGGATCATCTCAAGAAGGCAGTCGGGGTGATTGAAGAGATCTTGATTGGTTATATGAAGAACCCTGTACCCCGGTTCGTCCAACCTCGCATTTCGCGCAGCATCCCATTCCGCCTGCCCCGGCTGGTCATGCACTCCGCCATCGAGTTCGATGATAAGGCGACTTTCATGACAATAAAAGTCGACAATGTAGCGATCAATTGGAACCTGACGGCGGAATTTCAGGCCCAGAGTTCGTCGATCCTTCAAGAGCATCCACGCCTGCCTCTCGGCACGAGTATCGTCTCGCCGCATTTGGCGTGCGCGTTCAATAAAAAGCTCTGGAGAATTCGATCTTGGACGCAATTTGGAACCCCTCACCCGGCGCTTCGCGCTACCCTCTCCCTTCGGGAGAGGGATTCCACCTGCAATCATCATGCCGATCTCAACTTCTGAGCAATTTCCCGCGCTGCAGTACGTGCACTCTCCAGATCTTCGGGCTTGAAGGAGATTGCGGCTACGACGGCATGTCCGCCGCCGCCGTATTGTTCGCAGAGCCTGGCCAGATTGTGCTTCCGTTCTTTGGTAGTCCAGGGATTGGTTCCCACCGATACCTTGGCGCGAGAGGTGGAGCGGCTCACACCCACGCAATACACGCTATCCGGGAAAAGATAATACGGGATGAATTTATTGTAGCCATCGAGATTCTTGTCGCTGATATCAAATTCGATCACGCCGTCTGTGCACTTCGCGCGTTCACGCATGACGTCGATGGACCGGATATGATTTTCATACATCGCTTCAAATGTCGACTTCACCTCAGGTTCATTCAACACAGCTTCCAGCGGATTGTGCTGCATCAAGCCGATGATCTTGTGAAGCAGCCGGCGGTCGCGAGTCGTTTCAATCTCCAGCATGAGCCGCATGGCGGGCTCCTTCAACTCGACGGCAGCCTGGGCGCTGGGAAAGACCGCCCCGTCGATGAGATCGGCCCAGTGAATCAACTCCTGCAGGTCGGCGGCGACAAATCCAAACGTCTTCTCCGCAACCGTGGCGATGAACTTGGTGCAGGAACGCGAATCGGGATCGTAGAACTTTTGTCCGCTGACGTCGCGTCGAAAGTGGGCTTCGTCGGCGGCGGAAAGAAACGCGCTTTCGTGATGGTCAAACCACCAGGTCAGTTTTTCAGAGGCGCTGTATTTGAAGTCGACGATCACGTTCTCATCGGAACCGAACAAGTCTTCATTAATAAGCTGACCAGCCTTATGTGCCAGACCTTCGTATTCGATATTTGCGCCGGGCGCAATGGCGGCAGAGTAAAAACGCGAAAAGACGGCAGCCGAAGCCAGTCCGTCGAAACAGTTATCGTGATAGAGCACGCGCAGCGTTTTCTTCATATTCTTCTTCAGATTTGGCGCAACAGGTACTTGGCAATGGTTTGCAGCTGCATGTTCGACGTTCCTTCGTAAATCTTCCCGATCTTCGAATCGCGGAAAAACTTTTCCGCAGGGTAATCCTTTGTGTAGCCGTAGCCTCCAAAGATATCGACCACTGTCGATGTCACGGCTTCAGCAACCTGAGATGAAAAATACTTCGCCATCGCAGCTTCCTTGAGAAAGTCCCGACCGGCATCCTTCAATCGTGCCGCGTTGTATACCATGAGACGTGCAGCCTCAATCTGTGTTGCGGCCTCAGCGAGCTGAAATTGAATGGCCTGGAACTCGGCAATCGGCTTTCCGAATGCCGTTCGTTCCTTCGCATACGCAGCACCACACTCCCAGCTTCCCTGCGCAATGCCAACCATCTGTGCGCCGATTCCAATTCGACCTTCGTTCAGCGTCTCGATCGCAATCTTGTAGCCCTTGCCGGATTCGCCAAGCACGTTGCCTTTAGGAACGGAGCAGTCCTCCAGGATCAGCTCACAGGTGCTCGATGCCCGAATGCCAAGCTTGTCTTCCTTTTTGCCAACGGAAACCCCCGGCGAATCCCGATCCACCAGAAAAGCCGTAATTCCTCTGTACCCGGCCTCAGGATTGATATTTGCGAAAACGATGAACAACCCGGCCTCCGCCGCGTTAGTGATCCACAGCTTTCGTCCGTTCAAAACATAGTTGTCGCCGGCTTCCACCGCCCGGCACGCTAGTGCAAACGCATCGCTTCCGGAACCCGCTTCGGAAAGCGCGTAGGCGCCGATTCGTTCCGAGGACAGCAACGGAAGGTATCTCTTCTTCTGTTCCGAATTTCCCCAACGCATGACGGCGTTATTCACCAGCGTGTTCTGAACGTCCACAAAGACACCGAACGAAGCATCCACTCGGGAAATCTCCTCGACAGCGATAACGGACATGAAGAAGCTTCCGTTTGCTCCTCCAAATTCGTCAGGAATATGGATACTCATGAGGCCCAGCCCAAAAAGCTCCGGAAAGATCGACGCATCGAGCTTCGCCTCGTCATCCATCCGCCGCACTTGAGGCTTGATGCGCTCCTCCGCGAACGCGCGGCATGAACTTCGAAACAGCTGTTCGTCGTCCGACAGGACTGTAAGTGGAGTGTTCATGAAAACCGCGTATTATATACTACGGTTGCTATGGAAGATCACGGGCATCATCATTCGCATCAGTACGGCAGCAATGCCCGTGGAAGTTTGAAGCGGGCTCTTATCATTACCGTTGTTTTCCTTGTCGCCGAATTCATCGGGGCGCTCTATACCAATTCGCTGGCTCTGCTTGCCGACTCGGGCCACATGATGACCGATGTTGCTGCCCTCAGTCTGAGCCTGGCTGCAACCTGGTTTTCCACCCGGCGCACAACGCCTCAGAAGACATTCGGTTTCCATAGAGTTGAAATCCTGGCGGCTCTCATGAATGGCGTCTTCCTGATACTGATATCGCTATACATTTTTTATCAGGCGTGGAGCCGCCTGAATAATCCCCCTGATATCAAAGCAGGATGGATGTTGGTTGTGGCTCTGATTGGCCTTTTCGCGAATATTTCGAGTGCATATGTGCTGTTCGGCAACCGGAAGGAAAGTCTCAATTTGCGGGGAGCATTCTTCCACGTGCTCAGTGATGCTATTGGCTCAATGGGGGCCGTCATCGCCAGTCTTGCCATTCTGTTCGGAGGCTACGAAATCGCCGATCCGATCATCAGCGCCATTGTTGGAGTGCTGATTCTCTTCAGTTCCTGGATTTTGATTCGCGATGCTGTCGACATATTGCTGGAAGGCACTCCGTCTCATGTGAATATCGTGAACCTTCAGGAACAGTTGAATGAAGTGCCTGGGGTTGGTTCTGTTCACGACCTTCACGTCTGGACGCTCACATCCGGCATACTCGCCATGAGCTGTCACGTCGTGATGTCGGGGGACGATTTCAATCACGGCAGCGTACTGGCAAAAGTCAAAACTCTCGCGCACGAAAAATTCAAGATCGACCATACCACTGTCCAAATCGAAGACGTCAACGCAACCGAACCAATTATGGATTCATGCGACTGCACTCTCGGCGCATGGCATTCAGCGAGGTAAATCCCGAATGTTACAAATCAGCGTTCTGGTCTTGACCGCAATGCTTCTGCAGGGGCCGTCCCTGGATAGTCCCAGTCCTAAAGAGCGTCAGGCTGCCATCGAACAGATGGCGAGGCCCGGCAACATTGAAGCCATACCGGCGTTTGAGGCGGCACTGAAGAAGGAATCCAAGAGCGAAGTGCGCGCCGAGCTGCTCTCCGGCCTGGTCCGGATCGGCGGGTCCACGGTGCCTCCAATACTGGTCAGGAGTCTGGCTTCGGACCTCGACAAGGACGTGCGACTTCAGTCCGTGGAGTCCATTCAGCGGTTTTACATTCCCGTCGCAGATACGGGAACGATCCAGACGCTGTTCAATCGTGCGAAAAGTGTCGTTGCCAACCCCCAACGCCCCCCATTGCCTGCTGGAGTTGTCGTCGACAAGCTGTCAACAGACGCGCTTGCCTCATCGATGCAGAAGGACCCCATTGAGGATGTTCGCGCTGCTTCAGCACGAGTGCTGGGCACTCTGTTGGCAAAGGCCTACGTACCGGTCATGATCACGACGCTGGAAGATCCACAGAACCTGGACCATAAGGCAGTACGAAAAGAAATCGTCATGAGTCTGGGTGTTATCCGTGATTCCTCAGCAGGGCCGGCGCTGCAGAAGACGCTGCGCGACCGGGACGCCGGAATCATGACGGAATCCATTGTGGCGATTGGGCTCATGGGCTACGCGCCGGCACGTCCTCAGCTTGAAGACATTTTCCGGACCGATTCCCGCCGCGAAATGAAGGAACAGTCGCTGGAATCGCTTGCAATGCTCCGGGACCCGGGCGGAAAGCCGCTTTTTGAATCGCTGCTTCCCAATTCAAACGACTTCTATCGTGAGAAAGCTGCAGAAGGCCTGGCCCGCACGGACTTCGATGGCGCAGGCCTCTCCGAATTGCTCAAGTCGGAAAAGAAGGCGAACGTTCGCAACGCCATGGCGTTTGCGCTGGTGTCATCCAACCACGACGACTACATCAATGAGCTGACCAATGCCCTCAACAGCCGATTGAGCGAACAGGCGGACATGTACATTTACGAACTGGGAAAATACCGGGGCAAGGTTGCCTTGCTGAACGGCTATCTGCGCAGTTCCGATCCGAAAGTGCGCGCGGGCGTGGCGCGAATTCTCGGGCGTATCGGAGATCCGTCATCGCGCGCACCGCTGGATGAGCTCACGAAAGATCCCAACACCGAAGTCATGCGCGAAGCCGTAAATGCAATCCGTCTAATGAACACGAGATGAAAACAGGCGTTCGCGTTCGCTTTGCTCCGTCACCAACGGGATTTCTTCATGTTGGCGGGGCAAGAACCGCTCTGTTTAACTGGCTCTTCGCACGAGGGAACTACGGCGTCCTGATACTGCGCATCGAAGATACGGACATCGAACGTTCCAGCCTGGAAATGACTCAGGGGATCCTCGATGCCATGAAGTGGCTCGGACTCGATTGGGACGAAGGGCCGGTTTATCAATCGCATCGAACTCCTCTTTACAAATCCGCGGTAAGCCGGCTGCTGGAAGGCGGACTGGCATACTGCTGCGTTTGCGATGCGGGGAATCACGGGCCCGGGTGCCGCGAACGAGACCTCCGCATTGCCGATGGTGCTGCCGTTCGATTCCGCGTCCCGGCCGGCGCGGTTCGATTTCAGGATGCTGTATATGGAGACATTGTCATCGAAAGCGACACGATTGAAGATTTTGTGCTGCTTCGCACCGATGGACAACCGACGTACCACATCAGCGTGGTTGTCGATGATATCGAGATGCGCATTTCGCACGTTATCCGGGGAGCTGATCACATTTCAAATACACCGAAGCAGATTCTGCTCTACAAAGCGCTCGGAGCTCCACTTCCCATTTTCGCCCATGTTCCCCTGATTCTCGGCCCCGATAAAACGCGATTGAGCAAGAGACACGGCGCAACTTCGGTGATGTCGTACCAGGAGTCAGGCATCGTGCCGGAAGCATTCCGGAATTTTCTTTCGTTGCTGGGCTGGTCGCCGGGCAGCGATCAGGAAATGTTCGACAGTGCGGAACTGATCGCTGAATTTTCTCTGGAAGGAGTTTCGAAGACAAATGCCGTATTCAACGTGGATAAACTCGAATGGTTCAATGCCCAATACATTGCGAAGCTGCCACATGACCGGCTTGTGGGCTATTTAAAACCAGAATTTTCGAAAGCCGGATTGTGGCGCGATTCATTCGAAACAACAGAGTCTGCGTGGTTCCGGCATTTGGTGGAACTGCTCCGGCCTCGGTCCAGAACGCTACTCGATTTTGTTCGTCAAGCGCGCGTCTATGTTGGAAACGAAATCCGATACGATGCGAAGATCGATCCGTCAATGATCCCGAAGCTGCAAACGCTGGCAAACCGTCTGGACGCGCTCTCGGACTACTCACTCGTGACAACGGAGGCCGCGGTCCGGGGTCTGGCAGCCGAAGCGGGAATCAAACCAGGTGCACTGATGGGTGCATCGCGCATCGCGCTTACTGGACAGTCGGCCTCGCCGGGAATGTTTGATGTGATGGTATTGATCGGGCAGAAACGTACGGTTGAAAGGCTGAAACGGGCGGGGGATTCCCTTGGAAAATCTTAGTGGTAACCCTCAGCCGGCCACCCATCTCCTGATGGACACCCTCTCCCGTCGAGAGGGGGACTCCTTTGTAACCGTGATTGGCGGCGGACTTTCAGGTTGCGAAGCGGCATGGCAGATTGCCGAGCGCGGAATAAAGGTGAAGCTTTACGAAATGCGGCCGGGCCGGTCGACACCGGCACACAAGACGAACCATCTTGCTGAAATCGTGTGCAGCAATTCACTCAAGTCCGATCAGCCTTTCAATGCCTCTTGGCTGCTGAAGCAGGAACTGCGTCGAATGGGATCTCTCCTGATGCGGATTGCGGATTCCGTAAGGGTCCCTGCCGGATCGGCACTCGCGGTCGATCGCGAAGAATTCGCAGTGAAAACCACGGAAGCGATTGCGAGTCACGCCAACATTGAATTACTGAGGGAGGAAGTGACGGAGATTCCGCCGGTCGACAGTGGCGGCATCGTCATCATCGCCAGCGGCCCACTGACCTCCGCGGCACTTTCGGAATCGATCCGGAGATTCTGTGGAATCGAAAACCTCTATTTCTACGACGCCATAAGCCCGATAGTCGATGCGGAGACCATCGACTATACAAAGGCATATCGTGCCAGCCGCTACGGAAAGGGAGATGATGATTACATTAACTGCCCAATGAGCCGGGAGGAATACACGACCTTCTATGATGCGCTGGTGTCTGCAGAAGCTGTAGAACTCCATGACTTCGAAGAGGCGCACTACTTCGAATCCTGTCTCCCAATTGAAGAACTCGCACGGCGTGGCCGCGAGACGCTGCGGTTTGGCCCCATGCGGCCGGTTGGCCTGATTGATCCGCACACGGGTCGGATGCCCTGGGCCGTTGTTCAGCTTCGACAGGAAGACCGCATGCAATCCAGCTACAACCTGGTGGGATTTCAAAACCATCTGAAATTTCCAGACCAGCGGCGAATCCTCCAGCTCATTCCCGGGCTGGAACATGCCGAGTTTCTTCGGCTGGGCCAGATCCACAGGAACACGTACATCAATGCGCCACAAACATTGACGGAAACAATGGCAACGCAACGCGAGCCCCGCCTGTTTTTTACAGGACAACTGGCAGGTACCGAAGGCTATATCGAAAACATTACGTCCGGCCTCGTTGCCGGCGTCAACGCGGTGCAGATTATGCGAGGCGGCGAACCCGTCATCTTTCCAGCGGAGACTGCAATTGGCGCTCTATGCCGCTACATTTCGACGCCTACTAAACATTTTGCGCCGATGAATATTCATTTCGGGCTCCTGCCTTCAATGGAATTGCCTCGCCGGTTGCCTAAAGCCGAAAAACAACGAATGCTCAGCGAACGCGCGCTGAATTCGCTTTCAAATCTGGTGGATGCATGTCCGGTGTAATCAGCGTCAACGGAAATATCACCTCGGCCGAGGACGCCAAAATTCCTGTCCTGGACCATGGCTTTCTTTTTGGCGATAGCGTCTATGAGACTCTCCGAACTCATCGGCACAAACCGTTCCTCTTTACGCGCCATTTCATGCGGATGGAACGATCTGCCCGAAGCATCGTACTCGAGTTGCCGTGGAGCCGGGAGAAGACATTTCGAGAGGTGCGCCGAGCGGTCGATGCGGCCGGGTTGTCCTCCGAATCCCGCATTCGGATTACGGTAACTCGTGGCGTCGGTGAAGTTGGTCCGGATCCGGGGACATGCGAATCTCCCAATGTGGTCGTTATCGTGACACCGCTGTCGGAATTGCCGGAGACGATATATGAGAACGGCGTGGACGTTGTGATCTCTTCGTTTCAGCGAACAATCCATCTGGCAGATGCAAAAACGGGAAACCTCATTCGCACCGTGCTCGCTCAACGTGAGGCGCGACTGGCTGGAGCCTTTGAAGCGATTCTGCTCACACCAGAAGGGTTAATTTCCGATGGAATCACAAGCAACGTCTATCTGGTGAAGGGACGAAAGGTGATGACACCATCCCGGGAAGCCTGCAGCCTCGAGGGCATCACGCGAGGGACCGTGTTGGAACTTTCCGGGCGCATGGGATTGGAAGTGGTCGAAGGCCTGTTGCATCCCGCCGAGATCGAAAGCGCGGATGAAATGTTTCTGACCAGTACGACGCGGGAAGTCGTGCCCATTGTGCGCGTCAATGGCCCAGCTGGTGGCCAAATTGTCGCTAATGGCAAACCCGGACCGGTGACACGAGCATTGCGGAAAGCCTACGTCCAGGAAGTGGACGTACTGATTCAGGAGGACTAGTTTGGAGCGCTACGCTGCAGCTTTCATTGAATCGCTCCGAAATAAGGCCTCTTCCAGGCACACTGTATCGAATTATCAGATTGACCTGCAGCAGTTCACTCAGTTTCTGAAATCAAAGAAACTTTCTGTAGATTCTGTGGACCATGTGGTCATACGCGACTTCCTCAATCATTTATACACAGACCGAAAGCTCTCGAAGAGCTCCGTGTCGCGAAAACTCGCCTGTTTGAAAACATTCTTCAAGTTTCTTCTTCGCCAGGGCGTGCTGCGTACCAATCCAGCCGAATTGATCGCATCGCCGCGTCTTCCGAAGATACTTCCGTCATTTC
>Ga0184628_10001028_pt1 | contig 14179 bp, 12 predicted proteins | sample PLM4_5_b1_FD_133149 | JGI IMG/M metagenome (GOLD analysis project Ga0184628, IMG submission 133149) | Groundwater sediment microbial communities from an aquifer in East River, Colorado, USA - PLM4_5_b1 | ecosystem: Environmental > Terrestrial > Soil > Riparian zone | place: USA: East River... | reverse complement strand
CAGAGCCGAAGCCGGCGCCAAAGGTTGAGCGGACGATCATTCTCGATGACGTGCTCTTCGACTTCGACAAGAGCAATGTGAAGCCCGAAGCGGCGGCGATCTTGGATCGTCTGGTTGCCTTCATGAAAGAGAACGCAGACAAGAAGGCCAACCTTTCCGGTCATACCGATAACGTCGGGAGTGACGCCTATAACCAGGCGCTTTCCGAGCGGCGTACCGCCTCGGTCAAGGACTATGTTGTCGGCAAGGGTGTCGATGGCGGGCGGGTTTCGGGACAGGGCTTTGGCGAGAGCAAGCCGATCGCGGATAACAAGACCGCGGAAGGTCGCTCCAAGAATCGCCGGGTCGAAATTAAAGTCAACTAAATTTCTTTAACGAGATATCATCATGCGGATGCCAGGAAAGACACTGAATGCTCTCTTCCTGGCATCCGCATTTTTGTTTCCTACCCTAGCCGGAGCCCAGGGTTTTAACTTCAAAGAGATCGAAGCCAAAGTCCGCGAGTTTCGCAGTCTGCTAGATCAAGCGGGCTCCAACGGCACCCGTTTCTGGACCAGACTCGATAGCAGCAAGCGGCCGCATAAGCTTTATGTCGGCGACGGATTTCTCAATGCCGATGACGAGGCTAGGGAAAACTTCATTGAACTCTTTTCTCGGTTTCTTGCCGGCCATCCGGAAAAAAACATGCTCATCGATATCTACGATGCGCGCACAAGTAATCTCATCGGTGAGTATGGTTTCGGTGGTTTTCGCCTCTTTCCACCAAAGTAGATATTTCGCTAGCGCTTTCTGAGCTGGCGCATTCTTCATTCTCTCATCACTCTAATCTCTGGATCATCCTCTAGATTGGCAACTTGTTTTGCCCGGTCTATTCCAATAGCGTGTAGGCAACTCATGGAACGGTCAATCGAGCAGCTGCGCTTGGACGCTGCGGGTATTTTCAACGTCGCTGTGAAGGCTGTTGACGCGGCAAATGCCGTCAAGCGCCATGTGCACATGAGTGGGACAGCGATCGAAGTCGCGGGTAGAAGTTATCCTTTCGTGGATTTCCAAAGTGTTTATGTCGTCGGTGCTGGCAAAGCCGCTGTGCCGATGGCCGAATTTATCGAGAAGCTGCTCGGCGAGCGGCTCATCGGCGGCATCGTCGTGACCCCATATGGCCAAGCTCAGCTGTTAAAAAAAGTTCGTGTCATCGAAGCGGCTCATCCAATTCCCGACCATGCGGGCTTGGCAGGTGCGCACCTGATTGCCGGCATCGCTCGGCAGGCATCCGCACAGGAGCTAATTATTGTCCTACTGTCCGGCGGTGGTTCAGCGCTGTTGCCCTATCCGATTGACGGATTAACGTTGGCGGAGAAGCGAACCGTCACGCAGTTGCTCTTGCAGAGTGGCGCAACCATTCAAGAAATCAATGTCCTGAGGCGACATCTGTCGCAGCTCAAGGGCGGGAAGCTCGCCCGGATGGCCGATCCCGCCCAGGTGGTCACGCTGATCCTGTCCGATGTCATCGGCGATCGGCTTGAAGACATCGCATCGGGACCGACGGCGCCGGACCCGAGCCGATACTCGGACTGTCTGGAGATTATCCGAAAGTATCGGCTGCAAGAGTCCATTCCGACTCCAGTACGGTCAATTCTTGAGCGCGGCAGCCAAGGGGCGATTGCTGAAACAGTTAAACCTAACGACCCAGTTTTTACTCGAGTGCACAACGTAATCGTCGGCAGCAACCGCCTAGCGACTGAGGCGGCGCGATCCTATGCGGCGAGCTTGGGATATCGAGTGACGATTCTGTCAAATGCCGTGCAAGGCGAAAGCCGCGAGGTCGCCAAGCGACACGCCGCAACGGTCAAGAAAGTTTTGACTTTGACCGAGCCGATGGCCGAACCCGCGTGCTTCATTTCAGGCGGTGAGACCACTGTTACAGTACGGGGTGATGGCATGGGCGGGCGCAATCAAGAGTTTGCGCTTGCCGCGGCTCTCGAGATCGCCGGTACTGCAGGGGTGGTTGTGCTCAGCGCCGGAACCGATGGTATCGACGGGCCGACAACCGCCGCCGGCGCGATCGTCGATGGCGCGACGGTTGCGCGCGGCCGTTCGAAAGGCTGCGACGCGGCGAAATTTCTCGCGCGTAACGACAGCTACAGTTATTTAAACGCGACTGGCGATTTACTGATCACCGGGCCAACCCACACCAACGTTATGGATATCCAGGTGATGTTGGCGGGATAAACTGCGCTAAAACGATAAGTTATTCATCTATACCACCGGCACGGCTGTGGCCGCAGGCAAGAATTCACTAGTAAAACTCTTCCGCGAGAGCTCAGGCCGGGACGCCGCGTTCGAAATTTCTCGCCGAATGGCTATTGATTTGGAAATTCGTTCATGATTAGAGTCCATTTTTCGCAGCCTTGGCCTTGGAAAAACCGTTTCTGGAGTAGGACGATGATTGACGTAAGCTTGAAGGGAGTCCGCTGCCGCGCAGCGCAGGAGATCCTCGATATCGAAGGTACGGTCAGTGCCTCGACCGAAGGCACGATTATTTATGAGTTGGAAGGCGAAGGCGGACAATTAGTCAACGTGCATTGGGACGATGGCAGCCGCTCGCTGGTGTCGTCCGAAGAAATCGTCATTACCGATCTGGTTACTTGGCAATAGCATTGCGATTATTCGCAGCCTGGCCGCGGCCGGCTGGATTTCAATTCGACTGACGGTTCATTGTTGCCGGTAAGCCATTGCGGGGTTGAAGAACAATCCTATCTAAATCGACTCACTCTCGAATCTCTTCAAGTGAACGCGAAGGACGGCACTGACTTGACGGGGATTCGACGCGGCAACTATTTCAGATGGATTTGCGAGAACTTGGCGTTAGACCGAAATCGGCAAGATCCGACGCGGCGACGCGAACCTCTGAAGCGGGCAAGCGAGATATATCGAAACGGGTAATCAACTCCTCGGCATGGACTCGTGCGGGTGCATCAATGGCTGCGCTATGCGCAACCCATGCGACGATTCGCCGTGGATCGGTGCCGGCGGCGCGCAGTCGGGCGAGCGATACATCGTCGCTGCGTTTGGCCAGCCGGCGTCCCAACGTGTCGGTGACGAGCGGCACATGCCACCATCGTGGATGTTCGTAGCCAAGCATTTTCTGCAATAACCATTGGCGGGCGCAGCTTGCGAGCAGGTCGGCACCACGAACGATCTCGGTGACGCCTTGGCGCGCGTCGTCGACCACCACTGCGAGTTGGTAAGCCGGCATGCCGAGGCGCCGGAGAACGGGAAAGTCGCCGATCTCTTTGCTCACGTCGAACTCATGGACACCCTGAATGCCGTCTGTGATACGCACGAGCATATTCGGCACGGCTAAACGCAAGGCGGCGGGCCGGCCGGATTCCTGCTCAGCCTCGGCCAGACTCCGGTATCGGCCACGGCAGGTGCCTGGATAAATCGCGTTAATTTGTTCACCCTGGGGAGCCGACATGGCCGCTAGGATCTCACTGCGGGTGCAGGTGCATGGGTAGGCGACTCCGTGATCGATGAGTGCTCCGGCGGCGGCATTGATTGCGTCGACACCGCTTGACTGCACATAGGGGTCGCCGTCCCAGTCAAGGCCGAGCCAGCGCAGGTCCTCGATCGTGGCTTCGAGCATGCCCGGCTTGACGCGCTCAATGTCGAGATCCTCCAAGCGCAAGACGATCTGACTGCCGCGCGAACGCGCATGCCACCAAGCAAGCAGGAACGAGCGCGCGTGCCCCAGGTGCAGGTAGCCGGTGGGACTCGGCGCCAAGCGGCCGACGATCTGCGGGTTCACAACATTGCGGTGAACGTCCATTCGATCTAAACAGATCAATTGACGGTCGAAGTATTAAAGGTTGGAGACACGAAAGTGGGTCAGGCAAACCTCACTGACCCGACAAAGTTATTGTACTCCGAAGGTCGTCGTGAGCGGCCGTGGCGAACGCCGACTCCCCGAATGATAGAACATTTCACTGCGCTGCTTTTGAAGGTTAAGTTTAGCAGATGCAAAGCCGTCGAGCCGTTTAAGGCTTAACTGCTTGTCACGCCCTCCGGGGAGATCGGTTATTTGACTAAAATGTGTCGTCTTCGGCGTCGGTGGCGTCGAGCCGACGGTAGCTGCGCTCATTCTCCAGCGTCTTTTGCCGCTTGCTTTCCTTCTCGTTTTCTTCCTGGCAGCGGACACAGAGGCGGGTGAAGGGCAGGACTTTGAGCCGTCCCAATTGGATTTCCCCCTCGCAGCTCTCGCATAACCCATAGGTCTTTTCGGAGATACGCTGCAAGGCTTCATCGATAGCGTGGAGCTTTTCGCGTTCGCGATCGTTTAAGATGAAATTTATTTCCCGATCGCGCTCGTCGCTGGCGAGATCGTAGGTGTCGCGTCCTTCATCCTTGGAACCTTCGGTCTCGCCTTTGACGCGTCCCCGCATTTCTTTCATCAAGGAACGCTTCATCTCCTGGAGCATATCGGAGGCCTGTTTCAAGAAGTCTCTTCGCTGTTTCTTTTCTTTGTCTACGTCGGCTTTAGCCATGGAGTGTCTCACCTATCAGATCATAATCGGATGCGCCAGTGATTTTTACATTCAGCATATCGCCAGCGTTTGCCGGAGTGGCCGGTTTTGGTTCGAAGTTTTCTATATAGACAAAACCGTCGACCTCCGGTGCATGGGCCTCGGTTCGACCGGTAAGCTGGCCCGAGTCTGCATCAACGCCGTCGATCATAACTCGCTGAATAGTGCCAATCAAGTCCTGATTCTTTTTCCGCGAAACCGCGGCTTGGATTTCCATCACTTCCTGCCAGCGGTCTTCCTTTTTTTCTTCGCTGACCTTGCCGTCAAGCTTGGCGGCGCTAGTGCCCTCTTCCTCGGAGTATTTGAATACCCCCAGCCGGTCGAATTTAGCGGCTTCGACAAAATCCAGGAGCTCGGCGAAATCCTCATCGGTTTCGCCGGGAAAGCCGACTATCATCGAAGTCCGCAGTGTCAATCCGGGAATCGCCTGACGCAGTTGCTCAACAGTTTGGCGCACCGCGCTGCCGCTTTTGCCGCGGCGCATACGTTGCAGCAGTCGAGGGCTGATATGCTGAAAGGGGATATCGACATATTTGCAGATCTTGCCGGCGTTGGCGATCAAATCGAGCAGTTCGGTATCGAGAAAGTTGGGATACGAGTAGAGCAGGCGGATCCACTCGATGTCATCGACCTGGGCCAGTTCGCGCAACAGGCGGTAAAGCGTCGTACCGTCTTTTCGGTCCCGTCCAAAGGCGGTCAGATCCTGAGCGATCAGGTTGATTTCCTTAACCCCAGCTTGGGCGAGCTGTTGGGTCTCGGTAACCACCGACTCGATGCTGCGGCTGCGGTGCGGGCCGCGCAGCTGTGGGATGATGCAAAACGCACATTTGTGATCGCACCCTTCGGAGGCTTTCACAAACGCCGTATGGGATGGCGTCGACCGGGTTCGCGGCGTGGCATGGTCGTAGATGTAACTCGGCAAACCGACATATTGGCGCTGCCGGGTCGCTTCATGCTCGCGCAAAATCTCGGCGATGCGCGGCACTTCGCCGGTGCCAATGAATAGATCGACCTCCGCGAGTTCGGCCGCGAGCTCGGCGGGATAGCGCTGTGACAGACAGCCCGCGACCACCAGCTTTTTTAGCTTGCCGGACTCCTTGAGTCGGCCGATCTCGACAATGGTATCGATGGACTCTTCTTTGGCGGCGCCGATAAAGCCGCAGGTATTGACCATGACGATCTCGGCATCGCGAGGCTCCGCGACAATCTCGTAGTTGTTTTTCTCCAGCAGTCCGGCCATGACCTCGGAGTCGACCAAATTGCGGGCGCAACCGAGGCTGACGATGCTGAATTTTTGTCTGGTCGTCATTGGCCTAGTTCGACGACATCGGCGCCGTTGGGGATTTGCACCTGAAACAGGGAATCTTTGAGGCCGACGCCCTTGCGCATAGCGGAAAATCGCAAAGTGGTCAGATTGCTGGCGGCATCGCGCACACTGACCCAGAGGATGTCCGAGGTCGTTTTGCTGGCACCGATGAGGATCTCGTTATGGCCGCCGGCCTCGCCCCTAGGTTCCAGTCTTAGGACGTTTTGGCTTTCGTCGCTGGCTTTGAGGGTGGCGTTGAAATCTTTCTTGAGATTGCCGAGGCCCAACAAAAACGACAGCGGAATATCGCCGCGAAAGGCGTTTCTGAGCGGGCTCTTGATCACTTGATTTTGTTCGGGCTGGTAGAAAAACAGATGCTTGCCGTCGGCCAGCACGAACTGTCCCTTGGGCGTTTCGTAGTTCCAGAGCATCTTGCCGGGGCGCTTGAACGAGAGCTTGCCCGCAGCCTTGAGACTGCGGCCGAGAGTCTTGACTTCGGTTTCCTGGCGAAAGTCGGCAACGAAGTCGACGGTGGCGTCGTAGGTTCGCTGCAGCGCGTCGATAATCGGTTCAGCGCTGTTGGTCTCCGCGGCGCGGCCGGACTGAAGATTCATCGTTGCAATGAGGCCCGAGCCGAACAGGATCGCCCAAAGGAACTGCCTAGTCTTCATCGATCTTTTGCGCATACACTTCTCTCGGTTTGGCGCCGTCAGCGGGACCGATGACGCCGTCGCGTTCCATCACTTCAACCATCCGCGCGGCGCGATTGTAGCCTACACGTAATCGCCGTTGAATCATAGAGATCGACGCCTGCCGGGTCTCGGTGACGATGGCGACCGCTTGGTCGTACATTTCGTCGTATTCTTCATCGGCGGCGGCCGCGGCTTCGACTTCTTTTTTAGCTTCAAGAATATCGGTTCGGTAGTTGGGCCGGCCCTGTTGTTTGATGAATTTCATCACTTTTCGCACTTCTTGGTCGGATACGAAGGCGCCATGGATGCGGGTTAGCCGCGCCGTTCCCGGCGGCAGGAAGAGCATGTCGCCGCTGCCGAGGAGCTTCTCACTGCCCATGGAGTCCAAGATTGTCCGCGAGTCGATGCGCGAGGTCACCTGAAAAGAAATGCGCGCCGGAAAGTTGGCCTTGATCAGGCCGGTGATAACATCGACCGAGGGTCGTTGGGTGGCCAAGATCAAATGAATGCCGGCGGCGCGGGCCTTTTGCGCCAGCCGGGTAATATATTCTTCGATGTCTCTGCCGACGGTCATCATGAGGTCGGCCAATTCGTCGATGATGATGACGATGCGCGGCAAATGGCCATGCACCAACGGCGCGTCTCTCGACAGCCTGCCGCCGATGACCGGCGTTTCGTCCATCGGTTCCTCGTCCGTCAATGGGATCAAGTCCTTTTTGTTGCCCGACTCCTTCTCGATCACGCGGTTGTAGCCGTCGATGTTGCGCACGGCTTTTTCCCTCATTAGGCGATAACGGCGGTCCATTTCATCCATCGCCCAGAACAGCGCGGCGGCGGCCTTTTTCGGATCGGTCACCACCGGTACCAGCTGGTGCGGAATGTCTTCGTAGACGGTCAATTCCAGCATCTTGGGGTCGACCATGATGAATTTGACGTCCTGCGGGCTCGACTTGAACAGCAGGCTCAGGATCATCGCGTTGATCGACACCGATTTGCCGGTGCCGGTGGCGCCGGCGACCAACAGATGGGGCATTTTGGCAAGATCGGTGGAAAACGGCACGCCGCCGATGTCCTTACCTAACGCCAATGTAATCTTTGAGTCGGCAGAGCGGTAGGATTCACTCTCGATCACTTCGCGCAGATACACGGTCTCGCGCCGCGGGTTGGGAATTTCGATACCGACCACCGATTCGCCCGGGATCGGCGCCAAGATGCGCACGCTGACGGCGCGTAGCGCCATGGCCAGATCGTCGGCCAACATGACGATGCGCCGGACTTTGACGCCGGGGGCGGGCTTGAACTCGTACATGGTAATGACCGGACCGGGGCGCACCGCCACGACTTCGCCTTCGACGCCAAAGTCTTCGAGCTTTTTCTGCAAGATCAGCGAGTTGGCGTGCAGGGTTTCTTTGTCGATAGTAATTTGCTGATGTTCCGGCGGATCCAAAAGATCCAGCGGCGGTAATTTGTAACCCTCGCCGACCTCCGGGAGATTGAACTGTTCTGGCGCCGGCGTCGCCGGCTTTTTGGCCGGCTTTTTGACCACGAAGTCATTGATGGGATCGTCTCTGGTGAGGATAGCCGGCGGGGTGTAGTCTTTTTTCTCTTTCTTGGTGTTCTCGCCTTTGCGTTTGTCGTGCTTTTCTTTGAGTTCCTTCATCCGGTCGTTGAGCGCCGGCACCACGGATTTCCTTAATTCGGCGAAATTCTTTTTGCTATGACCGATCAGCTCGAGCAGCGAATGTTGGGTCAGCAACATGATCGACAGGAGCAGCATGAAGCAGGCGATCAACACCGCGCTCAAGCGGCCGAACAACGGGATTAGAATACTTTCTTTGAGAAAGCCGCCGACAATGCCGCCGGCGTCGCGGGCACTTTCGCTGTCGATGAGGACGCTGAGCAGGACGCCGATACTCAGCAGGAGAACTGCGTAGGCTGAAGCGCGAGCCAACGAAATGCCATCGTAAGTGGCGCGAAACATTTGCACCGCGCCGGCGCCGAGAAACACCGGGACTAGATAGGAAGTCAGCCCCAGCCCCTGGAGCAGCAGGTCGGCAAGGAAGGCGCCGAGAAACCCACCCCAATTATGGGTGTCGACAGCGCCCGATGGCGTATTGAACGAGCGATCGTTGACGCTATAGGAAACCAAGCTGATGGCGATTAGCAGCGCCGTAAGCGCGATCACCACAGCCCAAATTTCCCGGTTGAGACGGCCCTTTTCGATGGCAGCTGGCATAGTTCGGTTTCCTCAGGTTTCGATGATATAGGGCAGCACCACAGGGCGGCGCTCGAGTTTTTTCCTGAAAAATCGCCGCAATACGAGGCGCACCTCCTCTTTGAGTTCTTCCGGGTCTGTGCGCGTCTCACGGTTCATGTTGGCCAGGGCGGCGAGCACGGCCTGTTTGGCGCTCTCCATGACCTCTTCGCTTTCTTCGGCGAGCATGAAGCCGCGAGAGATCAAATCCGGTCCGGCGACGAGTTCGCCGGATTGCTGATGGATCGCCATGACTGCCAGGACCATGCCGTCTTCGGACAGATGGCGGCGGTCGCGAATGACCATGTCGCCGACATCGCCGACGCCTTTGCCGTCGACAAAGACCCGGCCGACTTGAATCGGCTTGACCTTCTCAGCACCCCGGTTGGTCAGTTCGAGCACGTCGCCGTCATCGAGCAGGAAACAGTTTTCCTCGGGAATGCCAACCTCTTGGGCGAGCCGCCGGTGGCGGACGAGATGGCGATATTCGCCATGGATCGGCACGAAATAGCGCGGCCGGGTGAGTTGTAACATAGTCTTCAGCTCTTCCTGGCTGGCGTGGCCGGAGACGTGGATCTCCGAGACTTTTTCGTAGTGCACCTCGGCGCCGCGGCGGTACAGATGATTGATCAGGTTCGAGATCACCTTCTCGTTGCCGGGGATGAATTTCGACGACAGAATCACCGTGTCGCCGGCAGCGACTTTGAGCGTCTTGTGGTCGTTCAACGCGACCCGGTGTAACACCGACATGGGTTCGCCCTGGCTGCCAGTGGTGAGAAACAGCAGTTGGTCCGCTGGTAAGCTTTGCCAGCGCTCGCTATCGTTCATGAAACTGCGCGGCATTTTCAAATAGCCGAGCTCGGCGGCGACCTCGCAGTTGCGAATCATGCTGCGTCCGCTGAGCACGACACGCCGGTTGCAGCGCTCGGCGATCTCGACGACCTGCTGGATTCGCGGGATGCTCGACGAAAAGGTCGAAACCAAGACTTTGCCGGTACTTTTGACGATGATCTGTTCCAAGTTCGTTCCGACTTCGCGCTCCGACGGCGTATGGCCGCGGCGCTCGACATTGGTCGAGTCGGACATCAAGAGCAGCACGCCCTTCTCACCGTAGGCGGCGAAGCGTTGGAAGTCGAACATCTCGCCATCCATCGGCGTGTTGTCGATCTTGAAATCGCCGGTGTGAATCACCGTGCCCAGGGGTGTCTCGACGGCCAAGGCCAAGCAGTCCATCAAACTATGGGTAACCCGGATGCCTTCGATGGTAAACGGACCGATCTGCCAAGGGGCGCCTGCGGTGATCTCGTGAATCTCGGTGCTGTCTTCGAGATCATGTTCTTTCAGTTTATTCGCTAGCAGGCCCAGGGTCAGCTTGGTGCCGTATATCGGCACATCGAAGTGCTTCAAGACGAACGGCAGGGCGCCGACATGATCCTCATGGGCATGGGTCAGCACGATCGCCTTGAGCTTGGTCTTTTCCTCGAGCAAATAGCTGACATCGGGTATCACTAGATCGATGCCCAACAGATGGGCGTCGGGAAACATGAGGCCGCAGTCCACCGCGATGGCGTCGTCGCCATACTCGACCAGCATCATGTTCAAGCCAAACTCGCCGAGGCCGCCAAGCGGGATGATTTTCAAAGGTTCCATGAATGGTTAGACGGTTCTCCCTTGCGGCGCGATGGCCGCTCCGGTCAGTTTTTCTTCGCTCGCGCGAATCGGATCGCTCGGTCGTAGATTAGCCGCGATAATTTCTTGCACCTGCGCGCTCAAGCCGCGCAGCCCGCCCCGGCGAAAGTCTGCCGCCGCAATCGGCGCGCCGATGGTGACGTCGATGGCCCCGGGCCGGACGCGCCATTCGCCTCTGGCCAGAAGTTTGCCCGTGCCGTTGATCGTCACCGGCACAATCGGCGTCTTGCTTTTCAGCGCCAGGAGAAAGCCGCCGCGTTTGAACGGCAACAAGTTGCCGTCCGTGCTGCTGGTGCCTTCCGGGAATACCACCACCGAGATTCCCGCCGCGATGCGCTGCATGGCGAGCGTTAAACTCTTGAGCGCGTCCAACGAATTCGCCCGATCGACGATAATATGCTTCGCCGCCCACATCGCCCAACCGAACAAAGGTATCCAAAAGAGTTCTTTCTTGGCGAGCCAGCGGAGCTGGAACTGCGGCAACGCTTGAACCAGCACTGGAATGTCGAAGTTGCTTTGGTGATTGACGACAAAAAGATACTGGCGTTGCGGGTCCAGGCGATTCAGCCCTTTTACCGTCAACGTGATGCCGCTGAATTTGACAATCAGCCAAGTCCAAAATTGACTGATGCGATAAACCCGTTTACCGTGGGCATCGAACAGGCCGCATAGAACCATCACCAGCGAAAGCACCATGGTGACCGCGATGACGATGGCTAATTTAACTGCGTAAAACATCAAGCCAAAGCTAAATTTGAACCGTCGAACTCATTGGAAACGTGTAGCTAATTGTAGAGAAGGCCTGGGCAAAAATCAATGCAAGGAAGTTTTTGGGACTTGAGCTCAACCGAGTTGACTCTCCAGAGGGCCAGGGTTAAGTTGAGAGCACTTTTCCGCCGCAAAGTTTTTTTCCGGGTCCGGAGGCAGTATGTCCGTCAACAAAGTCATTTTGGTCGGCAATCTCGGCAAGGATCCCGAGGTGCGTTATACCCAGACGGGCAGCGCCGTGGCGAATTTCTCGATCGCCACCTCCGAGCAATGGAACGACCGCGACGGCAAACGCCAGGAGCGCACCGAGTGGCATAACATTGTGGTCTGGGGTAAGCAGGCCGAGCACTGCGGGCAGTATCTATCGAAAGGCCGGCAGGTTTTTATCGAAGGCAGCATTCGCACGCGCAGCTACGACGATAAGAGCGGCAACAAGCGCTACATCACGGAGATCATCGCCCAACGCATTCAGTTTCTTGGCAGCGGTGGCGGCTCCCGCGGGCCGCAGCAAGGTATAGATCCCGGCAGTGTCGACGACATGGCGATGGGCGGCATGGGCGGGGGCCCGCCGCCCAGTGACGACGATATTCCATTTTAAGCTGGCTACGGCGCGGATTGATTTTAATCAGCGCCACTACGCATGCAGAGGAGCGGTTTGAACAACCCGACTTAACTGTTTTACTTCCTTGCTTCCTGGTAGGCCATGGAACGTTCGCCGTTGCAAGAAATCGACGTCGATGCCGCGCTGCGCACAATCTTAGAAGGAACCGCGACCGAAACCGGCGCTGAGTTTTTTCGGGCGTTGGTGAAAAATCTCGCCGAGGCGCTCGGTACTCATGGCGCTTGGGTAACAGAATACTTTCCTGAATCTCGGCGACTGCGGGCTCTGTCCTTTTGGCTTGGCGACCGCTGGCTCGACGGCTGGGAAATGGTGGTTGACGGCACGCCTTGTGAGCGCGTGATCGATGACCGCTGCTTGATCCATATCCCAGACAATCTCCTGGATATCTACGGCGACGATCCGGATGTACGGGCGATGGGTGCGGCTAGTTACATGGGCATGCCGTTGCTCGATCTCGACGGTGCGATTCTCGGCCATCTCGCTGTTCTCGACATGCGGCCGATGCCCGCCGAGCCGCGGGCGCAAACTTTGTTTCAGATCTTTGCCGCGCGCGCTGGCGCCGAGTTGCGCCGGCTACGCGCCGAAACCCAGGTGCTCGAGCGCGAGCAAAAGCTTGGCCGTTTGGTCGGCAGCGCCATGGACGCGATCATCGAGCTTGATAGCCATTTGGCGATCACGCAGATGAATCCCGCCGCGGAGAGAGTATTCGGTTGTGGCGCCGGCGCTATGATCGGCGAAACCTTTAGTCATTATCTCGTGCCAGACGCGCGTGAAAAGCTCGCTCGATTAATCATCGAGCTCGATGGCAGGCCAGCCAGACAGCGTTCGTTATGGGTTGCCGGCGGTTTTCACGCCATCGCTCGTGATGGCGCTTCTTTTGAAGCCGAGGCGACCCTGGCTTGTTTCGATGTCGAGCGGGAGCCTTTTTACACTCTCATCCTGCGCAATGTGAATGAGCGCATCGAAGCGGAGCACAAGATTCATTCCCTCACCATCGAGACCGAATATCTGCGCGACGAAATTAAGACACTGATGGGTGTCGACGGTATTGTCGGCCAGAGCCCGACCTGGTTAAAAATCTTGAGCGAGGTGCAGGAGGTCGCGGCCACCGATGCCACGGTCTTGATTCTCGGTGAAACCGGCACGGGAAAAGAAGTGATCGCACGATCCATTCATCGCGCTAGCCGGCGCCACAACCGGCCGCTCATCAAGGTGAATTGCGCGGCGATTCCGGCGGCGTTGATCGAGAGCGAACTTTTCGGCCATGAAGCCGGCGCCTTCACCGGCGCTACCAAGAAACGCGATGGCCGCTTTGCCATGGCCCATGGCGGCACGATCTTTCTCGATGAAGTCGGCGAACTGCCGTTCGACTTGCAGAGTAAATTACTGCGGGTATTGCAAGAAGGCGAGTTCGAGCCAGTGGGCAGCTCGCAGACCCGAAGAGTCGACGTGCGTGTCTTGGCCGCCACCAATCGAGACCTCCAACGTTCCACCGGCGAAGGCAAATTCCGCGAGGATCTTTATTACCGCTTGAATGTCTTTCCCATCGAGTTGCCGCCGCTGCGTGAACGGCGCGGGGATGTCGGCGTTCTGGCCGCGGCTTTCGCCGAAAAATTTGCCAAGAGCATGGGCCGGCCGATCGAACCGCTGTCGGCGGACTGTATCCGCCGCCTGGAAGCCTATCGTTGGCCCGGCAACGTCCGCGAACTGCAAAATATTATCGAGCGCGCCGTGATTACCGCCCGCGACCGCAAGCTCAATCTCGACCGCGCCCTGCCGGAAAGCGTCGGCGTTCTCGATGTCGCCTCGACCGGCGGCGAAGCTGCCGCCAAGCGGGTGCGCACATCTAAAGAGCTTGGAGATTTGGAGCGGGAGAATATCGTCGCCGCCCTCGAAGCGAGCGGTTGGAAAATCGCCGGCGCTAACGGCGCCGCCACCCTGCTTGGCATCAAGCCGACGACGCTCAGCTCGCGCATGAAAGCGCTCGGCATCGAGCGCAAACGCTAAGCGCACTCACGAGAAATCATATTCGACGCTAACGAGATCTCGTTACTAACGAAATCTCGTCATCCTCTCCTGTCGGCAATATTCCCTCAAACTTCTGAATTCTAAAGCTATTCAGCAATGCCACGGCCTTGGCATGGTTCGCGCAATAGTTCCGTTGCAACGGCGACGAACCGAAAAAAATGACGGAGGAAAGATCATGAATAACCATTACAGTTACCAAGGGGTGCTGGAGACTTCGGAGCGTATCAACTGGCGCAT
>Ga0184628_10001025_pt1 | contig 14185 bp, 14 predicted proteins | sample PLM4_5_b1_FD_133149 | JGI IMG/M metagenome (GOLD analysis project Ga0184628, IMG submission 133149) | Groundwater sediment microbial communities from an aquifer in East River, Colorado, USA - PLM4_5_b1 | ecosystem: Environmental > Terrestrial > Soil > Riparian zone | place: USA: East River... | reverse complement strand
CGGCAAGTCGCGCATCGGCGCCGGCGCACCGATGGCCAAAGGCTGAAAGAACTGGCGCGGTAGCTTCACGGGGCTCGGGTCCCTTCCAAAAGACTGCTCTGCCGTTTAGAGGAATGCAAAGGCCGCGCCAAGTGGGTCAACAAACGGGTACCTCCTGCCACAATTCGTGGCCTAGCGAGATCAACGATCATGCAACCGCTGTCCGGCCTGCTTGTCCTCGATTTCACCACGTTGCTGCCCGGGCCGCTGGCGAGCCTGATGCTGGCCGAAGCCGGCGCCGAAGTGATCAAGATCGAGCGGCCGGGCGGCGAGGACATGCGGCGGTTTCCGCCCATGTTCGACGGCGAGAGCGCGCCCTTCGCGCTACTCAACCGCGGCAAGAAAAATCTCACCCTTGATCTCAAGAGAGACTCCGACCGCAACAAACTCAAGCCGCTGCTCCAGCGCGCCGACATTCTGCTCGAGCAATTCCGCCCCGGCGTGATGGCGCGGCTTCGCCTTGGCTACGACGAGTTGCACGCGCTCAATCCGCGGCTGATCTATTGCTCGATCAGCGGATACGGCCAAAGCGGGCCGCGCGTCGATGAGGCGGGACACGACATCAATTATATCGGCAGTACCGGACTGCTCGATTTGCAGCCGGGACCGATCGAAGCGCCGGTCGTTCCGCCGATACTGGCCGCCGATATTGCCGGCGGCAGTTTTCCGGCGGTGATCAATATTCTGCTGGCCTTGCGCGCGCGCGACCAAAGCGGGCAGGGCTGTCGCCTCGACATCGCCATGACCGATGCCATGTTCACCTTCAGCTGGTATGCGCTGGCGCTTGGGTCTGCGAGCGGCCGCTTTCCGGCGCCGGGCGAGATGTGGCTGGCCGGGGGCTCGCCGCGCTACCAGCTTTATCCGACCAAGGATGGCAAGATCGTCGCCTGCGGCGCCATTGAACAGAAGTTCTGGCTGGCTTTCACAACAGCGATCGGACTGCCGGCCGATTTTGTCAACGATCTGCGCAATCCGAAGGCGACGCGCGATGCGGTGGCGAGGCTAATCGCGGCGAAGACCGCGGACGCGTGGCGGCCGGTTTTTGCGGCTGCCGACTGCTGCGCCACCATCGTGGTGCCGCTGCAAGAGGCGATGCGCGATCCGCATTTCATCACGCGCGGGCTGTTCGCCCATTCGGTCGAGACCGCGTCGGGAAAATCATTGCCGGCGCTACCGCTACCGATCGCGCCGGAATTTCGCGGCAAGCCGGGCGCAAGAAAGGCGCCGAAGTTCGAAGGCTAGAGCGCTTCCCCGCGCATAAGCCGCGGCTGCGCGGAGGCGGGCGCCAGGCCTTCTCGCATCGCGGCACGCCGCAGTGGCCCGATGCGGTCGATGAGGTAAAGCCCCAGGCCGCGCATGCCCTGCACCGGCAGGAAATCGGTGAGTAGCGTGCGATTGAGCAGATCGATGGCGAGCGTGCGGCTGCCGACGTCGGCGCGGCGCATCTTGTCGTAAGCCGAGAGCACTTCGGCGCCGCCGATGTCGCCGCCATCGCGATGCGCCGCGACAGCAAGCTCGCCGATACTGGCGGCATCGCGTAAGCCGAGATTGAGCCCCTGTGCGCCGATCGGCGGGATTACGTGGGCGGCTTCACCCACCAGCGCGATACGCCGGTCTCCGAAGCGTTTGGCGGTTACGACGCCGAGCGGAAATACACCGCGCCCCGGTTCGATCTCGATCTTGCCGAGGATCGAATGTGAGGCGCGCTCGATCTCGGTCGACAATTCCGCATCGTCGAGCGCAGCGATTTCGTCGGCATGAATCGGATCTAGCACCCACACGAGACTGGAGCGCAAGCCAGGTAGTGGCACCAGCGTGAACGGACCGCTCGGCGTATGGAACTCGGTCGAGGTGTCGCGGTGCGGTCGTGAGTGCTTGAGGCAGACGGTGAGCGCGCATTGCGCGTATTCACGCTCGTCGATGGCAATGCCGGCGGCGTCGCGGCAGAGCGAGCGGCGGCCGTCGGCGCCGATCACAAGTGGCGCGTGCAACGTGCTTCCGCTTTTGAGCGTAACCGCGACCGCGGCGTCGCCCGGCTCGACACCAACCACGTCGTCCTCGATCAGGCGCAGGTTGGAAAGCGTGGCGGCGCGTTGCTCAAGCGCGGCAACCAGATGTCGGTTCTCGATATTGTAGCCGAACGCCTCTAGGTCGATTTCACCCGCCTCGAACTTCACCTCGGGCGCGCGCCATAGGCGCCCAGTATCGTCGACAATGCGCATGGTCTTGAGCGGTGCCGACTGCGCGGCGCAAAGCGGCCACACGCCCAAGGTCGTGAGCGCAGTGACCGAGCCACCGAGCAGGGCGGTGGTGCGGTTGTCGGGGCGTGCAGGGCGTTTTCCCACCAGCACCGTGGCGATGCCGCCTTCGGCCAGCGCAATCGCGGCGGTCAGCCCGGCCGGTCCCCCGCCCACTACGACGGCTGAAGCCTTATCGCTGCTATGGCCATATTTGTCCGACATCAAAGCGCTTGGTCCTGATTGCCGCTAATCGGACTAGCATGCGGCGGGTATAGCCGGAAACCATCCGGAGGGCTTCCGATACCGCAGGCCTATCCGATGCGCTATGCACGAAACTTAAGGATATCCGTTCGATGAGCGAGGTCGCAGGCCACGAGCTGAGCCATCTGTCGCCCGCCGCCAGCCGGATGGGCGGAGCCTTCGCGCGGCCGAAAGTCATCGCCGCGGCTTGCGTGGTTGCGCTGGCGGGCCTTGGCTGGCTCTATCTCGGTCTGCAGGCCGCCAGTATCAGCGCACTCACTGCCTTGTGCCAGGCGACGGTCCCAAGCTCGGCAGGTGTAGTCGGGTTCGCGCTGGTGGCGCTGATGTGGGGCGCCATGACGCTCGCCATGATGCTGCCGAGCGCAGCGCCCATGATCCTTACGTACGCCGAGATCGCCGATACCGCCGCGCGCAAGGGTGAGCCGGTGGTGTCGCCGTTCATGATTGCCGCGGGCTACAGCGCGGTGTGGTTTGGCTTTGCCGGCGCCGCAACGCTAGCGCAGTTCGCATTCACGCGAGCCGCGCTGCTCGATTCCAGCATGGCTTCCGCCAGCGGTTTGTTCTCGGGCGCCATCTTCATTGCGGCCGGCATCTATCAATTCTCTGCGCTCAAGCACGCGTGCTTGCGACAATGTCAGCACCCGTTTCCGTTTTTCTTCGCCAACTGGGCAACGACACCGCGCGGCGTGTTCCGGCTTGGCGTGCGCCAAGGACTCTATTGTCTCGGCTGCTGCTGGGCGATGATGCTGGTGATGTTTGCGGTCGGCGTGATGAATGTGATCTGGATGGCAGCGCTCGGCATCGTGATGACCATCGAGAAAATCGGCACCGGCAAACGGTTCACCTACGGTGTTGGCGTGGCGCTGATCGTGGGCGGCGCAGCCTTCGTGCTGTTGGCAGTCGCGGCCCATTGGCCGGCGCGCATCATTTAAGCTAGAAACAAAATGCTGGGAGCAAGACATTGAGTGAAAGTTGGTCGTTGAAGGGCGAGATGGCGCTGTCGTGCAGTTGCACGGTGTTCTGCCCCTGCGTGCTTTCGCTCGGCGATCATCCGCCGACCGAGAGCCGCTGCCAGACCTGGGCCGGTATCCGCATCGACGACGGGCATATCGACAGCGAAGATCTGTCCGGGCTCAAGGTTGGCCTAATGATGGATCTGCCGGGCATCATGTCGCGCGGCAACTGGACTGCGGCGCTGTTCGTCGACGACAAAGCGTCGGCCATGGCGGTGAAAGGGCTCACCCGTATTTTCACCGGCCGCGTCGGCGGCAGTACGCATCTACTGTCGATCCTGGTCGGGCAATTTCTCGGCGTCCGGCAGGTGCCGATCAGTTACGAGACGCAGGGCGAGACCCGTGTTGTCCGTATCGAGAAATATGTCGACGGCGCCATTACGCCGGTGCGCGGCAATGAAGCTGGGCAGAACGTCGTCATCCGCAACAGCGAATACTGGATCGGGCCCGATATTATTGTCGCACGCGCCGACAAGTCGCGTTTTCGCGGCTATGGGCGCAACTGGAATTTGGCCGGCCGTTCGGCCGAAATCGTCAAGCTGAACTGGGGCAACAGCTAAGTGTCGCGCTTCGCGAGTCTCCGTGCCTTCGTCATTCATATTTTCACCGCCTGCGGTGCGGCCCTGGGATTTCTCGCGCTGATTTTTGCGAGCGGCGGGCACTGGGCAGCGATGTTCTCCTGCCTCGGCCTCGCGCTCATCGTCGATGGCGTTGACGGGCTGCTGGCGCGTGCCTTCAAGGTCGCGGAAGTATTGCCGCGCTGGTCGGGCGAGACGCTCGATCTGGTCGTCGATTTCGTTACTTATGTCTTTGTGCCGGCCTATGCGATCGGCGCCAGCGGACTCTTGCCCGAAGGACTGGCGATTCCGGCCGGAGTCGTCGTCGTGATCAGCGGCGCGCTTTATTTCGCCGATCGCGAAATGAAGACGCACGACAATTATTTCAAAGGTTTTCCGGCGGCGTGGAACCTGGCCGCTTTCTATCTCTATCTGCTCGAGCCGCCGCCGTGGGCTGCCGCCGCCGTCGTTGCCGCGCTCGCAGCTTTGAGCTTCGCTCCGATTCTTTTCGTGCATCCGCTGCGGGTGCGGCATTGGCGAGTCCTGAATACCGTTCTGCTGGCTGCTTGGGCCCTGCTGGCGCTGGTGGCGATCCTCATGAATCTCGAACCCGGTCCTTATGTAACCTGGGCGCTTGTGGCCATCGCCGTGTATTTTCTTATTGCCGGTTTATTGCACCGCCCCGCCTGATCGTGTTCTCTAGCGATCCATCCAGGAGTTCTCCATGTCACGACCAGTTCTGCTCATCGCCGGCGGTAGCCGCGGCATCGGCGCTTGCACCGCGCGGTTCGCGGGCGCGCGCGGCTATGACGTGGCCGTCAACTACAAGAGCAACGGCAAGGCGGCCGCCGAAGTCGTTGACGCGGTGAAGGCATCCGGCGGCAAGGCGGTCGCGCTACAGGGCGACATGGCGATCGAAGCGGATATAGAACGGGTATTTGACAGCGCAACGCGCGAACTGGGACCCATCACGCATTTCGTCCACAGCGCCGGCATCGGCGGCAAGAATTCTCGGCTTGATGCCGCCAGCGCGGCCACCATTCGCGAGGTGATCGACATCAATCTCTACGGCGGCATTCTCTGCGCGCGCGCGGCGGTGCGGCGCATGTCGACGGCGCATGGCGGCAGTGGCGGCTCGGTTGTCATGCTTGGCTCGATTGCCAGCGTCACCGGCGGCGCCGGTGAATACGTCTTCTATGCCGCGGCCAAGGGCGGTATCGACGCACTCACGGTCGGGCTTGCCCGCGAGGTGGCGAAGGAGGGCATCCGCTTCAATACCATCCGCCCGGGGCCGACCAGAACCGAGATCCATGAGCCCGGCCGGCTGGAGCGGATCACGCCACTGTTGCCGATGGCGAGGCCGGGCGAGCCGCAGGAAATCGCCGAAGCGATCCTGTTCCTGTTGTCGGACGCAGCGTCATACATCAGCGGCGCTACGATTAATGTCTCGGGGGCGCGATAGCGCTGCATATGCCTTGTGTTCGGCGGACGGCTCCCTATGATCCGGCCGAACTCTATCCGTACAACAATCGAAATCTATTGAAGGGGTGAAACATGGTTGCGGCAGTACGCGTTCATAAACACGGCGGTCCCGAGGTTCTGACGCTCGACGATGTCGAGGTGCCGGCGCCAGGGCAGGGCCAAATCAGGATCAAGCAGCATGCCAGTGGCGTGAATTTTATCGACACATATTTCCGCATGGGCATGTACCCGTCGCCGGTCGGCATGCCGTTCGTATCCGGCAATGAGGGCGCAGGCCAGGTGACCGCGGTGGGACCGGGCGTGACCGACGTCAAAGTGGGCGATCGTATCGCCTATGTGGTGCCGCTCGGCGGCTATTCGGCCGAGCGCCTGCTGCCGGCGGAACGCGCGGTCAAGCTGCCGGACAACATTACCTATGAGCAGGCGGCCGCCATGATGCTCAAGGGCATGACCGTGCAATATCTGCTCAACCGCACCTTCAAGGTCGGCAAGGGCACGATCTGTCTCATTCATGCCGCCGCCGGCGGCGTCGGTCTGATTGCGTGCCAATGGGCCAACCATATCGGCGCCACCGTGATCGGCACCGTCGGCTCCAAGGACAAGGCCGAACTCGCCAAGAAGAATGGCGCACATCATACCATCCTCTATCGCGACGAAGATTTTGTCGCGAAGGTCAAGGAGATCACCAGCGGCAAGCTGTGCGATGTGGTCTATGACGGCATCGGCAAGGATACGTTCCCGGCTTCGCTCGACTGTATCCGTCCGCTCGGCATGTTCGTGAGCTTCGGCAGCGCGTCGGGCGCGATCGAGGCGTTCAACATCAATCTGCTGCAGACCAAGGGCTCGCTGTTCGCCACCCGTCCGACGCTCAACCACTACGCCGCCAAGCGCGAAGATCTCGTGGCGACGGCAAAAGATCTGTTCGAGAAGGTTGGTTCCGGCGCGGTGAAAATTCCCGCCAGCCACAAGTATGCCCTCAAGGACGCCGCCCAAGCGCACAAGGATCTGGAAGGCCGCAAAACGACAGGCTCGGTCATTCTGGTCCCGTAAGCAAAGCATGGTTGCACGGCATGCCAGGCATCGCAGGGATTGGTTTATGATCCCTGCGGTGCCGGCACTGCTGGCTGCGTTGATTGCGAGCATGCCGCGCTCGGCCGCTGGGTGAAGGCGCTCAAGTGACAGACAAGCAAATAGCCGGCGGCACGAAACCCTGGGGACGCCTGGCTACGGCCGGCTTCGGGCTTGTGGCGCTTCTGGTCAGTCAGTTCGCGGCGCTATCGGTCATCATGTGGCGATACCCGGAAACGGTCGCGAACCTGACGAAATTTGACGGCGTGGCCGTTACATTGCTGATTGTCATTTCGACACCGATCCAGGTCGCGCTGCTGGCGTTGTTTGCTCAGCGCCATGGCGGCGCTATCAGCTATCTCGGCCTGACGCTGCCGCGCCGGAGCGAGGTGATGTTCGGCATCGCCGCCGTCGTAGTGTTCATCGCCGCCGGCGATACTTTGAGCTGGCTGTTCGGTCGCGTTATCGTTTCCACGTTCCAGAGCGAGATTTATCGCACCGCTAGCGCCGCAGGCTGGCTGCCACTGCTGTTGCTGGCTGTTGTGGTGGTGGGGCCGATCGGCGAGGAGACCCTTTTTCGGGGATTTCTATTTCACGGCTGGCTGCGCACGCCGCGCGATGTCTGGCCTGTGATCATCGTCACGGCGCTGCTCTGGTCCATCATGCACGTGCAATACGACTGGTTCATCATTTCGCAGATATTCGTCTCCGGGCTGATGCTCGGCTGGATACGCTGGGCCACCGGCTCGACGATCTTGACGATCCTGCTGCACATCTTGATCAATCTCGAGGGTATGATCGAAACTTACGTCGTGCTCCCGAGTTGAGAACCGCGGTGCCGTTACAACAACGCGGCAATGCGCGCGAAAGCCGGGTGCTGAGTAATTCCGCCCGGCAGGCGCGGCAGCCCGATCACTTCAACGCCGTTGGAAAACCGCGCAATGCTTTCGACCGTTTCGTCGAGTTCGACCGTGCCGCGCTCGCTCTCGCTCACAACAATAGCCGCGATTTTCAATTTTCGTTGAGCAATAACGTCGAGGGCGGTGAGCGTATGGCTGATGGCGCCGAGATAACCGCCGACCACCAGTAGCAACGGAATATTCAACGCCGCCATCCAGTCGAGTACGGTGCGCCGGCCGTCGAGCGGAACCATGATGCCGCCGACGCCCTCGATGAACAGCATGCCGGTCGATGCCTTGATGGCGGCGCGGCTGAAGGCGATCAGGGCGTCGAAGTCGACGCTGCGGTTCTCGCGCGCGGCGGCAAGATCCGGCGCCAGCGGCGCGCGGAAGCGCCATGGCGCGATGCGCTCGATCTCGTCGGCGGAAACGGCGCGGCCGAGCGCCTTGAGCAGTACGGCCGGATCGCTGGTCTCGACCACGGAGGAATCGTAGCCGCTCACCACCGGCTTGAGCGCATCGGCCCCGGCGCCGGCATTGCGCAGATAGCGGATCAGCCCGGCGGTGACGAAAGTCTTGCCGATATCGGTGCCGGTCGAGGTGACGAAATAGGCGCTCATCAATTCAGAATCCGCTCGCGCACGATGTCGGCGAGCCGCACGATCGCATCGTCGGGATGCTGCGCGGTGAATGTCAACCGCAAGCGAGCCGTGCCGGCCGCAACGGTCGGCGGCCGAATGGCGGCGGCGAGGTAGCCTTCGTCGGCCAGCATGCGTGACGCGTCGAGCGTTGTCTCCTCGGCGCCGATGATCACCGGCACGATCGGGCTCTGCGCTTCGGGCAACTTGGCGCGCGCCGTGAAGGCTTTGGCCTTTTGCACCGGCAGTGCCGCATAGCCCGGCTCGCGTTCGATCAGGTTGAGCGCGGCGATGCTGGCGGCGACGCAAGATGGCGGCAGGCCAGTGGAATATATCAGCGTGCGCGCCCGATTGCGGATCAGATCGATCACCGGCGCTGACGCGCACAGATATCCGCCATAGGCGCCGACCGCTTTCGACAACGTGCCCATTTGCAACGGCACGGGGATATGCGTGTTACCTGTAAAGCTCGAGCCGCGGCCGCCGCCGACTACGCCAAGTCCATGGGCGTCGTCCGACATCAGCCAGGAGTCGTATTCGTCGGCGAGTGCCTTGAGTTCGGCCAACGGCGCCAGATCGCCGTCCATAGAGAACACGCCATCGGTGACGATCAGCACATGTTCATGCGCGGCGCGATGCTCGGCGAGCAAAGCGCGCAGATGAGCGACGTCGTTGTGGCGGAAGGTGAGCAGCGTGCCGCGCGACAGTTGCGCGCCGGCAAACAGGCAGGCGTGCGACGACTCGTCCGCCAGCACCAGGCCGTCGCGGCCGATCAGCACCGGAATGATACCGGCATTGGCGAGATAGCCCGAGCCGAACACGCAAGCCGCCTCGGTATTTTTCATGTGGGCGAGGCGAGCCTCCAACTCGGCATAAAGGGGGTGATTGCCGGTCACCAGCCGCGAGGCGCCGGAGCCGGCACCGTATTTCTCGATCGCAGCGATCGTTGCTTGCTTGATGGCCGGATGCTGGGTCAGGTTGAGATAATCGTTGCAGGAAAACGACAGCAGGCGGCGGCCGTCGCGCTCGACCCAGATGCCGTCCTCGCGATAGGTCTCGGCCAGCGCCCGGCGCAGGTGGCGGCGCTGCAAATCGTCGAGCTTGGCTTGAGCAAATTGATCGAGCGAGTGCATGGTGACCAAAGCTACCACAACAGGCTAAATGCCCGCAGAACCGACTAAGGAAGCGCCAAATGGCGGGCGATACCAGTAAAAAAAGTGAGCCGCCCGGCTGGTATACCGGCGGCATCGACCACGTCTGGCTGCCCTATGCCCAGATGAAGACCGTCGCGCCGCCGCTGCCGGTCGTGCGCACGCACGGCTCACGCATCGTACTAGCCGACGGGCGCGAGCTGATCGACGGCATCGCCAGCTGGTGGACCGCCTGTCACGGCTACAATCACCCCCATATCCGTGAGGCGGTCGAGCGGCAGCTTGCACAGATGCCGCATGTGATGTTCGGCGGGCTGGCGCACGAACCGACGCTCACCTTGGCGCGGCGGCTTTCAGCGCTGCTGCCGGGCGATCTCACTCGCGTGTTCTTTTCCGATTCCGGTTCGGTGGCGGTCGAAGTCGCGCTGAAGATGGCGGTGCAATATTGGATCAATCGCGGTGCGCGCGGGCGCGGCCAATTTGTTGCCTTCAAGGGCGGCTATCACGGCGACACCACCGGCGCCATGGCGGTGAGCGATACGGAAGACGGCATGCATGCGCTGTTTTCGGGGTTGCTGCCGAAGCATCACATTGTTGATCTGCCGGAAGACGACGCCACCACGGCGGCGCTTGACAGGCTTCTAACCAATCACGCCGACACCATCGCCGGCATCATCGTCGAGCCCGTGGCGCAGGGCGCCGGCGGCATGAAATTTCACGACGCGGCCACGCTCAAGCGCCTGCGTGCACTCGCCGATAAATATGACCTGCTGCTGATCTTCGACGAAATCTTCACCGGCTTCGGCCGTACCGGCACGATGTTCGCCTGCGAGGCGGCCGGCGTGACGCCCGACATCATCACGCTGTCGAAGGCTCTCACCGGCGGGACGCTCGGACTGGCGGCAACGATCGCGACGCGGAAAGTGTTCGACGCGTTCTGGTCGGACGATCCGAAAAAGGCTCTGATGCACGGGCCGAGCTACATGGCCAATGCACTGGCCTGCGCGGCCGCCAATGCCTCGCTCGATCTGTTCGAGCACGAGCCGCGGTTGCAACAGGTCGCTTCTGTATCCGCCGCGCTGTTGCAAGGCCTTGCGCCGTGCCGCAGCCTGCGTGGCGTCAAGGACGTGCGCGTGAAGGGCGCCATCGGCGTGGTCGAGATGGAGCACATCAGTGATCTCGATGCCGTGCGCGCGCGCTTTGTGGGGGAGGGCGTGTTCGTGCGCCCATTCGGCAATGTGATCTATTTGACGCCGGCTTTCACCATTGCATCGGATGAACTAAAGACGCTGACTGACGCGGTCGCGAAAGTCGTACGCGAAATGAAATGACGTCAAATCGAGGGGAACATGCCTGCCTATAGCGGACCGGTGATCGACACTCATCATCACATCTGGCTGCGCAAGGATGTTGCCTGGCTGGCCGATCCGCCGATCCCGCGGATGTTCGGCGATTATTTCGGGCTGCGCCGCGACTATCCGGTCGAGGAGTGGATCAACGACATCGTGCCGCAGGGTGTCACCAAGTCGGTGCACGTCACTGCCATGTGGGGACCTGGCCGTGAACTCGACGAGACGAAATGGCTACAGTCGGTTGCCGATAAGCACGGCTTCCCACATGGCATCGTCTGCAACGCTAATCTGGCCGACGCTGGTATCGAGGCGGCACTCAAGGCGCAGAAACAATTTCCCAATCTGCGCGGGGTGCGGCAGATGCTCTATTGGGATGCCGATCCGATCCGCCAGGCGGCAAAGCGCGCCGATTATTGCAATGACCCCGACTTCCGCCGCGGCTTCGCGCTGCTGGAAAAGCATGATCTGCATTTCGAACTACAGGTCTATGCCGGGCAGGCGAAATACGCGGTCGAGTTGATCAAGACGTTTCCCAATGTGCGCATGATCCTGGTACACGCCGGCATGCTCACGGCACGGACGCCGGAAGCGACCAACGAATGGCGGGCGGCGCTCACTGCGATGGCGGCGTTCCCCAATCTGCATGTGAAGATTTCCGGGCCCGGAATGTTCACGCATGGCGTGACGCTGCCGCATGCGCGCCAATGGATCCGCGATACCATCCAGATCTTCGGGGTCGAGCGCACCATTTATGGCAGCAACTTCCCGCTGGAGAAATTGCACGCCAGTTACGCGGAGTTCTTCGCTCACTACCGCACGGTGCTGGCCGAGTATCCCGAGGCCGAGCAACGCAAGGTGCTGCACGACAATGCGGTGAAGTTCTACAGATTATAATGCCGCGCAGTTAAAATCCGACAACGCTGCCGTGCAAATCATATTCGTCGGTGCGTTCGATTTTGACGGTCGCGATTTCGCCGACACGCAGCGGACGCCGGCTCGCCACATAAACCGCGCCGTCGATCTCCGGCGCGTCGGCCATCGAGCGGCCCTTGGCCACGCTCGGGCCGGCTTCGTCGATAATGACCTGCTGGCGCGTGCCAATCTTGCGCTTTAATCGCCGCGTCGAAATCTTCTGCTGCGCCCGCATGAAGCGATGCCAGCGCTCTTCCTTCACGTCGTCCGGCACTGCCGGCGCTGAATCGTTGGCGACGGCGCCGCGCACCGGCTCGTATTTGAAGCAGCCGACGCGGTCGAGCGCGGCTTCCTCCAGCCATTGCAGCAGCAATTCGAAATCAGCCTCGGTCTCGCCGGGAAAACCGACGATGAAGGTCGAGCGCAGCGTCAGGTCGGGACAAATCGCGCGCCAGGCCGCGATCCGTTCCAGCGTTTTCTCCTGCGCCGCGGGGCGCTTCATGCGTTTGAGCACCTCGGGCGCGGCGTGCTGGAATGGAATATCGAGATAGGGGAGGACTTTGCGTTCGGCCATCAGCGGAATGACATCGTCGACATGCGGGTAGGGATAGACGTAATGCAGCCGTACCCAGACGCCGAGTTCGCCGAGCGCGGTCGCCAGATCGATAAACTTGGCGCGCACTTCTTTGTCGCGCCATTTGCTGGCGGCATATTTGATGTCGAGGCCATAGGCGGAGGTGTCCTGCGAGATCACTAGCAGTTCCTTGACGCCGGCGGCGACCAGCCTCTCCGCCTCGCGCATCACATCGCCGGCTTGGCGCGACACCAGATCGCCGCGCAGCTTCGGAATGATGCAGAAGGTGCAGCGGTTGTTGCAGCCCTCTGAAATTTTCAAATAGGCGTAGTGGCGGGGCGTGAGCTTGATGCCTTCCGGCGGCACCAGATCGAGGAAAGGATCGTGCTGCGGCGGCACCGCGCGATGCACGGCGTCGACCACGCTTTCGTATTGCTGCGGGCCGGTGATCGCCAGCACATCCGGATAGGCGGCCGAAATGCTTTCGGGCTCGGCGCCCATACAGCCGGTGACGATGACCTTGCCATTCTCCTTGAGCGCGTTGCCGATGGCGGTCAGCGATTCCGCCTTGGCGCTGTCGAGAAAGCCGCAAGTGTTGACGATGACGAGATCCGAGCCGACGTGGTCGCGCGACAACTCATAGCCCTCGGCGCGCAGGCGCGTGATGATGCGCTCGCTATCGACCAGCGCCTTCGGGCAGCCGAGCGAGACGAAGCTCACTTTCGGCGCGGCGGAATCGGTTTTTTCCGGTCTATCAAGCATGCGGGCATGGAGCTAACCGCGATCCTGGACGATAGCAAGGCTGCTCCGGTTAACTGTTCCGCAGCGCCTCGGCTTCCTCGTAAAAGCGCTTTTCCCAGGCCTTCTGGTTGTCCATGCCTTCGCGGATGAAAGGCGTGAACACCGCCAGATGCAGCAGCAGCCAATTGAAAAAATTGGCCGGGAAACGCAGCGGCTTTACGAAATCGACGAACAGCACCACGCGGGTGTGCGGCGTGCGGTTCCAGGCCTCGTGCTCATAGGCGTCATCGAACACCACGGCCTCGCCGTCTTTCCAGCGGTAGACTTCCTTTTCGACGCGGATGCCCAATTGCTCGCGCGGCTCCGGCACGATCAACCCGAGATGCAGCCGCAGCACGCCGTTGTAGGGGCCGCGATGCGGCGGCAGATGTTTGCCCGGCTCGAGGATCGAGAACATCACCGTGATCAGGCCGGGAATTTTCTGGCACACGCGCCAGGTGTCGGGACAGAGTTTGATATTGGCGGCGGATTTGAAGCCGTATCCGGCGAGAATGAATGTCTTCCAGCCGCGGTCCTGGCTGATGGTGGATACGTCAGAGGAAATCTCATGGAAGCCGGGCAGGTCGTCCTTGCGCGTGAGCACGCGGTCGAGTTCGGCGCGGATCGCGCGCCACTCGCGTTCGACCTCCCGCGTCCAGGGAAATACCGCATTGTCGTAGATCGGCGGATTGCCGACTTTGCTGCAGGTGAGGTTAAGCCGCTCGACGAAGGCGATGACCCGCATGAACACCCGCGTGACCAGGCTCGGCCGCGCCATGGGCTTGATGCCGTCGGTGCCGAAACGCTGGGCCGGGTTTGGCTCAGGGGCTGATTGGGCCGGTTGCTCTGCGACGCTGCTCAACGGTTGTTCCTTCGCATTGCCAAGGACTTACTTTGTCACACTAGCAACCGCCCGAGGCCGACGGAAGTTCCTGGTCCGGCACTTGTCCAACGGGCGCATGTCGCCGGTTGGCCAGCCAGCGCGGACGGCGCTATCGTGTTCATCCTAGGAATCGCCATGAAACGTCTGATCGTCCTGATAGCTTTGCTGACCGCCTCCATTTTGCCGCTAACCGCCGGGCCGGCGGTCGCCGGCGACGCGAAACCCTGGCGCTATAACGCGCAGGGTCAGGAGCTTCCGTTCGCCCGCGGCGAGCGCGCGCAGTCGGTCTGGGCGGGCGGCGCCTGCTGGACCGAATGCGGGTCGCATTGTGCGTGG
>Ga0184628_10001024_pt1 | contig 14191 bp, 15 predicted proteins | sample PLM4_5_b1_FD_133149 | JGI IMG/M metagenome (GOLD analysis project Ga0184628, IMG submission 133149) | Groundwater sediment microbial communities from an aquifer in East River, Colorado, USA - PLM4_5_b1 | ecosystem: Environmental > Terrestrial > Soil > Riparian zone | place: USA: East River... | reverse complement strand
CTTACTTGCCAAATGCGATTAAACCTATTTGTAATTGTCCCGTTTGCATGTCCTCTTTACATTCGCTTTGGATATGGCTACCGGCTTACGTAGCGATTCCATTTACTTGGTGGCTCATATACCTTCACATTGCGTACATCTTCGCCTTAGCGGGTTTAAATAAGATTATAACAAGTTTAAGGGGGATTGATTTATGAAAAAGGGCAGAGGCAGACCACCATTGCATAAACCTAATATAGATTTAGTATTGAAATATATTGAAAGCGGACTAACCGAACAGCAAGCGATTTTAAAAACCGGCTACAAAAACACCTCTAACTTTTATAAAAAAATCACACCGGAACAAAAGGCGGAATTAAGAATTGCAAAAGTTGCACATAAAAAAGTATATGGAGTGGTTTTTGGAAAATGTATAGACCTAACTGATTTAACTTTTGACAATGACAGAGAGGAAATCAGATAAGGAAAAACTTTCCGCTATTTGGGATAAAAACCCCGATGCAGTAAAACAGTTTTATGCTTCAAAACAAAGCACACCCTTAACCCATAAAGCACTTGAAAAATGGTTCATGTCAGCAGATGGAAAGCAGTTTTATAAGTTTCCTAAATTAATGTCATTGCCTTTGCCACGATTAGGAGTGTTGAAAGGTTTTTACGGTTGGTTGTCCGCGGCTATTACAGAAAACGAGTTCAAGAAGGTTAAAACAACCATGCACGCTATTTTGAGTGAAGGGATTAAGAAACCTGAAACAGCAGCGAAGTTAGGAGCATTACTGCAGCACTTGGATGAACGTGAAAAGATGGTGCTGCATTCAGAAATATTAATTAACATTGTATCAGCACAGGCAATACGAGAAGATGAGCAACCGGATATTTATGTAAACGCTATTCACCTGGAGAAAGTAAATCAACTCAAAGAATTAATTGATAACGGTCAAGGTTATTTTTTTTTTCAGGACATACAATTGAAAACACCGATAGATTTTACAAAACTTACATCAGCAGAATTAACAACGCTTTATCACGAATCGAAAGCAATCGAAGCAGCATTTCCGCAGATAATGGACTTGTTTCGATACGGAATGAAATCAGAAAGCACGACTCAGACTTCAGTAAACAGTTAATGATGTTATGCTCAGGCAATGCGATTGAATACGAAACTTTAAAAACCGCCTCAACAGAAACTTACCTGTTAAAACTTGAAAACAATATTGATACTTTAGTCGAGCAACAAAAACAGATTGAGGAAATAAAAAGGAAAAAATGATTTATCTCGGCATCTTAATCGGAATAATGATATGCTCTTTACTCGGATGGGCTTTGTTTGAAGTCGCTGAATGGGTTATGGGTGATGATAAACATAAAAGGAAATGAACCTAAACGGAATTAAATTTACCTACGGAGAGTTATTAGACTACGACCGTCAAATAATGAACCAGCAAAAGAATCATGCAATCTGTGAACTTGCAAACAGAAGTTTTTATCAGGAGTTTTATAATAAATTCAGAATGCGTATTGAAACGGCTAAACGTGAACTTGGAGATTTGGATGCTAAGTTTATTGTCAAGGGCGAAGACGGTAAATATGAAATCATTGAAACCGAAGGCAAGAAATCGCACAAGATAAAAGACGGTTTGGAGTTTAAAGATTATCAGGAGGAAATAAATAAAATCTTATCACGAGAAATATTAATGTGATGATTAAAAAAATATGGGTTGTTTTCAAACTTGATGATGCTGTTTCGGGATTTTCAAGTAGCGGAATACAATATGATGATACTTCATTTACACTTTACAGACAGTATGATGCTTGCTTTAATAGTGAAGCAGAATGTGAAAACTTTATTAATGCAACCTTGAAAGACTATAAAAAACGAGAGGTTGGCAATAAAACAAGATTTGTTATTTTACCCGTTTATTGTTTTGATGATGACGAGCAATTTAAAGTAGAATAAAATTTATATTTTTGTAAAACTTTTCTTTGTTGGTTTCGGGAACCATAAATAACCGCCCGGTTATATTTACTCTTTAAAAGTTCCTGTATGGCAGAAAATTCATTAGACGAAAAAACACCCTTAGAAAAACTATTAATCGAGTACAGGGCTTGGAATTACGAATGGGATAAATTCGATAAGAATCGAAGACTAAACCAAAAACCAATACATGAAGCCGAGTTAATAAAGTCACTTAACGAAAAATACAAAGTTGAGATATGGCAGAAATAATTGATATAGTTACCCGTTACCAAGCTGAAACCGACCAATATAAAAAAGAGGTTGATTCAATTATTGCACAGCAGAAAGAGTTTATAAAGAACCAAACAGCAATCCAAACCGGAGATAAAAAAACCGCCTCCGCTTTAACTCTTGCAGCCAATTCAAGAAAGAAACTTTTAGAAGAAGAAAAAGCAACCTTAAAACAGTTAGAGGCAGGACTTAAAACGGCTTTTAATATTCCGCAGATAAGAGTTTTCAATGAACAGATTGCACAGTCGAAAGCGAATATTTCACTTTTAAAAGGCGAAGCATCCGCAGTCGGGCAAGTAACATCGGGACTCAAAGAGCAATTCCTTCAGCTTGGTGCCGGCATATTAGCAGCCTTTTCGGTTCGTGCAATTATAAACTTTGCAACCGATTCTGTTCATGCTTTCCAGGAGGCTGAACTTTCGGCAAAGAAACTTGAAACAGCAATTACTAATATTGGCGAAGAAGGCGAAACCGCCTTTCAGAAACTTATTGACCAATCAAAAGAATTGCAGGGAATATCAATTTTTTCTGATGAAGACATACAACGGGCGCAAACTCAATTATCACAGTTCGGGTTAATGTCAACAGAGATTGAAAAGTTAATCCCTCAAATACTCGATTTAGCAAGCGCACAGGGAATAGATTTAGGTCAGGCGACTGATATAGTCATCCAGGGAATTAACGGGGTTACAAGGGGATTAAAACCGCTTGGATTGGAATTTAAAAATACAGGTGACAAAGCCGAAAACCTTGCAATCATTTCTGAAAAGCTAAACAGGTTTCAAGGCCAAACCGCAGCCGTTTTAGATACATCAGCAGGACGGGCGCAAAACTTAGGCAATCAATTTGACGAACTCAAAGAACGGATTGGCGGGTTAATTGAATCTTCAGGTATTTTAAGAAACTTTACAAATGCTTTTCAGGCGTTTATTGACAGCTTCCAAACAGCAGACGAAAGAACAGCGGCAGTTTTAAACAAAACCCTAAAAACTCAGGCAGAAGGATTACAATCAGAAATAAATGCAGCTATTCAAAAGGGATTAACATTTGAACAGGCAGCCGAAGCACAGGCGAAAAGGATTTCAGATGCACAGAAATTAAGGCAGCAGGAACGAATTGAAGCAGCAAAAGCAGGCAATACAGAAGAACTTAACCGGCTTGAAACTTTACGCAAAGCTCTTGTAATTGAAAAACAGGCACTCGATTTACTTGTTAAACAAAATTCCGAAAAAGAAAAGGCTACCAAACTCGGATTAACTGAAGAAGAAAAAACCAAAAGAGAAGCAGATGCTTTACAGGCAAAAAATAAAGCACTCGAAGACGAAAAGAAACTTCGCAATGATTTATTAAATATTGAAAAGCAAACTCAAAGCGAAATTAACCGGCTAAGAGTTGAAACAGCACCTAACATTGAACAAAGGGTTGCTACTCAAAAAGAAATCGATGCCAAACTTACTCAGGCGATTACCGAAGACTTACGCACACGGGCGCAAATCGAACTTGACATTAATCAAAAGAAAAATGATTTATTGGTTCTTCAAAACCTCAAGGCATTCCAGGAGATTGCAAAATTTCAATCAGGTTTAAACTTTGCTGAAGACGAAAGGAACTTAACCGAGTTTATTAACGAGCGCACTTCTTTAATCTTGCTTTCCAATAAATCTATTATTCAACAGGAAAAAGAATTAACCGCCTTACAGGAATTTGAACTTCAAACCCGTTTACAAAATGCAAGGGATTTCACAGGTGATAAAATCGAACAGGAAAAACTTATAGCGGAAGCGCAAAAAGCTATTAATGCTTTTATACTTGAGCAGGATAAAAAACTGGGAGCAGACCGATTAAAAGCAGCCATTGAATTATCAGATGAGTTAATAAGGTCAAGAGAATTAGCAGCCGGTTCTGGTCAGGCAGGAATCGAACTTCAAAAAGAATTATTACTCGAAAAGTTTTTACGTGATAATGCGGATGCACAGCAGATAGAAGATATAACCACGCAACAGGATAAAATTAAGGCTTTACGTTTGAAGTTTGCTAATGACATTGCTGAACTCGAAGCAGAATCAGCACAGGCAAGTGTTCAGGCGTTTCAAGATGCGTTCGGGCAAATATCACAATTAGCAGACAGGTTGTTTTCTGATATTGCACAATTCCAAAGCAATCAAATTGCAGCGCAAATTTCCGAACTCGAAAGACTGAACGAAGCACAACAAACCGCAGCAGATGCAGAACTTGACAGGATTAATCAACTGCATGATGATAGATTAATTTCTCAAAAAGATTTTCAGGCTCAAAATGCAAAAATTGAACAGCAGCGAGTTGCAACAGAAAAAAAGATACAAGCGGAAATTGTAGCACTTAAAAAGAAACAGGCAGAAAGGGATAAGGCACAGGCAATATTTAATATCACTTTAAGCACAGCGCAGGCGGTTATCGCTGCACTTGCTTCTGTACCGCCTAACGTTCCTTTAAGTATTGCAGTTGGAGCAATAGGCGCAGCAGAATTAGCCTTAGCGATTGCAACACCCATACCGGCATTTGAATCGGGAACTCCATTTAAAAAGGATTCAGGAATGGCTATTGTAGGTGAGAAAGGTCAAGAGCTTGTCAATCTTCCAAGAGGTTCACAAGTGTTACCTAACAAACAAACACTTCAGCACCGAAACATCATTAATGCAATGTTCGATAATAACCTCGAAAAACATATCCATCAGTTTTATGTTGAACCTGCATTAAGAAAAGAATTGATTTCACAAACCAAAAACTATTATACTTATTCAGAACTTTTTGAACCTTCACAAATTGCCCCGAAGTTAATCGCTCAAAAAGAAAAGCATGAAGTTGAAAAACAGAAAGCATTTGCCCAGAATATTGTTAATTCATTTGTAACGAATAAAAATACTTTTGTCAAAACAGATGCTATTGATGAATACGGAATGAACAGGGCTTTAGCAAAGGATAGGAAAAACGACAAGGCTTTTGCGGATTATTTAGCTGAAAAAATAGGTGAACATTTTAAAGAAGATAACAGGTTTAAATAAATTTTATGGAAGACAAGTTAATTAAAGAACTGATTGAAAAAATAGATAGGCTCGAAAAGAAAGTTTCGCCTATTGAAACAAAATGGTTAGACAATCAGGAAATAATGCAGTTACTTCATATCAGCAAAAGGACCATTCAGCATTACAGAGATTCGGGGGTAATTTCTTTTTCTCAAATCGGCAATAAAATTTATTACAAACTTTCTGATGTTCAGGAATTACTTGAAAACAATTACAAAATTAAAGATGCTTCACAAGGCTATAAACTTTATAAAAGAGGTTAAATGAGCGTTCAAATAACCAACCTTTCTACCTCTCAAATCCGCATTGTAATGACTGCGGGGGCAACTACTTTTACTTATGATATTTATAAAAGGTATGTAACACTTTACCAACCGGGTGAACCTATTTTAACTGTTCTTTGGCACTTATACGAAGTTGACACCCATCAAAGAAAACTCGATATTGATTTTAATAATGTTACTGTTCCTGTTTGTAGTTCCGCAGCAAATTTAGCAACACAAGTTCAGGCTTTTATTGATACGATTTATTCGGGAAGCGGAGGCGGTTATGATACTGTTGAAGATGAAGGAACGCCATTAACTCAACGCACAACAATAAACTTTACAGGTGCCGGAGTAACGGCTTCCGATGTTGGGGGAGAAACAGAAGTTAATATTCCTGGAGGAGGTGGCGGGACGGTAACACAAGTAAATACCGGAACAGGATTAACAGGCGGCCCGATAACCGGAACCGGAACCATAGACTTAAATTCTAAACTCGCCCCTGCGGATTCGTTGACAGGAAACTCTTTAAAAGTATTAAGGGTAAATGTTGGAGAAACCGCAGTAGAATACGCCACACCAACAGCAGCACCTTCAAACGCAAGCGAAACGGTAGCGGGAATAGTTGAGGAAGCAACCCAAACCGAAACCAATGCAGGTACAGATACAGGCGCAACAGGTGCAAAACTTTTTGTAGTTCCTTCAAAACTTGCGGTATGGATTCAGCAGGCAGCACTTACAATAGATGCTGTTTGGCATTTCGTTACTGCTAAACTAAGGCTGTTTAATGCAGCCAAAACTTTTTACATAGGATTTACAACAGCAGCCACAGCCAACAGGTCACAGGCGTTTCAGGATAAAGATGGAACTATTGCATTAACATCAGATTGTGGGTTTTTTAAGATTGTTTCGGGAAGTAATTTTACAGAGAGCGCAGCGAATTTAGCAAACGTAACAGGACTCGCTTTCTCAATCGGGGCAAACGAAACCTTTGTAGTATTGTTCAGCGGAAGGGGAGGAAGTTCGGGTGGAACAGGCGGAAGATTCGCAATTACAACACCATCAGGTGCGACTTTAGAGGCTACCGCTTGGGGCAACAACACCGCAAATACCAACATGACATCAACCAACTTTGCAACACCCGGCACAGAAGCAGCGACTACGTTTTGTGCATTCACAACAACAAATGGAGTTTGGGAAGTTCGGGCGACAATAATAAACGGAGCAACACCGGGAACGGTTCAACTGCAAGCAAGAACAGTCACATCAGGAACTTTCACAATTTACATCGGGGCGAGAATGTTTGCCGAAAAAGTTAATTAATGATTTACTACCGTTTTTATATTAACAACGTTTTAATACCGGAACCCGAAAACATCGGAGGGTGGAATAAATTATTAACAAACATTAAACGGGATTCATCAAACTTAAAAGGGTTATTGGTTTCGCAAGATGTTCAATTAGATTTTATCGGAACCCAATACACATTTTTCAGGCTGGCTTATTTTAATTCAGGGGTTTGCGCTGAATACACAACGTTAATCGAAAAGAGCTATGATAATATTAATTTCGATACGCTTCACAGGGGGATCATCAAACTTCGTGATGTTGTTTTAAAGGATATGTTAAAAGGAATTGCAACAGCTAAAATAAATGATAATTCCTTTTACGCACGAATCAATAATAACAAATCTATTGAAACCAATGTTCAGGGCGGATGGAGCAAGAACGGGGAACCCATTACGGTTGATTCGCAGTACGCTGTATCGCTTTTTAAACCGATTGACAATACCAACATAGGTACAAGGCAAATGCACCGTGTATTTGATGTAATGAAGTATTTAGTTCAGTTTATGAGTGACGGTGAAGTAACTTTTCAAAGTACGTTTTTAGAAACCACCTTACCGATGATGATTCAAAGGGGTGATGTAATGAGAACCGGAATACAGCCTTCGCCTTATTGGTTAATTTCATTTAATAAACTATTCACCAATATTTCAAAGATTCGTAAAATAGGATGGACTATTGAATACGATGTAAATGAAAATCCTATTTTCAGACTCGAAGAAGATTCCTATTTTTATGACAATACACCGGCACAAGATTCAAACAGTAATGATATTGTTTTCCGCAACCCCGAAAAACTCGAAACATCAATAAACGAAAACGATCTTTACGGACAAGTGAAAGTAGGTTCTGAAATTGTATTCGATTCCATTACGGTTACTTATCCCGAATCAACTGCATTTAACGGATTTAAAGAAGAAAATTATTATCTGTTAGGGCAATGCAATATTGATAATACTTTAGATTTAGTTAAAGATTATGTTATCAGTTCAAATGTAATTGAAGACATTGTCGTAGGTGCTTCGCCTGATTACGATTCTGAAATGATTTTAATAGTTGTTGATAATGTTAATACCGTAGCATTTACGGCAGATGCAAAAAATACCAATAATCAGGGAACCGTACCACCTGCTTTTTACAACATGGATTTAACAAATGACAAAGTAGCAAATTCATTCTTTTTTCAGGGCGGATTAGTAGCTGGGTTTTTAAACTTTACTACAAATGATTTTCAGGCACTTTACAATACAACAACTGTAAATAATTTACCAAGCCCATCAGCGCCTGTTATTATCTTTCCTGTTATTTATGCAGGCGAGATTGATCCGGGCAATAATTTCAATCTTGGTACGGGTGCTTATACTTGCCCGATTACGGGGTTTTATACATTCAATATCGCAGTACCATTTAACGCACAAGGTTTTTCAGGAGGGTTCACTACAATTTGGGATTTAATTACAGACTTCACCGATAACGTAGGAACGGTATTAGCAACAGCTACAAAACAGATTGAATTAAACGGTTTAGATGTTCACTTGTTTTCGGTTTCGCTTTATTGTACGGCTGCTGATATTATTAAAACACGTATCACTTTAGTACAGTTTTCTGCATCAGCTAATGATGTGATAATTACATTATTGCCTAACTTAAAATTTTCAGCAACAGCAACACCGGCAACAGGCGGAGTAGTGGACGATTACGACCCGCAAGATATTCGGAATGTTTTTATGAAGTTCAAATATCCGATTGAGGCGCAGTTATTTGATTTGATTAAAACACAATTAACAAAGCAGTATTCTGTTTATTTGGGAGCAACCAATGAAACATTTACAGGCTGGATTGAATCTATTTCTTACCCACATAAATCGCAATTAGCAGACGTTGTTTTAAAGACTTCGGTTAATACGGTTAATCCGGGAATTGTACCGACTCAACAATATCCTGCATACCGATTCACATTTGATACGCAAGCGGTAACAGATACGATTGATTCATTTACTTATAATTCAGGAGGAAATACGGTTGTGCTTAGTTCATTATTAACGCAATCCGAAGCTGTTATTATTTCTGATATTTCAACCGCCTTTGCAGGAGAGCCGATTACGTTTAATTCAATAGTTATTGAAAGGCAGCATATCGGAGGCGGGTTATTTCATTATGTGATTATTGTTGTAAATCCTGATACCAATTTTCAGGACATTACTATTTCAGGAACGCCTTACACACCTGTATTTTATTATTATTAAACTTTGAAAAAATGCCATTAGAAAATATACCATACCAACCTTTGGGAATGAACATTGTTCGTCCTACGGATTGCTTCGCCTGTGATGAAAGGGATTACTGCATACCCGTTATTCCGGGCGACCCGATTTATCAGCAGTTCAGGCAAACACCCTGCACCGCTTCTATTACCTGTGACGGTGATTTTACTTCGATTGATGTAGGCGCTGAAATAATACCTGACATGGATTTTTCGGATTTAGAAGCCGAAATGATTGCAAACGGAACTTTTACAGGCAATGCTAATAATTGGGTGCTTGGTACAGGATGGGCATATAATTCTAACAACATCAGAAAGACGGCAGGCGTAGCAACATCAGCCCGGCAGGTATTGCCTTCACCTACGGTATCGGATGCGATTTATGAAGTAACTTATACGGTTACTAACAGAACGGCAGGCACATTAACACCGGGATTGAATACAGGATTAACAACCTATGCAGGTGCAACTATAAGTTCAAATGCAACATTCACTACTTACATAAAAACTTTTTTAGCCTGTGATACTTTTTTATTAACCGCTTCATCTGCTTTTGACGGTGATGTAGATACGGTTTCAGTTAAAAGGATTGCAGCCACATGGAGCTTTGGCGGTACTTCTTTAGTCGGTTGGGACATTGAAGATGTTACAGGCTATGCAATGACTATTTCAGCAGGAGCCTATGGTAACTGTGCGGGATGCGGATTAATTCAAAATGGTATTGTTCAACCTTTAACAGATTATACAGTCGTTATTCATGTTCAGGACGGCACAGGAACAGTAGTTGTAAATGTAGGCGGTACGGATTCGGTTTACTATGCTTTAACAGGAGGAGCGCAAACTATAAACGTAACAATCACTTCAGGCGCAGGCAATGATTTTTATATTGCACCTGGCGAAAGCAGCAAACTTAAAATATCCGATGTTTCATTAATTGAGGTATCTGGCTTATGTTGGGATTTCTCAACAGCATTATGGGCAGCAACAGGAAACGCAATTTGCAAGATTCCCGGCACTTCAGATAATTTAATCAATTCAGCAACTCTTTTACAGAATGTTCGCTATCAAATTAAAGTAACAGTTGAAGGCAGAACAGCCGGTTCAATACAATTAAATGTTGCCGGAGTATTGGGTGATGTAATTGACAGTAACGGAATTTTTGTTCAATATTTCACACCTGCATCTGATACGACTTTAACAATTTTTGCAGATTATCTTTTTGACGGCTGCATAATTTTAGTTGAAATCTTCCCTTTAAAAAATGATTTCATTTTTAACTTAATTGATTCTGATGGTAATATTGTAGCGATAATTTCTGATAATAACGGCAACCAATACGGACGGGTTATTTACTCGGAAGATTTTGTAACATTGAATTTTACTTTGGATGATATGTTGGATGTGAACGCTCATCCTATTCCATACGGCTGTTACCGGGTTGAGGCTTTTGATGTTTGCGAGATTCAATATGAAGAAGTAATTGTTGACGGTGAATTTGATAATCCATACGGCATTTATTGGAAATCGGTGGGCGGTGGCGGCACGGTAGCAACTACAATAGTCGCAAACCAATTAACCATGACAAGGGTAACAAATGTTGGTAATGATTCCAGTTCAGACGGTAACTATTGGGAAATTGTAGGATGGATTAATAATCCAAAACTTTTAACAGGGCCACATAATTACAGGGTTAAATTTGACATTATTTCAAACACCGATACAACAAATATCCGTTTCGGGGTTGGTTTCGGGGATGGTTCATTTGCACAGGCATATACCGTAGGGAGCCACAGCATAGTAGTAAACAACATTAATCCCACAAGCGGAATACAACAGCGTGTCGGAGTATTTTGTTCATTCGTAGGGGTAGCGGGTGTATTGGGTGCTGATAATGTTTCGGTAAAAAGAATTGAGCCGTATGATGTTACCTACACTTCACAATGTATTCAGTACAAAGAATCTTTTGAATGTACGAAAGTAATTCAGGGATATTGTGATTCTGATAATTTAGGTTTCAAGTTTTATGATGATGTACTTTTGCAGTATATTTACAAACTTTCACAACGGATTTACATACGTGCAATAAACCCATCGGGCAAAGACGAAACGGACGATTATTTGTTTTCTAACGGCACACGCCAAAGACAGTTTGCACAAACATCAAAAATATTTACATTATTAACAGACCACTTACCAGAATGGACTCACGATTGTTTGCGGTTGCAAAGAAACACCGACCACTTCTCAATAGGAGAGCCTGTGGCGAATGATTTTATCGAGTGGTATTGTTGGCCTTCGGATTACTCTCCCGAATGGCTAAAGAACGGAGATTCAAAACTTGCACCTGTAAGATTTGAATTATCCGAAAAAGAACTTGAAACTAAATTTAACAGGAGGATTTAATGGATTACGAAAAAATAAATAAGCGAATAAACGCTAATTTTTACCGTTTAAGAAATGCAACGGAAAGAGATTGTCAATCCATGAACGAAGCGATAAAAGAGCAATACAATCAAATGCGTGAATGTGCAATTAGGCAAATGAATAAAAAACAAAAGCCCCCGAATTAACGAGAGCTTTTGACACCAGATGGAATGGAAACTTAAAACAAAGACAGTGCAATATTAATAAATAAAATTAAATAACAAATGCCCGGACATAAAATATCTCATTTACCCGAAAAACAATTTACGGAAGACATTATTGATAATTGTTTTTGGGTTGATGACCCTTATAATGCTCTTTACAAAGTTCCGTTAAAAGAGGTTTTAGATACAATAATAAAAAGAGCGAATGATGAAGGATTAGTTGTTGAATTAAAAAATGATAAAATTATACTTAGTAAAAAAATAGATTAACATTTTAATTTATATTTGCATTCGGTAATACAAATATATTTTTCTGCTTAAAACTCTTTTCTTTTTGTTTCAATTGTTGCCATTCAGCAAGGCATAAAATAAGACTGAAAATTTTGTTGCCAAAGGTCAGGCATCTTATAACCGGCCAAAGTCTTATTAATAAATAAAAATCAAAATGGCTTATAATAGCTTAGATTATAATTGTACCGATGATGGTTGTTCGGACTTGTCAGCGTATGACGAAACCATCGAAAGTTGCGGTGCGGTTGGAAGGTTAGGCGGTGCAGCTACGGTTTATTTACTCCTTTGCGGAAACTATATTAACGATCCAGGTTCTGTTTCAGAATGGGACGCTAAAGTTTTAGCAGGCGGAGCAATCCGTATTTCCAATGTAAAAATGGGAATGGGACAGCCGACAGCAATCACAGCAGACCCGACAACTTCATGTGGAACTACACGGGTAATTAATTACACCCGCACAATTCAATTGGAGGATTTCAAAGTTTCTCCGGTTAATTCTTACTTCTGGAGTCAGGCAGCTAAACGCGACTTTGAAGGATTAATGTTTATCGAGTGTCCGACATCAGGCTTAACACCTGTTGTTAGTTTCGTGAACGCTGATATTACATTGTCTGAATACCGCGACCTGCCAAACACGAATGAAAATTTGCAGAAGTATGTTGTTGAGTTTTCATGGAAGGACATTGATTCACCAATTCAATACAACCTGGATTAATGACCAAAGGCGTATTCTTAGTTGTCTTTGGCGATCCCTGTTACATGAGGGCAGCTTTCAATTTAGCAGTTTCATTAAAATATTTTGAACCTGATTTAAAGATTGCTTTACTGCATGACAATAAGATTTTCGCTAAAGACAGCTTTGATATGCAATTTTTCGATGATACGATTTTAATGCAGGAAAGCGATATGAGTTCTCCTGCAAAAATCAAAACATCGATTTATAAGTATTTGCCTTACGATTATAATTTAGTTTTAGATGTGGACGCTTTGGCTCTAAGTTCGCCAATGGCATTACTTGACCGCTGTATTGATTCAGGTAAGAATTACTTTGTTCACGTTTATCATTCCTATACTTCAAAAGACCCTGATGATATGGGTTGGTTATTATGGGCTTACCGTTCAAAGATTTGGGAACACTTCAAACTAAAGGCAGAAACTATTTTACCGGCACCGCAAAGCTCAATTCAGTTTATTAAAAAATGTCAGGAATCAGAAGACCTTTTTGAACTTATTAACAAAAATATTAACAATCCTATTCCTTTACATGAATTACGTTATCAATGGGGAGGCAATCAACCGGATGAACTTTATTTAGCCGGCTCGCTTGCTCAATTAGGTTTAAATCCGCACATCGGCAATGATGGTTTATTCTTTGCAAATAAAAATGATTTAGTTCGGTCACTTACTCAAATAACCCGTGACCATTGTATTTTATCAATCTTCGGTGGTAAGAATTTTACCAAACCTGCTTACAGGGAATGGTATGATAGATTAATAATTACTTACACCCGCAAATTTGGATTTAACCGATGCTTTAAATTCGGGGAAGTGGTTTCTAATAAACATGCAGACAGTAAAAATCCTTTGCTGATTTCAACATTCAATCAGAATCAAAAGAAAAGCCATACAATAGTTCAGTCTTCGCAGTTTCCTGATTTTTACCCGATAACAAGTACGAAATTAATTGATTCAGGTTTATTAATTCAAAACTACGAATCACCAACCCGAAGACCTATAATTGTTCAAAGCTGGTTAAATCCTTCAGCTATTGAATTTAAAGGCAAAAGAATATTGGTTTATCGAATGGAATCTAAGCCCTGGTGCGTTACAACAAAACTTGGTATCTGCTTATTAGATGATAACGACCAGCCCATAAAAGAATCGAATGTACTTTTGGATTTGCATTCGGATTTAAAAACTTATGCAAAAGGTTTTCATGTGGAGGATCCGAGATTCTTTGTTTTCAATGATGAGCTTTATCTTTCTTACTGTGACGGTTATCAAATGGCACAGGCAAAAATCAATATTGATACTTTGCAGGCTGAAGAAAGTTTTTATTTAAGGAAACCCGTTCACGATAGAACCGAAAAGAACTGGACTTTCTTTGAACATGAAAATAAAATCATGTCAGT
>Ga0184628_10001023_pt1 | contig 14226 bp, 12 predicted proteins | sample PLM4_5_b1_FD_133149 | JGI IMG/M metagenome (GOLD analysis project Ga0184628, IMG submission 133149) | Groundwater sediment microbial communities from an aquifer in East River, Colorado, USA - PLM4_5_b1 | ecosystem: Environmental > Terrestrial > Soil > Riparian zone | place: USA: East River... | reverse complement strand
CAGGACAAAACACCTGCAGCTGAGAGTTCCAGTGTCGGCCGGGCAGAGGCCACGATGGTCCAATTCAGCGAGAACACGGCGGGCGCGATCGAGGCCAGGGGCAGACCCGAGGCAGAATCAACGGCAAAAGCCTCGAAAGTCGCGGTGGCGGTTCCCTGGGTTGGGACAGCGCATATGGCTGGATGAAACATGAGCAGCGTCCATTCAAAAACATTTGTCGACCCTGCGGATCCGAAAATGGGTTCCCAGCTCTTGCCCTGTGCCGAGGAGCGATAACGGTAGAATTCGAGGCCGGGAGAATGGGACAGGTGTCGCATCCAGATCCCCATGTAAGCAGGTAGCGGGTCCGTGCCGGCATCCATCACGAAGCCATACTGCCGGTTGCAGGCCATGCCCTGGCTGGAGGGGTCCAGGCAGGCAAACCAGGGATCCAGGGGATCATAATTGTCCGCTGGATTGATCACATCCAGCGGTGTCAATTGGGGCACCGTCGGCTCCACATGAACCACGAGGCGATTCCCGGCAGAGTCATAGAGGACGTTCGCATGGATCATCGCGCCACCCATTTGGACACTGGTGAGCGTCGCGGCACTCAGGCTGAGAGCGCACGCCGCTGGCAGGACACTCAAAACAAATACAGTTTTCATTGGCAAATTTCCTAAAATTCAGTTTTCGGTTAGCAGACGTCTTGACAGTTAAGGAACCATTCAGGGACAACCGGGTTGGTCAAGGAAGGCCCATTGCGGGCGCATTGCCGCCCCTGCAGAAGGCGTGAAGCCGGTTCGTATGGTGACCAGTGCCGAGAAAACAACCTCGGACGATCAGCCCAAACGGGGAGGCGGGACCGGTGGCCGGAGAGGACGCTGGCCGGGATAGTCGGGAAAGGAGAAAACTGAATCCAGGGACGGAGGATAGAAAGCGAGTCTGCCCCAGGGCGGCAGGGCGAGCTCGAACTTCGTGTCTGAGCAACTGGTGCCCGGCCCCTGCTCTCGTTCTTCCTGCTGGGCCTCGCGGACGATCTTGCAGAGCTGGCAAGGGTATTGGCCGCCAAACGTCATCTCGATCGCCTGCCGAAAGGAGACTTCGCTCGAATAACGGACGAGCATTCCAAACCAGGCCGCCGACTGCAACAGGGTCCAGGGCGTCGCAATGCTCGCCATCAGCGCCAGAACCACCAGCCATGTTCGCAAGAGTTTCATCGCTCGGGAGATCGCGGCGGCAGGACAATGGGATCTACGCCTGGGCTTGGCGGAGGCGGCATCACGTTCCCCATAAGTTTTCGGTGCCGCTCGATCAACCGCTCCAGTGCCTGCAGCAGCTTTTCCGTGCCTTCCGCCTTCACCACGTAATCGTCCGCCCCGGCCTGGATGGCGGCCTCTATAAACGCCCGCTCGGCGTGCATGGAGAAGACCAATAACCGGGCACGGGGACACGAAGCGCGAAACTCCGAAATCATGCGAAATCCGTCTCCGTCCCTCAAAGTCAAATCCAGAACCAGGATGTCCAGGTGAAGTCCAGGAGCCTGAACCAGGGCATTGGCGACGGAATCGGCGAAGCCCACGATCTCTATCTCCGGCTGCCGCCCCAGCAGCAAGTGCAAGCCGCGCAGCACCACCGGCTCGTCATCGACCAGGTATATCCGGATCTTGTTCATTAAAAGGAAGTCCTGGCGTCCCTCTCTCAGGCGCAGGGGCCTCGAGAAAGTGAACTTAGATACAGGCTAACACGTCTGGATCCGGTTTTCTATCGGGGTTTCTCCTAAGATTGCATTCTAATCCTGGCCTGTATATATGGGAATTATCTCCTGCAGGATCTCGCCGACACGCGGACGCGGCGAAGACGGATCCGTTCGCCGAAAGCGGATATTCCGGGCGGCCTATTACCGGTTCACCCAGTTGTAGGCATAATTGACCAGTTCGGAAGCCTTCTTCAGCAACAACTTGGTTTTGATATGCTCCCGGTGGGACTCGACGGTTTTGACGCTGATGTGCATTCGTTCCGCGATCTGCCGTGTGCCAAGCCCGCTTCCGATAAGCTCGAGAATCTCCAGTTCGCGATCGCTCAGCAAATCGGTGGCTTCGCCGGGCTGGTCGCCACCAGCCAGGCGGTTCATCATCGCCTCGGCCAGTTTCGACCCCAGGTAGGGCTTGCCCTGAATCAGCACCCGGAGCGCTTCGATGGCTTTATCTGCGCCCTCCTCCTTGGTAATATAGCCGTTCGCCCCGGCGCGCAGAGCGCGTTCGGCATACATCTGCTCGCTCTTCATGGTGAACACGAGGATTTTGAGGCCGGTGATATGCTCACGTGCCTGCTTGATAAGATCCAGACCGTTACTTTGCCGCAACCCCAGATCAATAATCGCGATGTCCGGCTTGAGCTGGATCATCTTTTCCAGCGCCAGGGAGGTGTTGTCAGCCTCCCCGACCACACACAAATCTTTTTCCAGGCTCAGCAACAATTGAAAACCTCGACGGACTATCGGGTGATCGTCCACAAGGAAAACCCGAATCTTTGCCGGTGAGTTCAACTTTGCTGCCATAATTCCATTTGGTTGTTTGAGAGGTCCCGTGCCGGTATGAGGCAGGAAACGATCGTGCCGCCGCCCGGGTTGGAAGCGATGGAGAATTGGGCGCCGATCACCTCGGCCCGGTACCGCATCGAGCGCAGCCCCATGCCGCTCTGTTGCGGCCGGCGAGCATTGAATCCGCTTCCATTGTCATTGATCTCCAGGCATATGTTGTAGCCCCTGCGCGCCAGCCGAATTCGCACCCGGGTGGGATGTGCGTGGCGAAGTGCATTGCTGAGGGCTTCCTGGGCCAGGTGAAACAGATGCGAGGCCACAAAACTGCTCTGGATCTGCAGGCCAGGCTCGGCCTCAAACCGGCACTCAATCCCGCTTAATTTTCCCTGTTCCAACGCCAGTTCCACCAGTGCGCTGCTCAACCCGGACACGCTCAGTTCCACCGGGCAAAGGCCGCGGGCGATCGAGCGGGTCTGGGCAATGCACTCATTGAGGCAAAGAACCACCTCCTCGGCCAACTCCGCATCCTTCAGCCCCTTGGCTTCGAGGCGTTGTGCCAGGGCCTTGGCAATCAGGGCCACCCCGGTCAACTTGCCCCCTACCGAGTCGTGCAGGTCCTGGCCCACCCGCTGCCGTTCGCGCTCCGAAATGTCCACCACCTCCTGCTCCAGCCGTTTGCGCTCCGTGACGTCGTGGAGGATGGAATAGAGCACCCGTTGCCGGCCAATGGTGACGGGCGACACCAGCATTTCCATGGTGCGAATTTCCCCGGAGGCCAACCGGTGGGGCACGATTAGGAAATCGCCATTGCCACTCGAAAGTTTCCGCACGTGGGCCTCCGCCGAGGGAGCCGGCAAGGCCGTGAGATCGTCCAATCGCAGACTGCACAAGTAGGCCCGATCATAGCCATAAAACGCCGCCGCCGCCGGGTTGGCGTCCACCACACACCGGGTCTCCGGATCAATTAGCAGCTTGACCCCCGCGTGCGACTCGAACAGAGACCGGAAACGGGCCTCGCTCTCGTGCAGGGATTCCTCAACCCGGAACCGGTGAATAGCTTCGCCCACCAGTGGCGCGATGGACTCAATATAGTTGATAATGGCTGCGGGAAAGCGGTTGGGTCGCGAGTCGGCAAAATGAATGGTGCCGATCAGGCGGCCGCTGTAACGAATCGGAGCGTGGGCCAGGCTGAGGTAGCCCGCCTGGACACAGGCGATGGGCGAAGCGGTATTCCTGCGACCCCTGCGCGCAATCTGCCGGGCAAAACGAAGCGCGCTGTCACAAAAAAATGAGCCTTGAAAGACCCGCAGGTCTCCCGCCCGAGGACTGCCAGCCAGCGCCCGCGCGCACGCGCACCCGCTTGCCGTTGTCTTGCAGTTGTTCTCGCGCTGCAAGAAGGGGCGGTTGAACCCAATCTGCGCCGCATACGGCATGAGACTGCCCGCCTCAAAAAGCCGTATACCCACGCACCGACACTGGCACCAGGTCCTCAGCAACCGCACCACGGCATTAAGGTATTCTTTGCGCGAAGGTTGGGAAGCAAACAAACTGAGCAGCGCCACCAATCCTTCCAGGTGCCGTTCTGCTTTCTTCTGGCGGGTGATATCCTGAACGATGGTCAGGACAACTTCACGCCGGGCCAGCCGAACCAACTGCATCGATATCAGGCACAACAGGTTGGTGCCGTCCTTGCGCCGATACAGCACTTCCTGGTCGCTGACCTGACCCTTGGCCCGGAGTTGGAAAACCAGGCGATCCCGGTCTTTGCGCTGCACATAGAAGGCATCCGCCGGCAGGTTCAGCGCCTCTTCAAGCGTCAACCCCGAAAGCTCGCAAAGCTTTCGATTGAAGACCAGCACCCGGCCCTCCAAGGTGCTCAGCCCGATACCCACCGGCGCCGCGTCCACTAACGCCCGGTAGCGCTCCTCGGATTCCTGGAGAACCTCTGCCGCGGCCCTGAGCCCCCCTATCTCGGCCCGCGATTGCGTGCCGTCCGCTCGCCCGACCTCCGGCACCGGCATGAGACGCTTTGCGCCCCTTCTCTTCCCCCCACTCGTCACCCGTGTAGATTGCCTGCCTGAGGCGGCAGTGCGCCCCGGTTTACTCAAGGCCACACGCTGTCGCTTTCCCGGCGGTCGAGGAAACGCAATCCCTGTCGTCCCTTGATTCATGCATTTGTCGTTGGCTCAATGTCTTACAAGCTGGCGAAATGTCAAACCTCAAGACACCAAGACACAATTTACTTTGGTTTTGTAGGTATTAGGTATATGAATTATTGGTATGCTAGTTCCTATTCCCCGACCTCCTCCACCAGCGCTGCGGCGGGCCGGGCCGTCTTACCAAACTTGATCTCCGGCACCAGGAACATAGACCCCAGGACAATCAAGCCCACGCTGATCCAGCCCAGCACGTGCAATGGCATTCCGGAAACAAATGAGAACGCCACCACCGGCGCCAGCACGCCGCGCACGCCCGTGAAAAAGGTGTGCACGGACATATAATCCGCCACGCGGTCCGGGGGCGCAAATTTCGTGACCCACAGACTCCAGGCTACATCGGCGCCGGCGTTGGAGATGCCGAACACGATTGCCCCCGCCACCAATCCCGCCGCGCTGCCGTTGATGAAGAAGGACAAGATGCCCGCCACCAGCGCAATGTTCAGGCTGAGCCGCAGCACGAAAAAGTTGACGTGATCGAAAAGCCAGCCCCAGACGGGATTCAGCAGCAGGCGCGCGACGTTGGGAATAACGCCGGTGAGCAGCGCCACCGCCCCCGCCGTTAGCAAATGGCCCTGCCACTGGACGCCGTATTTCGGGTTGGCGAGGTATTCCACCCGCAGGGGCGACATCATGAGCATGGCGAACCCCAGAAACATCCACGCGATCAGCGTTTGCCTGAACAAGCGGTCGTCCCGCACATAGCGAAGGGCATGGAACGGGTGGGTGCCCCCGGAAGCCGTCAGCGCGCGCGTGGGGCAGCGGCCGAGGCAATAACCCGCCAGGGTGAAGGAGCAGCCGAAGACCACCAGCAACACTTGGAAAAACTCGAGGTGATGCGAAAGCAGGCGCCCCGCCAACTCGCTGAAAATCGCGGCGGTCGCAATCCGGATCATCATGGTCCGTGCGAACAACCTTCCCCGTTCGCGGTCGGGATAGTTCTCCTGGTACATCTGGATCAGGAGCGGCACGGAGATCGCCGACGCGGTCATCGCGAGCACACATCCGGCGACGTAGACCGGGAGCAGCGGCACCGCCGCCATGATCCCCAGGCAGACTGCGCCGCCATACATCAGCCTGGAAGCTGCCTGTGCTACCGGCCAACCGGCAGCTTCCACGCGTGAGACAAACCACGGGGCCAGCATCAATCCCAGGCTGCCGCCACCAGCGATCATGGCCTTGGCGAGCGGGCCGGCATGGTAATGCTTCACCGCGATGAGCAGGAGGAAGACCGTCGCCGCGACCTCGAGCACGCCCGACGCCAGGGCGCGCCAGCGCTCATAGCGGTAAGTAACTTGCGTGCGGTCAGCAGCAACCATGTTGTGCCTCAGCATAGCCGCAATCCAGCGGAGGCTCAATGGCGTTCCCTGGCCTCACCTTTTTCCAGGTCTGCCTCCGGCGCCGGGGAGCAGGCGAGAGGCGGTAGTCTGGTCCAGGTAAATGATCACGTCGAAAAGATCGCCGAGATTGGCGGGAGCGAATTGTTCTTCCATCGCCAGCGCCCCGATGGAGCGGAACGGGTGAGAAGACTTGAGCCACGCGGATGCCTGATCGTCCCGGGAGGCCTGACGCAGGTCCAACCCAAAGCGCGGCGCAGCGGTCGCACGGAACGAGGCTTCGTAACTGCCTTCGGCTGGCGCCTGAAGCAGGTTGTCGCTGCGAAGTCCTTTGTTCGGCGCCACCGCAGTATAATGGCCATCGCCGGCGGCAAAGCCGATCACGACCTGTTCCTTGCCATAGACCTCGGCTAGGCAGGCTCCCATCGATTTGCTCCAGAGAGTTTTCATCCTGCAGACGTGGCCGTTATGGGCCCAGAGCACTATGCGGGCGTCCTTCGGCTGGTGGTCGAGAATCCACTGGACGTTGCGCGCCATGCACTCGTCCCGCTGCGCCATCTGGGCTTCGACCTGGAGGCATTGATGAACCACGCGGGCATTTTGGATAACCCAGCCAGTCTCTTTTGCCGAAGTGGCTTTGATGTAGCGATCACGCTCGGCTTCCAGATCCGACAGGATCTTCCCGCAGATTTTCGCCGCCTCTTTCGCGTCCGTGGAAGGCTCGCCTGAAGCGGAGCCCGGGGTGTCCACGAATTCCATTCGCAAGCTCCGATTGCCGGTGTGGGCAACTCTGTCGTCGACCGTGACGCGGTAGCCGGAGCCGGCCGTGAAAAAGCCCTTCGGCGAACCGCCTTCAAAACCGAAGTCAAAGCGGTTTGTGGCATCATACTCCTTGCCGTCCAACTCGACCTTTAGATCGTCGAACCATGCCTGCCCGTCTCCGGGCAAAATCATGCCGAAATTGATATTGCTGGTTTGAGCGGGAATATCCAGGACAACGTCGTACTCTTTCCAGTCCGTGTCGCCTTTGATCTCGCGGGACTGCATATTATCAAAAGCCAGCACGCCGGATTCACCATCCGCACGCCACCACAGACCGGCAAAGCCGCGGGTCACTCCGGCAGTTTTGATCCAGCCTCTGTAGCGGAGTTTTTTGCCTTTGGCAGCCTCGACGGGGAACGTGCCGGTGGCGACAGCGAAGCCTGCGCCGGTCCCTCCGCCTTGTTTGCGGAGGCGCGACTGAAGGATCTGCCGGTAACTGTCCTGAACAGCCTTCACGCGCGGTGGATCGTTGGTTTGCAGAAAACGGGTGACGTTTTCCATGGCCACATCCGGGGTCTGCATGTCGAAACCGGTGAACTCGAGGCGGCCTTTGCCGGATCGATTGAATTCCCGCATCCATTGAACCATGGCCAGGACTTCCTCCGTGTTCCAGGTCCAAAAATACATGCCGGCGATTAGTTTGGCCGGGTCGCCTTTGCCTTCGAGAACGTAATCATTGAGACGGTAAGCCTCGGGCATGCTGGCTTCGATCGAAAACACGGTAAACCTGCATTGGGTGGCCAAATATTCCAGGAGGCGGTGTTTCATCTGGAAGACCTCGCGTGTGCCGTGCGTGCATTCGCCCAGGGCGACGATGCGGGCATCACCCACCATGCGCTTCAAAGATGCCAGTTCCTCGAACCCTTGCCCTGCCTCGCAGCTTTTGAGTGGGACAATGTGCTGCTTGAGCCAATTCAGTTCGGCCGGCTCGGGCGTGTCCGCCGCGGGAGCCAACCCCTGGCTCAGCCACATGAGTGTCGAGGCCGTTAACGCGTAAACTCCAGAGCTTCGATTCATTCTTTGCCTCCCCATCAAGTCGATTTGGCGGCGCGACAGGGAAAGCGTCATTTCGCTTCTCATGCCTCCGCCTCGCCATCCGGCCGTGATCGTTCGCTCCCTGCTAGCGTGTGTCAATTTGAAAAGTGAATAGATAATCAGAGGTCGCCCCTGCGCAGAACTCGCAAAGTCGAGCCCAACCGAATCTTTTGCTAAGAAAGACCTGCGCGCACCGGCTCAGTTTCTGATCGACGTCGCGGCTCTGAGCACCTAAAGAAATAGGTGGCATGAAGAAGCAATTAATCCATTCCCTCCGAAACATCCATGGAACCAGCGGTTGGGGTGTTGGGCTCCGCACGATGCGCGGGGCGGTCGTCGTTCTGGCACTTGCTGCATTTGGGATGGTGAGCGCAAATGCCGTGGCGGCGGAAGCTGCTGCGGCCAAAGCCCGTTCGGGCAACCCCGTTTTCCCTGGCTGGTATGCCGACCCGGAGGGGGTCCTTTTCGGGAAGGAATACTGGATATACCCGACTTTTTCCGCGCCCTACGATCAGCAGACACATTTCGATGCGTTTTCGTCGCCCGACCTGGTGAACTGGACGAAGCACGGCCGGATCCTGGATACGAACAGCATCACCTGGGCGCGCCGGGCGATGTGGGCGCCGGCGATTATCGAGAAGGAGGGCAAGTATTTCCTGTTCTTCAGCGCGAACGACATTCAGAACGATCAGCAGCGCGGTGGGATCGGAGTGGCGATCGCGGACAATCCAGCGGGGCCGTTCAAGGATCATCTTGGCAAGCCGCTAATCGATCGATTCCACAACGGAGCCCAGCCCATCGACCAGTTTGTATTCCGGGATAAGGACGGCACTTATTACATGATCTATGGAGGCTGGCGGCACTGCAATATCGCGCGGTTGAAGCCGGATTTCACCGGCTTTATTCCGGCTGAAGACGGCACTGTGTTCAAGGAGATCACGCCGCAGGGTTATGTCGAGGGCCCATTCATGTTTTTGAAAGATGGGAAATATTATTTCATGTGGTCCGAGGGAGGCTGGACCGGGCCGAATTATTTCGTGGCGTATGCCATCGCCGATTCACCGCAGGGGCCGTTCCAGCGGATCGGAAGGATCCTGCAGCAGGATCGCACGATCGCAACCGGCGCGGGGCATCACTCGGTAGTTCACGTGCCCAACAGCGATGACTGGTTCATCGTGTATCACCGCCGTCCGCTGGGAGAAACCGACGCCAACCACCGGGTCACGTGCATCGACCGCATGCAATTTGATGCCGAGGGAAAAATCCTCCCCGTGAAAATCACGGTTGAAGGTGTGGAGAAAAGGCCGCTGTGAGCTGCATCCCTCTCGGAAGGTGGACGAAAGGGGATCCCTTTTATACGTTTCCGGCAGCGGCCGAAGCGAGGAGAATCAGAGTTCCCTAAACAAGCGTGGCATTCTGGGGATGAACTTCGGATGAGGGAGTAATGGGGGCCCGGCTATTTCAGTTGTCTGGTAAACCGGGCGATTCTCGCCATGGCTTCTTTGATTTTGTCCATGCTGGTGGCGTAGGCGCAGCGGACGAAGCCTTCCCCGCAGGCGCCGAAGGCGGTGCCGGGAACCACTGCGACGCGCTCCTCGTGAAGAAGCTTCAGGGCGAAATCTTTCGAGGACAGGCCGAATTGGGCGACACTGGGGAAAGCGTAAAAGGCTCCCAGCGGGGTGTGGCATTGGACGCCCATTTCTTTGAACGCGGCGGCAATGTAATTCCGGCGGCGGCGGTATTCGTCGACCATTTCGGTGACGTCGGTCTCCGGACGAGCCAGCGCCTCGAGGGCGGCCTTCTGGCTGAGGGATGACGCGCAGAGCATCGTGTATTGATGCACCTTCATCATGGCCTCAATCAGTTCCGCCGGTCCGCAGGCGTATCCGAGCCGGAAGCCGGTCATCGCCCAGGCCTTGGAGAAGCCGTGCAGGAAAATCGTGCGCTCCTTAATCCCGGGAATACTGACGATGCTCGTGTGCGGGGCGTCGTAGGTCAACTCGCCGTAAATCTCGTCGGTGATGACAATCAGGTCCCGTTCGATAGCGAAGGCGGCAATTTCCTCGAGGTCCTTCCGGTCCATGATGGCGCCGGTAGGGTTGTTCGGGAAGTTGAGCATGAGGATTTTGGTTCGCGGGGTTAGCCGCTCCTCCAGCATGGCGCGGGTCAGGCGGAAACCGTTTTCCGCGCGCGTCGGAACTTCCACCGGCACGCCGTTCGCGAAAAGGATCGTGGCGCGGTAGGAGACGTAGCAGGGCTCGTGGTAAAGGACCTCGTCGCCGGGATTGATGAGCGCGCGCAGGGCCAGGTCCAGCGCCTCGCTGACGCCAACCGTGATGAGCACCTCGTCGTCCGGTTTATACTCGGCGCCGAAATTCAGGGCGACGTATTGCGTCAGGGCGCGGCGCAAATCCAGGTAGCCGAGGTTGCTGGTGTAGTGGGTGACGCCCCGTTCGAGGGCGAAGACGGTGCTTTCGCGAACATGCCACGGCGTGTCAAAGTCCGGCTCGCCAATGCCGAGACTGATGACATCTTTCATCGTGGTGACGATGTCAAAGAAATCGCGAATGCCCGAACGGGGAATGTCCCGGACGGTGGCGTTGATGCGATTACGGAGAGACAGTGAGCCGCTCATCGGTTTTTTCCTCGTGCATCAAAACGCCAAACCGCTTGTAGGTCTTGAGCATGAAATGGGTGGAGGTGGAGAGGACGCCTTCCAGCGGGGAAAGCCGTTCGCTGACAAATCCGGCGACTTCGCGGAGGGTTCGGCCTTCGACGAACAGGAGCAGATCGTAAGTGCCGCTCATGAGATAGGCCGAGCGAACCTCCGGGAAACGGCTGATCCGCTCCGCGATGGTGTCGAATCCTCCTTCACGCTGCGGTGTGACCTTGACCTCGATAACCGCCGTAACCTTGTCCAAATCGAGCTGGTCCTCATTCAGAATGGCCTGATAACCGCGGATAACACCCTGCTTTTCGTAATCGGCTATCCGGGCATCGACCTGAGCAGGGGGGAGTCCGAGCATGCGCGCGATGTCTTCGCGCTTTTCCAATGCGTTAGTTTGTAGTATCTTAAGCAGTTCGTCCATAATTCACCTAAGGGTGAAAAGCGCATTACACTAGCGGGCCGACACGGCAGGGTCGAGCAAAATGCGCGTCCTTGACCATTCCGCTCGGGATGTCTAATACAATAGGGTAACAGGTTATGCCAACATACGAATACGTTTGCGACAAGTGCGGACACCAGTTTGAGCACATGCAGTCGATCTCCGCCAAGCCGCTGACGACCTGCCCCAAGGATAATTGCGGCCAAAAGCGCTGGGGCAAAGGGAAGGTGCGCCGTGCCATCACTGGCGGGGCGGGATTGCTCTTCAAAGGCAGCGGTTTCTACATCACCGATTACCGGAGCGACAGTTACAAGCAGGCGGCCAGGAAGGACACCGCCAGCGCATCGAGCACCAACAGTTCCTCGACCAGTGATTCCAAGCCGGCGGCAAAGGCCGAGAGCAAACCCGCGAAGCCGACACCAACAAAAGTTTAGCTTGGAGACGAAATGAGTTACGGGAGAAAGATGGAGGTGAGGCTCAAGACCTCCCTCACCCTACCCCGGTCCCCAACGAGAGAGCGGGCCGCCAGTGGCCCTAGGTCAGATCGAAACAGCCGGAGCGCGCATTCCCATGGGCTTCACTCAGGACAAATGCCGGGCTGCAAGGTTAGTGGGAGGATGCGCCCGATCATCGGGATACTGATTGCGATCGTCGCGGGGATAACACTGCCGGCTGCCAGCCGGGCGCAAACAGCCGGACTGATGGCGGCTGAACGCCCTGCCGAGCGGAGCGTGTCGGGCCAGTTCATCATTCATTCCGCGCGCGTGGTGGATGGCAGTTCTTCCCTGTCGCGCATGGCGACGAACCGAAACTATATCTATTTGCGCCCCGCCCTGCTGCCGGTCTCGAGCGAACGGATCAAGCACTTGATCTGGCGCGAATTGGAAACATCCGCGCCCTGGGCGGGCAAAGTCCATATTAGTTTGTACACGGCCGCTTCCGCGAGAGATGTGGTGACCATTGTCTCCGAGCGTTTTCGGGATGGCTGGCAATACCGCATGGAGATGCCGGACCTGCTCGACCGCACGAAATATGTGCGGGCGATGGTGCAGGTCATCCTGCTGGAGTACGCCAACCGGACCGCGGGCGATCGCTCGGCAGAAATCCCAGCCTGGCTCAGCGAAGGTCTGACGCAGGAAATCCTGGCCTCGAGTGAAATGTCCGTGATCCTGCCCGCGCCCCAGGTGAACGCCAGCGGGCTGGGAATGGCGGAAACGTTCAGGCAGGCCCGGCGCGAGAACCCGCTGGAGTCGGCGCACCGCGTGCTTGGTGCCCTGGAACACCTGAGCTACGAGGAATTGAGTTGGCCGCGACCAGAGCACCTTGACGGGGAAAAGGCGGAGCTTTACCAGGCCAACGCGCATCTGTTTGTCTCCCGACTCCAACAGCTCCCTGGCGGGCGGGCGGGCGTGCGGGCCATGCTCGAAATGCTGCCGCACAACCACAACTGGCAGTTCGCGTTCCTGCGAGCGTTCCCCGACCGATTCCAGCGGCCACTGGAGGTGGAAAAGTGGTGGACTTTGCAGTTGGTGCACTTCACCGGCCGCGAACTGACAGAGGCAATGTCCGCGGGAGAAAGCTGGGCCAAACTCGATGAGCTTTTGCGCTCGCCCGTCCAGGTGCGCACCCAGACGAACGACCTGCCCGTGCGCAGCGAAGTGCCGCTTCAGACGATCGTGCTGGAGTGGAATCGCGGCCCGCAATATGCAGCGCTCGAACGCAAGGTCCAGGAATTGCAGGCGTTCCAGCTCCGGGCTTCGCCGGAGGCAGCCTTGCTCGCGGAGGACTACCGGCAGCTCCTGGCTGCCTACCTGCCCGAACGGGCGAAGCTGGCAGGGGTGAACCCGCTGAAGCTGCCCAAACCCCGTCGGAACCCTGACGAAACGGCCCGGGCACTGAGCCTTCTGGATCAACGGCGGGCGAGCTTCTCCACGGCCGCCGCCCCCGCCAAAATCTCCCAAGAATAACCCGAAGAACGGGCTTGCATTCAATGCCGGATAGGCTACTTTCTGCGGCTCCCGTCGCGGGTTAAGAACCGCCGGTCAGTGTTTTCGAGAGACAGTTTATTTATGCCAACAGCAAACGACATGCGCCGTGGAATGGCGATTGATTACAACGGTGACATTTGCGTGGTGCTCGACACCCAGCACCGCACTCCCGGCAACTTGCGCGCCTTCGTCCAAGCCACCCTGCGGAGCATCCGCACCGGGAAATCCTCCGATGTCCGCTTCAGCTCGACCGAGAAGATTGACGTCGTTCCGATGATGACCCGGAAAATGGAATTCAGCTACAAGGACGGCGAAGATTATGTCTTCTCGGACCCCGAAACCTACGAAACTGTGAATCTCTCGCCTGAAATTGTCGGCGACGGCAAAAGCTACCTCGTCGAGAACGGCACCGTCACGGTGACTTTCGTCGAGGAAAAGGCCGTGTCCATCGAAATGCCGTCGAGCGTGATCCTGACGGTCTCTGACGCTCCCGAGGGCATCCGCGGCGATTCCGCCAACAATGTTCAGAAGACAGTGCTTCTGGAAACCGGCATCACCTGCCAGGCGCCACTATTCATTAAGACCGGAGAAAAGATTAAGGTCGACACCCGGACAGGCAAATACATGGAACGCGCCTGATCGCGTCCCTGCACGCCAAAAACTTTACCCGCAAAGCCCGCATCCGCGGGCTTTCTTCTTGTTCCCGCCCAATGAGAGGGCAGGCTGGAGCCGGCTGACAAAAAGCTGAGCCACCTCTTGTGCGCTGCTGGCGCTTTCCCCTGACGCTCAAGTTTCCGCGGTTTTGGCCTGCTGCAGCATCCTGGCGCGGTATTCGGCGGGGGTGGCCTTGGTAATGCGTTTGAAAACGCGGCAGAAATACGGCGCATCGCGAAAACCGCACCGGGCGCCAATGTCCTCCAGCTTCAGGCTGTAATTGCAGAGGAGATACTTGCTGCGCGCGATGCGGACATGCGTCAGGTAATTGATGAAGGTCATGTGCCCGTGCGTGTGGAAGACGCGGGACAGATGATTAGGGGTGACGCTAAACTGGCGTGCCACGGAGTCGCGGGTGATGTCGTATTGGTAATTGCTCTGCAGATAAACGCAAACGCGCTCGAAGAATCCCTGGGCGCGGCCCTCCGGACCAGCGGCGGGCGCTTCGCGAGCGAGGGGGTCTAGGCACAAAAGCAGTGCCCGGGT
>Ga0184628_10001022_pt1 | contig 14232 bp, 6 predicted proteins | sample PLM4_5_b1_FD_133149 | JGI IMG/M metagenome (GOLD analysis project Ga0184628, IMG submission 133149) | Groundwater sediment microbial communities from an aquifer in East River, Colorado, USA - PLM4_5_b1 | ecosystem: Environmental > Terrestrial > Soil > Riparian zone | place: USA: East River... | reverse complement strand
GGCGGCGCTTTATCGCAAACCCCTGATCCGCTCAGACCGCTCCCCCATCCGGCGTTGTTGACCTCCCACGGCTCGCCCTCGGAATGCGCACGGGCAGCAGGGGCTACACTGTTACTAAATCACTTCCAGGGTGCCAGCGGATTGTCGATTGTCGGCCCTTTCACGACCATTTCATTTAATGCAGGGTTGAAATGGTATCTACAGTAGCCGAAGGCGGTAGAAGCGCATTTGGTTGGTGGCGCTGTTGTCCGTCAAGGTCTGGTAGGTGCCCTCGCCGACGATGTTCGTGACCGTGCTCCACACCACGGGCGGGGCCAAGTTCGTCGTCTGCTGCAACGTATAAACCACGCCGGGCTGACTCTGGAACCCCAGACTGAAGCCGTTGCTGGTCCAGGCGGCATTGGAAATTGCCGGGCTGAGCAGCGGAATAACGGTCACGCCGATGCTTTTCGAAACCCCCGCGGGATTGTCCAGATTGTAGGCCGTGAAAGTGATCGTGTAATCACCCGGATTCGTCCAGGCGTGGTACATCAACACGAGACTCATGTTGGTGATGGCGGTGCCGTCGCCAAAATCCAATACCGCACTACTGGCCCGGCCGGTGAGCGCAGCGTAAATGCTTGTGTTCCGATCTTCTACGATCACCGACCCGGAAACACCTAGAGTAATGTCGAGGACCAGGGGCCCGACGTTGTCGGCCTCGACGAATTGGTCGCAGCCCATGGGGGGAGGATTAGACCAGGGTTGCCCGTCAAGGTCGGTGCCGTTGGCGTAAAGCGCGCTGCCGGCGCCAATGCAGGGGGAAGTGGCCGCCAAATGCTGTCCGTCCAGGATTTGAGGATCAGCGCTAATGTTGCCAACACCTCCAACAGGCAGCGGTGTGGTGCAGGAGTAAGTAATGCCTCCACCATAGTCGGCCCAATTTGAAATTTCGCCAGTAGGGGGACGCCGATTGTTATAGATTATGCAATTCCTTGCACGATTCAAAGTCCCTCCGCCAAGCCCCCCGCCGAGGTGGGCTGAGTTTTCGACGATGGTGGAGTTGACCAAAGTGCACGAGTGACCACCTCCTCCTGAGGAGGCATCATTGCCGCGCACTAATGAACTTTGAATAGTAGCTGAATACGCACCGCCGCCAGCAAACGTGGCCGAGTTTCCGACGAGTCTGCAACGGTCGAAAGTGACACTGTGACCGCCGCCGCCAAAGGAGGCAAAATTACTTCGGACCAAACAGTCATGTACGATGGCTTTGGTGGAATTGCCGGCAACCCCACCGCCGTATCCCTCGGAGTTTATCGAGGCGCCGCCTTCCAGGGTGAATCCGGTCAGCCGGACATCATCCGCGAGATACGCGCAACGAACCTCGAGAGGGCCGTTGGCTGCGACAGGATCCCAGGCTCCGCGAATGATGGTGGCTCCAGGTCCATTCACACTGGAAATGGTCATCGGTCTGAGGACGCATATTCTGTTGCTTGCGCCACCCGCGGAAACCCGCCCGCCAGTAGAGTAGGTCCCGTTAGTGACCAGGATAGCGGACCACGAGGAAGCAACATCAATGGCATCCTGGATGTTGGTGGCGGCGGTAGCCCAACTGCTGAACGGCGAGACGGGAGCCCCGTTTGTCACATTGACGTAATGAACAGGCGGCAATTGAGTGACTGCTCCGGTAACAACTCCAAAGGCGTTGCTGACAACTACCTGGAAGCTGGCGCCATCGAGCAATTGAACCCCGGCCGTCCGAAAAACGGAAGTATGGGTGATCTCGTCGGCCAATCCTTCCTGAACCACCTGACCGTTCCGCAACCACGAAACGATCAGCGGCCCCTGTCCTTCAACCGAGGCGGATATGCTGAAGCCCAGTGGTGAATTGATCCATTGAAAAGCATCGACAATGACCTTCGGCTCCGGCTGGAATTCAGCGCACCCCATGGATGGCGGATTGGCCCATGGCCGGCCATAGATATCGAGCCCGCGAGCCGCACCCGGGAGCCCCGCGCCTCTGCCAGGTGAGCTGGGAAAAAGGGTGAGCCCGCCCCAGGAGAACTGCGGGTTCGCAGCCGTATTGCTGATGCCTGACGGGAGGGGGGTCGAACAGGAATAGGATAAGGTACTCAGAGAATAGTTTTGATCGCCCAATTGCTGAGTTGGAGTATTAGTATATATAATGCAGTTGGTTAAGGCTGAAAAGCCAACTCCGGCGGTGTACTTGGCTTTATTCCAGGTCACCGTGGAATTATTGAGTGAGCTCTGCAAACAACCGCCGGAATCCGACGCTGCGGCGTTGCTGGACACGGCACAATTCAGGAGCAATCCCTGGAAGGATCCGCCACCACGGTCGGCGTTGTTCCCGGTTATCAGGCAATTGGCGACCACGGGATAGTTGGAGGCGCACCAGACGCCTCCCCCGTAAGTAACATTGAAATCGCCCGACGAGCGGGTTGCCCCCGCTCGCAGAGTGAAGCCGCTCAGCATAGCACCGTTCGTGACCCAGGCGCAGCGCACCGCAGTCAAGCCGTTAGTCACACTTCCCCCGCTGATAGTGGTAACAAAGGGGCCGTTCACGCTCTGCACTATCAGCGGTTTGTCCAGGGCGATTCGATTCGTCAGATTTCCGGCCATGACCTTGCCTCCGGACGCGTAGAGGCCGTTCGTCACCAAAACGATTTCGCGGGCATTTGCGGCGTCGATGGCATCCTGAATTATTGGCGATGCCGTAGCCCAGTTGGTGAAAGGAGTCACCGGGTTCACCGCAGCCTGATCGACACAATGAATGACCAATGGACTCACCGGACTGGCCCCAACGCCGAAATCGTTGGTTACCACAACCTCGTACTGACCAGCGTCTGAAACGTCAAAACCAACAATCTCGAGATTTGGCGTGTCGGCATGCGTGTAGCGCCCTCCCTCAGAAATTACCACACCGTCTTTGATCCACTTGCAGTTGAAAGGAGGTTGCCCTTCGATCTCAAGATTCCACGCCAGGGTTTTCCCGCCCGGAACCACCTGGAAGGTCGGCGGCAGGTAGACAGCAGGTTCCGGTTGCCATTCGACGCAGCCCATCGAAGGTGGATTTGACCATGGCCTGCCATCAATATCCGAATTGGAGGCAGCGCCCTGGAGTCCGGCACCGCGGCAGGGAGATGCCACCTTGAGATGCAGACGATCCGATGCCAACAGAGGATTAAGCGCGATATTCCCAACGCCCGAGGGCTGCGGAGTCGTGCAGGAATTGGCCAGGATGGTGCCGTTAAAGTAGTTTGTACTAGATCCCTGTGCGGGCATCAGATTGAAATAGATGATGCAGTTCGTGGCCATGCCACCCGAAACGCCGCCCCCCAGATAGGAGGTATTCTCGACAACCGTGCAGCTGTTCAGAATGGAATCATGGGCACCACCGCCCCGTCCGGGAACATAGGTGGTTCGGTTCCCTTTCAACCAGGAGTTTCGAATACTTCCGCGATAAACCCCACCACCGGCCTGGTACGCAGAGTTGTTCAAAATCCGGCAACTCCAAATCTGGGCGCTCGTCGAACTACACCAAACCGCCCCACCGTAAATGACATCACTCGTTCCGCTTGTGCGCGTGGCTCCGGCGGACAGGGTAAAACCACTCAGCACTGCATCGTTCGTCAGCCACGCGCAACGCACGGCCGACAGTCCGTTGGTGGAACCTGCTCCCCAAATCTCAGTCGCTTGTGCTCCATTCACACTCCGGACGGTGATCGCTTTGTCGATGGCGATGCGGTTGGTGAGATCGCCGGCCATGACTTTGCCGCCGGTGGCGTAGACGCCATTGGTGACGAGCACTTCATCGCCGACGACCGCGACGTCGATGGCGTCCTGGATATTTGTTGCGGCCTGGTCCCAGGTTTCAAAGGGCGGGACATGGGTTCCGGAGAGGGAGACGTAATGAGTCGCGGCTTCGGATTGCGGCGGCGCGGCCACTAGCGTAAGAAGAACAAAAGCAAAACAGAACCAAGCACGGTGTTGACGCCGGTTTTTGCCCGAGAGGTCGGAAGGGAACTTTCCGCAGTTCTTCAGGTTCGTAGGAATCCTCATGAAAGGCCTTTTGTGCAGTGCAGTTTGGTTCGAGTTGCGCCCATCATTCCTGCGCCCGGTAAAAGCGTGCCGGCAGGTTGGTTGCTGTGAAATCTAAAAAATGAACTGAACCTGTTGTGGCTGAATTGGTGAACAGCGGCACCCAGTTTAGCAAGTTCGTCGACCCAAATATCACCACCGGATTTGTGGTCAAAACGCCATCCAGCGTTAGGTGGAAGCCGTTCGTGGAAATTAACACGTTCGTCGGACTTGCTCTGAAGCCGAAATGACCAACCCACAAGGTGGTATTGGTGGCAGCGGTGCCGAAGGCATTCGTGATAGTAACTGTATAGACTCCAGCATTCACTAACTCCAGGCCACTGAGGTTCAAGTAGGCATTCGTTTTGTCGGCCAAATCCGTGCCGTTGAATTTCCACTGGTAGGCCAGTGGCGGGGTGCCGTAGGCACTTACTGTTAATGTGGTATAAGCATTGGCCCGTACAAAAATATTCGGTGTCATGGCGGCAATCGTGGGGGGCGTGCCACCGGGGGTGAAACTGACTTGATCCACCCACCCTGTGCTTTGAGAAACATAGCTGCCACGGTAATAAGACCAGTCCAGGTCCTGCAAACCTGGTCCCAGGTACATAGTGCTTTGTTCCCATTCAGCTGTCGGGGTGACACTGCCCAGGAGGCTGCCCAGACTCGAAGATAGTCTGAGCGTGTTGGACCAGGGGTAGGAGGCCTTGGGCGAGAGCTTCCACCAGAATGTCAAAGTTCCAGGACCTGTCACGGTAGTTCGTAATATCGAGTATTCACGAGGGGCAGCTGCGCCACTCTGGGCCGCCTGAAAGCCATCGTGGGAGTTGTCGATTTGAGGGAACCACGGGACATTACCCACATTGGTCCAAGCCAGTCCAGACGTGTTCAACGCAGTTGGGAAATCCAACGCCATCACGGCAAGAAAAGCATTTGAACTGACGGTCGTGCCGAAGTCGTTCTTGACCACTACGGAATAGTAGCCTTCATGAGGAGCCTGGACATTGGTCAAGAGCAGAGTCGCATTGGTGGCGTTGATTAGGTTAGTGCCATTAAACTGCCATTGGTAGTTGGGGATTGGACCAGGAGCAACTGATACAGAAAAAGTGACATTGCTGCCGAATATTCCGACTTTGGTTGTCGGCTGCAGTGTGAGAAATGGCGGATTGGTCAGGACGCTGATTACAGTGATCACGGCATTGGAACTGGATACACTGCCCATCGCATTGCTGCAGACCAGACGATAGGTCCCAGCCATGTTTGGCTGAAGGGGGCCCAGTTTCAGGGTGGCATTTGTTGCTGCAATGAGATTTGTGCCATTAAACAGCCACTGGAATTGGAGGGGGCGAAGACCACTAGCCCTCCCGCTCAAGAAAGATGTAAGGCCTTCAAAATTGGTTTGGCTGGCTGGCTGTGCAAATATGACTGGGGGTCCATCCTGCGCCAGTGCCAGACTATGGTCGCTACCACCGGCCAGAGATGTGACATGACGCAAGCCGGATGGCACATTTGTTTGGCCAGCGGAGTTGTCACCCCAAGCCACGACTGTGCCATCATCCCTTATTGCCAAACTGTGATTGTCACCAGCGGCAATGGCTATGATGTTGCTCAAGCCTGGGGGCACGCTGCTTTGTTTGTAGGTATTATCTCCCCAACCCACGATGGTTCCGTCATTCTTCAATGCCAGAGAGTGATAAAATCCACAAGCGACAGCGGTGACGTTCGTTAATCCAAGTGGAACATTCGTCTTGCCACCACTGTAGCTCCCCCAGGACGTCGGCACCCCGTTGTTTCTCAGGGCCACTGAGTGATCAGAGCCTGAAGAGATGGCAACTGCGTTTGTCAGGTCAGGCGGTACATTGGTTTGTTTATACGTGTTGTCTCCCCAGGCAACGACGCTGCCATCATTGCGAAGTGCCAGACTGTGGCGGAAACCAGCAGCAATTGCCACCACGTTGCTTAGCCCTGCGGGCGGAATGGCTTGTTTCATCGCATTGTTTCCCCAGCCAAAGACCGTCCCATCAGACTTGAGGGCCTGGCTAAAGGGATATGACCCGACGCCGCCGGTGGCAATGGCGACCACGTTGCTTAGGCCGACTGGCGGCGTGGTTTGTCCCCAGCCATTGGCCCCCCAGCCGACGATTGTCCCGTCTTCTTTCAACGCCATGCTGTTTGCATGGCATGCGGCGACCTCAATCACGTTGGTCAGAGTCGATGGCACATTGGTTTGGCCGGAGAAATTCCCACCCCAGGCAACCACTACACTTCGAGACAGAGTCAATATGGCATCGGAACTCGGCGCCGATCCGTGGGAGTTACTAACGATAACCGTGTAAGCACCTGCGTCTGACGAGGTGAGATTTGTCAGGGTTAGTGTAGCATCGGTAGCGTTGACTATGTTGCTGCCATTAAATTGCCATTGATAGGTGAACGGCAACGAACCTTTGGCGGAGACTGCGAAGTTGGCGCTTCCCCCGGAAAGCACCGTAGCGTTCATGGGCTGCTTTAGAATGATGGGCGGAGAGGGGACAACCGACAACAGCGCGTTCGAACTGGCAACTGAACTCAATAGACCGGATACCACTACTTTGTATTCTCCCTGGTTCCAGGATTGGACGTTGGTGATGGTGAGTGTGGTGTTCGTGGATCCGTCAATGGTTGAGCCGTCAAAAAACCACTGGTAGGCAAAAGGTGGCGCACCATACGCGGACACGGAAAATGACACAGAATCACCGGCGGTAGCGGAACAGCTAACTGGTTGTGAGTTTATGAGCGCGTCATGAAGTATCGTCACATCAAGATAGTCTATGCCAAAGTAGGTTCCATCGTCTGAATATCCGGGGTGTGGAGTGCCGCCGGAGGCTGAAAAAACTACCTTGTCCACGCCCTGGTAGTTGAAATTAAGCGTTGTCCCCGACGCGGTGCCTAAAACGTACGTGTTGCTATATAGGAGGCTGCCGTTCAAGAACCCTTCAACTTTCAGTTGCAGATCATCCCTGTAGGCGGCGGCAAGATAGCCCCCGTTCAAGTTGAAAAGGGCGCTCGCGATGACGGCTGTGCCACCGTCGCCATTAAAGACAAAACCGGACACGAACGCATTGGCAAAACCGTCCGAGGTGCCAAACCAATTCGTCGCTGAGGGATAGAAATTAGTCCACATTAATCCGTTATACGGACGTGGCACCGGAATTGCCTGGCTCACGTGAAGTTCATCGAAGGTAATAATCGTAGCGGATGTGGGCGCGATGAACACCGTGTAAAGAAAGAGCGCTAGACAGAGTGCTTTCCTCTTTAGGTTCGTCCCAATGAAAAGGACGCGGGTCCAGGCGCGCAGGGAAGGTCTGGTGTTGGGCAGAGGGATGAAGTGGATTCCCTGGAAAGCGGTTGTTGGCATATCAAATCCTATTTGCCTGTCAGTTGCGGTAGCGAGCGATCAGCGGCACCCGCGGGGTATCACCCGTGCAATGTTACCCACTGTCAGGCAGCGGTTTCGCAGTGGCCTCGCTGTTAGCTATTTTTATACCGGCCACATCAGCTCGTGTCAATTATTAAGTTTTCTTTTCGACCTTTTACAGGCAGGCAGGCATAAAGATCAGGAAACCATTGAAATGGTTGAGAGATACTCGAGTGCGCGCCAGACACCCCGATGAATCGGGGTGTTAATGAAAGGAAAGCCCTTCTTTCATACGCACTGATTCCCTGCGTAGTCGTCTGCAACGGTTGGCGGCGCACTCCTTACGTCGGGCCCTACAGGGAATGGAGGGACTTTCGTGGTTCGGCAGTGTTACTGCAGCCAGAGGCGGTAGAAGCGCATTTGGTTGGTGGCGGTGGTGTCGGTTAGGGTGCGGAAGGCGCCGTCGCCGACCAGGCTCCCGGCCGGGGTCCAGACTGTGGGCGGGGCCAAGTTGGTGGTTTGCTGGAGTTGGTAGGTCACACCGATGGTTTTCGAAGTGCCGGTGGTGTGCTGAGACGCGCCCCTTGGCGGTGGCAGCCGGGAAGCTGGAGGCGATGCAAAAGATCTCGAAGCGGATGAAGCGAGGCGTGCTGGTCAGCTACTCGTGGCGGAGGGCTTCGATGGGGTCGAGTTTGGCGGCGGCTTTGGCGGGGTAAAGGCCGAAGACGATGCCGACGGCGCCGGAGATGGAGAAGGCCAGGAGCACGGACCACGGGGTCACGATGGTGGGCATGTCGGTGACGCGGGAGACGACGAATGGGACCATGATGCCGAGGACGACTCCGACCAATCCGCCACCGATTGAGAGCACGACGGTTTCCACCAGGAATTGGACGGTGATGTGGCGGCGCTTGGCGCCGAGGGCGCGGCGGATGCCGATTTCGCGGGTGCGCTCGGTGACGGTGGCGAGCATGATGTTCATGATGCCGATGCCGCCGACGAGGAGGGAGATGGCGGCGATGGAGCCGAGGACGATGTTGAAAATGCGCTTGGTTTGTTCGGCCTGCCGCAGGAGTTGTAGCGGGACGATGGTTTCGTAGTCGTTTTGCTTGTGGAACCGGTCGAGCAGGCCCTTGATCTGGGGGTCAGCGGCTTCGACCGCGGCGACGTCGCGCATTTGGACGGTCATTTGGTGAAGCTGCACCCGTTCCATTTCGATACTGCCGGCGCGGCGGCGCACGAGGGTTTCGCCGAAGCGGGAGCGGGCTGTGCTCAGGGGAATATAGACGTTATTGTCCAGCGGCTCACCTTCGGTTTTGCCAGGCTGGGTGCGCTGCTCCGGCATGTTGCGCTCACGCACGACCCCAACCACGCGGTAATAGAACGAGTTGATCTTGATCGATTGAAGCAGGGGATCCTGAAAAGCGAACAGCCGCCCGGCCAATCCCTCGGTGACGGTGCAGACGTTGTCCTGGTTCAGATCATCGGTCTCGGCGAGGAAGCGGCCTTTAACGATGTCCAGACCGACAATGGCCTGGTAGGTGGGAAGAGTACCGAGGATCTGGCAAGCCACACTGCTACGGGCGAAACGGACATTTTCGCGGATGATCCGAATCGGCAGCACGCGGATGACGCCGGGAACGGTGGCCTGGATGCGCGCGCCGTCGTCGTAAGTCAGCCCGTACTCAAGCGATGTGCCGCGGCCGGCATCCGCCCGGTTGGCATCGTCCACTGGTTTGAGGCTGCGAAGGATGATGTTCTGGCTGCCGAGTTTTTTGATTTCCTCCTGGGCCTGGTACGAGGCGCCCTCGCCGATGGCCAGCATGGCGATGACGGAGCACACGCCGAAAATGATGCCCAGCATGGTCAGCACCGAACGCAGCTTGTGCAGCAGCAGGCTTTTGATGCCGAGACGGATCGTGCTGAAGAAAGGAAAGCTGGTTAGTTTCATCCCTGGGAGGGCTCGGGCCGGTTGACGATCTCGCGTTCGATGAGGCCGTCTTTCATGTGGATGACGCGATGGGCGCGGGTGGCGATGCGCTCGTCGTGGGTGACGAGGACGATGGTCTTGCCGCGAGCGTTGAGCTGGTCAATCAGCTCGAGCACCTCGACGCCGGTGCGGGAATCGAGGTTGCCGGTGGGTTCGTCGGCGAGGATGAGGAGGGGATCATTCACGAGCGAACGGGCGATGGCAACGCGCTGCTGCTGTCCCCCGGAGAGCTGGTTTGGCCGATGATGGAGGCGGTCGCCCAAGCCGACGGTTTGGGCCAGTTGGACGCAATGGTCGTGGGCTGCGTCGAGGTCCTTGCCCTGGTAGAGCAAGGGCACCTGGATGTTCTCGATGACTGTGAGCTGTGCGATGAGATTATAGGACTGGAAGATGAAGCCGATGCCGCTTCCGCGCGCTTCGGAAAGCTCGTCGTCCGGCATGGCGGAGACGTCTGTGCCGCCGAGGAAGTAGCGGCCTGAGGTTGGCCGATCCAGGCAGCCGATCAGATTCAGCATGGTGGATTTGCCCGAACCGGAAGGCCCCATGATGGCGACGTAGGATCCGGGACGGACGACGAGGTCGATGCCGCGCAAGGCGCGGACTTCGGCTTCTCCGCCAAGGTCGTATCGCTTCTCGAGTTCTTCGAGGCGGATAATTGCTTGTTCCTGGGCCATGTGGCTGGGGGCGCTAGTTCCGGCGGGGGCCGGCGGGTGTGTTGGAACCCTCGCGCGGAGCCATTTGGCGAAAGGCATCCCGCATCGCGGTTCGCTCGGAATCGCTCAGCTTGCCATCCCCATCCGTATCAAACTTCTTCATCATCTCGCGGAAATTATTGGTGCGGGACTCGCCATTGACGGGCGGAGTTCCGGCGACATCCGAGCGGGAGCCATCCGCTGAGCCGGCGCGGGGCCCATCCGGAGAGTTGCCGCGAGGGCGATCCCCGTTACGTTCGCGGCGGCCGGGTCCGCCATTGGGGCCGGCTCCGTTTGCCTCAGGTCCCTCGGCGGACGGGCGGAGCAGGTTCGTGCTGGCGACTGGCAGTTTGTCGCCCGCGGAGAGAATGGAGCCCCCGAGGTCCTTTTCGTTCGGATCGAGCGGTGGAGCCAGGAGAACTTTGTCGCCTTCCTTAACGCCGGAAGTAAGCTGGATGAACTTGGTGTTGTATTCGCCGATGACCACCGGCACGGCCTCGGTTGGCGCGCTGGCAAGGAAAACCACTTGCTTGCCTTTTCGAGTGGTCACCGCCTGTATGGGCACTGTCAGAGTGTTTTCCAGGTTGGTGATAATGACTTCCGCGCGAGCTGAAACACCGGGTTTGACGTCCGGAAGTTTGTCGGTGACGAGGATTTCGGTGGCGTAGACCTTCAGGTCCGGGTTGCCCCAGCGGCTCTGGCTGTCCGGCAGCGGCGCGACGCGGTTGACGATGCCCTGGAAGCGCTGGTCGGGCATGGAATCGAGCACGACGAAGGCGGGCTGCCCCAGGCGCACCTGGGTGATGTGCGTTTCGTGGATTTTGACGCGCAGCTTCATCTCGTTCACATCCGGGAGCTTGATGATCTCCTGCCGATTCCGCACCACGGCGCCCTCTTCGATGAGCGATTCATTGCTGAAATGGCCGCCGCCGCCACTGCCGTAAACCACCAACCCGTCCTGCGGAGCATAAATCTTCGTGGCGAGCAATTGCTGTTTGTCCCGCTCCAGCTTTTGCGTGTTCAGGTCCAGCGTCTTGCGCTGGGCTTCGACGTCCGCCTCGGATTGAGCGAGCTTGCGCTCGCCCTGGAGCTTCACGCGCTCGAGGTTTTCTTTGGCCTCCTCGAGAGCCGACTCGAGCAGGCGCTTTTTTTTCGGATTATCGAAGGTCTCAATCATCCAGAGAGCCTTTTCGGATTGTTCGAGCTTCAGGCTGGTCTGAGAGACCGTGAGCCGGTCCTTATCCAGATTGCCCTTGGATTCGAAGCCCTCCTTGTAAAGTTTTTCGCTCCACTCAAGGCGCTCCTGGGCGATCTGGAGGCTCTCGAGTACATTGGTGATGGCGATTTGCGCATCCCGCTGCGTTTGCAGTGCCTCGCCTTTGACGAATTTTTCGAGGTCGGAAGCGGCAAACTCCACCTTGAGTTCCGCGGCCTGGATTTCGCTGTCCACGACGCTCTTTTGGATCTCCAGCTGTTGTTCCGACTGGATCAGGGCGAACTGGGCTTTCTCAACGTTGATCTGCTGCTGGTTGACAGCGTCCTGAGAGGAGGAGGAATCCAGTTCAACGAGGAGGTCGCCGGCTTTCACGTAGCTGCCCTCGGGAACGATGAAGATGATTCGGGCGGTGCCCTCGACTTCGCTGCGGATGGAAACCTCATCAACGGCTTCCAGCGTGCCCCCCTCGACAATGGAAATCAGGAAATTGCCGCGCTTCACTTCGAAATGGTCGACTTGCTGCGCGGGTTTCGCGGGACGGAAGGCGAGCCAGAGCGCGACGAGCGCCAGCAGGGCGAAGGCAGCGCCGGCGACGAGCTTGGCTCGCCCGGCAAAGGGCGCTGAGGGGCTTTTGGAGGGGGCGGGAGCACTCATAAAATCAGTTGGCAAGATAGGCATCGGGGGGCAGGACCGGTTGTTCGCCGGCTGCCGCCTGTTTTGAGGCATTATTCGAGAGCGCATCCAGCGCGGCAAGCTGATCGCGGAGCCAGAACTTGTCGACGCTGGAATCGAGGGCGCCGATCTGGAGCAGGAGTTCGAGCCGGGTCTGCTGGTAATCGACCTGGGCAGCGGTCACCGCGGTTTGGGTGGAAATCTGTGCGTCCTGGGAATCGACGAGATCGCGGACCTCGGCCCGACCGGCTTCGAGCAGCAGCGTGGTGCTGCGCACCCGGCGGTTGGCCAGCTCGAGGGCGTTTTTCTGGATCTCGTAGTTTTGCCGGCGCTGGTCGAGGGTGCGCAACCCACTCTGAATCCCGTCTTTGAGGTTGTCGAGCGTGAGCGTAAGGCTCCGCAATTCCGATTCGAAACTGACTAGAGTTGCGCGGTAGGTATTTCGCTCGCTGAGCCGGTCGAAGGGAAGATTCAATTGCAGGCCCACGCCGGCCCGAAATTTGTCGGGATCGAACTTGGTGTAATCTTCACTGTCGTCCGTGGGCAACGAGGCGTTTCCTATAAGGTTGAGTTCGGCGCGCAAACGGTCGGCAGCCACCCGGATCTTGCGCTTGCTGTCCTCGAACCGGTCGATGGCAGTGAGGATATTGACCTGGTTGCTAACCGCGTAACGATAAGCGGTCTCGGGCTCCAGCGATGCGGTTACCAGGCCATTGGTCTCAATCTCCCTCAGGTGGTTGGGATCCAGCGTCAGTTTTTCTCCCACCGGCAAGCCCAGTTTGATTTTGAATTGATCCAGGGCGTTCCGATAAAGCGCCACGCTATTGACGTAGTTGTTCTTCGCGGTCAATTCCGCCTGCCGTACCTGGTCGACATCCGCGAGTTGCTCGCGGTCGTGGGCGCGGGCTTCCAGCCGTTTTGTGGATTGCAAGCGGCCGAGGTAGTTTGTGTAGCGATTCTGGATGTTCTGTTGTTGAGCGAGCAAAGCGAAGTAGTCGTTGACGATCTCGAGCGCAAACTCATTTTGAAAAAACCCAAAATTGCGCACCGCGTAGACCACGTTGCGCTCCGCCTGGGTCAGCGCCTCGACCTGAGGATTGTTCCGTCCAAACCCGCGCAGTAGCGGTTGGGCCAGGTTCACCGACAGGGAAGAGAAGATCGACGCTCTCGGATCGCCGGTATAATACCGCAGGACATCATTCGCAAGGGTCACGCCCAATCTCCCGCCACTTTTCAGGAGTTGGGTGACACCGACGGCGCCGCTTCCGTCCGCCGATACCTCGCCGTCGCTGCCGCGTGCGACATTGCCCGCCAGGGTGCCGAAGAATTGCGGGCTGAACTCATGGCGCTGGCCCGTCAGCGTGAGTGCGGTGAGGTAAAGCGTCTCCTTGGCCGCCTGGTAGCGCCGACTTTGCTCCACGGACAGCTTCAAGGCATCCTCGATCGTCAACGTTCGCTGGTTGGTTTGCAGGCGATCCTCAACCAGTTCGGCCGGAAGAATAGATTTGGGATCACGGGCGGAATAAGGCGTGTCGATCGAAAAGGAATTCGTGTGGCCGAACACCTGTTTTTCCACCTGTTGAACAATGGTGTAGGCCTGATTATCCGCCGATTTGCGATAATGTTTAGCGGAGCACCCGGCGAAAAGCAGGAGTGCTGCCATCAGTCCGGAAAGACTGACAGCGGTGACTGGCCCAGTAGATTTTCCCGTGTGAACGGCTCGTTGGGTGGACACAAGCTGATGATTACAGACGCCAAAACGGCATCGCAGGTTACGAATGTACAACAGTATGCAACTCGAGTGCAAGAGAGTTGCGAACGCATTTGTCAAAATTACTTCCGCCCTCGATCAAAAGCGCAGGGGAGCAAACGAACACGCGCGGGCGACAGTGTGGGCGATAGTGTGTTGCATTGCCAGTCGCCTATGGGGTAAATTTGATTTTCCGGCAACCCTCTGAGGTCCGGCCAAATGTCTGAATATAAGGTCAAGTTCGAGGTCTTCGAGGGCCCGCTCGACCTCCTGCTTTATTTGATAAAGAAGGAGGAGGTGGACATCTATGAGGTGAACCTGACGAGCCTGGCGACGCAATTCATCGAATACATCGACACCATGCGTCTGCTGGACCTGGAAGTCGCCGGCGAATTCCTCGTAATGGCTGCGACTCTAATGTACATCAAGAGCCGCGAGCTT
>Ga0184628_10001020_pt1 | contig 14243 bp, 6 predicted proteins | sample PLM4_5_b1_FD_133149 | JGI IMG/M metagenome (GOLD analysis project Ga0184628, IMG submission 133149) | Groundwater sediment microbial communities from an aquifer in East River, Colorado, USA - PLM4_5_b1 | ecosystem: Environmental > Terrestrial > Soil > Riparian zone | place: USA: East River... | reverse complement strand
TGCCGGCACTTACCAGGTGAAGCTCCGCAACAACGTTGGCCAGCCACCCGAACTCACGCAAACGGTCGAGGTCATCAGCAGCTCGGTGGAAAAACGCGAGCTTGGCGCCGACCCGGAAACCATGCGCCAACTGGCCGAGATCTCCGGAGGGAAAGTCCTGCGTGAAGCCGATGTCGCCCGGCTGCCGGAAGTGGTGCGCCAATGGGAAATCGCCCGGCAGCTTACGCACCGGCAACAAACCGCGTGGGACAAATGGTGGTTGCTCGCGGGAATATTGGGATTGCTGGGCACGGAATGGTGGCTCCGCCGCCGGGAGGGGCTACTATAATGTCCAACACCCCTGTAGGGCACGACGTGAGGAGTGCTCCCCCGCACCCGCCGCCAGGAAAGGTCCTTCAAGGACTTCGAGTCCGCCTGGGCGCGTGGCTGTCGCTGCGGACGGTCCTGACATTGCTGGGTGTAGGCAGCCTGTTGGCTCTTGTTCTGATCCTAATGGATGCGGCAATCGACCTGGCCGACAACACGCGCGCGGCCAGTCCCTGGCTTCTGGCGATAACGGCCCTCGCGGTTTTGGGTCTCGGACTGTGGAGCTGGCTGAGATTCAGCGAGCAGCGGCTCGCCCGATCGTTCGAGCGTGCCAACCCCGCGCTTGGCAACCGGTTGATAAACGCCGTCCAACTGGCCGGGCAGGCTGGCGCGACGCCAGTCGAACAATTGCTCAGAGATGAGGCGGTGGAACTCGGCCGGGCCACCGCCGCCGGAGTGCAGGTCTGGCCCATGCTGCGGCGCGGTGTGCAGGCTGCCGGCATCACCGCCGGAATCGGCCTGGGCGCATGGCTTCTCTTCCTGGCGTTGGGTGCCGAGGTGTGGCACGCGGTGCTCCCTCGATTCACCGACCCCCACGGCGATCACCCGCCCTACAGCAAGCTCAAGTTCGAGGTCGTTCCCGGAAGAACCAACGTGCTCTATGCCGGCCAGGTGGAAATCCGCGCCAGAACATCGGGTCTGCCGGTTGACAAATTGTGGCTAGTGTCGCAGTCGGGTTCGAACACCACGCGGACGCTGATGTTCCTGGCACCCGACAAATCGTTCTTCCAAACCCTGGCCAACCTGCGCGAACCGGCCGAATACTTCGTGACCGACGGCAAAGCGCGAAGTCATCGATTTCCGATTGAAGTGCGTTACACACCGCGCATCACGCTGGCCGAGGCGACTTTCACCTTCCCGGGATACACGGGGAAACCGCCGCGCACGGGCAAGCTGGCGGACGAACCGCAGGCGTTGCCCGAGGAAACCGCAGTGAGCTTCCGGATCGCCAGCAATCGCCCCCTCAAGAGCGGCACGCTCAATCTTACTCCTGTGCTGGGAGGCAAGGCCCGCCAGGTTCCACTCGCACCAGAAGCCCAAAACACGGTGGTTCGCGGCGATTTCACGCTCACTGAGCCCGTCGTTTTCACCCTCTCCGTCCGCGATGTGCAGGATCTCGCATGCGCCGAACCGCTCCAGGGCCGTTTCAACATCCTGCCGGACGAACGCCCGCGCATAACCGTGCTGGAACCCGGCCGCGACGCGGTCGCTACGCCGGCAATTTCGGTTCCGATCAAGGTCCAGGCGCAGGACGATTACGGCGTGAACCGGGTGTACTGGCTGCGAGGCCATAACCGTTCCATCGAGCGCCCGTTCAACCTGAAGCTCGCACTCAAGCCGGGTCCACAATCCATCGAGGCCGGCGGCGCATTTGAATTGGCCAAACTCGGCGTGCGGCCCGGAGACTCCATCGAGTACTACTTCGAAGCCGCCGACAATTATCCCAAGGGCCCGAACCTGGCACTCAGCCGGATTTATCGTTTGGAGATTATCTCGCAGGAACAGTTCGACGAGATTCTGCGCCAGGCCGCGGCCCGGAAAGCGCTCTTCGAACCCTATTTGCAGCTGGACCGCTGGCTCCAGCGCCTCGCGGAGCGGGCCCGCTCACTGGCGGAGAAATCAGCCCGGGAATCCGACCCGGCAACAACAAGTGCGGCCATGAAGGACCTGGACGAAGACCTGGCCCAATATGAAAGCGAATTGGCGAAACTGCTGGCGTCGTCCCCGTTGTTCGACATCGAGAAGGCGTTCCGCAACACCCTGGAGCAGCAGCAACAGCAAATGGGCGAAGCCCGGGAGGAGCTAAAGTCGGCAATGGGCGGGGGCAACTCACGCTCCGAGCAGTTGGCAAAAATTGCGAAACAGCTCAGCGAAATGGCGAGGAAGGAGCGGGAAGAAGTGGGCGAACCCGCCCGCGAGATTGCCGTCGTGGCGAACCTGCTATCCCGCGCTGACACCTTTGTGAAGCTGGCGCAGGAACAGGCGGCCCTGGCGAAAATGTTGCGCCGGTTTGCCGACAAAACCACGCCGCTCACCCGCCTCGAAGAACTTGAGCTGCAGGAACTGGCCGACCGCCAGCGGAAAATAGAGGGAGCGCTTCGCGATCTCATGGCGTTGCTTCCCGAACTACTCGCCCAGGTGCCGGATGATCCGGCGTATGAAAACCTGCGCGGCGATGTGGAAGCGTTCATTCAGGCAGTAAAGGACGCGGAAATTGAGAAGGACCTGGGCGAAGCCGGGCGGTTGCTCGCGAATGCCGAAGGCAAGCCGGGCTATGAGACCGCACAGCGCGCCGCCGACAAAATGGACGCGCTGATCAGTAAATGCCAATCGATGTCCCAGGATGGCCAGGCGTGCTTACGATTTCGGCCGAGCATGAACCAGGGGCTGGGCAACACGCTGCAGCAAATTCTGGCGGCGATGGGTGCCGGGCCGGGCCGGAACGGCGGCGGCCGCGATGGATACAGCATGTTTGCCAATGATTTCTCGCTATACGGTTCGAATGCCATGCTGGCGGGCGAACAAGCCGGCGGCCGCGGCGACCGCGGACGGGGCAACGCGCCGCTTTCCGAGCGAGTGACCGGCGACGCCCGCGATCCGGGGCTGAAACCTCCGGCAGCGACCGGCAGCGTCCGCTTGCAGCCCGATGCGAAATTTCCATTGCGATACCGCGACCTGGTAGGAGAGTACTTCCGGGCGATTGCGGAATCGCAGGATCAACCGGAGCCAAAACGATGAGAATTTCTTCGAAGTTAATTGGGAGCGTAATCATCTTGATCCTTTGCAGTTGGCCGGCTCGCCTCACCGCTGCCGAGCCCGCCACGGGCGACGCGGTCGAGTGCGCGAATCTGATCTACGCGGGCACGAAGAGTTCGGTGTGTTTCAGCGAGGAGTTCCTATCCACGGTCGCCAGCGAAACGAGCATCAACACCTCCCGGAAGTTCAAGGCTGTCAAACTCGGCGAAAAGGAGGCGTTTAAGTTTCCGTTCGCGGTCATGACCGGCGAGGGCGCCTTCACCCTGACCGAGGAGGAACGCAAGAACCTCAAGCTCTACCTCGAGAAAGGCGGCTTCCTGCTCGCCAGCGCGGGCTGCAGTTCCAAGGAGTGGGGGGATTCGTTTTCACGCGAAATCGCCGCGGTGTTCCCGGATCGCAAGCTGGAGGAAGTGCCTATGTCGCACCCGATTTTCCGCACTGTCTTTGTGGTGCCCCGGCTCGATACCAAGCATGAGGACACCAAACTTTACGGATTGACGATCGGCGGCAAGATCGTGCTGATTTATTCGCCGGATGGTCTTAACGACACCGCAACCATGCACGGCTGCTGTTGCTGCGGCGGCAATGAAATCAAAAACAGCCAGAAGGTTAACGCCAACATTCTGGTTTATGCCCTTCTGCAATAGGTTGAACCTGGCAATATACATCCTGTTGTGCGCGAACCTCTGCCTGGCACAGGCGCAGGCCTACGCCGCGGATTCCACGCCCCCGCAGGCGAGCGCTGTCCCCGGCCCGGGCGCATTGCCCGGCGCCACGAAACCGGCTCCCCCGAAACCGGTGTTTCATGCCGGCCCGAAAACCGCGGCCGAAGCGGCCGCCATCGACCAATCCCTCGTGCTGCTCGTGTTCCTGGGCAAATCGGAGGAGTCGCAGAGGCTTCTCGAGGCGACCCTGCATTCCTCCGAATTCACGGAACAAGGCGGGGCGCTGCAGATTGCGGAAATAGATGCTGAAGAGGACACCACGCTGGCGCGGGGTTTTGCGGTGCGCAAACTTCCGGCCCTGTTGCTGGTGACTTCCGAGGACAAGATCGTGGCCCGCCGGGACGGTTTTCTGCACACTGCCGAACTCTTGCTCTGGCTGCGCGAGGCGCGAGACCGCGTCAAGGCAGGCGAATGGGAAGGCACGAGCGCCGGTTCGAAGGTGAGCGAGTTCGCGGCGAAAGCCGCCGCCGGGCGGCTGGGGCCAGAGGACATAGACAAGCTCGTCGCTTTGCTTGGGGAAAGTGATCCCGCCAACCGCGACGCCGCCGGCCGGTTGCTGGCCTCGCTGCGCGAGCGTTCGATGCCGCCGTTGATCGAGGCAGTAACGAATTCCTACCTCGGAGTGCGCATTGCCACGGCCGAACTGCTGCACGAACTTGCTCCTGACTCCCCGCCGATTGATCCCTGGCAAAGTCCGGCCGACCTCGCTCGCACCGCCGTGGCTGTTCAGAAATGGTGGAGCACCACAAAACGGCTTCCGCCGCCATCGCAGCAAAAGGTGGATCCCGCTATCGCGGGCTCCATCGATTCCGCGATTGTAAAACTGCGCGGCAACCAGCCGGTTGCCCGCACCGAAGCCATGGCTGAACTCACCCGCCATGGCGCTGCGGCTCTGCCCGCGATCCGCCATGCCATCAAGACCTGCGAGAAGGCCTCGGATCAGCGCGCGCTCACTTTGCTTGAGGACGTGCGCTGGGCTATCCTCGTGCCGGATCCACTGGAAAAGCAGGCGGACGGCGTGCGGCTGCCGCTGGCTCGTGGCAAGAGCCAGGAGCGCCAGGCCGCTACCATTCGGTTGGGTCGTTGCGGTCAGGCCGCGATCTCACCGCTGGCGGAATTGGCCAGCGATACGGACCCGCTCGTGATTGAAAGCGCGGTCCGGGCGCTGTCCACCATCGGCGGCAAAGACGCCATACCGGCTATGGCGGCGTTGCTGAAAGCCAGTGACAGCAACCTGCGCATGACCGCAGCCCAGGCGCTCGGCAAAACGAAGAACAGCCAGGCCATTGCGCACCTGCTGCCCGCTTTTGAGGATTTGAACGAGGTGGTTGCGTGCGCAGCACTAGCCGCCGTGGAGGAGATCAACGCCAATCGCAGCGGCATGTCATCGGACAAGAAGCAGAGCCCGGACATGATCGCCGCGCTCAAGAAGGCCTTTGCCGATCCGCGCTGGCGGGTGCGTGCCACCGCCGCCGAGGTGGCGGGGAAGATCTCGGCGCGGGAACTGGGCACCGACCTCCAGCCAATGCTGAAAGATCCTGATGGTTTTGTCGTCAAAAGCGTTCTGGAGGCCCTGCAAAAGCTCGGAGCCGCGCCCGAACCCAAACAACTTCTCGATATCGCCCGTCTCCATTCCGGACTCAAGGATGTCGCCCTGCAGCAACTGGTATCCGGAGGATCCTCCGAAGCGGTCGAAGCCCTCACCGAGCTCTATCAGTCCGGCAACATTGACGCGCGGCTATTGATCCTGCGCAGCCTGGGTCACTCCGCCGCATCCCACGGCGCCGAAGGCACGGCGTCCTCCGCCTGGGACAAGCTCATTGCCAAGGCCTCGGGTGAGTCAGACGCCAGATTGCGTCGTGCCGCGGCGAAGGCCCTCGGATCCCAACTGCCCGCCTCGGTTATCGCGCTGATTTCGCCTTTGCTGAGCGATGAGGACCAGGAAACCCGGGTGGAAGCCGCCTCCGCTCTGTTGGCGTTGCTGACGGTTGACCGCCGAAATCCGGCCGGCAGCCCACCCGGTTTCCTTCCCGATATCGACCTGCCGGACATGCAGTCAATAACCGCGTCGAAGACGAATCCCCCGCCTTACTCGGCCGCGGACAAGCTTCGCTGGCACACGCTGCTGGGAGAAAAAGCCGGAGCCAAGCCGGACATTTTCATCGCTGTCGCCCTGTTTGCCACGGGAACGAATGCCACCGCTGATCTTCCGCAACTGCTGGCTGCGATGCAGTCCCTCGACGCCACCAACACCACCAGGCTCGCGCGCTCGGGTGCCCTGGGCGCCCTCTTCCCCGCCCTGCCCTGGCCCGGTGCCAAACCGCTGGCTGATCTGATCTGCGCCTCACCCACGCTTTTCCTGGGCAGTCTCGACTGCGTCGACAAGTGCGGGAAGGAGCTTCGAGCGTATCTTCTTGATCCGGCACGTTTCCTCGCGGCAATAGACCCCGCCGGGGCAGATGATTCCCGCGCTGCGGTTTCGACGCTGCTGGAGCGGGCCCGTGGCGGCAATTGGACATTGCTGGCGGGCACGTCCGAGTCCGAGCGCATTGTGCGATCGCTTGCTCAGGCGACCAACCCGGTCTTGCGGGCGGTTTCGCTTTATGTACTCGGACAGGGAGACGATGTCGCGAATGAGGAAATTTTCCTCCGTGGCGGCCAGGATACGAATGCCTGGGTGCGCCTGGCAGCCGTGAACGCGCTAGCCCGACATACCAGAGATCGTGATGTACTGGAAAAGAAGATTGCGCCGTTCCTGACGGACAAAGACCCGAAGGTGGTGCACGCCGCCATTTCCTGGCTGCTCGAGCCCGAGACACGCGCGAATTCGGGCTTCAGCTACACCCTGAATTACTTTAGCTATGAAGGTGTGATGGCGGGAAACTATGATGCCATGGATAACGCCGAGCAGCGTCCGGTCGCCGCGCTGGATTCTAAGCCAGCCTTCCTCTCCGCGATCAGGGAGCGCCTGAAAGAGGCTCCAGTGGAGGATCTCGCGGCTTACAGCTTGCTCCTGGCGCAATACGGGGACAACAGCGGCCTGGATCTGCTGCTGGAAAAGCATGCGAGCCAGGGCGGGCAAACGGAACTGGAAACATCGGTGCTGGCGGCTATAGCCCTCACGCGCGATCCCAAATACATACCTTACGTTCGCAAAATGATGGCGGCTGCCCAGCAGGAATATGATTACCGCCGAATCCTCCAGGCATTGAAAGGGGTCAATGGGGCCGAAGCCAGGGCGCTGCGACTGGAAGTCAACCGCCGCCTGCGCGCCGGCGCATCGGAGGCAGAATTCTGACATGAACAATTCTCAAAGCCTCGTTCGCTGGCTGCCGGTCCTGCTGTGTTTCTTCCTTTGCGGCTGTTTTGAGGTGCAGGACGAATTGACGATTCACCCCGCCGGCTCCGGCCAGGTGCGGATGGTGGTCCGGAGCACGCTTCCACCCGATGTGCTCCAGGCCTTCACCATGGGCGGCAACTCCGGGTCGATGCCGATCTATCCGCCCGTGACCGAGGTGGAAGCCAAACGTTTCTTCCCGGAGAAAGACTTCGCCACCGCTGTGGAAGAGAGCAGCCATGGGGTGACGAATTCCATCACCATCATCGCCAAATTCAAGGACGTTAATGCGTTGCTGGCCAGCCCCTATGGGAGAGCGCATCAGTTGTTGCTGAAACCTTCACCGGACGGCAGGTTGACCGTTACGGCGATTTCCGCGGGTGAACCCCTGGCTCGCGCTGCCCAGGTCAACCCCACCAATGATTTCGTCGAAATGCCCCTGCCGAACCTGGCCGGCCTGGACCTCGCTAAACGCAAAGATCAAATGCGATTCGAATTCCGGCTGGTCCTGCCGGACGAGGTCAAAGAATCCAACGGCCAGAACGATGCGGTCGCGGTTTCCTGGGTCACCGAACGGGCCAAATGCAGGGACGACGAGGAGTTCGCGCAAAAACTGTCGACGGTGTTGCACGCGGCCTGGAGCGGAGATTCCGTGCGCTTCACGCCGGCCAACAAGATCCGGCTTGGGCTGGCGCCTTTCCCTCAATTGGCCGAGGAAAAGACCACGGGCACCGGCGCTGCGCCCGAAGCAAAGTCAATTCTGGCCGCGGCAAAGTTCGTTCCCAAATCACTGCAAGTCACCCGCACGGTTGACCTGAGCGGCTCAGGGTATGGACAGGGAAGCCAGGCGATCCTGAACGCTGAACTGGCGCTTCCGACGGAGTTCGCGCCGATGAAATGGGGCAAGCCAACGGTCCGCGAGGCCACCGACGCCAGCGGTGCGAACCTCATCGTTCAGGAGCAAGGCACCACCAGCCCGGAAAGCGCGATGTTCAGCCACCGTTATGGACTCCGAATGAACAGCCCGGGAGCGGACCAGGCCAGGACAAATGCCGCCGTCGCCAAACAGCAACTCACACTGGTGTTCAAAGCGCCGGAGTGGCGCGTCAAAGAAATCGAGGTCATCAAGGGCGAAATCGAACTTCAATATCCCGGCGGGATGCAGATTCTTAAACTGACCAATGCGGTCCCCGCCAGCATGGTGAGCACGCCGCGCCGCGGCCGCATTTCCTACAATTCCAATCCGCGCGAAATCCTTGACCCGCGCCTCGTCGAACTGGGAGCAACCGTGAAAGTGCAGATGGCGGCGTATCAGAACGGGATCACAACCCTGTCCCTCCAAACCGGCGGCAAAAACTCGCTGTTGGACGCCCAGGTGTTCGACGCCGACGGCCGTCCCTGGCCGACAACCTTCTGGAAACCTGAGGACAGCAGAGATGATGAGGTCTACACCCAGATCATGGTTCCCGGAAAACCAAAACCGCCGTTTTCACTGGCTCTCTGTTTCAACGCCGGCGGCAGCACCCTCAAGGTACCCTTCCAGGTGGAGAAAGTTCCTGTCGGAGGTAATCCCGGCCCGAGCGCGAAAAGGTGATCGGCACGACGAATGAAAAGCACAGCGACCATTTCCCCGCCCACAGCAACTGAGACGAGCAGCGTCATACCGCGCTCGCGTCACCGAATGTGCATGAGTGGCAGTGACAGCTCCTTTGCCTCAAGCGCGTTTCAGATCGCGCCCACGCTACCGCCTCCAATTGCGCGCGGGATACGTTTGAGCCGCGGAATGTCCTGGATGGCATCATTCCTCATCGCGCTGTTTCTTCCCGGCCTGCAGATCTCTGCTCTGCGTGGAGGCGTTTTTGGCGGTGTCACGGGCGAGCAAATCACCACCCTCACCATTCAATCGAACGGCGTCTGCATTCTGACTCAGGAGTTTGTGCAACCTCGCACGCAAATTGAGATGCAAATCAAGTCCCGCGAACGCTACGCTGCGTTTGAAGAGGGCGAGGTGATGTCAGACACCGAGGCCGCACCAGTTCAGCCCCCGGTAATTCCCTTGCCGGAACAATCTCCCTCCCCTGATGCCGACCTGATTTCTAAAGTTCGCAAAATGTACCAGGCTCGGAGCGGTTCCGCGGAGGAAAACGAGGCAAAAGTGGAACGCGTCGAGGTCGGAAGCAACACCGTCCGGGTCGTCACTTCCCGCACTTTTGCGACCCTGAAACAACTCGCGTCGCAAAGTCCGTGGTCCTGGGCGCCGTACCAGCTGCGCCTGGATAACGCCCTGTTCGAGACCGATACGAATCGCAATCTACGGGTTGTGCTGACGACGGACAAACGAGCCGCGGCGGATCTTCAAACCATGCTCGCACAATGGGGCAACGCGAAAACTGTGATGGAGTGGAGGCTCGCGTTCCCTGGCAATGTCCTTGAATCAGGGCTTCCGGAACGAACCAACAACGTCACCCGCTTGCGGATCGACACCGGCAAGAAGGAGTCCCTGGAGGCCCTTGCCAAGTTGTATGCGGGGCCCATTGTAATCGTGGCGGAGGCAAAGGGGTTGGCGCTGCCCGGACCGCTGAACACGAAGAGCCTGGTTCAGAGCGCTGCCCGGCGAATGCAGGCCGAGCCTGAAATTCCAATCACCGACGCCGGGCCTGGCTTCATCGCCGAGGCACTCAACCTGACGATTAACACTACCCATCGGTTTTCGGGCGAGAAGGACGAACCGGGAACACCTGGCGACAACGGCGAAGAAGTATTGGCTCCAGACCTGGCAGAATTGGACGCAGTTACCGCAGCGGACCTGCAGGCGTTGGACGGCGGGATGATGCCCGGGGAGGACTCCTCTGAGGGCGTGGTGGTCACCGCCCAATTGTTTCCACCGCGGGACCGCATGATCAAGAGTCTCACGGACGTCAGGATCACACGGGCAGTCGACGACAAAGGCCGGGCAGTCCCCACGCCTGCCGAGACTAACTCCGCCGCCGCCCAAATGCGCTGGAGCAGTTATGGCGGTCAGGCGAATGCCGGAGTGAACTTCAGCCTGCGGCTTGCTCTGCCGGAACCGGATGCGCAGAGCATCGAAGATATCGAGTGCGAGGCCATTGCCTTAACCCTCGGAGACTGGAAGAGTGTCACGCTCACGAATCTCCAGGCCGACCCCAAAAAAGAGATCGATCTCAACGAACTGGTGCCGGGCGCGAAATTGATCATCCGCAAATTGGAAACGAAAAACCGGCAGACCGTTGAGGCGCGCGTGGAAGGACCCCTTGAGATTCGGTTGCTTGATTTCAGGCTTGTCTCCGGCAAAAGGAAAATCCAGGGCTCCAGTTACTCCGACCGGCCCGGCACGGAGACAGGGGCCAAGACCTCGCGACAAATCACCGTAAATGCCTACGATTACAATATTTCGGCCGGCGGCGGCTCCCTCGGCCTCGAGATCCGTTTCCCAAGGGATAGCAAACGCGAGCGCGTCCGCTTCAAGCTCACCGCCCTGGATTTACTTTAAAGCGGCCGTTTCCGCGCAATTCCGCCGCGCCACCCCGGCCATCCCATGTCCTCATTCCTGTAACTAAACGAAAGTGTTGTGTTCCATGGGAAATTCGACTAACTCTACGAAAAGTTCTTGCTGCATGAATACTATGACCAATTACAGCCGTCGTAACTTCCTCAAAACCACAGCCCTTGGCACTGCTGCGATCACCTTCAGCGCCCTTTCCTGGAGCCGCGCTGCCGGCGCTAACGGCGATATCCGCGTGGCCCAAATCGGATTTCGCAGTCAGGGCAGCGGACATATCTCCTCCCTAAGGAAAATGAAAGGAGTGCGCGTCGTAGCCCTTTGCGACGTGGACAGCCAGGTGCTCGGCAAAAAGGCCGAGGAACTGGGTGGCGGAGTCCAGACATACAAGGACATCCGCGCCCTGCTGGAGAATAAAGACGTGGACGCGGTATCGATCGCGACGCCCAATCATTGGCACGCACTGGCCACCGTCTGGGCCTGCCAGGCCGGCAAGGATGTTTATGTCGAAAAACCTGTCTGCCACAATGTCTTTGAGGGCCGCAAAATGGTGGAGGCCGCCCGGAAGTACAAGCGCATCGTTCAAAGCGGCACACAATGCCGATCTTCGGTCGGACTGCAGGAGGCCGTGGAATACGTTCGTTCCGGCAAGCTGGGCAAGATCGTGCTCGCGCGCGGCTTCTGCTACAAAGGTCGCAAGAGTATCGGAATGGTCGACGGACCGCAGCCAGTTCCGGAGAGCATCGACTATAGCCTGTGGTGCGGACCGGCGCCGCAGGATCCGCCGCGCCGGAAAACCTCCAACGGCACGGTCCACTATGACTGGCACTGGTTCTGGCCCTACGGCAACGGTGATTACGGCAATCAGGGCCCGCACCAGGTGGATATCTGCCGCTGGTTCCTGGGCGAGGACGCAATTGCTCCATTCTCAATGGCCATCGGCGGCCGAGTCGGTTATGTGGATAGCGCCGAAACGCCGAATTCACTGATCGTTTACCATGGCTACAAGATCCCCATGGTTTTCGAAACACGTGGGCTGCCGGAAAGCAAGGCCTCACAGGCCGACCGTTGGTCGATGGATCGCTTCAAAGGCGTGAGCGTTGGAAACGTGATCGAATGTGAGAACGGCTATGTCGTTGTCCCCAGCTACACGGAGGCCATTATCTTCGACAAGGATGGCAAACAGATCGTCAAGTTCGACGGCAAGAAGAACAAAAACGCCGATGCCGACGTGAAAACACCTACCGGACTGCAGGCGGATTCCGGCGGTCACCATGGCAACTGGATCAAGGCCATCCGCAGCCGCAAGATCAAGGACCTCACGGCGGAGGTGCTGGAAGGCCATCTCTCGGCCGGCCTGGTGCACACAGGTAATATTTCCTATCGCCTGGGCGAAAAGGCCGCCCCCGGCCAGATCAAGGAAGCCCTCCAATCGAACAAGGCGCTGGCGGAATCCTTCGACCGTTTGGCGGGACACCTGGACGCCAACGGCGTGGACCTCAACAGCGATAAGCTCCAGTTGGGTGTGCCTCTCAAATTCAATCCGAAAAAAGAGCGCTTCGTTGACAACGCCCAGGCCGACACCATGCTGACGCGCAACTATCGCGCGCCATTCGTGGTTCCCGACAAAGTCTGAGACCGAAGACAGGTTTTCAAAGACAGGGCGCGCTGGCAACGGCGCGCCCTTCTTCGTCCTTATCTACCGCACCCGCCACTCCAGGATTCCGCCGGAGGTGTCAGGTTGCAGTTGCACTTCGATGCGCAACCCATCGCATTCGATGGGGTCAAACGTCACCCGGTTGAACGCATCCGGTTCCGTCCCGAACGAATTCGCGTTCTTCACCGGTGTCCACTGGCCGTTCTTCCGGTAAAGGAGCGTCCAACTCTTCGGCAAACCGCAATGGCCGCCAGCGGCAGTGTCATTGAACCAATACACCTCCACCCCCGTAACCTTCTGCGGTTTTGCAAAAGTCCGCTCAACCCACTCCTTCGATCCCTTGTGGTCCCACCAGGTGAATCGGGGAATTGTCTTGTCGGAACTGGCCTTGGGCAGGATGCCGTCCATCACCGCCTCGACGCTGTCGCTTTCAAAACAATGCGAAGCTCCGAGCATGGACGGGGTATTGCTCCATTCATGAGCCTCGCGCGCCTTGCCGATGACCGGGAACAGGCTGATGCGCAACCGCGCCGCGCCCATCGGAATCAAGGTCAGCTCCTCGACCGGCTCTTCCGACCGCACCGGGCTGGCCTGGAGCTTCGGAACCATGTTCAATCGGTCGAGAGTCCAGGCCGGGATCTTCCGTCCTTTCGCCCTCAGGGAAACAGGTGTGGTTTCGGCCGTCCAGGGTTGAGCCGCGAGCTTCGTTTGTTTTGTTTTTTCGACGCGGATACCGCGTGCGGGATTTTTAGAGTCCAGCACCAAACCGTAGTTCCAGGGTGAGGCTGGTTTCACCTGCCACTCAGGCCACTGAGGATTCCGATTGCCGTATTTCTGCCAGTCTTCCTTGATCGCCAGAGAGAAGCTAAGCGGCCCGTAGTTAACAGAGGCGGAATTTTGATTCTTCTCCCACACGCGGACGGAGACCTTCATGGGAAGGGTCAACTCCACGGTGTCGCCATCGCGCCATTCGCGGGTCAACACCACAAATGTGAGCGGCTCCGCCTTGGCCTTAACATTCTTTCGGTTCACGGTTACCTGGGCGCCCTCGCTCCAGCGCGGGATGCGGAGGTAGAGCGGGAAGGCAACGGGTTTGGCAGATGTTTTGACCCGGAACCTGATGGTCTCGCTGAACGGGTAATCCGTTTCTTCCGTAATGGTAATGCGGGTCCCATCGCCGACCCTGGCGGATACCTCGCTGGCGCCATAAAGCGAGGCGCACAAGCCATTGTCATGCGTCGCCAGCCACATCTCCTCCGCATAATAGGGCCAGCCATGCGAGACGTTGTGTTGGCAGCACCGATAAACTTCGAACGGGCTGTAACTGAACATTGTGCCGCTGTTTTGGATTCCCGGCGCCTTGTTTCCGGGATCGAGCTGCACCTGGTTTGCGGAGGTGATGTAATGCAGCCCCTTCTGGTCCGGCGTCATGGAGGCCGGGAAAGAGTTGAACGCGATATCCTCGCAACGATCAACCCAAAGCGGATCGCCCGTCACCCGCATCAGCATCTGGAAGCTGTGCGTGAATTCGACGATGCCGCAAGTCTCGATGCCGCCGCGCGGATCGGTGTAACCCGGCCGGCAATTCTCGTCGCCGGCGAAACCGCCCCCCGGGAACTGGCCGTAGAGATCCATTACCTTGCGATAATTGCGCCCGGCGGAGAGCAGGTGTTCCGGGTTCTTTGACTGCATCCAGTGGACGGTGCCGGCGCGAAATCCCTGCGCGATATTGACGTTATGCCAATTGACCACGTCCTGGTCCCAACGCGCCATGCCCTCGTGCATCTTGCGGGCCAGATCCAGCAGCCACGGCTCGCGCGTGCGGTTATACAGCCAGTAACAGGACTCGATGTTGTCGCCCATGCGCAGCTTTGGCCAATA
>Ga0184628_10001019_pt1 | contig 14250 bp, 14 predicted proteins | sample PLM4_5_b1_FD_133149 | JGI IMG/M metagenome (GOLD analysis project Ga0184628, IMG submission 133149) | Groundwater sediment microbial communities from an aquifer in East River, Colorado, USA - PLM4_5_b1 | ecosystem: Environmental > Terrestrial > Soil > Riparian zone | place: USA: East River... | reverse complement strand
CCGCCGCCGGCTGCTGCGATAGCAAAACCAGTGGCCCCGAAGGTCGTTCAGCTGGATCCAACGGCGTTTATTGCGCCGGTGGAAGTTCCCCGAGAAATCGCCAGAATTGTGGATGCGCCGGAGACTTCCGGAGCTGGCGTTGGAGTAGTCGGAGGCGTTCCCGGTGGAGTTCCTGGAGGCGTCCCGGGCGGGGTTCCTGGACTGAATCTCGCGCCTCCTCCGCCGGCTGGTGCACCTCCTCCGCCGCCGCCACCGCCGCCACCGCCACCACCGCCCGCGCGTCGGCCGGACCCCATCCGAGTTGGAGGCGATGTCCAGGCAGGAAATCTGATCTATCATCCGAACCCCACTTATCCGTCGCTTGCAAGGCAGGCGCGTATCGAAGGTGTCGTGATCTTGTCTGCGACGATTGCTGAAGATGGGACGATCAAGGAACTCAAAATAATTTCTTCGAGTAACCCGTTGCTGAGTACCGGCGTAATGGATACGGTGAAAACCTGGAAATACAAACCGACGCTGTTGAACAAAGAACCGGTCGAAGTCATTACTACGATTACAGTTAACTTTACGCTTGGCCGCTGACGGCAAGCACATTCGGATTTCGTAAATTTTAGGAGGAGTGGGATTTTATGTTGTCTTTGAAGTTGAACTTATTGGGAGCGATGTTATTGCAGGAAGGAGCGGTCGGGTTCGACCTGATCACCATGTGGAACAACATGGGACTCATGGCAAAGGGCGTCGTTGCAATTCTGGCAATTATGTCCGCGTGGTCCATCGGGGTCATGATTGATCGCTTTCTGGCATTCGGCCAGGCTCGCAAGCAGTCCCGTGAATTTGCCCCGTCCGTTGCAGGCTGTCTTCGGGAAGGCAAGATCGAAGAAGCCATCAGCGTTGCCGAGCAGAACAAGCGGAGTCACCTTGCAAAGGTTGTCGAAGCCGGTCTGCAGGAATTCCGAGCTCATGGCATTTCGCAGGAACTTGCGGGTGAACAAATTGAATCTTCACGACGTGCCTGTGAGCGCGCTGAAGCCATCGTGAACGCGGAATTGAAACGCGGCCTCTCTGGCCTTGCGACCATCGGTGCAACGGCGCCTTTCGTGGGATTGTTTGGAACTACGGTCGGTATCATCAATGCATTCAAGGGCATGGCTTCCGCAAAGAGCGCCGGTCTGTCCTCGGTCGCAGGTGGTATTTCCGAAGCGCTCGTTACAACGGCATTCGGTCTTTTCGTCGCGGTGCCGGCAGTTTGGGCATACAACATTTTTACGGGCAAGGTTGAAGCATTCGGTATCGAAATGACCAACTCCTCATCTGAGTTGCTCGATTACTTCGTCAAGCAGAAAGGCAAGAAGTAGCCATGGGAATGGGAGGAGGCGGAGACCGGGGAGCGGTCAACGCCGATATTAACGTAACCCCGATGGCTGACGTGATGCTCGTCATGCTCATCATTTTTATGGTGGTCACACCGATGTTGCAGAAGGGCGCACCGGTGGATCTTCCCAAAACGAAGAATCCGCTCGATATGTCGGATGCCGATAAGGACGATGCCATTCGAGTTGGAGTTTCCCGTGATGGGAAGTTCTATCTTGGCCAGGACCGTATCGTTGTCGACGACCTTGCACAGAAAGTTACGGAACTTCTGCAGGATCGAGAAGGCGACAAAACGGTTTACGTCAAGGCTGACTTCCGCGCTAATTATGGCGACGTTGTGAAAGTCGTCGACGCAATCCGAACCGCGGGCGTAGACCGAGTCGGTCTGTTATCCGAGCGACTTGACGAAGAGGTCAGAAAGTAGGAGATACCGGATGAAAGGTAAGAAGAAGAAACTGGCGACCAAGGGAGACATCAACATCACGCCGTTGATCGATGTACTCCTGGTTCTCCTGGTCATTTTCATGACGATTACTCCATTGACACCGAAGGGACTGGACGCTGCCGTTCCCCAACCCCCTCCTCCGGGAACTCCGCCGCCTCCACCCGATGCCGCAAATAGGACCGTCATCCTCGGTGTTGCCTTTGATGCTCAGAAAAACAAGATCATCAAGATCAACCAGGATGTCGTCGAAATGCGGGATCTCGGTCCACGATTGCTGGATATTTTCAGAACCCGCAATGACCGTACGGCATTCATCAGCGGAGACTCGGATCTGATTTTCGATGACGTCATTCAGGTTATCGACGTCGCGAAAGGCAGCGGAGTCGACAAGATCGGTCTCATGACTGAGGCACTCGGCGCATCGAAGTAAAGGAGGCTGGAACTATGACAAAGAAATTATTCACGTTCACTGTTCTGGTGCTCCTTTCGCTCAGTCTGTCGAGCTGCCAGATGGTCCAGAAACTTCAGGCCAGAGACCATTTGAACAAGGGAGTTCAGGCGTTTAAGGCTCAGAAGTTCGATCTCGCAATCGATCATTTCAAGCAAGCAATTGAACTGGATCCCGAGCTGAAGGATGCCGAGCTGTATCTTGCGACGGGATATGCCCAACAGTTCCTTCCCCATTCACCGTCTGAGGAGAACCAGAAGATTGCCAATCTGGCCGTTCAGACCTTCCAGAAGGTTCTCGATAAGGATCCCAAGAACGCGACAGCCCTGGCCGGAATCGCGAGCATTTACCAGAACAACGATCAGTACGACAAAGCTCGCGAAGCGTATATGAAGAATGCTCAGGTGGATCCCCAGAACCACATTCCATTTTACGCAGTGGGTTCGGTGGACTGGATCATCGTGCACAACACGGAATCCAAGCTCTCACCCGAAGAAAAAGGTACGTTGATCGAAGAAGGAATGCAGTATCTGGACAAGGCAATGGCCATCAACCCGGACTATGAGGACACGCTCTGGTATCAGAACCTTCTCCTTCGGGAAAAGGCCCTAATGATCGACGACAAGATCAAGACCACGAAAGACAAGAATGCTCAGAAACAAATGATGAGCGAGTCGGAAGCTTTGAAGGCCAAAGCCGACGACTGGTCGAACCAGGCCCTGGCTGTTCGAAAGAAGAACGCAGAAAAGAAATCCGGACCTGGAGGAATCGAGCTCGACAAGTAGCACGACGTTCCCTGAGGAAGGCCTTCGGAAGAAATTCCGAGGGCCTTTTTCTATTTCCACGCCGATTCTTGACACACTCTATAATTGACAGACCATGATTCGCCTTGAGGACATTCTCGCCAAAGTCGGTAAACACCATCCTCAGGACAATCTCGATCTGATTCGTCGGGCCTACATTTTTTCTGCCAAAGAACACAAGGGCCAGGTTCGCGCTTCCGGTGAAGCCTACCTGACACACCCGCTCGAAGTTGCAAATATCCTTGCCGAAATGAAGATGGATGCCGTCACGGTGAGTGTCGGGCTGCTTCACGATGTCGTGGAAGACACGCTGGTATCCCTCGAAGACGTCGAGTCGATTTTTGGGCCCGAAGTCGCTCACATCGTCGACGGTGTCACAAAGATCAGCCAGATTCAGTTCAATTCAAAGGAAGCCAAACAGGCCGAGAATTTCCGCAAGATGCTGCTGGCCATGACGGACGACATCCGCGTCATTATGGTGAAGTTTGCGGATCGCATCCACAACATGCGGACTCTGGAATACCTGTCGGCGGACCGACGCGAAGCCATCGCACGCGAAACCATGGAAATCTATGGGCCGCTCGCCAACCGCCTGGGGATGGGAAAAGTAAGAGGTGAGCTGGAGGACCTGGCATTCAGTTATCTGGATCCGAAGGCCTACCAGGAACTGAAGGACGTCGTCGAACGAAAACGTAAGGCGCATGAAGCGTTTCTCGCGGAAGTTACGAAACTGGTGGAAGAGCAGATGAAGGAGCACGGCATTCCGTGCCGTATCGAGTCTCGCGTCAAACGGCTGTATTCCATTCAGGTCAAGCTGAAGAAGCAGAGAATTACGATCGACCAGGTCTTTGACCTGCTGGCCCTCAGGATCGTCACCGACAGCATTAAGAACTGCTATGCGGCACTCGGCGTCATTCACAACACGTGGCGGCCGGTGCCGGGACGGATCAAAGACTTCATTGCGATGCCTCGCCCGAATGGTTATCAATCTCTTCACACATCCGTGATTGCAGGCGGTCAGCCATTCGAGGTCCAGATTCGCACCTCGGAAATGCATCGGATCGCGGAAGAAGGTATTGCCGCTCACTGGAAATACAAGGACGGCAAACTCATTGCTGACAGCCGCGAGGATCGGGGTATTTCATGGCTTCGTCATCTGGTCGAATGGCAGCAGGAAATGAAGGATCCCGCCGATTTCCTAAGTACCTTGAAGGTGGATTTGTATCCGGAAGAGGTCTACACATTCACACCAAAAGGCAGTGTCATTACGCTTCCACGTGAAGCAACGCCTATTGATTTTGCGTATGCCATTCATACCGAGGTCGGACACAGCTGCGTCGGTGCAAAGATCAACGGCCGAATGGTTCCGTTGAAGACCAAATTGAAAAACGGAGACATCGTGGAAATTGTCACGCAGGCCGGCCACACACCAAGCCGGGACTGGCTTTCTGTGGTCAACACTTCACGAGCTCGCAACAAGATACGGCACTGGCTTACGGAGCAGGAAGGTGAAAAGGCGATAGAGCTCGGCCGGAGGATGCTCGAAAAAGAAGCTCGTAAGTTCAGGATGAGCATTCGCGGTGTGCTTGATGGCGAGAAACTGGCTGCTATTTTGCCCGATTACGGAGCAAGCAAGTCCGAAGACCTGCTTGCTCTGATCGGTTATGGAAAGATTTCCGCAAAACAGATCCTGGTACGGATTGCTCCAGATGGCGCCGATACTGTCCCTGCGGAAGACGAATCGCGAATTACGTCCGTGGTCAAACGAGTCCTGGGCCTGGGCTCTGACGCAAAACTTAAAGTCCGTGGATTCGACGACCTTCTCGTGTATCGGGCCAAATGTTGCAATCCAATTCGAGGTGAGGAAATCATTGGATACATTACGCGTGGCAAGGGCGTAGCGGTCCATTCCAAAAATTGTCCCAACGTTCAGAATCTGCTTTACGATGCGGCCAGAAAGATTGAGGTCGAGTGGGCGGGCGTGGCACCTCAGGCCGAAGCTTACGCCGTTCCAGTGACAATTCTTAGCGAGAATCGGACAGGGATACTGGCCCAGATCGCGGCAGTCGTTGCCGAAGTCGGTTCCAATATCGTTCACGTCGAAGCAAAAACTGCAGACGAGCGAGGAACCATTGATCTGGTTGTTGAAATACCCGACATGAAGCATCTCGAGCGTGTCCTTGCATCCATCCGCAAAATTGACGGAGTGTATGAGGTCATTCGTTCCACACGAACGGTGAATCAGGCTAAATAAGGAAATCTATGGGTAAGATTGTGAAGCACGTAATTACGACACCTCGCGCCCCTGCGGCTATCGGTCCGTACTCGCAAGGCATTCGAGCTGGAAACCTGCTCTTCGTTTCCGGGCAAATTGCTATCGATCCTGCGACGAGTGCACTAATCGAAGCGAAAGACATTCCGTCTCAGACCCGTCGAGTCCTGGAAAATATTCAGCAGATTTTGTCCTCGGGAGGGGCGACCATCGATAACGTCGTTCGAACAACGGTTTTTCTGAAAAACATGAACGATTTTGCCGAGATGAACCGTGTCTACGGAGAGTTCTTCCGCGATGCGCCTCCAGCTCGAGCCACAGTTGAAGTGGCCCGCCTTCCAAAAGATGTGGATGTGGAGATCGACTGTATTGCGGTCGTGGAATAATCCGGGAAGTTAGTAGCTGACGCTGACGATCTGCGTGATGGGGACATGGTAATTCCATGACCGGGGTAAATTCTCAAAATTGACCTCGAACCGAAACTGGGTACCAGGCTCGAGCGGTTTCTTTCTGGGACTAAATGCAGTGTGCGTGCTTTCCTGAATGGTTTTCCCGTCGTAATCCGTAAATGTCATTTTGAGATCAATCTTGCGAACCGGCATGGTTGAGATGTTTTTCAGCAGGCCGGTAATATTGCGGATTCGAATATTCCCAGCGTAAGTGTCGCTTGTCAGAATACTCAGGTGCGTGAGTTCGATCGTTTTTTGAATCGAAGCCGGGTCTGTGATTTCGGTTAGATTGGAAGAATCGCTGACATTTCGGCCAGGCCCAAGACTCCAGCCGACAAATACCGCCAACCCGACGAGAACAGCGCCCCCGATAATGAGAATGCTCCGGCGTTCCATGTCACTCTCCGCTGATAACCATCTTTCGTATCTTTAGTGTCGGAGCTGAAACGGGCCCGAGAAATGCGGGATCGTTACCGACAATTTCTATGTCATTGAGCATCTGGCGAAGATTGCCGGCAATGGTGACTTCCTGCACGGGAAAAGCGAACTTCCCATCCTCAATCCACATTCCGACGACGCCTCTTGAATAATCTCCTGTCACGGCATTCACACCATGGCCAATCAGTTCGAACACATAGAGTCCGGATTTCACGGTCGCGATGATTTCTTCCGGACCGACTTTTCCTGGCGTGAGATAGAAATTCGTTGGCCCCACACTCACGGACCCTGCTCCGGTTCGGCTTCCATTTCCAGTTGGGCGAGCGTTCAGCTTCCGTGCAGTATACGAACTGTGGAGATAGTTCTGCAGAACTCCATTTTCAATGATTGGCGTTAACTGAGAAGGAACGCCCTCGTCATCAAACGGACTGGAACCCAGTCCCCGAATAAGACGGGCATTGTCGACAATCGTCACCTGCGGCGCTGCAACCTTCTTTCCAATCTGGTCAATCAGAAATGAACTTCGTCGATAGACAGCATCACCCGAACAGGCCTGAAACACATGACTCACAATGGTCCGCGCCGTCAGTGGATCAAAGATGACAGGCGCTTCGCAGGTCCGCACTTTGCGGGCACCCAGACGCCTCAGCGTGCGGTTCGCCGCCTGCTGGCCGACAGCTTCCGGAGATTGAAGCTCATTTTGGAATCGCGCAATCGAAAGCCAGTAGTCGCGCTGCATTCCCTCTGAGGAGCGGGCGACAGGCGTTGCAACGACGTATCCGCCAGTTCCCTCATACTCCCCTAAAAACCCTCGAGTGTTTGCGAGAACCGTGCGGGATCTTTCGTAGCTGAACGAGCCTCCTTCAGAGTTTGTGATTCTGGAGTCTGTCTTCATGGCGGCGGCTTCGGCCCGGCGAGCCCAATCAATGCGTTGTTCCGGTGTGAAACTGTTCCATGTTGGATCGGCCAGCTGAAGATCCGGAAGGTCCGAAACGCTTGCGGTGATTTCCGGAAGCCCGCCGCTCTCATCCGCGGACGTCAGTTGCGCCATTTCAACGGTTTCATCGACAAGCGAATCCAGAACGGCGGGAGAAAGATCGGAGGTTTGAGAGGTGGCTGTCCGCTTTCCGGCAAATACACGAAGGCGAAGTCCCCGGGAAACGGATTCCTTTAGAGTCTCAACATCTCCCAGACGGACACTAACTTCAAAGTTTTCGTCTTCGCGTATGAATGTGTCCGCCTCCGAAGCGCCTTTGGCTATGGCCCGGCGAACGACATACTCGGCAGTGTCTTTCAGCTCCGCGGTCATTTCGCGATCACTTCTCAGTGCCGCCGACGGTGATTTCGCGAATCTTGATAGTAGGCAGACCCACGGAGACGGGGACGGTCTGGCCTTCTTTCCCGCAGATTCCCACGCCCTGATCGAGCTTCAGATCGCTTCCGACCATTGTGACTTCTCGAAGAACGGTTGGGCCGTCTCCAATCAACGTCGCCCCCTTAACGGGAGCCGTGATCTTGCCATCTTCAATGAGATAGGCTTCGCTGGCGCTGAATACAAACTTGCCGCTTGTGATATCCACCTGACCGCCGCCGAAATGGACGGCGTAGAGGCCTTTCTTCACAGAACGAATGATGTCCTCCGGTGCCGATTCACCCGCCATCATGAAGGTGTTCGTCATTCGAGGAATGGGAATGTTGTCGTATCCCTGACGACGACCATTGCCTGTGACCGGCGCATTCATGAGTTTCGAGCTCAGATGATCCTGGAGGTAGCCTTGAAGGACGCCCTTTTCGATCAGCACTGTATTCCTGGTTGGATTTCCTTCATCGTCGATATTCAACGAACCGCGCCGAAACGGGATTGTCCCATCGTCGACAACAGTGCACAGCTCAGAAGCCACGGTCTTTCCGACGAGTCCGGAAAATGCGGAAGTCTGCTTTCGATTAAAATCCGCTTCCAGGCCGTGGCCAATCGCTTCATGCAGCAGGATTCCAGGCCAGCCATTTCCAAGAACGACCTCCATGGGTCCGGCCGGTGCCTCGACAGCATTCAATTGAAGAACAGCCTGTCGAGCTGCTTCACACGCTATCGCCCTGGGATTGAGATCGTCGGTGAAGATGTCCAGGGATCGCCGGCCTCCGCCACCCTGATAACCGGACTGGCGTTGCCCATTTTCCTCAGCAATACATGAAACGTTCAACCGAACCAGCGGCTGAACGTCCCACACGCATCTCCCTGAAGACGAAACGATCAGAACATGTTTCGTTTCGTCGATGTAGCTGGCCTGGACCTGGGAAATTCTGGGATCGAATGCCCGCGCGGCCTGATCTGCTTCTTTAAGGAGGGCGATCTTCTGCTGGATGCCGATATCGGTGGAAAGCAACTGTACCGAATACAGGCTGTTCTCATTCACGGAGGGGGCGTTAATCCCGACACGTCCCCCTTCGGCAGAACTGGAGGCGATGAATGCGGCTGTGCGTGCCGCTTTAAGAATCTTGTTTCGATCGAGATCATCCGAATACGCGTAGCCAGTTTTTTCACCCGAGATCACTCGGATTCCGACGCCGACGTTAACGGCTTTTGTTGCGGTCTTGACGATCCGCTCTTCGAAAACAATGGAGTAATTGATCTTCCGTTCAAAGTAGATGTCCGCATAGTCGCCACCGCGCTCGAGCGCGGCATCGAGGTAAGACTCCAGGTCCTTCGTCGAAACCCCGTAGTTCTCAAAGAAAATGGATCTGGTGGCTTCCATTAGTCTGTAATCTTTCCATCTTTATCGACCGGACCAACGACAACCATGGTGTAGTTTTCACAATCCAAATAATTTTCTGCGACTCGTGAAACATCCGACGTGGTGATGGACCGGATGTACTCCGGATACTTGTCAATATAGTCGAACCCCAACCCATAAACTTCGGCATGCACCAGGAAACGTGCGATCTGGGAGCTGGTTTCAAAAGAAAAAACGAAACTCCCCGTCAGATAGTCCCTCGCATCCTGGAGTTCCTGATCGGACACAGGCTCACTTATGATTTTCCGAATCTCTTGTATCAGGCCTTCGATAGCCGCCGTCATATTTTCAGGCGACGTACCGATATAGGAAACAAAGCGGCCCGGGTCTGCTCCTGCGCTGGCGGTAATACTGGCAAATGTGGTGTACGCCAGCCCCAGTTCGTCTCGCAGCCGCTGGGGAATGCGCGCCGTAAATCCTGCGCCTCCACCTAGGATTGTATCGAGTACCTGAAGCGCATAATAGTCCGGATTCGATCGCTCCACTCCGAGATGGCCAAGATAGATATTCAGTTGCTGCGCCGGCATCGTGATGTACTTGATTCGCCGGTTCGCTTGTCGTGTGGGTTTTGCGTGCTTTGGAAGCGACAACGGTTTCGGCTGCCAGGTTCCAAAATACCGTTCAATGCGCGACAGAACCTCGGAAGTGCGGAAATCACCAACCATGGAGAGAATAGCGTTATTGGGAACGATGAAGTGCTGGTGAAAGTCGAGAAGGTCCGCCCGGGTTAACTTCACGACCGTCTCCGGATAGCCATGGCTTGGGCGGTGCAACGGATGCTTTCCGTAAACCAGTTCGCTGAACTCCCAGCCTGCGATGACCTGGGGGCGATCCCGGGCACTGGCAATTTCAGATAGAGTGCGCGATTTCTCCTTTTCGATAAAGGCTTCAGGGAAAATCGGATTTATCAGGATATCGGCGGAAAGTTCAAGCCCAAGATCGATATCCTCTTTGAGGACAGAAGCAGAAACGACGATTCGTTCATAGGAACCATCCGAATCCAGCATTCCACCCACGGACTCGATCGCCTCCGCAATTTCGAGCGACGTGCGAGTTTTTGTTCCTTCATCGAGCAGCCGACTGACCATCATGGCCAGTCCCGCCTTTTCTTCCGATTCGTGTCGAGCGCCGGTCAAAACACTCACACTGAGCGAAACTGCCGGGATTGAAGGATTGTCGACAAGCAGAACGATCAAACCATTCGAGAGTACATGGCGATGAACATCAAATGTTCTGCTCTTTCGCGGCTCAGTCGCATTCATCTGAGTTTTCATCTCCCGTCTCATCCGCTGCATCGTCAGTCACCGTTCCATCCGGCACAAGATAGCCAACGGTACGATTGTCCGCGGCAAGAACGCTGGCACAAACTGCGGACACTTCATCGGAAGTAATTGCCGAAATGTTTTGGATATAGGAATCGATGTAGCTCAGGCCGCAGAGCGACTCAATCTGTCCGAACAGCATCGCCTGGTCGGCCGTGCGTTCGCGCGACAAAACGAAGTGGGCCTGAATTTGATGCTTCGCTCGCTCCAGCTCCGCATCCGTAATTCCATCGGCGACGATTCGCTTCAGTTCATCGTGAATGCTGGCTTCAATCTCTTCAGCAGAGTGCTGGCCTCGCCCTTCCGCCCGGATGTGAAACAAGGTGGGATCTTTCGATTCACCATAGTCGGCCGAAACGAATGTCACGGTCTGATCTCGTTCCACCAGGCGCTGATAGAGGCGCGATGACTTTCCCTCGGAAAGTACGATGCCGAGAAGCTGCAGTGCATAGCTCCCCGAGGCTGCAATTGCAGGCGCATGATACGCAATTGCGATTCGCGGAACTTTCGATCGCCAACGTACCAGGATTCGCTTTTCCCCATTCTGTTCGGGCTCTTGAATACTTGCCTGAACGGACTGTCTGCCGGCGGGAATTCCTCCGAAACGGAGGGCAACTTCATCCAGTACACGATCGGAATCAAAGTCACCCGCGATTGAGAGAATCGCATTATTGGGCTGATAGTTTCGTTGATAGTACGCCTGCTGTTCTTCAGCGGTGGCTCGTTCGACATCGTTCAGCCAGCCGATTACCGGGTTACGATAGGGATGGACTTTGTAGGCTGCAGCGTTTACTTCCTGGACGAGCAGGCCCCAGGGCGAATCCAGCCCGCCCTTGAGTTCTTCAATCACAACCTTTTTTTCCGCTTCAAATTCTTCCGAGTCGAAATTGCAATTCACCATGCGGTCTGCTTCGATCTCCAGAGCAATATTCCATCGGTCCGATGCGAAATTGAAGTAGTAGGCAGTGAAATCCTGAGACGTGAACGCATTGTTGCTGCCGCCGTTCTTCAGTGTCAGTAGATCGATTTCACCCTTCTTGAAACGATTGGTTCCCTTGAAGAGCATGTGTTCCAGGAAATGAGACTTGCCTGTCTGGCCGAGTTCCTCATTCCTCGATCCGACTCGATACCAGATCATTGAAGTCACAATAGGGGACGTGTGCAGTTCCTTGGTGAGAACGACCAGACCGTTGTCGAGAACAGTCCTTCGCACATCTTCTCCCGCGAATATCGAAGGGGTAGCCGGTAATGACATGATTTAGTTTAGACTACGAAGCGTTGCGGAGGAGTATCTGCCGGTTCCGCTACAACTATTGGCAAACTATCATATCGTTATTCTCAATGTCACTGACGATCTCCCTCACAACGGATCAGGTGGAGCAGCGCTTTCTCGCATTGGGCATTCCTTCCCGCTTCACAGAGGACGAGCGACTCCAGTTCCTGACTACTCCTGTCGTTCCGAGCGACAGACAGGTTTTTGGCTTTCCGACTCCCGCGGACAACTCCGCCCTAACTCTCTCTAATCTAAGGGCAATTGTCGGAGTGGATCCCACACACCAGCCGGCATTTTTCGATCACCCATGGTATGCAGACGAACTCTTCATGGCGACGCCCTGCCCGGCGGGCTGGCATTTCCTGACCATCGATGTCCTTCCAGAGTCTGTTAGCCAACCGATAGACTACGTGCGTCGTTTGAGAGCGGAAGGATTGGAATTGCCCTTGGCGGTCGAAATCGTATTGATGCTGTTTCTCCACTATGAGGGCACAAAGGAGCAGCTACTCCTTCGAAAGCACACATGGTGTTCCGATCTGGCAAGCCTGGGTCGACATGTTACGGTTGGTGCGTTCGGACGAAATGGAGTGTTTCTCAGCGGCCATCCCATGGGTTTTTCAAGCCGCGGTCTTGGGATTTGCGGAAAGATGCATGCGGAATAAGAAGTCCGACAGCTGTAGAACTACAGTGCCGGACCATTCATACCAAACAGGACTAGATGTTTTGTGCTTTTCGACTGACTTGAATACGGATCACGGCGCGTTCGAGCGCCACTAATGCTCGGTTATAGTCGATGTCCTGACCGGCCTGCGATAGTCTCTTTTCCGCGCGTTCCTTGGCTCTGGCAGCGCGTTCCACGTCAATCTCGTTTGCTCGTTCCGCGGTTTCAGCCAGAACGCGCACCTGATCCGGCAGTACTTCCGAAAATCCCCAAGCCACCGAAAGCCATGTCCATTTCGATCCCTTCCGGTAACCAAGTTCGCCAACTTTCAATTCCGTAAACAGCGGTGCATGGCCTGGCAGAATTCCCAGATAGCCTTCGGCTCCAGGAAGCTGGATCTCCTCCACCTGTTCGTCAACCAGAGACCGTTCCGGAGTAACGATGGTGAGATGAATCAGGGTATCCGACATTGTTACTTGGTCGCTTTCATGCGTTCGGCCTGTTCCACGACTTCTTCAATCGTCCCGACCATGTAGAACGCCTGCTCGGGCAGATCATCGTGCTTGCCTTCAACAATTTCCTTAAAGCCCTTAATTGTATCGGCGACCTTTACGTAGCGTCCCGCTTTTCCCGTAAATTGCTCTGCCACGAAGAATGGCTGGGACAGGAATCGCTGAACCTTACGGGCGCGCGCCACAACCAGTCGATCTTCTTCCGATAGTTCATCGATACCGAGGATGGCGATGATGTCCTGAAGATCTTTGTACTTCTGAAGCACGAGTTTGACGGCACGGGCTACTGCATAGTGTTCGGCACCCACGACTCGCGGGTCAAGAATGCGCGACGAAGAGGCCAGGGGATCGACTGCGGGATAGATGCCCAACTCCACGATCTGGCGCGACAGGTTGGTTGTCGCGTCCAGATGGGCAAACGCAGTTGCCGGCGCCGGGTCGGTATAGTCGTCGGCAGGTACGTAAATAGCCTGCACCGACGTGATGGACCCCTTGGTCGTCGAGGTGATCCGTTCCTGCAGTTCTCCCATCTCACTTGCAAGAGTAGGCTGGTAACCAACGGCCGATGGCATTCGGCCAAGCAGCGCCGAGACTTCGGAACCCGCCTGTGTAAATCGGAAAATGTTGTCAACGAAGAGAAGTACGTCCTGGCCTTCTTCGTCGCGGAAGTATTCTGCCGTCGTCAATCCCGTCAGGGCGACCCGAAGGCGGGCGCCGGGAGGCTCGGTCATCTGGCCGTAGATCAATGCGGCCTTGTTGATGACTCCGGACTCCTTCATTTCCAGCCAGAGGTCATTTCCTTCACGTGTGCGTTCGCCGACTCCGGCAAAGACCGAAATACCGCCGTGCTTGGTCGCGATGTTATTGATGAGTTCCTGGATGATGACGGTCTTGCCGACTCCGGCTCCACCGAAGAGACCAATCTTTCCACCTCGCAGATACGGTTCGATCAAGTCGATGACTTTAATTCCGGTCTCGAACATCTCCAGCTTCGTATTCTGTTCTGTGAAAGCCGGTGCCAGCTTATGGATGGGATCCCGTCTTTTTGCCACGATGGGACCCTGCTGATCGACGGGCTCACCTATGACATTCATGACACGTCCCAGCACGCCGGCGCCAACCGGGATCATGATTGGACCACCGAGGTCTTCCGCCACCATGCCCCGGACCATTCCGTCAGTGGGCTGCATGGAGACGCAGCGCACTCGGCCCTCGCCGAGATGCTGTTGGACTTCTGCGATGATGTCGAGTGGCGTCGGAACCGTAAATCCCGCGCTCGTAATTCGGATGGCGTTGTGGATTTGAGGTTGCTGTCCTTCCGGAAACTCCACGTCCAGCGCCGGTCCGATGATTTGTGAAACCTTCCCAAGATTACCCATTTATAAAGCTCCTGCACCGCTAACGACTTCGATAATTTCTCGCGTGATTGCTGCCTGACGCACGCGGTTCATGTTGAGTGTCAGT
>Ga0184628_10001018_pt1 | contig 14272 bp, 14 predicted proteins | sample PLM4_5_b1_FD_133149 | JGI IMG/M metagenome (GOLD analysis project Ga0184628, IMG submission 133149) | Groundwater sediment microbial communities from an aquifer in East River, Colorado, USA - PLM4_5_b1 | ecosystem: Environmental > Terrestrial > Soil > Riparian zone | place: USA: East River... | reverse complement strand
TGGATGGATTGTGGCGCTGTCGGAAACTTAATCGGTATAGAGCCGTACATGCCAGACCAGGTCTTGCAGTCGTCCACAATTACGCCGCCGTATTTACACGAGTAACGGAAACTTTCACGCGGTCTCCCAGAGCTCCGAGTAATCGAATAAGCAGATCGCTCGATACCTTGGGATCCGTTTTCCCCACCATTACCGCCAATATCGGATGGCCGCGTATGGATTCCAACCGATTTTCTGGACAAGGTGAAGGAAGTTACCGCTGGTATCACTGAACCGATGCACAACGCCGCCACAAGTGACTGCACGGGAAGTTGCGTCACGAGAAGCTTGCGTCATTGTTTCCGCCTCCGATTCGCACGGTCATTGGACCGTTTCAGCAATTCTGATTCTTGATCGGATGATCCGGCTCTCTTTTCCATAATGCGATCAAGAGATTCAGCGGCCGCGATGGCCACCGCCGCAATCTTTATCAATCGCTCACGGTAGCCATCGATGAGCGCTTTCTCTTCCCCGCCGGTGATTTCGTCAGTAGCCAGGGAACATGCGGCACGATCCGCGAGCCTGATCTGATGACGAAGAAATCCGACCCATTTCTCGGGCTCATGCACGTCGTCGTGTACCGCGCCGCCCCACTCTTCGTTTTGGCGTAGTCTTTCCGATTTGATCTCTTCGTGAATATCGTTCATGTTTCCAGTCTTCTCTTGTTTTGCATATTTCCTCTCTTCGCCAGAGGACACCCTCGTATGACGCGATCTAAATTGCGTCCATTGGGCTGGAGAGTGTACAACCTTGCAGCTTCCTTGTGTCATCTGCTTGTCCAGAAGTCCAGGACCGACGTCTACGGGTACTCGTTGGCGTCAACTGTGCGCCGATTATCGTCGCTAGAGGGAACTCGCGAGACGAAAAAGCCGCCCGTTTCCAGTCGGCTCGCGGTGACAGGAGTGTTACTTCGCAATCCGGTAACAGTCGGCCTTTCTTCAAACTATGCCGGGAAGGGTACTGACTCAGGTCGAAATAATGTGTTCATGAACGATTTCACCGAACGTATCGAGGCACTGGACCCGCGCACCAAACCAACGGTCTTTCGTGCACGCATCAACGATACGCTCATATCTCGCCTCGGCGTCCGCTTCGATCGTAAATTCCAGCGTTAAGGTCGTTTCGCCATTTGGCCGAATGAGTCGCACTCTGACACAGGGTCCTTTTTTGTTCATACCGATTGCTTCTTGCTCGGCTGAGTCTTTCGGATCCAAGACTTCAAGAACAAATCGCTTCTTTGACTTCATTCCACCCGCGTTGAGAATCGTTCGAATTGATCGAATCGTCCTCCCGTATTTGCCGACGACCTTGCCGATATCGCTTTGGGCAACTTTCAATTCCGGAATCGTGGTTTGCTCCCCTTCAATCACTCGAACTGCTACTTCGTCAGGATGGTCCACGAGGGCTTTTGTAATCTTTTCAATGAGATCCTTCACAGCCACCACCTCCCTTGTCGAGTTGGGTTCAGCGACGCGAATGCATCGATTGGATCATGACCACGGACCAGGGTACGACGCTAGACAGCTTTGGCGTGACGGGACGGTTGCCGGACCTAGAAGCAATCCTGCGACTGGAAGCGCCGACGCTACTGATCCAGGGGAACGAGACTATAGAAGGGACGATCGTACACTACAATGCGAACGTGCAGGCGGGTATAGATGTCGGCGGTCGTACTCAAATTCGAGTGCCCCAATAGTTTTTGAGCCAGCTTGAGGTTGCCAGTTTGCGCATCCACAAAACTGGCGGCGGAATGTCGGAACGCACCTGCGCGCACCAGCAACTGGCGCCGCGATATTTCAGCATCGTCTTTCATGGCGTCGGGAAGCGTCTTAGTTTGAATGATTCAAGCGGTCAAATGCGCGCTGCTGAGCCTCGCGAATCTGCATTTCTTCGCTGGGCATGTAGTGTCTGGACTACGAAAAGACAAAAAGCAGAAACATCGCAGCGGTGAGAAAAAGCAGCGTCCACAGGGACGCTTTGTAAGGTCCGGCAGGATTTGCGTTTTTCATGCCGACATTTTGCATCAGATCGACAACGAGAGCACAGAAAATCAGTGGCGGGAAGGCTGCTGGAAAACAGAGAATAGTAGGTATAAGACCGGTCTTTCAATATCATGTCGGCGGCGATGCGTGAGGTATTCACGAACGTCTGTAGGCAGCGAGTCTTCCTCAAAGAAGATCATTCGGTCCAGACAGTCTTCCCGATCGATTGGACGAACCGTTCCGCAAATTCATTCAAGTCGGTAGAACTTGGTGGGACCTTCAGCATCAGTCGCTTGACATGAAAAGATGGGCTTGCCTTCGAGATCGACACCGTGGACGAGAAGGATCGCGAGGCTCCTTCTCCATGCAGCCACTATCGGCCGATTTCGGGGCTGCGCAGGAATTCGTCTACGGTGAGCATCCTGATCCCCTGATATTCCTTCAGCCGCAGAAGATCCTTGTCGTTGGTGATGATGGCTTCGGATCTGGAATGGACGGCGGTTTCTACGATTTTATTATCGTCTTCATCAGCCGGCACTACATGGAGTTTGATCTTCGGCGCACACCGTACGGTGCAACTCGCAATGTATTCCTTCGCTTCAGCCAGACGCCTGGGGGAATGCTCGAACTTCACTTCCAGAACTGCCAGCATCTCATCCATGATCGCGTCCGAAATGAACAGGCGAACTTTGCCGGCGAGGGCCATTTGCAGCAACTGCTTCGGCTTTCCACCCCACAGTAGTGCGCTGATGTATAAATTTGTGTCTGGTGTAATGGAGCGCAACTACAGGCCGCGTTTTTCCTGGCGGTGCTTCTTAACGACGGTGGATATGCTTCGCTCGGTCCAGCCCTTCTTGATGGCTTCCTCGCGGTTCCTTGCGACGAAGGAATCCATTTCGGCGATGGTGCGCTGAACGTCCAGGTATTTCCGGGCGGCTTCGTTCATGATCTCGTCCGTGGTGCGGTGTTCGGATGATGCCAGCTTCTCGACTTCAGCCAGAAGATCCGGGGCCAAGGCAATGTTTTTGTCGGGTCCGTGCGTGCTCATAATCGGCTCGTTTCAGATTATACGCGAAGGTACGCCGGGGCGGGGATTGTGTCAATTGCCGAATCTGGTGGTGCCGGTTTAGTGGGAAGGTCAAGCTCCCTTCCTTGCCTGCAAGCATGCGGTTTTCCGCACCTGCGGACTAAAATGCCGAATTTCATGGGCTTTACTTTTGATACCATTTAGGAACGTTTGCTTCCGCCGGACAGCATCTCGCTACGCAAATATTCGGAGCGCAAAACAGCATTGACGGAGCACCGCGTGTCGGCTCGAAGACATCAAGTAATGGATCAGGTCTGAGCCCAACATCGGCGAACACACTCAAAACCTCTGACGACTGGAATCCTATGCTGTACTTGATTGGCAATGGGCCCAAAATGGGCCCAAAACTTCGGGAAACATCGGTAAAATACGTGTGGGTGGCGAATTGCTGAAATCATGGAATTCCAGGGGTTCCGGTGGTTTTGATACCATGCAAGGATGCGCGAGATCATCGTTCTTTTTGTTCATGTGATCGTCACCGCGACACGGCTTGCAAGACCGGGCGGACTACGATCCGTTGTTGCCGAGTCCGCACTGGCCCGGCATCAGTTGCTGATTCTGAATCGCGGCCGTAAGCGCGCTCCCCACCTGTCCGCCGCGGATCGGTTCATTGCTGGTTTCTGTACACTATTGATGCGTCCGGCTCGCATTCTCCGATCCGCAATTGTGCTAAAGCCTCTCACGCTGATGAATTTCCATCGCGCTTTGGTGCAACGGCGGTACCGGATGTTGTTCTCATCCAAGCTCATGCTTCGACCGGGCCCTAAAGGACCGGAAAAGGAATTGATCGATGCCACTCTCGAAATGAAACGACGGAATCCGGCATGGGGCTGTCCGCGTATTGCCCAGCAGATCAACCTCGCCTTCGGCGTCGACATCGACAAGGATGTCGTGCGCCGGATCCTTGGAATGCATTACCGGCCGGAATCCGATTCCGGTGGTCCATCCTGGCTCACATTCCTGGGCCATGCAGAGGACAGTTTGTGGAGCGCCGATCTATTCCGTTGCGAATCGCTCTCTTTACGCACGCACTGGGTGCTGGTCGTGATGGATCAATTTACCCGACGTATCGTTGGGTTTGGCATTCATCGCGGGACTGTCGATGGACCGGGATTGTGTCGGTTGTTTCAACAAGCGATTCGGCGGCAAACATTGCCAAAGTATCTCAGCACCGACAACGATCCGCTCTTTCGGTTTCATCAGTGGCAGGCCAACATTCGAGTTCTGGAGGTGACGGAAATCAAAACAGTGCCTTATGTGCCGATATCTCATCCTTTTGTCGAGCGGCTCATCGGGACCATCCGGAGAGAATGCCTCGATCGCACGCTGTTCTGGACGACAGCCGATCTGGCGCAGAAGCTACGCGATTCCCAAGACTACTATAATGTCCATCGAACTCACGCCGGACTGAAGGGGCGGCTTCCCTGCCCGCCAATTGGAACAAATTCGCAAATGAGCTTCGATTCCTACCAATGGAAGAGGCACTGTCGCGGGTTGTACCAAACTCCAATTGCCGCGTGATTTTATGAATTCGCCACGCACAGGGGTCCGGGTTGTAGTGCTAGCCGGAGCCGGCGGGTTCCTTTTGTGGGCCGGACGCTATTGCGTCACCCACTATGTGGACTTTCCGGTCTACTGGCACGCTTCGCAATCGCTGATGAGCGGCAGACGCGATCTGTACAGCCCCACATTTGTCTGGGGAGGGACGGATCCGCTGATGGACTATCGCTACCCGCCTTTGTTCCTCCTGCTGTTCACGCCTCTGGGCCTGCTGCCATACACCGCTGCGGGTTACGTCTGGTTTGCCATGAAACTTGGTGCTCTGGCCCTGATGGTGCGCTCGATTCAGCGGATGGTGGCAAAGGAAGTGCGAAACAAGCTGCTGTTCTGGCTGGCTCCGTTTCTGATCGGCATCCCATATTTGCTGGAAGAATTTCATTACGGCAATGTCCATTTCTTCATTGTTTCTCTCGCCATCCTGTCCCTGTACCTTTTGGAAAAAAAACGGGTGTGGTTGTCCGCCTCTATCCTTGCGCTTTCGATTGCAATCAAGGTGTTTCCGATCTTCTTTCTGCCCTATTTCGTGATCCGGAAGAAGTTCCGCTTTGTTGCATCAACGCTCTTCTTCGTCGTCCTGCTGAGCCTTCTTCCGGCTTTCTATTTCGGCTTCGCGCAAAACACCAATCTGTTGCAGGCCTGGTACAACCATGTCATCCGCAATTCGGAATTTCACGCAACACACACGCTAATGGACCAATCCCTGAAGGGTGTCTTGCAGCGCTATCTCACGCGCATTCCCTACGAGGAAATCTGGCCCGGCGAGAACTACCCGAATATTAACGTTGCAGACATTAGCGCCGGATCGCTGCAGAGGCTTTGGTACAGCGTCGACGGAATCGTCCTGCTGGGGATCGCGGTCCTGTGTTTACGACAGCCCGAGAGCCGCGAAGGACGGCTCCTTGCCTACGGCCTGCTCGCGTGCGCTGGTGTGGGCTTTGTACCGCTTACCGCTTACTACTATCTGGTGATCCTCATATTCCCCGCCGCGATGATTTCTGCTCACTTGATGCGTCATTATGGGGCGAAGTGGACGCGTCTGATCTTTGGCCTTACGGTCGCTGCGGTCCTGCTGAGCTCCCTGCCACCGCTCCTGCCGGGCAGCAAGACACAGCATGCCGTACGTGTTTCGAGCCCTTACTTCTTTTCCGTGTTGACGCTCTTGATGAGTCTGGCCATCGCACTGACAACGAGGGACTCGGAAGACAGCGAATCGTCCTGAGCCGGAAGGCGAAACATAAGAAGGATAAGGGGCCGGCAAACAGCAATTCCATTGGGATGTCGGATAAAATTTCCTACGTTGGAGCGTGGTGCTCAACTGCGATTCAGTAGTCGTCGGTTCGGATTATCGGTATGTGGCGACCTATTCTTCCAAGGCTTGAAACATATCCGTACGTTCCCGCCTGTGGGTGGCGAATTGCTGAAATCGTGGAATCCCGGGGGGCCAGCGGTTTTGATACCATGCCCGGATGTGCGAGATCATGGTCCTTTTTGTTCATGTGATCGTCACCGTGACACGGCTTGCCAGACCGTGCGGACTACGATCCGTTGTTGCCGAGTCCGCGCTAGCCCGGCATCAATTGCTGATTCTGAATCGTGGCCGTAAGCGCGCTCCTAACCTGTGCGCCGCGGATCGGATCATCGCCGGTTTGTGCACACTATTGATGCGCCCGGCACGCATTCTCCGATCCGCAATTGTTCTAAAGCCTCTGACACTGATGCATTTCCACCGCGCTTTGGTAAAACGAAAGTACCGGATGTTGTTCTCGTCTAAGCGCAGGCTTCGACCTGGCCCCAAAGGACCGGGAAAGGAGCTAATTGATGCCATTCTCGAAATGAAACGACGGAATCCAGCTTGGGGTTGTCCGCGAATTGCCCAGCAGATCACCCTGGCCTTCGGCGGCGACATCGACAAGGATGTCGTGCGCCGGATCCTTGGACTGCATTACCGGCCGGAATCCGGTTCCGGTGGATCATCCTGGCTCACACTCCTGGGCCACGCGAAGGACAGTTTGTGGAGCGCCGATCTTTTTCGTTGCGAATCGCTCGCGTTACGAACGCATTGGGTTCTGGTCGTGATGGATCAATTCACTCGGCGCATCGTTGGGTTTGGCATTCATCGCGGGACTGTCGACGGACCGGGATTGTGTCGGTTGTTCCAACATGCGATTCGACGGCAAACATTGCCAAAGTATCTCAGCACCGACAACGATCCGCTGTATCGGTATCATCAATGGCAGGCCAACCTTCGAGTATCGGAAGTGACGGAGATCAAAACCGTTCCCTATGTTCCAATATCTCATCCTTTTGTCGAGCGGCTCATCGGGACCATCCGGAGAGAATGCCTGGATCGCACGTTGTTCTGGACGACAGCCGATCTGGCGCAGAAGCTACAAGACTTTCAAGACTACTATAACGTTTATCGAGCGCACGCCGGACTGAAGGGACGTCTTCCATGCCCGGCAATTGGAACGGATTCGCCAATGAGTTTCGATTCATACCGCTGGCGCAGGCACTGTCGAGGGTTGTACCAAACTCCAATCGCCGCGTGATTTTATGAATTCGCCACGCACAGGGTGGCCGATACTTTACCGCCGGTCATCGCCGCAGCGGCAGCTGCGGCGCCTGCCATCGCCAAAAACTCTCGACGTTTCATGTATCCTCCAACGATTCTTAGGCGAACACTACCGTAATGCTGCTTCGATCTGCGAGCAATCTTCTTCCGCTTTGCTACCTGTCTTCCAGCGGGTTCGAGAATTAGAAGTTGAAACGCAGCGATGTCATCAACTGCCGGGGCGTGGTCCCCGTCGAAGTCGCAGTGATACGGCCAAAGTTGACGCTGTTGATGCTCACGTTTGGATTCGCGAAAACCGGATGATTCAGGACATTGATTGCGTTCAGCTGAATTTGCAGCTCCTTGCCTTCTGTCAGTTTTACGCGCTTGATCAAATTTATATCCAGCTTGAAATCTGCGGGGCCTTCGATTGTTTTCAAACCGAGTGTTCCTGCAGTTCCGGGCGCAGGGTTCACCAGAAGCAGATTCCCATTTGCATCCGCGATCGCCTTGTTACTAAAACTGCCAACGGTCGAATTCAGGGCGGTGACACCCGCCTTCGAAGGGTCATCGATCTGCACCAATCCCGGGAAGTACTGGATGCCATTCGACACGTACGTGAGATTCCCTGAGCCCTTTGGGAAACTTCCGACAAGATCGGGAGTAATGTCCGTTGTGCTGTTCGTCATAGTGGATAAACCCGAGGTTACAGTCAGCGGTTGTCCGGAAGTCCAGAAGAAGACTCCGCCGAACTGCCAGTCTTGCACCAACCTTGAGAGCCATCCGGGAGTATTCGAAAGCAGCATTCGGTTCGGTCCAAATGGCAGGTTATACGTGCCGTTGCTGGTGATCGCGTGAGTTCGGTGGAAACCAAGCAGCTGATGGCTTGCCGCGTGATTGTTCGGATCACGATAGGCAGTGCCTCCGTCTCCATCGGCTTCACCCAAAGCCCGGCTCCAGGTGTACCCTCCCGAAGCTGCTATGCCGTTCGAAAGACGCTTGGTCACCTGCAGTTGCAATGCGTGATAGGTGGAACTGCCTGGATTGCTGAGATCGCCGACGTTCAAGAACTGCGGACTCAGTACGAAGAAGTTTTCGGGGAATCCGTTTTTCCTCACGAGGTCTCCGTTATTGGTGACCCCGGTCTTGTTGGTGTTGAGAAAATTTGCCAGTGCGCCTACATTACCGTTTGCAATAAACGTCCGTGTTGTCGCATTGGCGCGCAGCGCTGCCGAACCTGTGGTGGTTGTGCCAATAACTCCGCTACCCAGATTGATTCCCGTCAGCATCTGGTCAAATAACGCTGCATCCTGTCCGGCACGCGTTTGATTGAACGCCGTCAGAATTCCGTTGTTGAAGATGTCCACGGAGTTCAATTCGGTGCTGCCCCAGAGCTTTGTGCCTTTGGTGCCCACGTAGCGGACGTCGACGATCGTGTTCCTGGCAATCTCATGCTGAATTTCCACGTTGAAGTTCTGAATATACGGACTGATCTGGTCGTAAACCTGCAGCTGCAACGTTCGATCTGTATATGGAATCGGTTGAAGCGCCGTTGTGAGCGGCTGTGGGATGGGCAGCGCCACCGTCGATAGTGTCGTGAAGGCCGACGGCACCTGGGTGACTCCGTTATTTGCGCTTCCCAGATACATACCGGGTGCGCGAAGTACTCCGCCGACGCCGATATAGTTGCGAAGCGCGCCAGTATAGCTGATGCCATAGCCGGCGCGGACGACCGTCTTGTCCCACCATGGAACATTCCAGCTCAATCCGAAATTAGGCGCCAGGTTGTTCTTGTCCAGCCTGCCGTTATACGTATTGATTTGCGGATTTGGGGAATTCTTGCCGACAAGTTGTACATTGATCGGACCGCAAGCATATCCGCACTTGACCGCGGCGGGGCCCCCAATGGGAGCTCCCGCAAGGCCATTCTTTTCGAATGGCGCACCGTAATATTCGTAATGAATTCCCACATTCAACGTGAGACTGGGGCGCACCTTCCAGTCATCCTTTACGAACCCGCTGAATTCATTTTCGAAAAGAATCTGCCGGTTGTTTGGAACTTCGGGACTTCCATAGAAATTCAGATCCGTCGCGTTTTTCATCGTAAACGCCTCAATAATGGATGTCACGGATCCCGAAAGATCGTAAAGGATATTCTTCGCCAACGTCTGGTTGTTGGACGACAGTCCTGTGATGGTCATGTCCGTGGGGAAATTGCCGGCGCCGATGGTGACCCGTGGAGTAATGTCGGGATCATTGAACCCATTCGATTGCGAGAAACGAAATTCGCCGCCAAACTTAAACGCGTGTTGGCCATGGCTCCAACTGAGGTTGTCGGAGATGGTTTTCTGGGGATTCAGGCCCTCACGCCACTGTCCAAAGCCGCCGATGGTTGTAAATGCCTGAGTGACGGCTGGAACGACGCGGAACAGGATGCCATTGGAAGAAGGAATGAACTTCAAAGCCTCGAGCCCGTCCGCATCGGTCCGGTTTGCCGCCGCATAGGCCCAATTTAAGGACCGCTTTCGCGAAACCGTAAGCTCGTTCACCAGGCTGGAAGATAGCATGGAGACTAACTTGAAGGTGTAAACGTCCGGCCGTTTAACCGTGTTGCCATCGAAGCCGGCAGGCCATGCACGGGTCGTAGGCTGGCCGTATCCCCAATCCTTCTCGCGGGTGGCAACAACGCTGAGTTTCTCCTTTTGGCTGAAATTATGATCGAGCCTCAGATTGTACTGATCGCGATTAATCTCATAGCCCTGTCCGACTCCGATGTCCTGACCCGGAATACGTTTAAGAAACCGGATGCCAGCGGTGTTTAATCCATCACCGATTGTGTAGTCATTTGGATCCGGCATGCGCGCGAGCTGTTCTCTTCCGAAAGCACTCGCATCGTATGTTGCGCGCAATGGATCGCGTGTGAACAAGTTGATCTGCAGGGGTGTGGCGGCAGCACCGTTCAACACTGGATTGCCATTCCGATCCACCGTTGGGTTGTTCCCAAGCACGTTGTTGTTATCCACTCCTGTGAAGTACCGGAATATTCCCTGTCTTGCCAGAGGTGTGAGCGTAAGGCCCACGACGTTTTGTCTCTGCGCCACACGCTGGCCGTCAAAGAACGCGAAGAAGAATGTCTTGTTCTTCAAAATCGGGCCGCCAAGCCGTGCGCCGTACTCGTTCCGATTGGAGAAATCCCTGGCGACTCCAGTCGCATTGCTGAACCAGTCATTGGCATTCAACGAAGAGTTGCTATTCGTCCAGAAGAGGCTGCCGTGATATTGATTGGTTCCGGAGCGCGTCGCCATCTGCACCTGGCCAGAACCTCGCGATGTCTCGGCATCGGAAGGCCCCGTGATGACGCGGACTTCCTCGACAAGATCGGGACTGGAAAAAACCGCGGCGTAGGCGCCAAACTCATAGCGCCCATCCATGATGTTCACGCCGTCGCGCGTTACATTCGTCGCAGTGCTGCGTTGACCGTTAAAGGCGCCTTGAGTGTCTCCCTGACGGACCGCACCTTGAGTGGTCGAGAGCAGATCCAGTACGCCGCCCACACGAGCAGGCAGGTCTCGAATCATGCTGTCGGTAAGAACGTTTCCGACCGAAGCCGATGACGAAGCAAGCACCGTATCGGCCGACACACTCACATCAACTGATTGCGTTATGCCGCCGAGCTTCATGATGAAGTTCAGCCGAACCTGCTGGGAAACTCCAAGCGTAACACTGTTGTAGGTCTGCGTCTGAAACCCGGTCAATGCGGCCCTGACCTCATAGGTTCCTGTTTGCAGACTCGGGAAGCTATACGCACCCGCTTCATTGCTGAGCGTTGTATTGACGACCCCTGTCCCGACATTCGTTGCGGTAACCTCGACACCCGGGATCACTGCAGCGCTCGGATCCCCGACGGTTCCACCAAGGGAGGCGTTGCTCGTTTGAGCGATTGCGTTCATGGACAAAGCGAAACACAGCAGAAGCACCAATGCATATACACGAGTGTTCATAAGTTACCCTCAGGCCGGCAGGTTGTATTTTTGGGACGACTGTTGGGCGGACTATCACACATAAATTGTTGGAGAGTCAAAAGTATCCATCGGGAATTTTCGGAGAATATTTTTCAGGCGGCTCTTTCTTAAGAAATTGAATCGGTATTGGTTGCGAGTGACTTTTGTTTTAGTCCTCTTTGAAAGTGCCGACTGCTATTCATGCGCAGGTCTTCCCATGACTCGCGTTCTCCGTGCTTCGTTCAATGCAGAACAATTGTGACTGGCGGGCTCCTATTTAAACTGACGGTGTGTGCGGAACTCTGCGTCGATGTCAGGGGCACGAAGGTGAGACACTACGTGAAACGTGGGCCAATTGCGATTATCGAGGGAGTGATATATGCTTCGCGTCCAAAATCCCAAGTTTCCAAAAGATGAGAAAGGAAAATCTGCTGAGAAACATGCCCGGAAACGCCGCGGCCTGGTTCCTGACTTTTCTGGTTCTGTGCATACCGGCTGTTCAGGCCCAGTCTCAGACGCCAAGGACTATCGTGGATGGTGTGTACTCTGAAGCGCAATCAACGCGCGGGAAGGGTCTGTACACCGCCGTTTGCAGCGGGTGCCATGGCATTGCACTGGAGGGCATTTCGGCGCCAGAGCTTACAGGTAATCGCTTCATTGAACGCTGGCGTGAAGGAACGATGGACGGAATCTACAACTTCATCAGGGAAAGAATGCCGCTGGGCCGGGCAGCGAACTCCAAACCAATACCCGATAGGGACTACCTCGACATACTCACTTATATTTTGAAGCTGAATGGCTATCGGTCCGGGCAGGGTGAACTGACGCCCGGCGTTCTCGGAAGCGTCATGTTCGTCGCAAAAAATGGACCGCAACCTGTACCGGATGGAGCTCTGGTCATTACCGTCGGATGTTTGTCTCAGACGAACGATGGCGTTTGGATTTTGGTGTCGGCAACCGAACCTGTCCGGACTCGGACAGAGACCACCTCAACTCCTGCAGAGTTGAAAACTTCAGCGCAGAAGAATTTGGGAAACCTGGTTTTCCGCCTTTCGGATCTGGAGGCTGTTCCCGATTTCGTGCCGGACCGACACGAAGGACACAAAATGCAGGCGAAGGGTTACCTGGTAAGGCAACCAAACGCCGAGCGCATTGGTTTGAGTTCGATGGAAATGCTGGACTCGGCCTGCACGCCGTAGCGAGCCGTAACACTCTAGCGCGTTATCCGATTTTGCAATCGCTCTGATCCGAGTGTGCCTTCTGAAAATCCCATCGGCCTTGCAACAGTTGAACTTACGCTGATCGTCATTTAGGCTCAACGTCATGCTTTCGATCTTCAATTCCCTGCTCTGGTCGATCCGAGTCTGGTTTCGCGGCAAGGCCAAGATCCAACTGGAAATCATCGCCCTGCGTCATCAACTCGCCGTCACGCACCGACAGAATCCAAAGCCAAAGCTAACGGTTGCGGATCGATGTTTATGGGTTTGGCTCTCTCGAAACTTCGCCGACTGGCGCCCTGTACTACTCATCGTCAAACCCGATACCGTGATCGCATGGCATCGTCAGGGCTTCCGCTGGTACTGGACTTGGAAGATCCGACGTAGACAATCGGGACGTCCGAGTATTTCAATGGAAACTCGCAGCCTGATCCGCACCATGAGCCGGGACAACCCGACTTGGGGTGCGCCCCGAATTCACGGTGAACTTTTGAAACTCGCTATCCATATTTCCGAATCGTCGATTGCAAAATACATGGTCCGCCATTCGAAACCGCCATCGCAGACATGGAGAACGTTTCTCTCCAATCACGCGTCGCAACTCGTCTCTCTCGACTTCTTCACAGTACCCACCATTTCGTTCCACATTCTCTATGTTTTCATCGTGCTCGGTCACAATCGACGACGCATTCTTCATTTCAACGTGACCAAGCATCCCACGGCCGTATGGACGGCACAGCAAATTCTGGAATCATTCCCTTTCGACAGCGCGCCGCGGTATTTGCTGCGGGATAACGATCGAATCTACGGATGTGAATTCCGTAGGCAACTCGAAGTCATGAGCATCCGCGAAGTCCGGACCTCATTCCGATCACCCTGGCAAAATGCATTCGTCGAACGCGTCATAGGCTCCATTCGCCGAGAGTGCCTGGACCACGTGATTGTATTCAACGAAGAATCGCTGCGTCATTTGCTGCGGTCGTACATCCGCTACTATCACGCATCACGATTGCACTTATCGTTGGAAAAGGATTCGCCGACCCCCCGCGCAGTCCAGACCGTTGGAAACATCGTCGCAATTCCTCAGGTCGGTGGATTGCACCATCGGTACGAACGTCGAGCGGCCTGAAGTTCTCCGGCCAAAGGCAAAATCGATTTCCGCTCCGCCGCTGGGCGTTGCATCGTGACGCCTTTAATCAGTCTCGTTCTGCAACGGACGCTGAAACTCCCCATCGTTACAGCCCCAAGATCACAAATCGCAACGTCCACTTCGCTCCGCACCGCCTCGAGCCGAGTAATTTCCGGCAAGATTAAGTTTTTGGTAGAGACAATCGGATTGCACCAGGGTTCCGACGGCTGGCCTGGGAAGAATTGCGCATCATCGCCATCGGCTATACGCTACAGCGGCACGAGTTGCGGAGAACATATTCAAAAGAGACCACTATGATGAGACATCGTGAAGTGCATCGAACGGAACGCATCGGCTGGCTTCGCGCCGCCGTTCTTGGAGCGAATGACGGGATTGTCTCAACGGCCAGCCTCATCATTGGAATTGCTGCCGCGGGAGCGGTCCGGGACAACATCCTTCTGACGGGCGTAGCCGGTCTGGTGGCGGGCGCGTTCTCAATGGCTGCCGGAGAATACGTATCCGTCAGCTCGCAGGCAGATACGGAACGCGCAGACCTGGCTACCGAACGAATCGAACTGGCAACCGATCCTGCCGGCGAGGAACGCGAGCTCACCAACATTTATATGAAGAGAGGTCTCGATCCGGAGCTCGCTCGCACCGTGGCGCAACAGTTGATGGCGCACGATGCGCTAGGGGCTCACGCGAG
>Ga0184628_10001017_pt1 | contig 14272 bp, 14 predicted proteins | sample PLM4_5_b1_FD_133149 | JGI IMG/M metagenome (GOLD analysis project Ga0184628, IMG submission 133149) | Groundwater sediment microbial communities from an aquifer in East River, Colorado, USA - PLM4_5_b1 | ecosystem: Environmental > Terrestrial > Soil > Riparian zone | place: USA: East River... | reverse complement strand
GGCGCTGCTCGCGCGATTCAGTTTCGACGGGACACGCGACCGCCTGTGGTTCGTCGGCGACCTGGTCAATCGCGGGCCCGCCTCGCTCGCGGTGTTGCGCTTCGTGCGTGGCCTGGGCGAGAAGGCGGTCGTCGTCCTGGGCAACCACGACCTGCACCTGCTGTGCGTTGCCGCAGGCTGTGCGAAGAAACGGGACGACGACACGCTGAATGAACTACTTGTTGCGCCGGATGCGCAGGAGCTGCTGGCCTGGCTGCGAGGGCGTTCGATGATGCACGTCGAGACGGACCATGCCTTGGTGCACGCCGGCTTGCTGCCGCAGTGGAGCATCGCAAAGGCGCAGGCACTCGCGCGCGAGGTCGAACAGGCGCTTCGCGCAAGCGACTACCGCGTGTTTCTCTCGAAGATGTATGGCGCAACGCCCGCGTCGTGGCGTGACGACCTCGTCGGTTGGGACCGCCTGCGCGTCATCGTCAACGCGATGACCCGCCTTCGCTTCTGCAATGCCGGCGGCGAGATGGAGTTGCGCGCGAAAGGCGCCGAGGCACCTCCCGGGTTCAGGCCCTGGTTCGAATTGCGGCCCGCGGGTGACTTGCCGATCGTCTGCGGCCATTGGTCCGCACTCGGCCTGAAGCTCTCGCAGAAGCTCATCGCCCTAGACAGCGGCTGCGTCTGGGGTGGACAACTCAGCGCGCTGCGCCTGGAGGACCGGGCCCTCTTTCAGGTACCCTGCCGCAGCTATCAGGCGCCGGGAGAAGAAACATGAGCGACTGTGTATTTTGCAAAATCGTGGCGAAGCAGATTCCCGCAACCTTTGTGCACGAGGACGAGGCTACGCTCGCTTTCATGGACATCGGCCAGGTGAACCCGGGCCACGTATTGGTCGCCTGCAAGGCGCATGTCGAGAACGTGTACGGCCTCGCAGACGCGCAGGCCGCGGCCGTGTTCCGTGCGGCGGCGCGCGTGGCGCGGGCGATTCGCGCGGCGTTCAACCCGCCCGGCCTATCGATCTACCAGGCGAACGGCAAGCCCGCCGGGCAGACGGTGTTCCACTTTCACCTGCACGTGCTGCCGCGGCACGACGCCGACGGCATGCAGCTCGTCTGGCCGGTGAACAATCCGCCGCGCGAAAAGCTCGAGGAATACGCCGGACTGATCCGCGCGCAGCTGGCCTAGTTCCACGGCGAGTAGCCGAACGCCTGCTGGAAGCGCGCTTCAACCAGGGCGCGGTCGGCGCGATGGTTTTGCGCGCCGCGGCTCGCGATCTTGATGGCTCCGAGCACCGCGCCGAGGCGCCCGGTGTTGGCCCAGTCCCAGCCCTTGGCTATGCCATAGAGCAGTCCCGCGCGGTAAGCGTCGCCGCAGCCGGTCGGGTCGGTCACGCTCTCCGCCGGCGCGATGGGGATGTCCTGCACCCTGCCCCCGGCGAAGATGCGCGAGCCCCTCGCGCCGCGCGTAACGATCAGCGCCTTCACTTCGCCCGCCAGTTCTTCCAGCTTGCGGCCCGTCTTCTCCTCCAGCAGCTTGCCTTCGTAGTCGTTCACCGCGACGTAGTCGGCGAGCCGCACGAACTCCGCCAGCTCCTCGCGCGAGAACATCGGCAGGCCCTGGCCGGGATCGAACACGAACGGAATGCCGGCCCCGGCGCATTGGCGCGCGTGCTGGATCATGCCTTCCTTGCCGTCGGGCGCGATGATCGCCAGCCCCGCGCCGAGCGCGCCCTCGACGCGGTTCTCGTGCGCGTGACTCATGGCGCCCGGGTGGAAGGCGGTGATCTGGTTGTCGTCCAGGTCCGTGGTGATGAAAGCTTGAGCCGTGAACTGCCCGGGAATCTTCTTCAGGTGCCGCGCGTCGATGCCGAGGCGCTGCAGCCGGTACAGGTAGGGGTCGATGTCTTCGCCCACGGTGGCCATCACCAGCGGGTCGCCGCCCAGTTGCTTAAGGTTGTAGGCGATGTTGCCGGAGGTGCCGCCGAATTCGCGCCGCATCTCCGGCGTGAGGAAGCACACGTTGAGGATGTGCAACTGGTCGGGCAGCAGGTGGTTCTTGAAGCGGTCCGGGAACACCATGATGGTGTCGTAGGCGATAGAGCCGGCGATCAGGATTTTCATTTAGGCAGGATAGAAGAGGTAGAGCCGGTAGCCCGTGGCGCGCACGCCGCGGGTGTCGAAATGCACGCGCACCACCGCCTCGCTGCCCGGGCCGATGCCCTGGGCGAGCTGTTCGCGCGCCGCCCCCTGCATGTACTCCGTGGGCCGCAGCACACGCCGCACCAGCGCCTTGTCGGCTGCATCGGTCAGCGTGAGCTCGAGCGACGGGTGCTCCTGCGCGAACGGCGCCCGGTTACGGATTACCGCGTTGAGCACGATCAGGCTTTCGCGCCGATTGTCGGCTTGCAGGTCGGACGACTCGATGCTGAGCAAGTCGGGCCGTCGCGGCAGGCGCAGTTCGCAGTCAAGCATGCGGCAGCCTTCCGCGAGGAAGGCGCGCGTTTGCGGCAGGAGCGTGGCGATCTCGGTGCGGTAGTAATGGGCGAGCTGTCCGGCAAGCGCTGCGAAGGCGAGCAGCGCGGCGAGGCCCCAGGCAACGGAGTAGTGCGTGCGCGGCGCCTCTTCCTCGAGGAACTCGGGAAGCGGGTCGTCGTCGCGCGCCGCCGCGCGCGGTACCGGGCGGCGCTCCAGCTTCGCCGCTGCCGCCGCTGCCGCGGCAGGGTCGAACAGGCCAAGCTGCGGCGAGGGCTCCAGCGGTCCGCTGCTGGCGCCCTCCTCGATCAGGTGCGTGACGCCGTCGAACACCGCGGCGCACTTGCCGCAGCGGACCATGCCGCCGCGCGCCGTGAGCTGCGACTGCTGCGCGCGAAAAGTGGTGCCGCATTGCGGGCAGCGGGTGACGAGCGCGCTCACCGCCGCCGTCCTTCGACCAGGTCCCAGCCCTCCTCTGACGCCGAGACACGCGCGTCGAAGTCGCCGGCGTAGGACGCCACCACTTCCGCGGACTGCGCCGCGAGGATGCCGGCGAGCGCGATGCGCCCGCCGCGGCGCGTGCGCGCGGCGAACAGCGGTTCGAGCACGATCAGGGGCTGGGACAGGATGTTGGCCACCACCACGTCGTAGTCGCCGGGCGGCAGCCGCTCCGGCGGGAGAGCGCGCAACGCTACCTCGTTGGCGCGCGCATTGTCCATCGTCGCCGCCAGCGCCAGCGGGTCCACGTCGACCGCGTCGATGTGCACGCTGCCGAGCTTGGCGGCGGCGATCGCCAATATACCGGAACCGCAGCCGTAATCGAGGACGCTGGCTGCGGGAGCCAGAGTGCGCGCGAGCCAGCGCAGCACCAGGCGCGTGCTCGGGTGGCTGCCGGTGCCGAATGCCATGCCGGGATCGAGACGCACGACCGCCGCATGCGGGTCGCACGGCGCTTCGTGCCAGCTCGGCACGATCCACAGCCGACCCCCCAGGCACAGCGGGGCGAACTGCGCTTGCGTCGCGCGCACCCAGTCCTGGTCGGCGACGGGTTGCAGGGCGAAAGCCGGCGCCTGCATTCCAGCCTGGGCGGCAGCGCTGGCGAGAAGCGCCGCCGGGTCCGCTTCCTGCGCCAGCAGCGCGTGCAGCCGGCTGCGCGGGTGCTCCGGTTCCTCGATCCACACCGATTGCGCGCCCTGCTCCATCAGCGCGTCGCTCAGCGCCTCGGCCTGCGCCGGCGCGACCTCCAGGGTGAGTGCGAGCCAGGGCACTACTTCACCTTCTGCTTGCTCTCCTGCGCCAGCTTCTGCTCGAGGTAGTGAATCGAAGTGCCGCCGCGCAGGAAACGGCTGTCGTGCAGCAGCTCGCGGTGCAGCGGAATATTGGTGCTGATGCCCTCGAGCACCATTTCGGAGAGCGCGATGCGCATGCGCCGGATCGCCTGGTCGCGCGTCGCGCCGTAGGCGATCAGCTTGCCGACCATCGAATCGTAGTTGGGCGGCACCGTGTAGCCGGCGTAGATGTGCGTGTCGACGCGGATACCGGGCCCGCCCGGCGGGTGGTAGGAGGTGATGCGTCCGGGCGATGGCGTGAAGCGGTACGGGTCCTCCGCGTTGATGCGGCACTCGATCGCGTGGCCGCGCACCACGATGTCCTTCTGGCGGAAGCGCAGCTTCTCGCCTGCAGCGATGCGGATCTGCGCCTGCACCAGGTCCACCCCCGTGACCATCTCGGTCACCGGGTGCTCGACCTGGATGCGCGTGTTCATCTCGATGAAGTAGAACTCGCCCTCCTCGTACAGGAACTCGAAGGTGCCCGCGCCGCGGTAGCTGATCTTGCGGCAGGCGTCGGCGCAGCGCTCGCCGATCTTCTCGCGCTGTTTTTCCGTGAGTTCGGGCGCCGGCGCCTCCTCGATGATCTTCTGGTGACGCCGCTGCATCGAGCAGTCGCGCTCGCCCAGGTAGATGGCGTTCTTGTGGCTGTCGGCGAGAATCTGGAGCTCGATATGGCGCGGGTTCTCCAGGAACTTCTCCATGTAGACGGTGGCGTTGCCGAACGCCGCCTGCGCTTCGCCGCGCGTCATGTTGACCGCGTTGAGCAGTGCCGCCTCGGTATGCACCACGCGCATGCCGCGACCGCCCCCGCCGCCGGCCGCCTTGATGATCACCGGGTAGCCCACCTTGCGCGCGATGCGCACGACCTCCTTGGCGTCCTCCGGCAGCACGCCATCCGAACCGGGCACGCAGGGCACGCCCGCCTTCAGCATCGCCTGCTTGGCGCTGACCTTGTCGCCCATCATGCGGATGTTCTCGGGCCGCGGGCCGATGAACACGAAGCCCGAGCGCTCGACGCGCTCGGCGAAATCGGCGTTCTCCGACAGGAAACCGTAGCCCGGGTGGATCGCCTCGGCGTCGGTGACTTCGGCGGCGCTGATGATCGCCGCCATGTTGAGATAGCTGTCGCGCGCCGGCGCCGGGCCGATGCACACCGACTCGTCGGCGAGCTTGACGTACTTGGCCTCGGCGTCGACCGTCGAGTGCACGACCACCGTGCGGATGCCGAGCTCGCGGCAGGCGCGCTGGATGCGCAGCGCAATCTCTCCGCGGTTGGCGATGAGGATCTTCTCGAACACCGGCGTGCACTACTCGATGATGAACAGCGGCTGGCCGTACTCCACCGGCTGGCCGCCCTCCACCAGGATCGCCTTGATCATGCCGGTGGCGTCGGCCTCGATCTCGTTCATCAGCTTCATCGCCTCGATGATGCACACCGTCTCGCCGGCCTTCACGTTCTGGCCGACCTCGACGAAGGGCTTTGCTTCGGGCGAGGGCGAGCGGTAGAAGGTGCCGACCATGGGCGCCTTGAGCACGTGGCCTGGCTGGGCCGGTTCTTCGGCCGCCGCCGCGGCCGCGGCAGGCGCCGCCGCGACAACCGCGGCCGGTACGGTGGCCGGCGGCGCCGCGGCAGGCGCCAGTGGCGTCACCGTCGCCTCCCCGCCCTTGACGATCTTGACCTTCTCCTCACCCTCCGTGATTTCCAGTTCGGCGATGCCGGACTCCTGCACGAGGTCGATCAGCTTCTTCAGCTTGCGCAGATCCATTGTCTTTCCTCCCCGGCAGGCGAGGCTGCCCGCCGCGCGGATACCGGGGCTAGGCCCCGACGCTCCCCTTGGGCTTGAGGCGCCCGATGACGAAATCCAGCGCCAGGTCATAGCCGCGGCTGCCCAGCCCGAGAATCGAGCCGACTGCCACGGCGGTGAAATGCGAATGCGCACGCCAGGGCTCGCGCGCATGGATGTTGGACAGGTGCACCTCGATGAAAGGGACCTGTACTGCGGTCAGGGCATCGCGCAGCGCGATGCTCGAATAGGTGAACGCGGCCGGGTTGAGGATGATGAAACCGACGCCCTCGCGCTTTGCCTGCTGCACGCGGTCGACCGCCACTCCCTCATGGTTGGTCTGCAGGCAATCGAGCCGGATGCCGGCGGCTTTGGCCTTGGCAGCGAGCCGCCGCTCTATCGCAGCCAGGGTGTCAATGCCGTACAGGTGCGGCTCGCGCGTGCCGAGGAGATTCAGATTGGGCCCGTTTAGCAATAGGACCGACACAATCACCTGTTTTGTGGACTTAGCCATTTTTCCCCGAAGAAGACAGCAATATAGCCGAAATTCCAGACAAAGGCAGTTCCAGGGGTCAGGCTAGGAAGCCCCTATTCCCTCTGTCCAGCCTCAAAAGGGGCAGTGATGTAGCTCAATCAGCCTGGCTCGCCGTATTTTCGAAGAAGTTGACGTCGTTTAACCGCTTTTTGCAAGCATTTGCCCTACCTCCACGATCCCCGCTCGATCCATGACCCGACCCGTTTGGGAGGTCTTTAGCGCCAAGCGCTCGTCGCGGGGATCGAAGACAGACAAGCGCAGTGGAATCCCGAGCCAGTCCAGCTTGAATAAGCTCACCGCGTGAGCCCGGTCGCCGGAGTAACGGCGCCCCTCGGACGTGTCGAAGGCGATGTTGCGCTCGAGCAGGAACAACTCGACGTCTTTGGCGCTATCCGGGTAGAGCTGCAGGTCGATTTCTGCGTACGGGCCGGCGATGCCCTTCAGCACCGGCCCGGTGAGGTAGGGACTGAAGCGCTCGAGCGCGCGCATGGCTTCGAGCGCCACCCGGCGCAACTCGGCAATGCGTTCGGGATGCTCGTCGGCCTGGTACAGCGCGCGATAGTCGCGCAGTTCGGCTTCGATCTCGTCGTTGGTCGGGAGCGACTCGGTATCGGCGGCGCCGAGCTGGCGCGCCGCCTTGCGCTTGGCGAGGGCGAAGTTGTCGATGCCGTCCTCGGCCATCAGGCGCGCCGCCGCCGCGGCGATCCTGATGCGCATCCCGTCATGCCGCGAAGTCCGGCGGCTCATAGCGGGCGCATGATAGCGCACCGGGCCGCGTGGCCATCGCGTAGAATCGCCGCCCTTTCGCCATGGCCGCCCACCTGCACGTCCTAGGAATCTGCGGCACCTTCATGGGCGGCCTGGCGGCGATCGCGCGCGAGGCGGGCTTCCGCGTAACGGGCTGCGACGCCAATGTGTATCCGCCGATGAGCGAGCAGCTCAAGGCGCTCGGCATCGAACTAACCGAAGGCTATGGCCGGGAACAGCTGGCGCTCGCGCCCGACGTCTGGGTGGTGGGCAACGTGGTGACGCGCGGCAATCCCCTCATGGAGTCGATCCTGGATTCCGGAGCGCGCTACATTTCGGGGCCGCAGTGGCTCGCCGAGCAAGTGCTGCGCGGCCGCCACGTGCTCGCGGTGGCCGGGACCCACGGCAAGACGAGCGCGGCCTCGATGCTCGCCTGGATCCTCGATCACGACGGCCGCCGGCCTGGGTTCCTGATCGGCGGGGTACCGTCAAACTTCGGCGTCTCGGCTCGCCTGGGGGAGGGTTCTCTCTTCGTGATCGAGGCAGACGAGTACGACACTGCCTTCTTCGACAAGCGCTCCAAGTTTGTGCATTACCCCGCCAAGACCGCAATATTGACAAATCTTGAGTTCGATCACGCCGACATCTTCGGCGATATTGGCGACATCGAGCGTCAATTTCATCATTTCATTCGAATTGTGCCGGGGAGTGGGCATCTTGTCGTCAATGGCCAGGATGAGGCTTTGAAGCGAGTGCTCACAAAAGGATGTTGGACCCCGGTAGAGCGCTTCGGAGTAAAGGAGGGTTGGCTAGCTGCCCCAACGGATCCGGACGGTGGCTTCGATGTCCGGCTACAGGGCAGGGTGGTCGGCCGCATACGCTGGGACCAGCCCGGCGAGTACAACCGGCAGAACGCTCTGGCGGCAATGGCCGCCGCGCGCCACGCGGGCGTGGAGCCGGGGGCAGCGGCCGAGGCCCTGGCGCAGTTCAAAGGGGTACGCAGAAGGATGGAGCGACGGGGCGTAGTACGCGGAGTCACCGTGTACGACGATTTCGCCCACCACCCCACCGCCATCCGGGTCACGCTGGAAGGGCTTCGCGCCCAAGCGGCCAAGGGGCGAATCCTTGCCGTGCTCGAGCCGCGCTCCAATACGATGAAGCAGGGTGTGATGAAGGACCAACTGCCAGCGAGCCTCGCTGTCGCCGACCGGGTGTTCGTGTACAGCGCCGGTCTGGGCTGGGATGCGGCCGCCGTGTTGCGGCAGCTGGGGGAGCGGGCGCGGTGCTTCGACCAGCTTGACGCCTTGGTCGCGGCCATTGCCGCCGAAGCGCTCCCGGGTGACAGCGTGCTGGTGATGTCCAACGGCGCCTTCGGCGGTATCCACGACAAACTGCTCGCGGCGCTCGGCCGATGATCGTCTACCTGCACGGATTCAACTCCTCGCCGCAGTCGCACAAGGCGCAGGTGCTCGCCCGCTACATGGAGGAGCACGGCCTCGCCGCGTACTACGCCTGCCCGGTGCTGCCGCCGCGCGCGAAGGATGCGATCAGGGAAATCGAGAGCCTTCGATTGGACCGCATTGCCTGCTATGTCGGTTCCTCGCTCGGCGGCTACTATGCGACGTACCTTGCGGAGAGGCACGGCGCCAAGGCCGTGCTGATCAACCCGGCCATCGAGCCGCACATCGGGCTGCGCGCCTACCTCGGCGAGCAGAAGAACCTGCATACCGGCGAGCCCTATCAGCTGACCGAGGCGCATCTGCGCGAGTGGCGGGAACTCTGGGCGCCGCGCATCACCCCGTCGCGCTACCTGTTGATCGTGGAGACCGGCGACGAGGTGCTCGACTACCGCAAGGCGGTCCAACGCTATGCCGGCGCAGACCAGGTGGTGACCGAGGGCGGAGACCATTCGCTGCAGTCCTTCCCGCAGCACCTGCCGCGCATCCTCGAGTTCGCCGGCCTGCGCGTCCCGCGCAGGGTCTGACATGCACCTGCTCTACGAGGAGGACGGCGAATTCAAGGTCGGGACGGTGCTCGCGCAGGCGCCGGCCTCGTTTCAGGTGGAAAGCCCTCACGGCCGGCGCTCCCGCGTCAAGGCAGCGCACATGCTGCTGAGCTTTGAGCGGCCCGGCGCCGCCGAACTGCTCGCCGCCGCGCGGGCCTACGCCGCTGGGCTCGACACCGACTTCCTCTGGCAGTGCTGCGGCGGAGGCGAATTCGGTTTCCAGGATCTGGCGCGGGAGTACGTGGGCCGGGAGCCGGGCCCGGCCGAAGCCGCCGGGGTGCTGCTGAAACTGCAGTCGGCGCCGATCTATTTCCATCGCCGCGGCCGCGGCCGCTACCAGGCGGCCCCCGCTGAGACGCTCAAGCTCGCGCTGGCCTCCGCCGAGAAGAAGCAGCGCGTGCTGGCGCAGATCGCGGCCTGGGCGACGCAGCTCGCGCGCTTCGAGTGTCCGCCCGAGATCGAGCGGCTGAAGGACGAACTGCTCTATGCCCCCGACCGCAACAAGCCGGAGACCAAGGCGTTCGAGCAGGCCTGCGTGCAGGCGGGGCTCTCGGGCGCGCGGCTGTTGGAGCGCTGCGGCAAGCTCGCCGACACGCACGCCTACCACCTGAATCGCTTCCTCTACGAGTTCTACCCGCGCGGCACCGCGTTTGCGCCGCACGAGCCGGCGGCGCCGCCAGGCGGGCTGCCGCTGGCCGAGGCAGAGGCCTTCAGCCTGGACGACGCCGACACCACCGAGATCGACGACGCGTTTTCGCTCAGGCGCGTCTCGGCGCAGGAATGGCGCGTCGGCATCCACATCGCCGCGCCGGCGCTCGCGTACGCGCCGGGCTCGGCGCTCGACGCCATCGCGCGCGAGCGGCTGTCCACTGCCTATATGCCCGGGCGCAAATTCACCATGCTGCCCGAAGACGCCATCGCCGCGTGTTCGCTCGACGCGGGCACGGAGCGCGCCGCCGTGTCGCTGTACGTGAACGTGTCGGCCGACGATTTCACGGTGCGCGCTCGCCATTCGCGGCTGGAGCGCGTGCGCATCGCGGCCAACCTGCGCCACGGCGACATCCAGGCGCTCGACGCGGCGTTCGAGGAGGGAAAGCAAGCGGGGCTGCCGCGCGAGGACGAGCTGCGCACGCTGTGGCGCCTGGCCGAGGCGCTGGAGACTCGCCGCCGCAAACCAAGCGCCAACCCGTTGGCGCCCGACCACCTGTTCCGCGTGGAGGAGGGCAGGGTGCGCATCGAGCCGCGCCGTCGCGGCGCGCCGCTCGACAAGACGGTTGCCGAACTGATGATTCTCGCCAATACCGCCTGGGGCGAGCTGCTCGCCGAGCGCGACGTCGCGGCGCTGTATCGCGTGCAGACCTCCGGCAAAGTGCGCATGAGCGTGCACCCGGAGGCGCACGAGGGCCTGGGCGTGGCCTGCTACGCCTGGAGCAGCTCGCCGCTGCGCCGCTATGTCGACCTGGTCAACCAGTGGCAGCTCGCCGCATCGCTCGGCGGCCGCAAGCCGCCGTTCGCGCGCACTTCAGAGGCGCTGCTCACCGCGCTGCGCGCCTTCGAAGTGACTTACGCGCGCTACGACGAGCACCAGCGCGCGATGGAGAACTACTGGTGCCTGCGCTGGCTGCTGCAGGAAGGCGTTACCGAGGCCGACGCCGTGGTGCTGCGCGAGAACGTGGCGCGCTTCGAGGGATTGCCGCTCACGGCGCGCGTGCCTTCCCTGCCAGCGCTCGATGCGGGCACGCGCGTGCGCCTGGCGGTCGGCGAGGTGGACCTGATCGAGCGCAGCGTGGTTTGCGTTTACCGGGAGACCTTGGGTCCGGGAACGGGTCCGGCGCTGGCCGCTGGCGAGCAGGGGGAACGCTAAAGCCCTAGAATGGCGGCGTTTTATCGCCTCGAGGTGCCATTGCAGGGAGCACTTGCGACACGCATGCCGGGCGCGGCCGAGTTCTGGGCCGGGCTCGACCGCCGGTCCCGCGTGCTCTGCGCGTCGGTGGCGGTTTCGCTCCTGCTGCACGCCGTCGTGCTGGCGGTGCATTTCAGATTTCCCAACGAACTGCGCTGGAAGAGCGCCAACCAGCCGCTCGACGTGATCCTGGTCAACGCCAAGTCGCGGCAGCGTCCGGGCAAGGAGGACGCCCTGGCGCAGAACAACCTCGACGGTGGCGGCGAGACCGACCAGAACCGGCGCGCGCGGTCGCCTTTGCCGGTGATCGACCCGCACAACCCGGGACGCGACCTGGCGCAGGCACAGCGCCGCGTGCAGCAGCTCGAGGCGCAGCAGCGCAAGCTCATCGCGCAGACGCGCCGCTCACCTGCCAGCGTGACGCCCGAGGCCGAGCGGCGCGCGCCTGCCGACGAGCCGACGCCGCAGGCTTCCGGCCGCGACCTCGCCGACCTGTCGCTCGCGGCAATGCGGCTGCAGGCGCAGATCGACCGGCAGCTGGATTCCTACCAGAAGCGCCCGCGCAAGAAATTCCTCGGCGCCTCCGCCGTGGAGTACCGCTACGCCCAGTACGAGGAGGACTGGCGCCTGAAGGTGGAGCGCGTGGGCACGGTGAATTACCCGGCGGCGGCGCGCGGCAAGTACTACGGCAACTTGCGCATGACCGTGACCCTGCGTCCCGACGGCAACGTCGAGTCGATCGAGCTGGACCGCTCTTCCGGCCTGAAGGTGCTCGACGACGCGGCGTTCAGGATCGTGCGCATGGCCTCGCCCTACGCGGTGTTCCCACCCGACATCCAGCGAGAGACCGACCTGCTGGTAATCACGCGCACTTGGTTTTTCGGCCGCGGCGACAAGCTGTGGACTGAATAGGAAGTTGCAGGGGGAAGCTCGAGTCGCTTCCCCCCGCGCCCCCCATCACAGGTCGTTACGATGCCCGATCGTTACGCCGTCATCGGCAACCCGGTTACCCACTCCAAGTCTCCCTGGATCCACGCGCAGTTCGCGCGCGCCACCGGCGAGGACATCGAGTACGGGCGGCTCGAAGCACCGTTGGACGGCTTCGTGCGTGCGGTGGAAGCGTTCCGCGCGCAGGGAGGCAAAGGCCTCAACGTCACTCTGCCGTTCAAGGGCGAGGCCTTCCGCTTCTGTGCGGGCACGAGCGAGCGGGCCACGGCGGCGCAGGCCGTGAACACCCTGTTGCTCGATCGCGGCAAGCCCTGGGGCGACAACACCGACGGCGTCGGTATGGTGCGCGACCTGACCGCCAACCTCGGCCGCAGGCTCGCCGGCGCGCGCATCCTGCTGCTGGGGGCGGGCGGCGCCGCGCAGGGCGTGCTCGCGCCGCTGGCGCAGGCGGGCGCGGCGGAAGTCGTGGTCGCCAACCGCACGCTGCCGCGGGCGCAGGCACTCGCGGCGCGTGTCGCGGGCGTCACGGGTTGCGGCTTCGACGCGCTCGCCGGCCAGTCCTTCGATCTGGTGATCAACGCGACCTCCGCGGGATTGAGCGGCGAGCTGCCGCCGCTGCCGCGGGGATTGTTCCGCCCGGGCGCGCTCGCCTACGACATGGTCTACGGCCGCGACACCGAATTTCTCGCCATGGGGCGCGCCGTTGGCGCCGCCACGAGCGATGGCCTCGGCATGCTGGTCGAGCAGGCGGCCGAGTCGTTCCTGCTCTGGCGCGGTATCCGGCCGGAATCTGGCGCGATACTCGCCGCGCTCAGGGCACGGTGAAGCGTCTCGGGTGGCTGCTCGTCGCGCTTGCCGCGGCGGCGCTCCTGGTGCAGGCCTGGTACTACGCCCACATCCTGTGGTGGGCGCGCGAGGCGCCCGCTGCCACCGCTTTCATGGAACGGCGGCTGGAGCAGATGCGCGCGAAGAACGCGAAAGCGGCGTTGCGCCACCAGTGGGTCCCCTACGAGCGCATCTCACCGGAGCTCAAGCGAGCGGTAATTGCCGCCGAGGATGCGAAATTCCTCGAGCACGAGGGCTTCGACTGGGAGGCGATCCAGAAGGCGATGGAGAAGAACGAAAGGAAGGGCAAAGTGGTGTCCGGCGCCTCGACCATCAGCCAGCAGCTCGCCAAGAACCTGTTCCTGTCGGGCGAGCGCAGCTGGCTGCGCAAGGCGCAGGAGGCGATGATCACCGCGATGCTCGAGCACGCCATGGACAAGCGGCGCATCCTCGAGCTGTACCTGAACTTCGCCGAATGGGGCGAGGGCGTCTTCGGTGCGGAAGCCGCGGCGCGCCACCACTTCGGCGTACCGGCGTCGGCGCTCGACGCCGAGCAGGCGGCATGGCTCGCCGCCATCCTGCCAAGCCCGCGGCGCTACGAGCGCGGGCGCCGCACCCCGTACTTGGAGGGCAGCATCGCCACGATCCGCGCGCGCATGGAGTCGGCGCAGATCCCCTGACAAATTTCGCCGCGGCGCACCTGCGGCGAAGTCAAACGCGAAGAAACGCCTCGCGCGCTGCGGCAAGCGTCTCCTCGATCTCGCGCGCGCCGTGCGCGGCGGACACGAAGCCCGCCTCGTAGGCCGAAGGCGCCAGGTATACGCCGCGCGACAGCATCTCGTGGAAGAAGCGGTTGAAGCGCTCGCGGTCGCATTGCATCACTTCGGCGAAGCTGCGCGGCGGCGCGCCGCGGAAGTAAATGCCGAACATGCTGCCGATGGACTGCGACGAGAAGGTGACGCCGGCGCGTTTCGCTTCCGCCGCCAGTCCTTCGACCAGGCTCCCGGTAGTTGCTTCGATGCGTTCCTGGAAGCCCGGCGTGTCCACCAGCTTGAGCGTGGCAAGGCCGGCGGCCACCGCCACCGGGTTCCCCGACAGCGTCCCCGCCTGGTAGACGGGGCCGAGCGGGGCGATCCTGTGCATGATCTCGCGCCGGCCGCCGACGGCGCCCACCGGCAATCCGCCGCCGATCACCTTGCCGAGCGTGGTGAGATCGGGCCGGATGGCGAAACGCGCCTGCGCACCCCCGAGCGCGACGCGGAATCCCGTCATTACCTCGTCCAGGATGAGCACCGAGCCGTGCCGCGTGCATTGTTCGCGCAGGGCTTGCAGGAAGCCCGGCGCGGGCAGCACCAGGTTCATGTTGCCGGCCACCGGCTCGACGATCACGCCGGCGATCTCCCTGCCGCGCTTGTCGAACAAGGCCTGCACGCCCGCGGCGTCGTTGAAATCCAGTACCAGCGTGTGCGCTGCGGTCTCGGCGGGCACGCCCGCCGAGCTCGGGTTGCCGAAGGTGAGCGCGCCCGAGCCGGCCTTCACCAGCAGCGCATCGGCATGGCCGTGGTAGCAGCCTTCGAATTTCACGATCAGGTTCCTGCCGGTGTGGCCTCGCGCGAGGCGCAGCGCCGTCATCGTCGCCTCGGTGCCGGAGGACACGAGGCGCAGCATCTCGAGCGAGGGCACCAGGCGGCACAGCATCTCCGCCAGTTCCACCTCGGCCTCGGTCGGCGCG
>Ga0184628_10001016_pt1 | contig 14276 bp, 23 predicted proteins | sample PLM4_5_b1_FD_133149 | JGI IMG/M metagenome (GOLD analysis project Ga0184628, IMG submission 133149) | Groundwater sediment microbial communities from an aquifer in East River, Colorado, USA - PLM4_5_b1 | ecosystem: Environmental > Terrestrial > Soil > Riparian zone | place: USA: East River... | reverse complement strand
TGTCCTCGTTCTTTGCCAGCGTGTAAAGCGAATCGTTCGACGAACCATAGATGCTGTACGTCATCGCGAACGAAGGAATGTCGCCACGCTGCCAGGCAACGCTTTGATCGATGTCGTCAAACCCGAATCCGGCATCCGTCGGGATATTGTTGTTTATCTCGACGTTCATCTGATACAGGTCACCGGTCTGGAAGCCGGAGTTTACCGACAGGCGGCAATCCTCGACCTTCAGCGGAGTGATGTTCGCACACGCCGGAACGTTGAAGCTCGAGTCTTCTTCCGAAGGCACATAGTAAGCATTCAGCACGATGACGGCTTTCACGTTTTCGCCCTGCAGACCTGACCACGAAACGCTTTCGACCGAGCAGTTTCCGTATTTCTGCGTTGCGATCGATTCGTTCTTGTCGCCGGTCGCGATCGAGAAGACCGGAAGCGAGAAATTGGTTGTATAGCTGATCGCGTGAAGCTCCGAATCGCCCGGCGTGGTCGTCGCAACCGTCAGATCGCCTCCACCCGTAAGCAATCCATCACTGGTCGTTACTTCCGGCATATTCGCCGCGGCATAGCGTCCGGCAAAGGTCAGCGTGATAGCAGATCCCCACGTTCCGCCGACTGTTACATCGCCAGAGCGAAGCACCTTGCCCATTGCAGTTGCCGAGCCTGTTTTCTTGAGAAGTGCTGCAAGTATCGTGGAGGTCGAAGCGTCCCAGGCGATGGCTTCGGTTGTTCCGACCTTGCCGTCAACCGTGATCGAGATGGTGAACGTTCCGCCCGAGACGGTTCCGTTCCGCGTAAGCGTTTGAATTTCGTTTGCGACCGCACCCGATGAAGCTCCGGCAGTTCCTGCCTTGTAAGCGATCCACCGCGCTAAGATCTGAGGCGTGATCTTATCGTAAGTAAGGCGAAACTGCGTAAACCTTCGCTCGATCGGCTCCTCGACGATGTACGAACCGTCGCAGTCAAGCTCCTGTCGTCGCGATACGTTATCCGATTGCTCGATGCTGCACGCGTCGCGTGTATCGAGATCGGCGTTCGGCATGAACACATCGAACGCGGACTGAACCTTGCCCTGCCCGGAGACAGCTAAGAATTGATGAATTGCACGCCAGCGAGTGTTTGCCATGAGAGTTAAACTCCTTTGTCGATCACGGGTTTATAAATATCGGGATAATGACGGATCAAAAATTGTGCCTGCTCGTGATAAAAAGGCTTTGACTGATCTTCGGGCAGAACGATATTCAACCCTTGCGCGTTCACTTCCCGCAATGGCTTGTCGCCGACGAATGCGACGTTGGGCCTCGGTCCTGATTCTTTGATTACTTCTTTCGCCATATTCTTTAGCAAGGGAGCTGCACCCTGATCCTGCATTCGAGTTTTGTTTGGTCGCCGATCACGCCCGGGACGAACTGGCATTCAACATCCGTTTCAGTATTGTCGATCTGTGCCAGGCTGATCGTTTCCGCAACGGCGAACGGTGACGGAGCCAAGGCCGGTATCGAATTCACGCCTTGAAACTGTTCGCATAAGCTCATAATTCCCGTGACGTGTTCGTGATTCGTTTTCCGGATCTGCTTGTTGAAATCGTCCGGCGTATCGTCCTGGTCGAGCCGTTCGAATGTCGATTCCGTGAACCACGTAATTTCATAAACAAGCGTTCGGACCGGACCCTCGATATCGCGTGCGTTGTCGTCCGTGTCGCCCTCATCCTCGAATGTCAAATATCTAAGCCAAGCGGCCCGCAAAAGCGTTGTTTCGATCTTGGTTTTCGTGTCCTGGTCGTCGTCCAGTGCTGCGAAAAAGTCTTCTTTCTTTCTGAACAGGAAAGGCGACGGAATTGCGTAATCAACATTCGTCGCAAGTGCGATCTGTCCGCTTACGGCCTCGGCAATGTCCAGAATGTTTTGCGATGAAAGGCTCATAAGATCTTCGTCATTTCCGCGTCGGCGTTCTTATTCAAAATGCTCTGGGCGGCCTTGATGTCTTTCGGTGCATTCTGGATCGGCCGGTTCATTTTGTTCTCGAGCCGCGAGGCGTAATCAAACCCTTTGTCCTTTGCTACGGTCGTTACTTCGGCGGTCAAGGGACCGGTCTTTTTATGCTTTGTCGATCGAAGCAGCTTGCCGGTGTCGATCGCGGGCCTTTGCCCTTTTGCCGATGCCCGATGCGACCTGGTGAACGTCGCTCCGCGTTTCCGCTTGTAGAGCTTTCCTGTCGGCTTCGATTCGATCTGCTGCTCCGGAACATACCTTGCATATTCGACGGCAGCTTTGTTTACCGCACTCGATGCCGCGGCGTTGCGTTTTGCTTTATCAAAGATCCCCGAATTCAGTTTGATCAGCGTCTGTGTCGGCATTACGGCGTGTCGTCAACTTCAAATCTTTCGTTCTCGAGCCGGATCAGGTTCGCCCGCCAGTAAACATCCGAACCGTCCGGGTCAACCGTTGTTTTCTCATCCAGGCCGTACACTTCGATCTCGTCATCATCATCCGGCACGCCATAGGCGATATGCGTTGTGGCTGCCCAATCGTCGCGAACATCGTCAATTTCCGTATCAGCCCAGGTGAAAACACCGTCTTTAACCCTGTAACCCGCCGTGAGCTCGTCGATCTCGGTGAAGGCCGATGAATTCTCCGAGCGTTTTAGCAGAAAGCACCGAATACCGTCTAACGCGAATGCATCCCTGAGCGCATCGTTCTTGATCGCCAGCCCGCTTGTTTTCGCTGCGAATATTGCGTCGCTCATCCAATTGCCAAAGATCCCATTACCAACGGTCCGACCGGATACGGCCATTCAAGCAGAACGGCGATGTTCTTTGCGGGATTCCCGCCCGTCGCCGATGCCGACATGTTAAAACCCTCGTTGCTTTCCGTCGGCGTAAACCACACACTGCCGGTTCCTGTTCCTGCATCCCACCTCACCAACTCAGCCCGGATATCTGTTTCGAGATCGGCTGTGACCGTCGCGCCCAATTTCGTGATCCAAGCGGTAACGAGTGTCGGCGTGCTGCCGAACATCTTTGCAATCTTCTGCTTTTCCGCTGCGGTAAGGGTTGCCATTTATGCCAATGTGATGCCACGTTCCTTGAGGACAATCCATTTCGCCGCACCTGCGATCAGGACGAGCTGGTCGCCTGCTGTGTCGAAGGTGGCCGTTGTGCCGGACGACTGCCCGACAACGTTGGTCAGGGCGAGTGTTACGTCGCCGTCATCGGTCGTCATTTCAATAACCTTGGTCTGGCCAAGCATTGAGGCATCAGGGACCGCTAAAGTAACGGCTCCGCCGCCGACAACCGCAAGACCTGAATATTTCTTTGTGACGGATAAGGCTCCGGCAGCAATGACCGATTCCTGATAGGCCGAGACATCATTGAATTGATTAATCTCTGAAACCGTCGCCGACGGCTCCGTAGGATCGAACACATCGCCGTCAAGGATGATGTCGTCGCCATCCTTGTACATTAAAGCCGGAGCTGCTTCTGCTGGTCGTGACATAGTAGTAGTAAAGGGCGGATTTGCACCGCCCTGATCTGCTTAACCCTGTACGCGGTTGCCCTTGACCTTGACGATGCCGCCGGGATCGACGAGGCCGGAAGCGGCGTGGGTCGAAACCCAAGCGAGAATATCGCCTGCAACGAAGTTGATCGCATTGGCCACGACGGAAAGCGTTGCGGCTTTCTCATCGAAGGCGACGAGATCAACACCGGTCACCAGGTCCAGTGTCGCCATGACCGTAGTTCCGGCACCCGACGCACCTTTGTTCACGAGCGTATAGGTCCGCTTGTTCGTGTTGTCGCCGGTCGATGCCGCTTCAGGTGTATAGGTAACGCTGGACACCCTGCCCGCAAACGGAGCAGGTCCGAGAACGAACGTGTCGTCCGCGGCAATGGTGACGCCATTGTCCTGGTCCTGGACAACAACTTCGTCAAATGGTTGATAATCTGGCATTATTTTTCACCTCTCTGGATCTTTTCTCTCTCGGCTGCTTCGATAGCAGAGAGGCCCACGCCCTGTTCACGCCGGACGGTCTGTGCCGCCTTCGCGTCAGTTTCCGGCGTCGGGGCACCTTTCGTCACGCCCGCGACCGTATAGTTCTCGTTCGGGGTCGAATCGACCTCGATGCCTCTAAAGCCCTGGTTTGTTTCTATGTCGATCTTCGCCTGGACTTCCGTTAACGGCATCCCCTTCGCAGAGGATTTCGTCGAATCTTTCGTCGTATCTGACTTTTGCTTGCTGCTCACTGCTTTCCTCCTTTTGCACCGCCTGCATGCGGTCGCTGAGACCCTTTCGGGCGGCATCGCTGCCTCTGAGTAATGTAGTGCGGACTTTGCAAGCCATAGCTTGCCGCTGACGCGATAAGTTGAACTGCAAAGCCCGCGATTCTTCAGCCGTTAAAGCCATTACGCAAGATCGAGCGAAGCAGCCGGATAGCGTGAAGCTTCCGTTGCCTGGTCGTAGTTGATGACGTTCGCAACCTGCCAACCGACACGGAACGTCAAGCGCATTGCCGACATATCCTGCTGCATCAGGTTGTAAACGATCACGCCGGCGTCATCCTGGATCACGCCTTCGGTAAAGAGTTTGAAGGAAATGTCCGAGCGGATGCCGACGACGAACTGATCACGCTGCAGGAAGATCGCACGTGGTGAGACCGAACCGCCGGTTGTGGGCCAAAGCCCACGCATCGGATAGCTGACGGGAATACCGTCGACGAGTTTTAGATCGCCCGAAATGCGTCCTGCGTCCAAACGCTGGCCGGTCGAGTCGCGAGCTCCGCGGAGCTTGCCTTTGAATGCGGTAGAGGCGATGATCGCGTCTGCTTCAAAGCCGTCAGCTTCGAGAGCGGCCAACGCAAGATCGACGTCCGCCATATAGCCTCCGGAAGCCGCCGCGGTGCCTTCGGTGACATCATTGGCAGCGGTATCGAGTGCCGAGTAAACATTCGTCGGGAATGACGCCGGAGCGTTTGTTCCGAAGAACACTGCCGAGTCAAGCGTGCGGCCAACGGCCTCCGACATGTACGGCATTGCTTCGTCCCAGATGTTTACTTCCGCGTCCGCGATAACATTATCGGGAACGGGGAGAATGACGGCGATCTCTTCGATGTTGAGATACTTGTTCGCCCAGTTGACCTCGGTCGTCTGCTTGAGGCCGGTGTCGCCGTTCACCCAATAGGCAACCGGCAAAGCCGAGATGACCGGCATTCGGACCTGAGCACGTCCAACCGGAACGTGCCGGAAAAGCGAAAGGACCGCGGATTCCTCCGTCGATCGGCGAATGAGATCACGCGAGACCTCTTCAGGGATAAGGGCAGCCGCATCAGTACGGCTGGTGATATTGTTGTAAGGCATGGGTTTTTTATCTCCCGGCTAGTTGCCGTAACCGGCTTGCTGCCGGATGAAGCCGTTCATATCGGCCGAGGTGACAGGCTGTTTTCCGCCTGCACCGGCGTTTATTCCCGGCGTGCCGATGGTGAACAGCACAGGAGCGATCTGTTTGGCGGATTCAATGGCTTCCTTCAGGTTTGAGGGTTGCCCTGCGTCGTCATATTCCAAAAGCGGAATTACCAACGCTTCGATGCCGCGGATATGCTTCGGATCGACGTTCAGTTTGTTTCGGCCGTCGGCAAGGAATTCTGCAACCTTGTCTTTTGCCTCAAAACTTCTGAGCTTCTGATCCCTTTCGCTCAACTGTCGCTGCAGATCTTCAGTAGAAGGCTGTCCTTCGCCGTCGCCCGACATCTTTTTCAATTCGGATTTGACGGCAGCAGGCAAACGCTTTGCGATCATCGCGTTCACTTGTGCTTGCGTGAATGTTGGTTCTGTTGGTGCCTCAGGTTGTTGAGCGGGCTGAGTACCCGGACCCGGTTGAGCGGCCGCCGCCGTACTATTTGCCGCCTCGTCAGGCGTGTTCGGTGCCGGGGTTGCCGGTGCCGCTGGCGTAGCTGGTTCGGTTGTTGGTAATCCTTCGACTGGCATATATTTGTGTGTAAAAACAAAAACCACCCGAACGCTTATGCGTTTGAGTGGTTGTGATCCTTTCGGATTGTGACCTAAGAAGTCTTAAATTGTTTTGACCGACTGCGCGGAAAGAATCCGCTAAGGTTAATTACTTAACACAAGATGTTGCGGTTTGCAAATAGTTTTTTTTTTCACGCCGCCGCCTTCATCGAGTCGCTGAGACGACGCAGGAATTCCCTTGCACGTTCCGGATGCTTCTCGACAAGCAGTGAGAGCAGCGACAGTTCGTGGCTCTCGATGAACTTATCCGGCTGTGAATCCGGCTTTTTGATTATTGTTACCGGTCGTAGGTTCTGGTTTATTTTTGGCATTTGTTTTCTCAAACTCCGTGATCTGCTCTTCGGAATATCCGATCTCTTCCCAGAGCGTTTTGTCCGGGACGTTGAGCGATTTCTTCTTGATCTGCGAATCGAGCAGATCTCCTTCATCCTGAGTTTCGACCGGACCCCATTGAACGGTGAGGTTATCGGCGGCCTCGCCTTCGATCGCGAGAGCAAGCTTCATCACCCGGGCCCAGACCGCACCGAAGTTCAGGCACATCCGCGATACTTTCTTCGTGAATCTGGCCTCCAATGCATTCAGAGCCTTGCCCGAGATCGCATCGGAAGTGTTGATCGAGAAGAAGTGCAGCGGCGTTCCCGATACACGCGCCATTTCAAGGCGATCGGAATCAGCGGCTTTAAGGAACGGTTCAAGAGCAGTGGCTTCGAATTCGCCGAACTTCACCTTTTCATCGTTCGTGAACCAAAGGCGATCTGCTCCGCCGTCGAAGATCTTCTTTTGCACGCCGGTCAGCTCATCTGTCGGCGGTTCAAGTCCCGTCGCCCAGCGTTGACGGAAGGCGGCAAATTCCTGCGTAACCATCCTATCCGCATACGTCTTGTTCAGAGCGTCCTGCACCGGAATGGCGTCGTTCAGCACCGGCGACGTCTCAAACTGGAACATCGGGATCACGCCATGCGGATTGGGAACGGACGGAGCCTCGATCACTTCGCCGTCTTTCCTTAGTCTTTCGACCGGGATGAAATGTTCGGGCTTGAGTTCGGTTCCGTCGCGACGCTTTTTCGCAGTGATGTATTTATCGATCCGGTCAGGATAATAGAGCGTCAGCCGGACGAACTTGTCTTTCGTTTCCCACATCTTCGCACCGAACAAAGGTTCGGCGGTTTCCTCATCCTCGATCACGCAGCAATTCCGTGAGTCCTGGACGTAGAACTTTGCCTCGCCGCCGACGCTCCAAACGATCAGATATCCGGCACCGGTCTTCAGGGCTTCTTTGTGGACGTCGTTCGAGTGCAGCTCCATCAACTCACGCTGCCAGAGCTTCCATGCGGCGTCAGCTTGCGGATTGGTGTTTTCCCCATTCGAGAAGTTGATCACCTCCATCCGATCGGCCGGCGCGTCGACGACGATAGGACACAGATTGTCCCGCATGTTCTTCATCGTCTGCCCGAAGGCGGATTTGAACTTCTCGGTCGCAAACGACAGTTCGTGCCGCCCGTCGTAATATCGGATGAAACGCTGACGTTCGGGTTGGTTCGCCTTGATCGTGTCGAGGGCTTGTTTGATGTCTTCGTTCATTGGCTAAAAAACTGTGCTTTTGGTTTGTGAAAGTGATAGCTGGCGTACCGTCCGCCATCGCAGCAATGGTTTTCGTAAGGCACCGGCTCGTCTAAAAGATCGCCTGTTTTCGGATCCGTCTTCCAGGAATATTTCTTCAGCTCACGCAGTAGATTCACGCTCGTCGGGTGAACGTACAGCCGTTTCGATTTAACAAAATCGATGGTTTCCTTTATCGCTTTGTAAGCAGGCACGGCCCGGAATCCGCCGCGTTTCAGGTCCTCGATCTTATCCGGCTCCGCGCTATCGCAGACGATCAGCTGCCCGCGTAATTCGGGAATGGTTTTCAGCTTTGCAACGATGTCGGAATTCGTCAGGCCGCGTTCGTACATCATTTCCCGCCAATACAGACCGCCATCGTAATACGTGACCTCGATCAGAGTGCTCGGATTGTTGAAGCCGAAGTCCATGCCGTAAACCGTCTGCCCTTTGTTGTAGGGCCAAAGGCCGCCGTCGCATAGCTGCCAGTGCGTCCAGATCTTCGAACCGCCGGTGCCGATCTCGCCCAGGCCGTAAACCGTCCAATATGCCGCATCGGTATCTTTCAGCAGTTCGATCTCATGGACGAGTTCAGGCTCGAGGAACGGATTGTCTTTGTAGGTCGTGACGTGGACCTCGCAATCTTTCCGGGTTTCTACGTCATCATAGACCCACGAATACGGCTCCGACGGATTGTAGTCGCAGACGATCTTGCGTTTCGTTCGAAAGGCAAGCTGCCGGAATGCATCAAGCGTCGTTTCGTTGATCTCGTTGATGAACGCATCGTCGCGCTTTCGACCGCGGATCCTGGCAGATTCACTCAAACCGATGAACTCGATCAGGTTGCCGTTCAGCAGATATTCGTTGTTCGTTTTGTTGTGGTTCTTCTCGTCATAAAGCCCGAGCGTATCGAGGATCTCGTAAAAGTCACGCATCGCCGAGGCCTTTAACGCGGGCATCGTATGGCGTGCGATCGTTAGCGTCTTGCCGGTTTCGTTGAGGTACTTCATCACGAACCAGATCAGCACATTGCAAGTTTTCCCCGAGCGTGTTCCGCCGCGAAGCGATGTGATGCGCTTCTCGGAATCATTCAACAGGGAAAAGACCTTCGAGGTCCTAATTCTCTTCGGTTGTGCTGCTGTCGCTGTCATTTGTGACTACTTCAACGATGAACTTCTGCGGTATCAGGTCTTTGCCGTCCGCTCCGGTGATCTCCATCTTTTGCGGCGTCTTTATTCCGAAGAGCTCGTTGTATTCCCGCATTGCTTTGAGAACGACGTCGCCCGCCTTGATCTTCATTCTGACTTCGTTGTCGCTTGTCAGCGGTTTGATCTCCATCAAGACATAAGGCATGTAGCTCTGCAGCACGGATTCGAGCCTTTCAGCTGCGAGGACACGCATTTCGTCAACGGTCTCCTGCTGCTCTTCGAGCGTGAACGCAATGATCGCCTGGAAATCTGTCCTGACCTGTTCATGCGAATAGCCGCGTGTCGAGCGGCCGGCGTCCTTTGCCTCTTTTCTCAATATCGACGAGATCTGGCGAAGCGAATATCCGTCCCGACGCAGCTCCAAAATACGAGTGCCGCGTTCGAGCACCTCGGCAACTCTCTTCGGGGATCGTTTGTATTTTTTCCTTGGTGTCTCTTCGGGTTCCATTCTCAAGCGGCCTCTGCCTGCGGCTCCACTTTCGCCCTGAGATCCGCGATCTCTTTCTGCTGCGTCTCAACGGCGATCGTCAGTTTTAAGATCTGGGCGTCACGGGCCTGCAGTTCATTGGCAAACTCGTGCAGACGTGTTCGCTGTCGATCGATCTCTTTTTCCTGTCGATCGTTGTCTTTCGACAGACGCAGATTTTCAGCCTCAAGTTTTGCGTTTTCCACTTTTTGTTCGGTAAATTGCGTCTGAACGGTATCGAGCCGGGTTTCTACCAGTTCGAGCCGCCTACTTATCGAATTGAAAGCGTTGACGTCTGCGTCAATTTCCTTCCCCGCGTTCGTTTGGTCCAGTGCTTTTTGCACTTGGCGACGTTCAAGCCTTGCCTTGAACGCCATTTGCAGAAGCTTGCCGATACCGAGCAGGCTTAAAAGACTCACGATGCCGCCGCCAAGCCACCACAAGATCACTATTACAGGTTCCATTTATTTCACGGCTATAATACAGACGGGCTTGCCGTCCATCTCGAATGTGAGAGCCTTTCGGTTCTCGTTCTTAGCCAATTCCGGTATCGAATCTTCAAAGATCGGATCTGTCCCGTTCCAATGAAACTGTGTTGCGACGTACCGTTCCGGATCTACCTGCCAAAGCGAAGCATGAGTTGATTCGTGCCTTGCTCCTGGCAATGTCGTCTGAGGATGATTCACAAGCGATAGCGTTAGTTGGCCCATCGTTAGATGGAAAGCTCCGGCCACGCAAATGCTCACCCAACCCTGCCGCGGGTCTTTGTCCCATTCTGAACCGTCCAGTTCGGGAGCCATGTTGTAATTCACGATAAAGCCCGGAATGCTTGTCAGCGGCGGGGTGCAATAGCGCGACACTTCGAAGAACTCGGTGATGTATTCCGGATGTTGAGGCAAGCCTTTGTAGTTATACGGTTCGGCTGAAAGTACGTCGATAGTTCTTTGAACGCCGGCGTCCGCGAGGCTCCGCACTTCGGCGGATACTTCCTTGAACGCCTGCACCTTCATGCCCTTTGGCGTCGTCCCTTTTGTCCATTTATCGAGGATGATATTCGTGTCATAAATTGCCCCGACATTATCAGGCATATGGTTGTCCCGAACCGGAGGCTTCTTGCAGTCCCAAGCAAGAACGGCGAGAGCGAATACCAGGATAGTGAGAATTGTTTTTAACATACGTCCGCCTTGTCTTCGGTTGGAGCTTCGACATCGAATGTCTCGATGATGCTTGCCTTTGCTGCACTGTTTTGGATCCTGATGATCGCACGCAGCACGTCAGCCTTTCGCGTATAGGCTTCGCCCGATGCAACGATCTCGCCGTTGCGGCCTTTCAGGTGCCATCGCCAGCCGTCGGACGATTTGTAGTATTCGAATTTCATATCAACCTCACATTCGCATCGCCGTTTTTGTTCATGGCGGCACCGTCTGGATCGAGTTCGTAGGCTCGGGCGAAATAACCACAAGCGGGTTGGTATTCGTCGCCTGGTAACACCTGTGTAAACTTAACGACCGTCGAATTGTCGAATACGGTCCATTCCTCATCTCCCCAATTCTGACGCGTGGCGATCTCGTTCTCGGCCCAAAGTTTTAACTCCGCGATTTGTTGCCACATCATTTCTTCTTAAAATTTATTGGCGTGGCCGTTCCGTTTCCTTACAGAGTTTTGAGTTGCTACAGTAATCGGGTTTGTCACATACTCTCGGAACACCACATCAGGCTCCACGATGACCACGCCAAACTTAATTGAGGAAGTGTCAAGTATGTTCCCTGCTTCCCCTCGCCTTACGGTTAGAGGCTTCCCCAAAACTTTGTCAGCCGTCAAAACCTTCCGTATCGGCCGGCGGCTCACCTTCGTGGCCTTCGGCCTTGAGATCCTCAGCATTCGCCTTGACCTCGAGCCAGGTCTTCGCCTCTGAAAGCGAAAGGTCGCCGACGATGGTCAGCAACTTGTTTACGATCTCGAGCATTGCTAGGTAGTTCATATCGCTATCGCGGCCTCCACTTGAGATTTATGTTTGAACGCCGCCGCGATCAGCAGAACGGCGGTCTTTAGCGATTCGATAACGGTTCCGATCGCTCCGGTGTTATTGACGAGCTTCAGCGACTGCAAGACGGCCAGAAACTTCGCAACGACCTCGGCATTGAACGTCGCAAACAGCGCGTCGAGTTCACGCCTGGGCGGAGTCGCACCGCCATACACCTGTTCGGCATTCTTCACGGCCAGATCGAAGGCGATGCCGCCATTCGCCAGCACGATAAACGCGTCCGCGATCTTGTCTTTCTGTGCGAGAGTGATCAGGTTATTTCGATAAAGTTCCCGCGTCACGTCAACGCCGGTGTTCGCGTAGGTCGCAAGGTTCGCCGATGCGCTCTTTGCTTTCTGGATCGTCCTTGCCGGACACGCCGTCAGTATCAGCGAGGCGAGTATTAGCAATGTGGTTAAAATTGTTTTCATAGGTTTCTTCTCTCTTGCCCGATGGATCACCTTGTCGCATCGTCGGCAGCGTGCAAGGTCCGTCTGCCCGATCTGTTCCCAACGATGCTCGGTGCAATTTGTCATTTGCTCAGGTCACATCTCCATTTCGAATAAATCCGTGCCAACCACAGCCTTCACCGGTCAAATGGATCGATGAGCTGCCCGCCTGCAAGGTGAGATCCCCGTATCCAGTCCCGAGAAGATTCCAACGTCCCGGAACGGGCTCTGTGGTTTGAGGAACGCTTGGGTTCCAGCAAAGAACGCTATGGACGCCGATGTTGCTTTTGCCGTTATTTTCAAAGCACAACGGGCAAACGAACATGACCCCATCTGCGTCAGAGATCGAATCGACGTTTTGAAAATGAGTGTCATCGATCCGTTTAAGAAATTGCGGTTCAAGTTCTGTCAGTTTTATGTTCATTTGTCGTGTTGTTGTTGAGGCACAACGGCAACCTCGATCGGCTGCTGCGGTGACGCATCATTTTTCAGAAAGAACCCGACGATCACGAGTGCAATACCGGCTGCGGATTGATCCGCATTAAACCCGAATGCGCCCAACATACTCGCGATATTCGGCACGATCACCAGGCCCGCACTGATCACCCAAAACAGCACTAGACTGATCCCGATGCGGAGCACGTTCGCGTCGTACCAGGCGATCGTGTCCGTCTTTGACCGCGAGACCTTTATCGTCCAAACACCAAGGCCGATCGCGAAGACAATTGTCATCTGCAAACCGTAGCTAAAGATCAGGTAGTAATTGATACTTTCATCCATAAAGCGTCTCCCTTTTTGTTAAAACCCTCTCCACGTCAAAATCAGGTGGATCGTTACCAAAATGCCCGTTACGAACAAAGCCAGGATCGAAATGCTGACGGCCCGAAACATCATTCGTCTTTGCGGCGGCGTCATCTTCATTTCTTCGAGTTGTGCCCGGCGTCTCGACCCAAGGAGTCGAGGCTCGAAGTACGCGGCTGGGCATTCCGCGACCTCTCGATCGACGTTTGGCAGGCATTCAGAGGTTCAACTGCATGAGAGTGCCCTCTTTTGGCCACCGACGCCGGACCCTCTTGTTGTGAAAGATCATGCAAGGCCGAGAGCCTTGTTCGTGTTCGGACCCGCGATGCCATCGGGACGCAAATGTTTACGCAACTGGAATGACTTGACCGCTTTTTCCGTCGCCGGGCCGAACTTCCAATCGACATCGACCAGCTCACCGTGCGAACGCAACGCCAGCTGCAGCCGCTTGACCGCCTCGCCCTTTGCTCCGAGCTTCAGTTCCGGTTGCGGCGGTTGTGTTGCCGGGAACGGCGAAGGCGGAACCGTGAGAGGAATGCTGTTGTTCACCGGATGCGTCGAACCACCATCAAGCACCCACGGCGTCGCATCATCGTAAAGGCCGCGATCGCTTGAAACGGAAATGTGAAAATGATGCCGGTGCGGGTTCGCTCCGTGGTATGCAACCCACTGCGAAATGTCGCCTTTTTTCGTGATCCGGCCCTCGTAGATCAGATACTTCACACGAGGATCTTTCGACGCCTGGATCGCCTTGACCAGTCCCGAGGCTTCGCCGTTCGGCGTTAAGTTCTCATCGACATCGATCGCGGTAACGACGCCGGCTGCGTTCGGATTGTGATCGGACTTGCGGACCGAATGGCGCGTATCTCCGATCGATCCGTCGCTCTCTTTGTCGCGGCCCGGGAACATCGCGTCGATCTGATCGCGAAGCTGAATTAAACTCTTTGCCAGTCTCCAAGTGCTCATAAGCTCATCCAGTAATTAAACGCCGAGACGCCGACCGCTATTGCGACGATACCGAGAAGGTAATATGCGATTCGTTGTGGTCTGTTTGGGTCCATAAAAAACAAAAACGCCGTGCGAGTCCCTGTAAGAACTGCACGGCGCATCCGTGTGAAATTTGCCCGGATTATCGGGCCGCATCAAATTGTTTTCAAAATAGCACTATCCGACTGAACTAATCAATCAAATCTTTTCAGGCTGGGCGGGACGGGCAACCCTCAACCTCGTCACATACCCACATTTCGGGCACTTCACACGCGGCGGGCTGAGTCCCATCGACAAGCCGCCGCCCGTCACATAAACCCAAACGCCGTCTGTTTCGCAGATCACCTCACCACACGGCTCTCGCCCGTCGGTGCCTTTGCAGTGAATTGCTTTACGTGTTTGGTCCGTCAAGATTTCCTTATGCTTCAACTTTTATTCAAACCTGAACTGGACGCTTCGCCCGTAAAATCTGCCGTCAACTTCGCCGTGTCCGACGTTGCGGCCCTTCTTGATCCTGATCTTGGCTTCGCGGTATTTCCGGTTGTCCATGTCCTGAAATTCCTCGTCGCCGAGCTCGAGGATGAAGATCAGGCTGGCGTCTTTCTCGAGCTGTCCGCTGCCTTCGAGGTCGTGGATCCCGGCCTGTGATGATTTCGCACCTTCGCGGTTGAACTGAGCGACCTCGATGATGGCGATATCGAGTTCGTTAGCCAGGCGTTTCACCTCC